>Ga0316198_10003126_pt1 | contig 10063 bp, 7 predicted proteins | sample OudBieAanoxic_MG_FD_204935 | JGI IMG/M metagenome (GOLD analysis project Ga0316198, IMG submission 204935) | Coastal sediment microbial communities from Oude Bieten Haven, Netherlands - site A anoxic | ecosystem: Environmental > Aquatic > Marine > Coastal > Sediment | place: Netherlands...
GAGGACATTAGACAAGCAGCCATGGAGGTGGAATAAATGACATATAATTTTGATCGGATCATTGATCGTAGCAATACGGATTCACTTAAATATGACTTTGCTACACGTCGTGGCATGCCTGAAGATATTTTACCCCTATGGGTTGCAGACATGGATTTTGCCACACCTGACGAGGTGACAGAAGCCCTTGTGGAACGTTGCAGACATGGTATATTTGGTTATTCTGAGGGCCGAGAAGCTTATTTCGAAGCCCTACATAATTGGTACGAAAGCCGGTATGGTTGGAAGGTGAAAAGAGAGTGGTTGGTGAAAACACCAGGTGTGGTCTATGCGATTAACCAAGCCATACAAGCCTATAGCTTAGTTGGTGAAGGGGTAATTATACAAGAACCTGTCTATTACCCTTTTAGAGAATCAGTTGAAGCGAATAAGCGGCACTTACTTGTTAATGAATTGATCTATAAAGATGGCGCCTATGTCATAGATTTTGAAGATTTTGAAAGAAAGATTATAGAGGGCCATGTGAAGCTATTTATTCTTTGTAGCCCCCATAACCCAGTAGGTAGAGTTTGGTCAGAAAAAGAGTTGATAACTTTAGGCAATATATGCTTGAAGCATGATGTTCTTGTTGTTGCAGATGAAATCCATTCAGACTTTGTTTATCCTGGCCATGAACATCTTGTATTCGCTAATATTAAGGAGGAATTTGAACAAATTACGATTACGTGTACTTCTCCATCAAAAACCTTTAATTTAGCGGCGCTGCAATTATCTAATGTGTTTATAGCCAATAGGGGCTTGCGCAAATTATTTAGAGAAGCAATGACGAGAAGTGGCTATTCTCAACCTAATATTATGGGCTTGATTTCTTGTAGTGCGGCCTATAGCCATGGTCAGCAATGGCTGCAAGAATTAAAGCTCTACCTGAAAGGTAACCTAGATTACTTTAAAGCTACTTTATCAAAATATGTGCCAGAAGCAATTGTTGTTGAACCGGAAGGGACCTACCTTGTATGGGTTGATTTATCCCAGGTACCTGTATTTGTGGGCATGACTCCTAAGGCTATGGACCAATTCATGGTGAAGAAAGCTAACTTATGGTTAGATGGTGGTAGCATGTTTGGCACAGGCGGTGCTGGTTTTCAGAGATTCAATATTGCTTGCCCAAGAGCGACCTTAGAGAAGGCGACCCAACAACTGATTAATGCCATTGAAAAAGAAGGTAAGGTCTAATTAAGTCTAGATAAAAAGCATGTTTCATTAACTATTTAGTTAACCAGGAATTGGTAGAAAGTGGTGATCGTATGGAAGCGAAATCGAGTATTAGAATTAATGGTAGTAAGGAAGCAATCTGGGCTGTGATTTGTGACATTGAAAATTCAGATAAACATATCAGTGGCATCAATAAGGTGGAAGTCCTAAATAAGCCAGCAGAAGGCATTATAGGACTTAAATGGCGTGAAACTAGAACCATGTTTGGTAAAGAAGCGACAGAAGACATGTGGATTACAGAGGCGGAAGCTAATAAGTACTATAGGACGAGAGCTGAAAGTCATGGCGCTATTTATATTTCGACATTAACGATTGAGGAGGAGGGTGACGCTTGTACGCTTTCAATGGGATTTGAAGGTCAAGCAGTATCCTTCGGTGCTAAAATCGGTAATTTTCTTATGGGTAAAATGATGATGAAATCAACGGAAAAGGCTTTGTTGGTAGACTTAGAGGATATTAAGAAGCATGTAGAAAGTAAGTGAAATGCTAAGTATCACGTCTGACGATAGAATAAGTAAAGATTTTGGAGAAGGGTATAGGTGCTAATGCGCTCGTATCCTTTTTTTTTGGCCTATTTTCACCTGATTTATAAGGTGAAATAATGACCTTAAAAGATCGTTGAACATTACTTAAATATGTACGTACAACTTTTTCATAAACATATGCACATATCGTTGACATGAAAAATAATTCATGCTAACATATATTTAGATTAACACTTCTGAAAGTTCTGTAAAAGGCTTGACGAGGTGCTAATGGGTGGCGCCCTTCAAGGGCAATGTAAAAGCATATATTTAAGGAGGAGTTTCAAATGAAGAAGATTATGGCAATTATTATGGTGTTTGCACTTGTATTATCAATGTCGGCATGTGCTGCAACTGATGAGAACTACGTTGGTATTTCAATGCCGACTCAATCATCTGAACGTTGGATTAAAGATGGTGCAGCAATGAAAGAAATTCTTGAAGCAAAAGGCTATACAGTGGACCTTCAATATGCAGAAGATGATATTCCTACACAGAAATCACAGATCGAAAACATGGTAACAAAAGGTGCTAAAGTACTCGTAATAGCAGCAATTGACGGTTCTACCTTATCAGACACACTAGATAATGCAGCTAAGGGTGGCGTTAAAGTTATCTCTTATGACCGTTTACTTGTCAACACAGATGCAGTGTCTTATTATGCAACCTTTGACAATAGAGGTGTTGGTCGTCTTCAAGGTCAATCGCTTGTTGATGGCTTAAAAGCTCAAAAAGGTGAAGGCCCTTACAACATTGAATTGTTTGCTGGTTCACCTGATGATACGAACTCATTTTACTTCTACGAAGGTGCTATGGACGTACTTCAACCATTAATTGATTCTGGTGAAGTGGTTGTACAATCTGGACAAATGTCACAAGAAGAAGTTGGAACACTACGTTGGGATGGCGCCGTTGCTCAAGCCCGAATGGATGCAATCCTAGCAGCTAACTATACTTCAGGTGAGACCCTTCATGGTATTCTTGCACCATATGATGGTATTTCAAGAGGTATCCATTCTGCCTGTGTATCATTTGGTTATAATGGGGACACATTACCAATTATTACAGGACAAGATGCTGAAGCCGCTTCTATTAAAATGATTATTACTGGCGATCAATATTCGACAATTCTTAAAGATACTAGAGACCTTGCAGCAGTTGCAGCAGGGATGGTAGACGCTGTGTTAGCAGGTACGGAACCAGAAATCAATGACACTGAAACTTATGATAATAATGTTAAGGTTGTGCCATCATACTTATTGATTCCATACACAGTGACAAAAGACAACTATCAAGAACTTGTTATGGATTCCGGTTATTTATCAGCAGATGACATTAAGTAATAACCCTCAGACTTCAATGTTAGCTAAGATTGAAATAATTGAAGTCACAGTATGACAGATGTCGGCTAGTGGCAAAACCGCTAGCCGACATTTATATTAAATAAGAAAGAAGGCGTAGCCATGGGACAAAATGTTCTAGAAATGAAAAACATCACAAAGCTATTTCCAGGTGTGAAAGCGCTAGATCAAGTAAATCTTTCTGTAAAAGCCCATCAAATACACGCCTTAGTTGGTGAAAATGGTGCTGGGAAGTCGACGTTAATGAATGTACTTAGTGGTGTCTATCCTTCCGGTTCTTATGAGGGGGATATCGTTGTTGAAGGTGAAGTTTGTCAATTTAGGGGTATCAAAGAAAGCGAAGCCAAGGGCATTGCAATTATTCACCAAGAATTAGCACTAATTCCAAGTTTATCCATAGCAGAAAATGTATTTTTAGGCAATGAGCAGGCAGGTATGGGCGTGATTATTGACTGGGACAAGACGCGAACAAAAACATTAGAAATGATGAAAAAAGTAGGGTTAGATGAACATATAGAAACAAGGGTTATGGATTTGGGTATGGGTAAACAACAACTGGTCGAGATTGTCAAAGCCTTGGCTAAAGATGTTAAAATACTGATTCTTGATGAACCGACAGCAGCCCTAAATGATGATGATTCAGATCATTTGCTAGAGTTACTTTTAGAGCTGAAATCCCATGATATCACCAGCATTATTATCTCTCATAAATTAAATGAAGTCACGAAGGTCGCAGATGAAATTACGGTCATTAGAGATGGGAAAACCATAGAGACTTTGATTAAAGGCGTTGATGATATCTCAGAAGATCGGATTATCAAAGGTATGGTAGGTAGAGAGTTGACGGATCGTTTTCCAAAACGGACCCATGACATTGGCGATGTCTATTTTGAAGTCAAAGATTGGAATGTCTATGATCAAAAAGATGATACAAGACATCAGCTTAAAGACATTAATATTAAGACGAGAAAAGGTGAAGTCGTAGGTATTGCTGGACTTATGGGCGCTGGGAGAACAGAGTTAGCAATGAGTATTTTTGGTCGCAGTTATGGTAAGAAGATTACTGGAACTATTATTAAAAATGGTAAAGAAATTAAGATTCACACGGTGAAAGCGGCCATCAGCAATGGCATAGCGTATACAACGGAAGACAGAAAATCTGCTGGATTGATTCTAATTGACGACATCAAAAGAAATATTAGCTTGGCATCTCTTAAAACAATTAGCCGACATTTGATTATAGATGATAACGAAGAAGTAAAAGTTGGCGAAGAATTTAGAAAAAAATTGCGCATTAAGTCATCAAGTATCCTTCAAAAGACAGGCAACTTGTCTGGAGGCAATCAACAAAAAGTTGTTTTCAGCAAGTGGATTTTCTCGGACCCAGATGTGTTGATCTTAGATGAACCGACCAGAGGTATTGATGTTGGCGCTAAGTATGAGATCTATACAGTTATCAATGAACTGGCTGAAAAAGGGAAGACGATTATTATGATTTCTTCAGAACTACCTGAGATACTGGGTATGTGTGACCGCATTTATGTCATGAACGAAGGGCAAATTGTTGGAGAACTTAATTCAGATGAAGCATCACAAGAAAATATCATGCATTGTATTATGCAAAGTCATTAGGAGGATCAATTATGAAAAGTTCAGCTGGTATTTCATTTAAAAACAATATGCGCCAGTATGTTATGGTTATTGCACTGGCGGTGGTTATAATTCTGTTTGAAATAACGACGGGTGGTGTTCTGTTAAAACCACTTAATATCTCTAATCTTATTATGCAAAATGCCTATATTCTTATTTTGGCAACAGGTATGTTGTTATGTATTCTTACAGGTGGTAACATTGACCTTTCTGTAGGGTCTGTGGCAGGTTTTGTTGGTGCAATTTCTGCAGTGTTAATCATTCGTATGGATGTACCTGTATTCTGGGCAATATTAATTTCCTTGGGTGTTGGTGTACTCATTGGTTTTTGGCAAGGGTTTTGGATTGCCTACGTTGGGGTACCAGCGTTTATAGCAACATTAGCTGGAATGCTTATATTCCGAGGGCTTACCCTTGTGACCTTACAAGGTACATCATTAGCACCTATGCCTAAAAATTATACCTTTCTTGCTTCTGGATTCTTACCTGATATTTTTGGTGGTAGCACGATAAATATTCTTGCCCTTGTCATTGGTCTATTATCCTCAGCAGTTTATGTGTTTTTTGAGATGAGAAAAAGGGCCAATAGAGGTAAGTACGGCTTTGAAGTTGCTTCAAATAAAGCCTTCATACTTCAATTAGTTGGTATTATTGCAGTTATTAATGCCTTTACATTTGCCTTGGCTTCTTATAGAGGTATTCCAATGGTGTTGGTGATCGTGGTTATACTAGTCGCAATTTATTCTTTTATTACAATGAAGACGATTCCTGGCCGTCATATATATGCCTTTGGCGGTAATGCCAAAGCTGCAAGGCTTTCAGGGGTGAATACTAAGCGGGTTATGTTCTGGGTATACGTTAATATGAGTGTGTTAGCGGCCTTTGCTGGTATTATATTCACAGGTCGACTTAACTCAGCCACACCGAAATCAGGGGTTAACTTCGAACTAGATGCCATTGCTTCTTGTTTCATCGGTGGTGCATCAACGGCAGGTGGTGTTGGTACGGTAATTGGTGCAATTGTTGGTGGTCTCCTTATGGGTGTCCTCAATAATGGTATGTCAATTATGGGTGTGTCAATTGACTGGCAACAAGCCATTAAGGGATTTGTGCTCTTAGGCGCTGTTGCATTTGATGTCTATTCTAAATCTAAAGCAAAATAATGGTGGATCGATGACTTGGAGATTGTAAAAAGTTGTGGTGTAAGGAGAAAGTATATGAGTGCAATAGTGAGCCATATTAATGGCAATGATTCATATTTAGGTATTGAGCTTGGTTCAACACGAATTAAGGCAACATTGATTGATGGTGATGGTCATGTATTAGCTTCAGGTGGTCATGGCTGGGAGAATAACTATGTTGACGGCAACTGGACCTATGACCTGGAAGACGTATGGAAAGGCATTCAGAGTGCCTACAGGGATCTAATGGCAGTTGTGGTTGAGACGTATGGTGATAGATTGGCTTCTTTTGGTGCAATTGGTATTAGTGGTATGATGCATGGTTACTTGGTTTTTGATAAAGAGGATCAATTGTTGGTGCCATTTAGAACTTGGCGTAATAACCTACAAGGTGAAGCAGCGCAACAACTAACGAACTTATTATCTTACCCAATCCCCCAGCGGTGGAGTGTGGCTCATCTATACCAATCAGTCCTTAATGAGGAAGACCATGTTAAAGATATCGCCTTTCAAACAACCCTTGCAGGATATGTGCATTGGCGACTGACCGGCGAAAAAGTACTAGGTATTGGCGAAGCATCTGGTATGTTCCCTATTGATCTTAAGACCAAGAGCTTTAATAAATCTATGATCAATCAAGTGGATCAACTACTTAAGAACAAAGATTTTCCTTGGCAACTTGCCCATGTTTTACCTAAAGTATTGGTGGCAGGCTCAGAAGCAGGTCGACTAACGGCTCAGGGGGCTAAGTTATTAGATCCAACAGGCACACTTAAGGCAGGCCTACCATTATGTCCACCAGAAGGTGACGCAGGTACAGGCATGGTGGCAACCAATAGTATTGCCAAAAGAACGGGGAATGTATCAGCGGGTACATCTATTTTCGGCATGGTAGTACTAGAGAATGACCTTAAAGCGGTTCATCCTGAAATAGATCAAGTAACAACACCTGAAGGTAACTTGGTGGCCATGGCTCATGCCAATAACTGTACTTCTGACTTAAATGCCTGGGTAGGACTACTAGGTGAAGCCGCTCAAGCTATGGGAGCAAGATTCGATACCAATACCCTTTATCAAACCTTATACTCAAAGTCGTTAGAAGGTGATAAAGATGCTGGCGGTGTTCTAGCCTACGGCTATTTATCGGGTGAGCATATAACTGGTTTTGAAGAAGGACGTCCATTGCTGGTACGGGGTCCTCAAGCAAGTTTTAATCTAGCAAACTTTATGCGTGCTAACCTTTTCTCTGCCTTAGGGGCCCTTAAGATTGGCTTTGATCTGCTTCTTCATGAAGAGGGGGTTGAATTAGAATCATTATTAGGTCACGGTGGCTTCTTTAAAACGGAGGGTGTAGGTCAACGGTATTTATCAGCAGCCATTGGTGTACCGGTTTCTGTTATGGCAACGGCTGGAGAAGGTGGTCCGTGGGGGATGGCAATTTTAGCAGCCTACAGTAGAAGGTCCCAAGAAGAATCCCTTAAAGATTATCTGGAAAAGGTTATTTTCAAGACCCATAAGATGACCACGATAGAAGCGACACCTGAGGAAGTGGCGGGTTGCCAAGGCTTTATGGATAGTTATAGAGCAGGCTTAGCCATTGAGCAGGCGGCACTAGACCACTATAAAACCTTCTGATAAGTTAGGTGGTATTAGTGGTGGTAGTGATAAGTGTATCTAGATAGGCATATGTCTAAGAACGTGATATAATCTTATGAAATGATTGAAGTTAAATGGATTTTTAGAAGATTGTGTGAGGATAGATGTGATGGCAACACCAAAATATGAGCAAGTGAAAAAATTTCTTATAGATTTTATACAAAGTAGTGGACTTAAATACGGGGATAGTATGCCCACAGAAAGTGAATTGATGAAGATGTTCGATGTGAGTCGACATACAATTCGCCGGGCCCTTAGTGACCTTGTTAATCAAGGCTGGCTTTATACAACTCAGGGTAGTGGTACTTATGTCGCAGACCCTAACGCTGACGCCAAGTTAAGTGGTAAAATGGTTGGGGTTATAACGACGTATTTTAAAGATTATATATTTCCAGAGATTCTATCAGGTATGGATGATGTTTTTTCAGAGGAGGGTTATAGCCTGCTTTTGGGAACCACGAAGAATAATGGTGCAAGAGAACGGGTTGTACTCAATAATATGTTGAATAACCAGCTTGCGGGTCTGATTGTAGAACCTATTAAAAGTGTCTACCCAAACCAGAACATTCAACTTTATGAAACCTTTAGAAATCGTGGTATACCTGTTTTGTTTATACATGCGACCTATAGAGGTTTTGAAAGCTCCTTTGTTATAGAAGATGATGAATATGCGGGTTATATTGCAACCAAACATCTATTGGATTTGGGGCATAAAAGAATTATTGGTGTCTTCAAACAAGATGATATGCAAGGTCATGGCCGTTACCAAGGTTATGTAAACGCATATGAAGAAGCAGGTCTACCACTGGACACTAGCTTGGTTTATTGGTTCACCACAGAGGAACGTAAAAGTATTATATCGGAAGAGAACTTAGAAAAATGGTTGAAAGACTCTCGAGGTGTTACAGGATTTATTTGTTATAACGATCAGATTGCCATTCAATTAATGAATTGTGTTAAAGGTATGGGTATTCATATACCTAGAGATTATTCAGTGGTGAGCTTTGATAATTCACATCTGGCAGATAAGTTAGAAACAAAACTAACAACCGTTGCCCACCCAAAATCAATGCTGGGTGAAAAAGCAGCAACTATTTTAATGGACCTAATGAAAGATCCGACTAAGGTGGTCGAAGAGGTTATGAGACCAGAATTAATTGTGAGAGAATCGACGAGAAGACTTTAGTCAAAACAAGTTGATAGTGCGCCTAAAGGCGTACTCTTGTTAAAAGATATATGTCCGTACAAATAATCATAAATGTTCCTATAAAAAGATAATGGAGGTAATTATGGCACTTACAAGAACTTATAAATTTTGGATGGTTACAGGGACTCAAGACCTATATGGTGCAGAAACACTCAAACAAGTTAAAGAAGACTCGGTTAGGATAGTTGAGACTCTGAATGCAGAGGGGCATTACCCTTATGAGATTGAATTTAAAGCGATGTTAACATCAAGCGATGAGATCAGTGCCTTGATTAAAGAAGCGAATAATGAGGATACTTGTGCAGGGTTGATTGGGTGGATGCATACCTTCTCACCAGCAAAAATGTGGATTAAGGGTTTGAGTCGATTACAAAAACCTTTTGTACAATTCCATACACAAATGAGTAGAGACATTCCTTGGAATTCTATTGATATGGATTTCATGAACTTGAATCAGACGGCCCATGGTGGACGTGAATTTGGCTTTATAAATACCCGCCTACGTTTGCCGAGAAAAGTTATTATTGGATTCTACAAGGAAAAATCAGTCTTAGAAGAACTAGGTAGATTTCTGAATGTTGCTGTGGCCCTTAATGAGAGCAAGTATATTAAGGTGGCAAGATTTGGTGATAATATGCGTGAAGTCGCAGTGACTGAAGGGGATAAAGTCCAAGCTGAAATTAAGTTTGGTTGGTCGATTAATGGCTATGCAGTCGGGGACTTAGTTCAAGTAGTTGATGGCATAAGTGATGAGGCGGTTGAAGCCTTAGTTGATGTATACAAGGCTAACTATGAGATACCAGATCAATCAGCCGCTGCAATGGCGTCTATTAAGGAGCAAGCTAGAATTGAACTTGGCCTAGAGAAATTCCTTGTAGATGGTGGGTTTGGTGCATTTACAACAACGTTTGAAAATCTATATGGTCTAAAACAGTTGCCAGGCTTAGCTGTACAACGTTTAATGGAAAAGGGCTATGGATTTGGTGCTGAAGGTGACTGGAAGACAGCCGCTATGTTACGTTTGATGAAACTTATGGGTGGTCAAGGTGGTAGGGGCACTTCTTTTATGGAAGACTATACCTATCATTTGGAACCTGGAAATAAAATGGTACTTGGGGCCCATATGCTTGAAGTATGTCCATCTATTGCAGAAGAAAAACCTGTAATTATCGTCAAACCTTTGGGCATTGGTGGTAAAGATGATCCTGCTAG
>Ga0316198_10003128_pt1 | contig 10060 bp, 7 predicted proteins | sample OudBieAanoxic_MG_FD_204935 | JGI IMG/M metagenome (GOLD analysis project Ga0316198, IMG submission 204935) | Coastal sediment microbial communities from Oude Bieten Haven, Netherlands - site A anoxic | ecosystem: Environmental > Aquatic > Marine > Coastal > Sediment | place: Netherlands...
AATGCCACCTCTGCGTTCTCTGCGCCTCTGCGAGAAAAAGAATGTTAAAACTCCAGCATAGGTTGGTTTTCCAGTTATACGAAAACCAACGCTCATTGTCAGATAAAGTCTGAATGACTACAGATAAGAGCAATATTGTCCGCCTGCCGCTACACGCCCCCCGCAAAGAACGCAAAGAACGCAAAGAACGCAAAGAACGCAAAGAAAACCATAGTTATTTGGTTTTTTCTTTATTTGCGTTATTTGCGGACCATATAGTCCTTATATGTGTTTATCTGCGTTCATCTGTGGACAATTTTTACGTATCCCCGATGGGGGATGTAAATACCTTTGACTCAGGTATCGATGTTTTCCGCTGACAACGCATTTTGTTCGATGAAGTCACGGCGTGGTTCTACCTGATCACCCATCAAGGTTGTAAAAACCTGGTCAGCGGCAATGGCATCTTCTATCCTGACCTGCAGCATGCGTCGTGTTTCAGGATTCATCGTGGTTTCCCATAACTGGTCCGGGTTCATTTCACCGAGACCTTTGTAGCGTTGAATATTCTGTCCCTTGCTGGCCTGTTGCATCAGCCACTCCATGACCCCGGCAAAATTGACGACTTCCGCCTGTTTATCACCACGCTCAATGCGGGCGCCCTCACCTATCAGGGAATCCAGCTTGCTACCCAGATCGGCTAATAATTTATATTCACTGGAGGTAAAAAACTCGGTATCGAGTGTATAGCTATGATCCAGGCCATGTACCGTTTTGGTCATTTCGAGTGCTGCATGCCCTTCTTCGTCGGTAATGACCTGACCTGAATAATAGACCCCGGTTAACTTATGTTTTTCTAATAAAATCAATAACTTATCTAAGTATTTCTGTACTTTACCTGACTCTTTCAGATCTTCTTCTGTTAAACCCCGCAGGTAAATCATTTCATACAATACATTCTCATCAACTCTACGCGCCAGTCGGCGAATGATCTTGTTAGCTGTCAGGTATTGCATAGCCAGATCTTGCAGAGCTGTATCGGATATAGACGGCGCATCCACGTCCACGTACAGATGTGCACCTTCCAGCGCCTGTTGCAGCAGGTAGGCATCGAGCTCATCATCGTCCTTTACATAACGCTCCTGCTTACCCTTCTTCACCTTATACAGCGGCGGCTGTGCGATATAAACATGACCGCGCTCGATAATCTCGCCCATCTGGCGATAGAAGAACGTTAACAGCAAGGTGCGGATATGCGAGCCGTCAACATCAGCATCCGTCATGATAATGATGCGGTGGTAACGTAGCTTGTCTGGATTGAACTCGTCAGCACCGATTCCACAACCCAGTGCTGTAATGAGCGTGCCAACTTCAGCCGATGACAGCATTTTGTCGAACCGGGCCTTCTCTACGTTCAAAATCTTGCCTTTGAGCGGCAGGATTGCCTGGCTGCGGCGATCACGGCCCTGTTTTGCTGAGCCCCCAGCAGAATCACCCTCCACCAGGTAGAGCTCGCTCAAAGCCGGGTCTTTCTCCTGGCAGTCTGCGAGCTTGCCGGGTAAACCGGCTATATCCAGCGCGCCCTTGCGGCGTGTCATTTCCCGTGCTTTTCTTGCCGCTTCACGCGCACGCGATGCTTCAATGATTTTTGACGTGATGGCTTTCGCTTCTGACGGACGTTCCAGCAGGAATTCCTGCAGTTTTTCACTCACGGTTGATTCAACTACGGCTTTCACCTCGGAAGACACCAGTTTTTCCTTGGTCTGGGAAGAAAACTTTGGATCAGGCACTTTCACGGAAAGCACAGCAGTAAGACCTTCTCGTGCATCATCTCCCGAGACATTCGCCTTGGCGCGCGCAGCAATACCTTCTTTTTCCATGTACTGGTTCAAACTGCGCGTCAGCGCTGCACGAAATCCGGCAATATGCGTTCCACCATCCTTTTGCGGAATGTTGTTGGTAAATGGATAAATGTTTTCCTGGTAGGAATCATTCCATTGCATCGCGACCTCGACACCAATACCGTCTTTTTCGGTATAAAAATGCAATACGGTCTCGTGCAGAGGTGTTTTATTCTTGTTCAGATGCTCGACAAATGACCGGATGCCACCCTCGTATTCAAAAACATCGCTTTTATCGCCTCTCTCATCAGAGAGTGCGATTCTGACGCCTGAATTCAGGAATGACAGCTCCCTGAGGCGCTTGGATAGAATATCGTAGTGAAATTCGATATTGGTAAAGATGGTTTCACTGGGCCAGAAACGCAAACCCGTTCCTGTTTTTTCGGTATCCCCGGCAACAGCCAGAGGCGCTACCGGTTCTCCCATGGCATATGTCTGCGTGTATTTCTTACCTCCACGGTAAATTGCCAATTCCATTTTTTCCGACAGGGCATTTACAACAGACACACCTACACCATGCAGCCCCCCTGAAACCTTGTAGGAATTATCATCGAATTTACCGCCGGCGTGCAGCACGGTCATAATGACTTCAGCTGCAGAGCGGCCCTCTTCCGGATGTATGTCTACGGGTATACCGCGGCCATTATCTGTCACGGTGACCGAGTTATCGCTATGGATCTTTACTTTAATTTCAGAGCAATGCCCTGCCAGTGCTTCATCGATAGAATTATCTACTACCTCAAATACCATGTGATGCAGGCCGGTGCCGTCATCGGTATCTCCAATGTACATACCGGGGCGCTTGCGTACCGCATCCAGTCCTTTCAGGACTTTAATATTTGATGAATCGTAGGTTTGTTCAGAACTCATAGGGATAACACATGGACATCTAAAAAACGCATTATATCAGGCTTTTAAGTACAATACGTTGAAGCTAGACTCTGCAGTTGGAGAATAATAAACCACAGTCACAGTACAGAGAACTTTATTTTAAATGGCCCTGTTCCACGTGGAACATGCGAACATCAGACCATCCATGCAGATCTATTTGATCAGGTTCTATAGCAGTCAGAAAGAGCTGTATCGGCATCGACTTTAAAACCGACATTATTTGTTTACGGTGCTCTTTATCCAGTTCAGCAGCCAGATCATCGTACAGAAGTATGCAATGCCGTGCTGCTGATTGACTGAACTGCTGAACCTGTGCGAGTTTAAGCAAGGCCACCAGCACCTTTTGCTGACCTCGGGATATTCCTGTCTGAGCAGATTTTCCATCGACCTGTATATATAAATCCGCCCTGTGTGGACCCGCCTGAGTCATTCCCCTTTTCAAATCCCGGTCAAACGTCTGTTCCAGTACGGTTCGAAGGCTTTCTTCGCTCTTCCAGCCCCGCCTGTACTCCAGCTTCACTTGCTGATCCGGAAAGAATTGCTGAATCAGATTGAGATAGAACGGATAAAGGTCCTGGATGTATTTTTCTCTTTTTATATCGATATGATGCGCTGCCTGGTCGAGTTCCTTATCCCACAGTTTGCAATAAGACAGTTTTTGCCCGGACCTTAGTGCTGCATTCCGTTGTGACAATGCTTTCTTGTAGCGCTGCCAGGCTTCAAAAAACCCCTGTTCCACGTGGAACACTCCCCAGTCTATATATGCTCTTCTTTCACCCGGGCTGCCAGTTATCAGTCGATAACTGTCAGGGTGTATCGCCAGAACCGGAAATATTGCGGTTATGTCGGCCACGCGTTGTATGGGTTTATGGTTCGCGCGGACTTCGAGTGAGTCCTTGCTTCGTTCAATTCCAATGGGAATTTGATTATCAAGTTGATCGGTTGCTTTTGCCAGTAACTGCAGACGGCTGGCATCGTGATTGATCAGATCTGAAAGATAGGGTGTTCTGAATGATCTTAAATGGCTTAGATAATAAATAGACTCTAACAGGCTGGTTTTACCGGAAGCATTCAGACCATAAATGAGGTTAACACCGATACAGGGTTCAAATTCAATATCGACAAGATTACGAAAATCACGAATCTCAAGATGTGATAATTGCATGAATACAGCTATTTGTACTGAAGAACAATCTGATATCGGGATATCAGATTCTAGCCCGCATTTCTCACCAGGATTTCGGATTCAGGTGCATCTGTAGCGTTTCTGGGTGCGCGTCTGGACTGAAAAGCATAGCCATAGCTATGGTTTGAAGGACTAATTCGCCTGGAGCGAATCAGGATGCCTGTGCACCCGTAGGGTGAAACACAGGGACGTGTTTCATCAACATGCGTGCGCAGGGACACTACAGATATGCATGGAACGAAATAGCGCCTAACCAAACAGACTGTAATTGATTGAAATCGAACTTCGGGTTTTCTAATCATTGCGTTACTCGTGAGATGCAGCGGCCTGGTGAGAAATGCGGGTTAAGTACTACAATCTCATTGGCATGATGACGTACTTGCAATCAGGGTGATCCGGATATGTCATCAGGCAACTGCTGTTAGAGTCTCGTAAAGTACCCTGTACTGTGCTTGCATCAGTAACATTGAGTACATCGAGCATGTAATTAACATTGAAGCCGATCTCCAGCGTATCACCCGTATAGTTGACCTCGACTTCAACATCAGCCTCTTCCTGGTCCGGGTTCTGAGCCTGGAGCAGTAATACATCGCCTTCAACAACCAGCCTGATTCCGCGGTATTTTTCATTCGACAGAATGGATGCCCTGACCAGTGCCTGGCGAAGATTTTCACGATCAGCAATGATGATATTTTTACCGTCTTCCGGTATAACCCTGTTGTAATCAGGAAAGCGGCCATCGATTAATTTGGATGTAAAGCGGATATTTCCAACTTCAATCCTGATATGGTTGCTTCCCAGGAATATTTTCAAGGACTCGTCGCTGTCCTCGAGCAGTCTGACCAGTTCCTGAATACCCTTTCTAGGCACAATGACCTGTTTGATTTCAGCCAGGTCACAGTCAGCCTGTTTTTCACAATAGGCAAGCCGATGACCGTCTGTTGCAACCGCACGTATCAAACCCGTGCTGACTTCCAGCAAAAGACCATTAAGGTAATAACGTACATCCTGTAATGCCATCGCGAATGAGGTCTTGTCGATCAACTCTTTTAATATTGTCTGAGGCAACTCAAATTCAGCCACGGTATTGATTGAATCCAGTGATGGAAAATCTTCAGCAGGCAAAGTTGATAGTGAAAAGCGGCTTCGACCTGATTTAATTAATGCTTTATTAGAATCTACTGCAATGCTAATACTTGATTCTTCCGGAAGTGCTTTGCAGATATCAAGCAACTTCCGGGCGGGTAGTGTGGTGTCACCCGCCTCGTCTGCAACCATGTTCATCGTGGTTACCAGTTCAATTTCCAGGTCTGTTGCCGTAAGGGATATTTTATCTTTGTCAGCCTTGATCAGGATGTTAGACAAGGCCGGCATCGTCTGTCGCTTTTCTACAGCGCCGATAATTTTTTGTAATGGGATTAACAGATCTTCCCTCTGGATCTGAAATTTCATGCGTGCTACCTATTAGTATTATCTTTTATATATCTATCTAGTAGTTATAATTAGTCACAGTCATTTCTGTGGATAAGTCTTATATTATTAATATAATCAATAAGTTATACTGTAAATATTTAAGCGTTTAGTGGGAACTCAGCAGTGCTTTACTGTAGATGATCTGTGGATAACTTTTCAAGCTTATATTGTCTACACTTTATCCACATTCCACACACAGTTCATCTAGAGCTTGTTATTCCGTGTTAATTACTCAGAATCCGCATCATATTCATATAGTCTTCGTTAATCTTTGGATCAGATTCGCGTAACTCCGCTATTTTACGGCAGCCATGCAAGACGGTGGTATGGTCTCTTCCACCAAAAGCCTCTCCGATTTCGGGCAAACTGTGGTTGGTAAGCTCCTTGGATAAGGCCATGGCGAGTTGTCTGGGTCGCGTAATAGAACGGCTGCGGCGATTGGATAGCAGATCTGAACTGCGTATCTTGTAATATTCCGCAACGGTTTTCTGTATGTTTTCTATGGTTACGATACGGTCCTGCAAGGCTATCAGGTCGCGCAGTGTCTCTTTGGCAAATTCCATGGTTACCGGCTTACCGGTGAAATTAGCGGTTGCCATGACGCGACGGAAAGCGCCTTCAAGTTCTCGAATATTGGAGCGAATGCGCTTGGCGATGAAAAATGCCACTTCATTCGGAAAGTGAATACCTGATTCTTCTGCCTTTTTCTGCAGAATAGCGACACGGGTTTCCAGTTCGGGGGGTTCAATACATACCGGTAATCCCCAGCCAAAGCGCGAACGTAGTCTTTCTTCAAGGCCATCGACTTCTTTCGGATAACGGTCGCAGGTCAGGATGACCTGGTGCCCGCCCTCCAGCAATGCATTGAAGGTATGGAAAAATTCTTCCTGAGAGCGCTCCTTACCGGCAAAAAACTGGATGTCATCGATCAGCATGCAATCGAGCGAGCGGTAATACTGTTTGAAGGCGTCTATGGCATTGTGCTGCAAGGCCTTGATCATATGGCCTACAAAACGCTCTGAATGAAGATAAACAACTTTTGCATCGGGGTGATGTTTGAGCATCATGTTGCCGACTGCATGCATCAGGTGGGTTTTGCCCAGTCCGACACCACCATAAAGAAACAGCGGATTGTAGGCTTCCCCCGGGTTTTCCGCGACTTGCTGTGAAGCTGCTTTCGCCAGCTGGTTGGATTTACCCTCAACAAAGCTCTCGAAGGTAAAGGCAGGGTTAAGGTTGCTGTCTATGGCCTGCCTGGGTTTCGCAACTTTTGTCGGAATACCAAAGTCCGTGATCGGTGCAGGTTTTTGCGGGGCTACCGGTTCGGGTTTTACCGGGCTGCCAGTTGCTGGTGCAGGTCTTGCCGGGCTTGATTGGGTGCCAATTTCAAGCAGTAAATTGACATCATCGTCGCGGGAAACTTCGAGCAGAATGTTCTCGATCTTGTCTCTGAAATTCTGTTTTACCCAGTCGAGTACAAAACGATTGGGCGCCAGTAAGGTCAGTTGATGGTTATCCTCGCGTACCTGTAAAGGGCGAATCCAGGTATTCAGCTGTTGATCAGACAGCTCCTGTTCCAGTTTTTGCAGACAATTCGTCCATAGTGCATTGTTCACTCGAACCCAACCCTCCGATCGAATGATGATTATTATATATGCATGAAGTGCACTGCATTGTATACCCGTTATTCGGGCTTATCCACAGTCATTTAATTATTTACTCAAAACATATAAAAAACAGCAGCTTCTGCTTTGACTCGGACCATCCGCATCAGTAAAATGCGCGGTTCGCTGAATACATAGGTACAGGTTCAAGGCAATGAAAAGAACATTTCAACCAAGCCGAATCAAACGCGCCAGAACGCATGGTTTTCGTGCGCGCAGTCAAACATTGGGTGGTCGCAAGGTTTTAAAGGCGCGTCGTGCAAAAGGCCGCCATCGTCTGGCGCTTTAAAGAGGCCGAAGAATAGTGCGCAGGGCGCGCTTGCAAAAGCGTGCCAGGTTGTTGAAGGCCTCCGAGTTCAACCGGGTTTTTGACAAGGCAGTGCGCTCAAGTGATCAATACTTCACCGTACTCGCCAGGCAGAATGAAACCGGGTTTCCGCGTTTAGGCCTGGCAATCTCAAAAAAAAGGGCAAGACTTGCAGTAACGCGCAACCGGCTCAAAAGAATCATCCGTGAAAGCTTCAGGCAAAAACAGCACGATATATGCTGTGCGGATTACGTAGTTCTGGCCGGGCACAAGAGTAGCAGCGCGAATAACAGCCGCTTGATTCAATCACTGGAACAACACTGGCAGAAACTGAATAAATTATGCGCCAAATCCTGATAGCACTGATAAAACTGTATCGCTATACGATCAGCCCTTATCTGGCACCCAGCTGTCGTTTTACACCCACCTGCTCCAGTTATGCGATTGAAGCGATTGAGCGTTTTGGAATCTTTCGCGGCAGCTGGATGGCGATGCGTCGCATAAGCCGTTGTCATCCCTGGCATTCCGCCGGTTATGACCCTGTACCTGACAATAACAACCTGAGCATGACAAGAAAGGACCACTGATGGAAAACCAGCGCCTGTTGTTGTATTTCACCCTGTTTTTTATCTGTTACCTGCTGTGGGCAGAGTGGCAGATGGATTATGGGCCGAAGCCGGAAGCGACTGTCGCCGAGGAAACAACACAAGCCCGGCAGCAGGATGTCGCTGAAGTACCCGAAGCTGCAGCCACCCCGGATGTGGCGGCCTTTGTCGAAAGCAGTCAACAGCAGCAGGCCGACAGGCAGCGGATTAATGTCATTACCGATGTACTGGATATCGAGATCGATACCAAGGGCGGTGACATCAGAAAAGCTGTGTTGCGCCAGTATTCGAAAACAGCTGAAAACCCGGAAGAGAAACTGGTGTTGATGTCTGACACGGAAACCAACTTTTTCATTGCGCAATCCGGACTGGTTTCAGTCAATGCTGATACAGCACCGACACATAATGCTGTTTACGCTGCGGAAAAAACCGATTACCGGCTTGCTGAAGGCGTGGATGAAATCAGGGTACCGCTGCAATGGACGGGTGAAAATGGTGTCCGCGTCAACAAGATATATACATTTCGGCGTGGCGAGTATGTAATCGATCTGCAACATGCTGTAGAAGCCGGCAGCGAGAACTGGAGTGGTAGCCAGTACATGCAACTGTTACGTACACCGCCGGCAGATGATGACAGCAATGCCTTTATAAGGACTTATACCGGCGGTGTAGTATTCAATGATGTCATCAAATATGAAAAAGTTGATTTCGAAGACATAGCCGAACAGAATTTAAAAGCAACGATCGGTGACGGCTGCCTTAACATCAGCAACAGTCAAAAAGGCTGTGAATTAACGGGTGGCTGGCTTGCGATGATGCAGCATTATTTTCTCGCTGCATGGATACCCGAAGCCGGTATCGATAATCTTTTTTACAGCAAGAACCCTGCCAATACCTATAAATATCTCCTCGGTGCGCGTTCGACAGCACAGAAAATTCCTGCCCAGGGTACAGGCAGTTTTAATACCCAGCTGGTAATTGGACCAAAACTGCAAAATCAACTGGAACAGATTGCACCAGGACTTGAGTTAACCGTTGATTACGGTGTTCTCACGATTATTGCGAAACCCCTGTTCTGGCTGCTCGATATTTTTCACGGCTGGATTGGCAACTGGGGCTGGGCCATTATATTTCTGACAATTACCGTTAAAGCCATCTTCTATAAATTGTCTGAAATGAGCTATCGCTCGATGGCGAAGATGCGCAAGGTTGCTCCACGCATCAAGCAGATGAAAGAACGCTTCGGGGATGACCGCCAGGCCATGAGCAAGGCCATGATGGACATGTACAAGCGTGAAAAAATAAATCCAATGGGCGGGTGTTTTCCAATCCTTGTGCAGATGCCGGTATTTATTGCCTTGTACTGGGTGCTGCTGGAAAGTGTTGAAATGCGTTATGCGCCTTTCATTCTTTGGATTGATAACCTGTCTGCAAAGGATCCCTATTTTATCCTGCCGATCATTATGGGCGTTTCAATGTGGATACAGCAAAAACTCAATCCGGCGCCCGTTGATCCCGTGCAACAAAAAATCTTTCAGTACATGCCCTTCGTGTTTACGGTCATGTTCGCCTTCTTCCCTTCAGGCCTCGTTCTTTACTGGGTGGTTAACAACATCCTTTCGATTGCGCAGCAGTATGTGATTACCCGACGCATCGAAAGAGAGTAAATAATCTTTTAATTCCGTTAATGGATACTATTGCGGCAATAGCAACGCCACCGGGCCAGGGAGGTGTTGGTATTGTGCGCGTCTCCGGACCAAGGGTTATATCAATAGCGCAAGCAATCCTTGGCCATTGTCCGCAACCCCGTATAGCTGAATACCTGTCTTTTAATGATGCTAATGGCAACGTTATCGATAAAGGTATTGCACTGTATTTCAAACAGCCAAACTCGTTTACCGGTGAAGACGTGCTGGAGCTGCACGGCCATGGCGGTCAGGTCGTTCTTGATCTGTTGTTGCAACAAACAATAAGACATGGTGCACGCGTTGCACGCGCCGGTGAATTTTCAGAACGTGCTTTTTTAAATGAGAAGATCGATCTTGCACAGGCAG
>Ga0316198_10003130_pt1 | contig 10060 bp, 8 predicted proteins | sample OudBieAanoxic_MG_FD_204935 | JGI IMG/M metagenome (GOLD analysis project Ga0316198, IMG submission 204935) | Coastal sediment microbial communities from Oude Bieten Haven, Netherlands - site A anoxic | ecosystem: Environmental > Aquatic > Marine > Coastal > Sediment | place: Netherlands...
ATTGCAACCTCATTAACACCTACCATGCCATATTCAACTGCCTCAGATACTCGCCAAACGCGAGACATATCTTTAGTGAATATATAAGATGCTAAGCCAAATTCAGTATCATTTGCCATCGTTACCGCTTCTTGCTCGGTACTGAATTTGAAAATGGCAGCGACAGGACCAAAAATTTCTTCACGCGCAATACGCATATCCTTATTGAGGTTAACTATTACGGTTGGCTGATAAAAATGATCACCTAAGGTATCTATATTTCCACCGGTTAATACTTTTGCTCCTTTTTCTTTTGCATCGTTTACAAGAGCTTGGATATTTTTGGTAGCTTTACTCGTTATCAAGGGCCCTATAGTTGTGTTCTCATCAAAACCATTACCTAAAGTCAATTGTTTTACCTGGTTGGTAAACTTTTCAAAGAATTCATCGTAAATGCTATCTTCAACAATAATTCTGTTGGCACAAATACAAGTTTGACCTGCATTACGAAATTTGGCTATAAGTGCACCACTTACCGCTTTATCTAAATCTGCATCTGCAAATACTATTACAGGTGCATTACCCCCTAATTCCATTGAAGTGCGTTTAACTGTCTTAGCACATTGTTGAATTAATAATTTTCCGATAGGAGTTGAACCCGTGAAAGTAAACTTTTTCACCAGTGGGTTAGATGTTAATTCCTTACCTATATCAATAGCATTAGTACCAACTATTACATTGAATAGTCCGGCAGGTATACCTGCCTGATGAGCAAGTTCAGCCAAAGCTAATGCAGAAAGTGGTGTTTCAGAAGCAGGTTTAATGACAATAGCACAGCCAACTGCTAAAGCGGGGGCTGCTTTACGTGTAATCATTGCATTAGGGAAGTTCCATGGTGTGACAGCCGCCACAACACCAATAGCTTGTTTTATAGCAATAGAGCGGCGATCTGCCGTTGTGCTGGGAATTACATCTCCATAAACACGTTTTGCTTCTTCGGCAAACCATTCTACAAATGAAGCGCCGTAACCTATTTCCCCTTTAGACTCTGATAACACTTTTCCTTGTTCCGCAGTCATTATAATCGCTAGATCATCTTGGTTAAGCATGATTAAGTCATACCACTTACGTAGTATATTTGAGCGTTCTTTTGCGGTTAGCTTTTTCCAAGGCTGCATCGCTTTTTCAGCTGCTTCAATAGCACGATGGGTTTCACCTACTCCAAGGTCTGCGACAGATGCAATGACGTCACCATTGGCTGGGTCGATTACATCAAAGGTTTGACCTGAATCTGCATCTAACCATTGACCATTTATGTAAGACTTTGTTTTTAATAAAGAAGTATTTTTTAAGTTTAAAATTGACATATATTTACTCTATGTTTTAAAAAATAATGGAATAGATTCTAGTACCTTGGAATAAGGTATTTATAACTACGTTAAGAGATAGAGTTAGCACTGTTATTAATTACTAACTCTATTTTTCGATTATATTTATGGTTGAGAATATTATGTTTAACTTGATTGTGTCTTTTGAATGGCTAAATAACTATTGTGGCTAGATGAGTTCAAGTTCTTCTAGTACAACTCTTGCAATCCTGAAGCATTCAACACCTTGTGGGACGCCACAATAGATTGATATAGCATGGATGGTCGAGCGAATTTCATCTACAGTTACACCATTTGTAATAGCACCACGAAGATGTAATTCCCACTCATGCATTTTACCTAGGGCTGCAATCATGGTGAGGTTCATTAACGATCGAGTTTTGGGATTGATAGTTTCATCACCCCAACCAAATCCCCAACACCATTCAGTCATCGCTTCTTGAAAGGGGAGGTTGAATGAATCAGCTTTAGCGAGATTATCGGTAACATATTTATCACCTAAAGTTTCTTTTCTTTTACGTAAGCCTAGTTCAAATAATTCTTTATCCATCGTGCTTTCCTATATCAGTTTATAAGCTATTTCAGCGGCTTCGGTTAAATGCTGAGCACTAATTTTTTTAGCGCGTTCAGCGTCTTTTTGTTCAATTGCTTCAAGAATATTAGCCAAATTCTCTGGACCTTTAGATTGTCTTCCTGCAGAGCTAAGCGTTAATGCTCTTAACCTAGAAATACGACCATTCAATCGTTCTACCAAATCCCATGAGACATTTTTACCACCAGTATTGAAAATGATTTTATAGAATTCAGTCGTTAATTTTAATGCTTGTAGTACATCATCTTTTTGTAAATTTTTTGTAAGTTTCTGACATAGTGAACGCAATTTCTTTATGGTTTTACTATCTGCATTTAGTGCACAACTATAAATGGCAGCACATTCAAGCATGATACGAATTTCATAAATCTCTTTCACTTCTTCTTTCGTTATAGTGGCTACCATAAAACCTGCATTAGGTACTCCGACGATTAAACGCTCACTTTCTAAGTGACGAATACATTCTCGAACTACTGTTCGACTGACACCCATACTGTCACACAAACTTCGCTCTACGAGGCGCTCACCCGGTTTTAGTGTGTCACTTGTTATAGCATCACGAAGAGATTCTAAAGCATTAAATTTTAGTGTTTTTGGCCTTTCTACTTTTAGCATCTGTTTAACGGCTCCATAAGATTTTGTTGGAATATGCCGGCTCTGAGAGAGAAGCATAAGAATACCTACAGAAGTATACCAAAGATTCTTTAATTAAGAACGTTATATGACTGTATACCATAATACAATGTTAAATTTTGATTTTATGATGAGCTCTACATTATTTATATCTTTAATAAATTTAAATTGATCCGCCTTATTTCGTATGATTGTATACCATCCTACAAAGCATCAGGTCGTTTAAAAAAAGAGAGTTATCTATGAAACCAGAAATTAGAAAAATAGTGAGTTTTGAAGAAGAAGTGTATATCGAAGGCTTTAAAGAAGTTGAAACGCCAGTTCGAATGTTCGCCGTCGCTGCGGTAGTAAAAAACCCTTGGGCAGGGAGATTTGTTGAAAATCTACGCCCTGAAATATTGTCTTTTGGTCCAATATTGGGAAATTTATTGACGGAAAAAATCAGTGCTATGGCAGGTGGTGCTACGAACATAGAAGCTTTCGGAAAAGCTGCTGTTGTTGGAATGAATGGAGAAATTGAACACGCTTCTGCACTTATTCACACGTTACATTTTGGTAATCCTTTTCGTGAAGCAGTAGAAGCTAAGTCTTTTCTCTCATTCACAAATACCCGTGGCCCAGCTAACGCGACCATCATGGTACCAATGATGGATAAGAATGATGGCGGTCGCCGTTCTCATTATCTAACTTTGCAATTTAATATTTCTGATGCACCTGGACCTGATGAAGTAGTGATCATATTAGGTGGTGCTACTGGTGGAAGACCACATCATAGGATTGGCGATAGATATCAAGAGTTAAAGGAGCTGGGTCATGACGTCGAAAATCCTGCAGCGGTATAAAGCAGCCAATGGTATTGCTTACAGTAAATCTGGCTCGGGTGAGCCTATCGTATTAATACACGGAGTGGGTTTACGAGCAGAAGCATGGTTACAACAAATTTCTGAGTTAACTAAAACAAATACAGTATACGCCATTGATATGCCTGGGCATGGTGAGAGTGAGTTACTGGCAAATGATAAAGCAAACTTAGTAGATTATGTTGATACGATTGCCGATTGGGTAAAAGCAGTGATAAAGGCGCCGGTTATTATATTTGGCCACTCAATGGGCTCTATGATTGCGTTGAATTTTGCAGTCCGATATAGCGCTCTATGTGCGGGTGTCTGTGCACTGAATGCGGTATATCGTCGTAGCGATAAAGCAACTAATGCGGTACAGCAACGAGCATGGGCAATGATTCATCATCCTGAATTAGACAGAGTTGAAGCACCAATTAAGCGTTGGTTTAATCAGAATGGTTCAAGTTTTGAAAAAAAGATGTCTGAGCTTTGTCAGAGTTGGTTAGCAATAGCACCTGCTGAAGGATATGCCCGAGCTTATTATATTTTTAGTGAGAATGATGCTCCTACTGATGATGCCTTATCTGAGATTAAGGTCCCAGTTACTTTTATTACTGGTGATAATGATCATAACTCTTCAGCAGAAATGTCACAACAAATGGCATCTATTTGCCCTAATGGCAGCTATGTGGTTATCCCTCACTCGGGGCACATGTTGCAGCTGACTCATCCAGAAGAACTGAACCTAATATTGGTTAAATTTGTTCAAAATGTAAAAAATAAGGAAACACAACATGACTGTAATTGACCCGCGCGAACTGCGTAATGCTTTTGGCTCTTTTATGACTGGAGTGACGGTGGTGACAGCGATAAGCGAAACTGGAGAGAAAGTTGGATTTACTGCAAATTCATTTACTTCTGTCTCAGTTGAACCACCGCTGTTATTAGTATGCCCATCAAATAAACTATCTAGTTTTGATGTTTTTAATAATTGTAATCATTTTGTTGTGAATATTCTTGCGGAAGATCAGCAAGATGTTTCAAATACTTTTGCTGGTGGCAAAGGTGACCGTTTTGCCGATATTACTTGGCGCAGTGATGCTCATGGTTGTCCGATTATCGAAGGCGCTGTTGCTCATTTTTCCTGTACTACATTCCGCAATATTCCAGCGGGCGACCATATTTTATTAGTTGGTGAAGTTATCGATTTTGATACAAATGAAAAACTGGGGTTAGGTTATGCCAAAGGTGGTTATTTCAGTCTCGGTATGGAGCATCGAGCTGAAGAATTGACGCATTCATTAAGTGGCGTAGTCGGTAGCCTTATAGAATTTGAGAATAAAATTTTATTACAGCAAACAGATGAAGGGTATCGATTGCCTCAAGTAGAAATTAGTGATGATCGAGGTTCGAAAGAAAGCATACGTCAATACCTAGAAGCAAAAGGATTGGATTGTGAAGTAGCTTCTGTTTATTCAGTTTATGAAAACTTAGCAGATAAAAAGTTTACCAGTTTTTATCGTGTTAATGCGAATACTGAAGATACGGTTGGTCTTGGTGAATATATAGAAATCGATCAGATCGATGATCTTAAATTTGTCTCTCCTGATATTCATAGCATGATGCAACGTTTTATATTTGAAAAGAAAAATGGCGCATTTCGGTTGTATGTGGGCGATCAAGAAAGTGGTGACATTCATTAACTAATTAATAATATCAGGAGAACAGTATGAAATTTTCACTTTTTGCTCACATGGAAAGAGTCGATGACGAGCAAACTCAGAGCGAACTTTATCAAGAATTTTTGTCGCTTTGTGATATGGCCGACAAAGGCGGAATGAACACAATTTGGACTGGTGAACACCACGGTATGGATTTTACCATTGCACCAAATCCATTTTTAAACCTAGTCGATCTAGCACATAGAACTAAAAATGTTCGATTGGGTACCGGTACGATAGTCGCGCCATTTTGGAATCCGATTAAATTAGCAGGTGAAGCTGCTATGACTGACATCCTCACCGATGGTCGTTTAGAACTTGGCATTGCACGCGGTGCATATTCCTTTGAATACGAGCGCATGATGGCTGGTGGAATGGATGCATGGGAAGCAGGAGAGCGTCTACGTGAAGTCATTCCTGCAATTAAAGGTTTGTGGAAAGGTAATCATACTCAGAACAGTAAACATTATAGTTTTCCTAAAACTTCTTCCGCACCTAAACCATTAACAGAAAAGGGGCCACCAATTTGGGTGGCAGCCAGAGATATCAACAGTCATGAGTTTGCTGTAGAAAACGATTGTAATGTGCAAGTTACTCCCTTATGGCAGGGGTTAGATGAAGTTGAAGGCTTGATTGAAAAGTTTAACCAGGCATGTGAGCTACACAAAAAACGCCCTAAAATTATGATATTACAACATGCTTATATAGGTAAAGATGAAGCTGAATTGGCGCAAGCAGCTAAACAGTTAAATGAGTTTTATTGTTACTTCGGCGCATGGTTTAAAAATGAACGTCCGATTGACCAAGGTTTAATCAAACGTCTTAGTCCTGAAGAAATAAATACGCACCCTTTTTATAGTGAAGAAAAAATACGTAAAGATTTAATGATTGGTACTTCGAAACAGGTCATTGATCGCCTTAAACATTACCAAGATTTAGGTTATGACGAATTTTCTTACTGGACGGACTCTGGTATGAGCCGAGAGCAAAAAGAAGTTTCTTTGGCACGTTTTATCGACGAAGTAATGCCGGCATTTAACTAAGTTATATGGAGCAATAAAATGATAAAAAACAATATTCCTCATTATCAACTATTGATTGATGGTGTTTGGACTGAAGGTTCTGATAACCAAGTAATGCAAAGCTTTAATCCAGCTAACGGCAAACAATGGGCTACATTTGCTTGTGCGAGTAAAGAAGATGTCGATCGTGCAGTGAAAGCTGCAAGACGAAACCTAAATGGTGGCGCCTGGGCTAATCTGAATGCGACTCAACGCGGTGCCTTACTGTACCGATTAGCCGAATTGGTAGAGAGTAATTCACAAAAGTTAGGTGAAATTGAAACGACTGACAGCGGGAAATTAGCCGCTGAAACTATTAGCCAATCTAAGTATGTTGCTAGTTATTATCGTTATTATGCAGGTTTGGCAGATAAGATTGAAGGAACTACATTACCAATCGATAAGCCCGATATGCATGTATTTACAACTCCCGTTCCAATCGGGGTCGTTGCAGCTGTTGTCCCTTGGAATGCACAGATGTTCTTGACTGCCTCTAAATTAGGTCCTGCTTTAGCGGCAGGTTGTACCGTAGTACTTAAAGCTTCTGAGTTAGCGCCAGCACCTATGTTTGAGTTGGGTAAGTTAATTCAAGAAGCTGGTTTTCCTGATGGAGTCGTTTCCATCATTACAGGAGACGTTACTAATTGTGCTATTCCATTAACTTCACATGCTGAGATTGATCGCCTTGCCTTTACAGGTGGACCTGAGGCAGCTAAGCATGTCATTCGTAATACTGCTGAAAATTTCGCTGTTACATCATTAGAACTTGGTGGGAAGTCACCGATTATTGTATTTGAAGATGCGGATCTTGAAAGTGCAGCGAATGGTTTGATCGCTGGAAATTTTGGTGCTTCTGGCCAATCTTGTGTCGCCGGTTCTCGCGCCTTTATTCAACGCTCAGTTTTAGAAGAGCTTGTTCAGAAAATTACAGATAAAGCTAAAAACATAGTAATAGGTGATCCTCAGTCAAGTGATACTCATATAGGCCCTTTATGTACTTTAGCACAAGTAGAATGTATTGAAAAAACGCTAGCTAAAGCTGTTGAGCAGGGCGCTAGTATTCGCTTTGGAGGTAAACGTGCTCCTGAATACGGTTCTGAAAACTATTTTCAACCTACTATGGTTGAATGTCCAAACGAGCAAATTGAAACACTTAAAGTCGAAATGTTTGGACCGGTTATGTCAATTGTTGTCTTTGATACCGAAGAAGAAGCAATTGCAATGGCAAATGATAGTGTTTACGGACTAGGTTCGGGAGTTTTTACTCAAAATATCGCTAGAGCTCACCGTGTTTCAAGCAAAATTAAGTCAGGTATTTGTTGGGTTAATACCTACAGAGTGACTTCACCTATCGCTCCTTTTGGTGGAATTAATCAATCGGGTTACGGGCGTGAAGCTGGTGTTCAAGCAGTACTTGATTACATCAGAACCAAAACGACTTGGATTAATACCTCGTCAGAACCGATGACTAACCCCTTTGTTATTAGGTAGAAAACATAAATTTTTATCACATACTCGTTTGAAAATGTAGGCCTTGTTGCAGTATTTATATTGTATGCAAGGTTCAGCCTTGCAACATAAAACTGTGCTCGGCGTACCCTACTAATTTAAACCACCACATCATCATAAGCCTAAAATAAGAGCGTTAGAGTACTATTTAAGGCTTTAAATATGCCTAAAAATCAATGATTTTTAGAGTCAATATAGAAGGGAGTCGTAATGAATATAAAACAAGAAATAACTGATCTTAATGTCGAGAAATCTCAACAAGGTTTTTATCAAGGATTTAATCAAATAGTAACTGTCGGTGCTAAGGTACTAATTATAGCTTTAGTATTGTGGGCCGCCGTATATTCCGATGAGGCTGCACACACATTAAGTGGTATTAAAGCCTGGTCATTTACTTATTTGGGAGCTTGGTACATTTATGTAATGGGCTTCTTCGTTGTGGCATGTATTGTCTTAGCTGTAACGCCTTCGATAGGTAAAATTAAACTAGGTAAAGCAGATGATAAGCCTGAGTTTTCTAAATTTTCATGGATATCGATGATGTTTGGATCTGGCATTGGCATTGGCATGCTGACGTATGCAACAGCAGAACCTTTATATCACTTTGCAAATAATCCTGACACTATCCAAGGTTTTACGGCTTCTGGTAGCACTGGCAATATTATTGCTTCGATGAAGTGGGCTTTTTTTCATTGGGGGCTGAGTGCTTGGGGCTGTTATGCAATTATTGGTGTATGTCTTGCTTATTTTAGTTACAACAAAGGCTTTCCTTTAACGATACGCTCAGCGTTGATACCGTTATTTGGTCGTAAGCTTGAAGGGGCTGTCGGGCATTCTGTTGATATATTTGCGGTTATTGCTACCGTATTAGGTGTTGCTGTGACGGTAGGTTTTGGAGTAAGCCAATATGCATCCGGCATCTATGAAGTATTTGGTTGGAATTGGTTATTAAATGCCGATAAATCACCTTCGACTCAGGGAATGCTTTTTGCACTGTGTATCGTTATGTCATTATCTATAGTGTCTGCAGCTTCAGGAGTAGGGAGAGGAATTAAATGGTTGTCGAACATCAATATGTGGTTGTCAGCGGCATTGATTACTTTCTTTATAATCTTTGGTGCAACAGTTTTGTCTTTCACTTCTTTGACTCAAGGTTTAGTGGCTTATGTTCTTGACTTACCTTCGTTATTATTTACTTATTGGGCGCCTTCTGAGGTCGAACCTATGAAAGGACTTAATGCTTGGCAGTCTGGTTGGTGGACTATCTTTATATGGGCTTGGTGGATAGGTTTTGCTCCTTTTGTAGGTTTATTCTTAGCACGTATATCAAAAGGAAGAACTATTAGAGAGTTTATTTTAGGAGCAATGTTGATTCCTACTCTTGTAGCTTGTGTATGGTTTGCAGTATTAGGTAGCACTGCTATCAACTTGGAACTTACCGGCGTAGCCGATGGAAGCATTAGTAGTGCAGGTCAAGAAGCTCAATTATTTATGATGTTGAAGCTACTGGTATCTGACACTATTTATCCGATAATGACTTCGTTAATTTTAATACTGTTAACAACCTTTTTGGTAACATCAGCTGATTCAGCTATATTGTGCGTGAATACAATTAACTCTGTTGGAGTGATGCCTAATAAAAGTAAAACACACATTGTAATTTGGGGAGTAATGTTTTCAGCTGTAATAGGTGTATTGCTGATTTCTGGTGGTTTAGGAGCAATTAAGTCTGCTGTGATCATCGCTGCGGTCCCATTCTCTATTATTATGGCGTTGATGGTAGTGTCACTAGTTATTTCTTTATTGAAAGATCGCTTGTCTACTCTAGCATCACAAGAAATAGTATCTCAATAAGCTCGCCTCTAAATACTATGGGTCAGTGGAAATGACTCAAAGTTTTGACTCTACTATTTTGAGGAAACTACTGCTTCACTATGACTTTCATCTTTAAAAGGGGATAAAGTGGGGTAAAATTTATTTGAAAATTAATATTTTACTATCAATGGTTTATTTTTTGTGGGTGGAATGATGTAATTCAGGCTGCATAAATCGTTTACTTGATCGTTGCTTTACCACTCGTTTAAGAAACACTAAACGTCGCAGACAAAGCGCCTTCAATTAAACAATTTCTGCTATCCAGAATGATTCGTATCAATAATCTAAAAAGCTCACTTCGGTGAGCTTTTTTGTCTCTAGAAAATAAGTTTAAATATTACTATTAAATAGTCTAATTGTTCGTTGCTTCATTGATCGCTTAAGAAATACTAAACGTTGCGGACAAAGCGCCTTCAATTAAACAATTTATGCTATCCAGAATAGTCTGATAAAGAATCTA
>Ga0316198_10003131_pt1 | contig 10060 bp, 11 predicted proteins | sample OudBieAanoxic_MG_FD_204935 | JGI IMG/M metagenome (GOLD analysis project Ga0316198, IMG submission 204935) | Coastal sediment microbial communities from Oude Bieten Haven, Netherlands - site A anoxic | ecosystem: Environmental > Aquatic > Marine > Coastal > Sediment | place: Netherlands...
TCGGATCGTCCAGGGCACCAGAATCGCGACAAACATCAGGAGCGAAAGAAGCAGGAAGACGGCGGCAACAGGCTCCACCCAGGGAGCATCGATGAACGAGATCGCGAGTGGGACGACAGCCGTCCCCATGACGGACGCGAACCACGCAGGATTGAAGTGGCGAACCGTATCGCTGAAGCTCGGGCGGGACTCAACCATCGCGTCTCCCGACTATCTGGACAGCCATATTGCGTCGATCGGAATCGACACGATCCATGGATACTCCTTGAAGACGCGGATCTGGAAACGCAGGATACGAGGATGTTGCGGTGTCCGATCCGGGCGAGTTCGTTGTCCTGCGATCCGGCCCCGCGATCAGTAGCCGAGTGCTGCTCGCGTGCTCGCTCCGACGAGTCCGTCGACGCGGAGACTGTGCTCTTCCTGGAAGGTGAGAACGGCGAGTTCGGTCCTGCTCCCGAATATCCCGTCGGCGGATCCCGGGGAGTAGCCGGCCGATGCGAGGAGCTGTTGCACACGCTGGACTGCGGCACCCCTGCTTCCGTTACGCAGGATGCCCGAGACGGCCGTCGACGATCCGGAGAGGCTCTCGCGGTCAGCGACCGACTTCAGCGCGCTCCGGGTGACCCTTCCTGCAAGACCGTCGGCAATCAGGCCTGCGTCCGACTGGAACGCCGCCACGGCTGCGACGGTGCGGGAGCCGCTGATCCCGTCGATCGTGCCTGGCCGATAGCCGAGCTTCGTCAGGACGTCCTGAAGCCGTCGCACGTCTGCCCCACGCACGCCGATTCGCAGAACGCGGCGACCATCGAACAAGGGATCCGCTGGTCCCCACCCGAGCCAGTTTCCCCCGGCGTCGGCGAGTGACTGAAATGGGTTGACGACGGTCTTGCTCGGATCGCGCAACTCGAAGTGAAGATGCGGTGCCGTGCGCTCGGCGGTGCCCGAGTCCCCGACCCAGCCGATGAGCTGGCCGGCCTTCACGCGCACACCGGGAACGATCCCGTCGGCGATGCCCCACGCTTCACCGTCATCAGTTCCAGGTGTGTCATTGTTGAGGTGGATGTACCACGACTCCCATCCATCGTCGTGTCGCAGAGCGATCGTGCAACACCGATGAGGGTTCATGTGCGACTGTGCCGTCCAGTTGACCAGGCGGACCGTGCCGTCGGAGGCCGCGACGACCGGCGTCATCTTGTCGGCCATCAGGTCCTGGGCATGGTGGATGCCGCCCGAGCGAGCGGCCCAGAACCAGTCCGAGAAATGGTGGTCACCATCGACGGGGAGAGTCAGGCGGTAGTCCACGAGTTCCCCCTCGTCATGGGCAGAGGCAGCTACCGCGGGAACAACGGCGACAACGATGACGAGTGCGGCGGTCGCGGCAAGCAACCGCAGGATGTGCTTCATGTGGATCTCCAACGCTCGGCCTGACATGATCATCGGCGGTCATGCGCAGCGCCATGAGGTTTCTGTTTCGCAAAGGGCATGCCTAGGCGTCGTAGCTCAGCGGGAGGTCGATCTCGACCGTCACGATCGGATCCACTCGCAGCATGAGGAACTTCGGCGGCTCGAAGCCCCACCATCGAACGTCGAATTCCCCGATTCCTGCGATCCGTGGTCCCGAGAGAAGTCGGATCTCCCCTTCCACCAGTTCGGATTCCCCGAAGAAGTCGATCATTCCGGTGATCGTGGCGCAGGTTGTCTCGATCTCGAGCGTGGACTCGATGTCACCGACGATTTGCAGATGCCTGTCGGATCCGGCTCTCCGACGCATCTCGCGGTCAATGATCGGATTGCCCGACGAGAGACCTTCGACCGGGATCTCGAGATGCCCCGAGATGCTCGATGCGGCCCCGAATCGACCACCTTCGATGTCGGCATCAAACCACCCGGACACTGCGGCGCTCGAGCGGATCGTATGCACCGATGAGCTTGCCAGGAACGATGCCGTGGCGGTTGCCTCATCCACCACAAATCGCCGTGAACCCATTCCAAGTCCCTCCTTCCAGAGGCGCTGCACCGCCGCGAGAATCTATCGGCTGAGGGCAACCGGCGCTTGCGCTCATACCTCCCGAGGCCTACCGCCGCCAGAACGATGCTGTGAAGAGCAGGACGATCGGATAGATCTCGAGGCGGCCAAGCACCATCAGCCCGGCCAGAACCCACTTGTCGGGAGTCGCGATGGTTGCATAGGTGGCGTCGGGTCCAACAGAACCAAGGCCGGGCCCAACGTTGCCGATCGCCGATGCGGAAGCCGACACGGCGGTCACGAGGTCGATATCGGTAGCCCCGGAGCTCTGTAGATAGAGAAGCAGGACGGTACCGACCGTGAACGCCAACACATAGACCACGACGTAAGTGTGAACCGCGGACACGACCCCCGGCGGGATGGGAACCCTGCCGAAACGCGAGACCGACACGACCCGGGGCTTCGTCAGCCGGCGGACCTCGGTTGCTGCGGACTTCAGGATGATCACGATCCGGTAGGTCTTGAGGGCGCCGGTCGTCGATCCGGACATGCCGCCAACGAACATCATCAGCAAGATGACACTGAGGAGCGCTGCCGGCCAGATCGCATAGTTGGTGACGGAATAGCCCGTCCCCGTGATCGTCGCGACGGCCGTGAATAGCGCTTTGCGCACGGGAACGCCGGTTCCGTCGAGGTACAGGCCGAACATCACGAGTGCGGCGCCGATGGCGAGGCTCACCACGTAGTAGCGGAACTGGGGCTTGTGCAGATAGGCGCCCGGATCGCGGAGCGCCCGAACGTGGAGGCCGAACGAGGCCCCGCCAAGGATCATCAAGGCGATGACTACCCATTGCGAATAGACGGAGAACGCGCCGATCGACGCCGATTCGGTGCTGAATCCGCCGGTGGATACCGATGTCAATGCATGCGCGATCGCCTCGAAGAGTGACATGTCGCCAAACGCCAGGACGATGGCCGCCAGCACGGTCAGTGCGGCATAGAGTCCCCAAAGACGGACGGCCGTGCCCCGAAATCGCGGTGTGAGTTGGTCATGATCGGGTGCCGGTGCCTCGGCCCGGGCGAGCTGCAAGCTTCCCGACCCCACGAGCGGCAACACGGCGATTGAGAGGGCAATGATCCCCATGCCTCCGAGCCATTGCGTTGTGGCCCGCCAGAACAGGAGTCCGTGCGGGACCTGCGAAAGGTCGACGATCACGGTGGCCCCGGTTGTCGTGAATCCGGACGTGCTCTCGAAGAGGGAATCGGTGAAGCCCATGGCGCCGCCGAGGAAGTAGGGCAAAGACCCGAATGCGATCACGGTCACCCATGCGACGGCAACTCCGGCAAACGCATCCTTTGGACGCATTCGCTCCGGCCGTCCGGCGGCGAGCACAACAAGGCCGCCAACGGTGCACGCGATGACTCCTGTGAGGGCGAGGTCGAGCGCCGTCGGGACCTCTTCGAAGAGCAGGGCGATGAGGAATGACGGCGCAGTGGCAACTCCGCCGGCGACGAGAACGACACCGGCGATGTAGAGGATCCGGCGCGGGGTCGGTCTGGCTGCCCAACTGCGAGCGCGCATGGTCACGGCCTACGCCCCGAACAACCGCTCGACGACCCCAACCGCCTCGGGGGTTGCGAGCACGATCACCCGGTCCCCGCTCAGGAATCGGGTTGAACCGCGAGGGACCACGGCCTTCCCCTCACGCACGATGGCTCCAACGACGGCCCCCTTCGGAACGCCCAATTCGCCAACGCTCACGCCGATGGCCGGGGCCGGCTCATACACCTCGATCTCCAGCGCCTCGATGCCTCCCGTCATGAAGTTGGCTGCCGACACGATGGCTCCTCGGCGTATGAACCGCAGTGCAGCATTCGCAGCGGCGACCTTGGCCGACACACCGGCGTTCACACCAACGGCCGGCATCAGATCGAACAGCTCTATCCGGTTGAACCGCGAGACCGTCGTGGACGCCGATAGGCGGCTCGCCATCATGCACACCAGCATGTTGACGGCGTCGCTTCGTGTGAGCGCGAGCACGCCGTCTCCGCGTCCAATCTCCAGGCTCTGCAGGATCCGCGGATCGGTGGCATCGGCGACCACCACATCGATCTTCGGGTTGCGGGCCGCGATCGCGAGCGCACGTTCCTCCACATCGTGGATCAGAAGAACGCGCCATCCCGCCGACCGCAGCGCCGCGGCGGTGAGTTCGGCGACCCGCCCGCCACCCACAATGACCGCTCGGTCGATGCGCTGCGGGGGTGCGCCGATGAGGCGGCGCGCGCGGTCGACGTTCTCGCCGGCGACGACCAGAAGGATCTTGTCAAACGCCTCGATGACTGTTGAACCGCGGCCCACGAGCGTCTGATCATCCCGGACGATTGACGCGATCACGCAGTCCCAGTCGTCCAGCGAACGTCGCATCTCGGCAAGTGACATGCCAGCGATTCCGGAGTCCGGAGGCACGTTGCCTCCCAGCACGACCGCCGCTCCGTGCTCGAAGCGGAAATAGTCGCTGAGGCCGGGGTTCGCCACGAGCGCGACCAGCTTCTCAGCCAGGGTCGCTCTCGGATCGATGATTGCCTCGATCCCCGAGCCCAGAATGACGTCTCGGAGTTCGGGGTTCTCGATTCGAGCGACGGTCCGCTTGCAGCCGAGCGACAGGGCCGACTGGCAAGCCAGGACATTCGCGCCATCGTTGTCGGATACGGCGAAGAGGATGTCGGCCCGTTCGACTCCGGCTCGTCTGAGCACACTCGGGCTGGCACCGTTGCCGTCGACGATCTGCGCATCGAGGCGCTCGCGGAGCAGACTGACGCGCGCGGGGTCCGCTTCCACCACGGCCACGTCCTCGCCTTCCGCGATGAGGCGTTCGGCGAGATGCGAGCCATCTGCGCCGCCACCAACGATCACGAACCGCATTTTCGCTCCTGACGTCCTTCGATCACGAGGCTAGCGGTCGGCTCAGCCCGCACGAAGGCCATCACCGTCGACCCGGCGTGTCCGATTCTGCCAGGTTGTTGCCGCGACGATTCCGGCGGCGAGTCCGGCCGCTCCGCCGAGCACGACCGCCGTGAGGAGGCGATCGAGCGAGTACGGCAAGACCGTCGGGAGGATGGGGTGGGTGAGCACACCAATACGGAGCAGGCTCCACGCCGCCAGCGCCGCAGAACCGATCAGGACGAGGCGAGCGCCGGCACGCTCTGACGATCGTGCTTGTGTTGCCGCAAACACGCCAAGGCCGAGCACGATTGGCGGCCCGATCACATCGACGTCGTATGCCCGGCCCTCCGGCGGTTGCGATGCGAAGGCCGCTATCCCCGCGACAAGCGCCAGGAGCGCGAGGGTGAGCAGCACCATCGCCTCCTGAGCTGAACGAAGGCGAACTCCGAATGCCGACACCGCCAGCAGCGCCAGCAGTGCAATGAGGAACCATGGTGCAGCGCTGGAGGACGGAATCCACGTGAGTGAGCCAACGATTCCCCCTGGATCTCCGTCGACGGCGAGCGGCAGCACCCAGTCGAAGATCGGGACCGTTGCTACCCCACCGCTCTCAATCACGGAGGCCGGTGGCGTTGGACTCATCCAGTGGGTTCGATGATCGTGCCAGCTGTAGGTTCCGTCGACCGACACATCTTCCCACCGCGGCTCGGCATCGGCAGACGCCTCGGCAGGCACTTCGACATTGGCGTATCGGTCGTCGTTGAGGTACGTCGCCGGTGAGCGTTGGTTCACCGAGACTCGGCCATCCGGACCGAAGCGAATGTAGTCCTCTTGCTCGTAGCCCAGCACGACCAGGGTCATCCCAGGGACGGCGGTGAGCCGGACGAACGCGTCGCCGCCGACGATCTCGATATCGGCCACACCGGGACCTTCCACGACAGCGACTTCCGACCGGTAGTTTGTCGGCGTTGCCGGATCCGCGAGCGCTGGACTCGCGCTCAAGAACACAAGAGTGATTCCGACGACGAGGAGTCCGGCCAGACGCCGCACGAAGGAAGTCATCGCACCACGATCGTAACCTCTCCCGAAGGGTGCAAGGTGCAGACGCCCTCGATGATCCCGGCGGCAGAGAACGTTTGCACGATCTGTTGACCGGGCCCCACGATGTAGGGGCCGACCTGGTGGGATGCGGCGTCGTCGTTCGTGATGACAATCCGATCCCCCACACCGACCTCCAATCGACGCGGGAAGAGCACGATCTCGTCGCCGCCGTCGATCTGCGCCTGCGTCCCGGAGGGAACAACGATATCGATCGTCTGCGAGGCCGCCGCCTGAGGCACCACGTGCATCGCGATCAACAAGACGAGGCAGAGTATGGCGACGGCGCCCGTGAGCCAGAGCACAGGGGGACGCTTCTGCGGGGCTACACGAGGAGTCATGGCAACTCGAGAACCATGTCGACATTCTCCATCTGATCCTCTCCGATGCCCGTCGAGACCTGCAGTGTCCACACGCCGGAGAACGGGAGATTGGCGTCGTACGAGAGAAAGTGGTTTGGTCCGGCGCGCAACACGGGGAGGTGCATCGGTCCGATCCCGAGCTCGACGTGTCGAGCGAGCACCGAAGTCTGCGCGAGCGCGGCCCCGGCCCCGGACACGTCGAAACCGTAGAGATGAAGCTCATTGACACCAGGTCGCGCCGGATCGAGCGAGGCCTCAACCAGAAGATCGCCTGTCCGTGCCGCTGCGTTGGTCCCCGACCCTTGCACCGTTTGGATGATCGGTATCGCAAGAACCACGGCCGCGGCGAGCCCCGCGACGACTCCAAGGGGACGGCCCGTCTCGATCGAGACCCACACCCCGGCTGCCACACCTATGACGGCCGCCAGGAGCGGCCAGGGCATTCGGAGCAGCCACGCCAAGCCCACGGAAACCCAGACGACGACGAACACCACCACCGCAGTGCTGACAAGCGGCAGTGCTCTCCCGCGACCTGATCGTGCAAGCACGATCAGGAAAGGCAACACTCCCGTCGCGAGCGCAGCCGTGAGCCACGAACGACCGGGAACCGACGCCAATGCGGCTGGGACAAGCGCGATATCGAGCAGGTCACCGGCTGCGCCGTCGGACGCAATACCGTAGGTGGCTGCTGCAGCGACTGCCCCGATCGCCACGACTGTCGCCCCGATACCGACCACATACTGCGCTGCAGCAACGCCTGGCCGGGTCGTCCACTGGATGCACCCAACGAGAAGGGTGATCGCTCCCCCGGTAGCGACCAAGCCGGCGAGTACGCGGAGGCCGCCGAGGGCACCGCTCGCACCCGAAACGTCTCGGTCGACCGCCACGCTGGCATCGCCACGCGGGTCGACGATGAACGGATATGCGCCGGCCAGTGCTTCGTCGGCCGTGGTGATCCCCTTCCAGTCGACCAAGTAGTTGCCGGCGCCTTCGGCGTCGACCTGGGCCACGGCCAGGGAACCCTGAACCATTGCATTCGACGTCGACAGCAGTTGGTCATCTTTGAAGAGCCGAACCCGCATGGACTCGAGCGGTTCTCGAAAACTCAACGCTATCTCGGCCGGGGGCCGCACCACCACGAGGTCGACGCCGGGGGATGCGTCGACGAGGTCCTCCGCGTTGTCGGCAGCCTGAGCGGTGAGAGCGCCTCCACCGAGCAATGAGCCGATCAGAGCTCCAAACGCCAAGACGCGGATCATCCGTATCGTTCGTCGAGAACGCTCTGGAGGGTGTCGGCGGTCAGTTGAGGATCGCGGTCGGCGGAGAATCCCAGCTCCCAGATGACGAGACCCTCGTCGTCCACAACGTACACGGTTGCTGAGTGGCCGACGTCATAGGCCGTGTCGCCCGGTTCGTGTTCCTCCACCTCGTAGAGCACACCGAACGCATCAGCCGATCTGGCCAGACTTGCGTCATCAGCGGCAAGCAGGCCGTGATTGCGATCAGCGAAGACGTCGAGGTACGTGGCAATCGTCGGGCCGTCATCGCGTTCGGGGTCGACGCTCACCATGGCTACCGCGATTCGAGATGCTTCCTCCTCCGGCATCAGATCGATCGCGTTGCCGAGTTCGGCGAGCGTGGTCGGGCACACGTCGGGGCAGGACAGGAAGCCGAAGTACATGAGGAGGAGGTCCCCCGGCGCCGCGACCGGTGTGAATGCCTCGCCGCTAGGCACCGCCGAGTAGTCGATGAATTCCGTCTGGGAGACGTCCGGCGGCGGTGTGCGGTTGTATCCCGCGCGATCCTCCGGTGCAAGTGATGAATCCGAGCACGCCGCGGCCACAAGGGCCACCACCGCCACGAGAATGACCGCTCCGGTTCGCACGTCTCAGCCTCCGCCGTTCATGTCCTGGTGGGTCTTGATCGGCGCCGCCCAGCGGCGGGCGTGGATCATCGCGGTCGTCATGATCGACGCATGTTCGTTCTTCATGCAGCCTCCCGGATGCAGGTTCGGCGGATGGTGCGCCTGGCGCAGCGATGTTAGCGACGCGTTGGCCGACCGCCGACGGTCCGGCTGTAGCCTGACACAATGCGCCTTGAAGACGATCAGCAGGAGGTCGGCGTCGGACCGTTGCCCGAACCGTGGCCGGTCGACGACCGCCTCGACCCGGTGCTCCTTGCTGAAGGTGACCGAAGGAACGTGGTAGATCGCTACCGCTACTGGACCACGGAAGCGATCGTCGCAGACCTCGACCGACGTCGTCTCCCCTATCACGTTGCGGTGGAGAACTGGCAGCACGACTTCAACATCGGCACCGTTGTGCGCAACGCAAACGCGTTCCTCGCCCGGGAGGTCCACATCGTCGGGAGGCGTCGGTGGAATCGGCGCGGCGCAATGGTGACCGACCGATATCAGCATATCCACCATCACCCGAGCACCGAGGCTCTGGTCGATTGGGCCGCCGAGCAGGGCTTGCCGCTCATTGGCGTCGATATCCTGCCGGACTCGACACCGATTGAGACGACAGAGCTGCCGGAACGCTGCATCCTCGTGTTCGGGCAGGAGGGGCCTGGCTTGTCGGACGGAATGCGCGAAGCCTGCGTCGTCATCTGCTCGATCGCACAGTTTGGTTCCACCCGATCGATCAACGCCGGTGTGGCTTCTGGAATCGCCATGCACACCTGGGTCAGACAGCACGTCGCGTCCGAGCCACCCGGGGCCTCGTAGGATCCCCGCCCGGGGTCAGGCAGGGTATCAGCGCGACGACCGCCGCCTGAATGGCACACGGGGTTGTGCGCAGTTGCTCAACGCAGGTGAGCGAGGTCCAGGGCGAATCGAACGGCACAGTGGACGCGAATGAACCGCCGCGTTGTGCGGCGGTTCATAGGTTGCAGGCCTACTACTTTCCGGGCTCGACGATCGGTCCGTCGTAGGCGCCCTTCAGGAGCTTCTCGAGTGTTGAGCGTGCCGAGGCGCGCTTCGCGTATCCCTGGCTCGCCGCGACGATCTGCCCATTCGAGGCCTTGACCCGGAATGCCCACTTGCCATTCTTCTGTTGGTAGAGCTCACCCTTGCCAGCCATGCGCGTCCCCTCCTTGTCTGTGGAACTGTCCGCACCCTAGCTCGCGAAATCCTCCGGTAGGTTTCATCGGCCGCTGGTGGACGTTATTCGTCGCCGTCCGGCTCGAGATTGAGCGATGCCGAGTTGATGCAGTAGCGCAATCCTGTCGGGTTGGGTCCGTCGTTGAACACATGACCCAGATGGGCTCCGCAATTGGAGCACACAACCTCGGTCCGCACGCTCATCAGGCTGCGGTCGTCCTTCGTGTCGACCACCGAATCGCCGGTCGGCTCCCAGAAGCTTGGCCAGCCGCTCTTCGAGTCGTACTTCGTGTCGCTCGAGAACAGCTCGGCGTCACAGACCACGCACCGGTACATGCCGGAGTCCTTCGTGTCCCAATACTCGCCGGTGAATGCCCGCTCAGTACCCGCCTCCTGGGTGACGTGAAACTGCATGGCGGTCAGCTTCTCGAAGAGTTCGTCTTTGGTGTTGTCGCTCATGGTGTCGAGGCTACCCCTCCGGCGCGACGCACCGAGCGACCTTTCTCCGCCACCACCGGTCTACAGCACTCTCGCAACCCGGGAACCGGCACACCGACGGCTCGGGCCTCTCACGCTACCGTGCCTCC
>Ga0316198_10003132_pt1 | contig 10060 bp, 8 predicted proteins | sample OudBieAanoxic_MG_FD_204935 | JGI IMG/M metagenome (GOLD analysis project Ga0316198, IMG submission 204935) | Coastal sediment microbial communities from Oude Bieten Haven, Netherlands - site A anoxic | ecosystem: Environmental > Aquatic > Marine > Coastal > Sediment | place: Netherlands...
TCAAAAAAACTGATACGCATTGAGAATTCTCAGTGCCGGCAACTCAAACGAGTGTTTCAATGCAGCTAACGTCGATGGTCGGTGACTAGCAGCAAGCAGTATCGCGGTAGCAGACTCCTTCCAGCGGCGTTGACATTCATCCTCCTCCTGGTGGTATACACACCCCGCTTGCCCACGCACCGCAAGCGGGTTTTTTTATTGCATCCAAGTAATCCCCCTACCGCCGCTGAACAGCCGCTTGAGAATGCTTGCCTCGGGTGCGGCAACGGCTTGGGGCGACGGACATCCTGCCGGGCATAGTCCATCGCGAAGACAAACATGATCCTCCACGGCACCCTTGAGATCGATCTGCTCGACGCCGTCATCGGCCTGTCCCCGAGCCTGTTCACCGCCCACGGCCTCGACCCGGCCCACCTGCTGGTGGAGCGTAAAGCCCGCTCCTACGGCTTCAGGCCCGAGCTGAACGACAACGCCGACCTGAAGCAGCGTATCGAGACCGACACCGGGCTGCTGGACCGGTAGCAGGCCCGCAAGACTGCATCGGCGCCTTGTGGTCCGCACAGCTGGGCCCTCGATGCAGCCCTCCCGGGGGAGACCCAGGCACTTGGGCGCCCATGGCTTCTGCAGCGTGGTCGAGGGCTGGGTGACGATCACCCTGACCGACCTGGAGGACGGCGGCGGAAACCGATCCCTGTGTCGCCCTCCCGTGCCAGTGTAGAATCCCTCTCCGCAAGATAAGACCCATTCTTCCAACCACCGCCCGGATACCTGCCCTGTGACTGATCTCAAGAACGATACCTTTCTGCGCGCCCTGCTGCGCCAGCCTGTGGAATACACCCCCGTTTGGATGATGCGCCAGGCCGGGCGTTATCTGCCCGAGTACCGCGCGACCCGCGCCCGTGCCGGGAGTTTTATTGATCTGTGCCAGAACCCAGAACTGGCTTGCGAGGTGACCCTCCAGCCCTTGGAGCGGTTCCCCTTGGATGCGGCCATTCTCTTTTCCGACATTCTGACGATCCCCGACGCCATGGGGCTAGGGCTCTACTTTGCCGAGGGGGAGGGGCCGAACTTCGAGCGCCCGCTGCGCACCGAACAGGACGTGCGCGCGCTGCCGGTGCCGGACATGGCCGACGAGCTGGGCTACGTCATGGACGCGGTGTCGCTGATCCGCCGCGAGCTGGATGGGCGGGTGCCGCTGATCGGCTTTTCCGGTAGCCCCTGGACCCTGGCGACCTATATGGTGGAAGGGAGTGGCTCCAAGAACTTCGCCAAGAGCAAGGGCATGTTGTTCGACCGCCCGGACCTGATGCACGAGTTGCTCGCCAAGGTGGCGGACTCGGTAACTGACTACCTCAACGCCCAGGTGGCCAGTGGCGCTCAGGCGCTGATGATCTTCGATACCTGGGGCGGATCGCTCACGCCGCGGGATTATAGGGAGTTTTCCCTGGCTTACATGAGCCGCATCGTCGACGGCCTGACGCGCGAGGCGGATGGACGCATCATCCCGGTCATTCTCTTCACCAAGGGCGGCGGTCAGTGGCTCGGCCGCATGGCCGAGAGCGGCTGCGATGCCTTGGGTGTCGATTGGACCACGGATCTGGCCGATGCCAGGCGTCTGGTCGGCGACCGGGTCGCACTGCAGGGCAATCTAGACCCATGCATCCTGTATGCATCTCCGGAGCGCATCCGAGAGGAGGTCAGTCAGGTGCTGGCGAGCTATGGACGCGGGCCAGGCCACGTTTTCAACCTCGGGCACGGCATTCACCCGGATGTTCCCCCGGGGCATGCAGGTGCATTGGTGGCTGCTGTGCATGAGCTTAGCCCTTCTTATCACCAAACTCCTTGATCGGTTTTGACGTTACCTGTCGTGTTTTCACGACGCTTCCACCCCAATTTGAAGAGTGCCATCAGGTCAATTCATTGATTTATCGATAGATAGTGGTTGGCCCGGCTTTTGCTTAATATATAAGTGCAGGGCTTTTTGCGATGCTCATGCATTGATTTTCAAAAGGCCCCGCAAGTCCCTCGCTTTATTTACCGTACTCCCGATCACCGGGGGTACGGTTTTTTTATGCCATGGTATTGCCCCGTCGCCCGCCCGGATCCTGCGCCGAAGATCGATCATTCCGTGTGAAGCGGGTCGTTCAAAACCGGCAGAAGGTTTCTTTCATAAGTATCGGGTAATAGCGAGTCAACTGGCCCCGCGCGAAGACTCTTTATCTATACTTAAAGATGCCGGAAAGGGCCGGCGATGTAATGACGGAGGAAACGAATAATGAACATACTGATCAGACGAAGCCTCACCGCGCTTATCCTCGGGTTCATGGTCTTCGCCAGCCCGCTGGCGATGGCGCAGCAGAATGTGGTGATCTCTCTGCAGCAGGATCCAGCGGATGAAAAAGGGGGGGGCTTGGAGGCCGCCTGTGTCGCCCTACAACTGGGCGCAGGCTTGTTGATGAAGGGAGCAGCGGACGAAACAGACGTGAAGGTCTTTGCGACCCTTGACGGCGTCTATATTGCCGATGCGGAGACCTACGGTTACAGGCCCTGCCACCCCAAGTTTTCGGCAGTTCCCCACAAGCCACCATACTGCGACACCTATGTTGGCGGCGTTCTCGACGAAAAACCACTTGAGGACGTCTTACGCGATTTTCTTGATGAGGGAGGCGAGATCCTTTTGTGTCCGCTGTGCTATCAGGTTAGGGGCGCGTTCCCCATCATGAAAATCACCCTCACGTCAGGCAATGCTGTGCCTGTGGCTGTGGAGAAATCCCCCATGGATCTCCTCCTCGATGCCGACAAGGTCATCGACTTCTGATCGTCGCTCGGCGGCGCGTCCAATTGCCCTTCGCCGTGCCAGCGGCGAAGGGCATAATGTGTGTCGACGCGGAGACCGATTATTTTGACGCAACCCGCAGCCGATCCAGACGCAGGCGCTGGCGTTCGTCGAACAGGCGCCGCGAGCCCATCCAGACTGCTGCAACGCTGCCCAGGCCGGTGCCGGCGGAGATCAGGAACATGATCATGAGCTGGTATTTGGCTGCCTCCATGGGTGGGCTGCCGGCCAGGATCTGACCGGTCATCATGCCCGGCAGGCTGACCAGCCCAGCGGTGGCCATGGCGTTGACGATGGGGATGAGTCCCGCGCGCAGTGAGTCGCGGCGGATATCGGCGATCGCCGCGTCCCAGGTCTCGCCCAACAGCAGGCGCGCCTCAATGCGTCCCCGCGCCTCCCAGGCATTGCGGGTGAGGTTGTCCAGGGCGATGGCCACGCCGCTCATGGTATTGCCCAGCAGCATGCCGAGCAGCGGGATCAGATATTGGGGCTGATACCAGGGCTCCACGCCAATGATCACCGTCAGGGCCAGGATCAGGACGCTGAAGGATGAGAGGAACATGGACAGGGTGCCGATGCCGTATCCCCACAAGCCGGCGTAGCCACGTTTCTGCCGCGCCATGACCTCCCAGCCGGCTACTGAGAGCATGACCAGGGCCATCAGCCCGATCAGCGGCAGGCTGGTCTGGCCGAACAACACCTCCAACACCAAGCCGATGAGGCTGAGCTGGACGGCGCTGCGCGCGGCGGCGATCAGCACCCGGCGTTCTACGCCGAGGTGCAGGCGCCAGGACATGAGGGCCAGCAGCAGCACCAGGGAGGCGGCCAGGGCGAGGTCCCAAGGGCTCAGAGAGATCAGGCTCATGCGCGGGTGGACTCCGCTTCCGGCTCCAGGCGTCCCTTGCGAATGATCAATCGCCGCACCTTATCTCGGCGCGACAGGCGGCTACGCTGCTCAGGGTCGTGACTGACCCAGAGTACAGCGGCAGTGCGGGCCTGGCGGTAGTCCTCGACCACGGCCTCCACCCGTTCCCGGTTGGACGGGTCCAGATTGGCGGTGGCCTCGTCGAGCAGCAAGGCGTCCGGGGAGACGGCCAGCATGCGTGCCAGCGCCAGGCGTTGACGCTCGCCGGTGGAGAGGCGAGCAATGGACCAGCCGAGCACGTCAGGCTCGAAGCCGAGGCGGGTCAGCAGCTCGCTGGTCGCGTCGCCGAAGTGGTCGCCCACCCGTTCGCCCCACCAGTGGGCTTCGGCGGGAAGCAGACCGACCCGGCGGCGCCAATGGGGTGCGGGGATGGTCGAGCGGGCCGTGCCGTCCAGCCAGGCCTCGCCATCGTGCGGATCCAGGTCGGCGATTGCCCGTAGCAGCAAGCTCTTGCCGGAGCCGGAGGGGCCAGCGAGCAAGACCAACTCCCCCGAGGCAAGCGTGAGATCCACCGGTTGCAGGACCTTTGGTGCGACCCCTTCCAGGCGCAGGCTAGTCATCGGCAGCGGCGGAAGACCAGGTCCCAGACGCCATGTCCGAGGCGTTGACCGCGGCGTTCGAACTTGGTCACGGGGCGGTCATCCGGACGAGGCGAGAAGGCGCCTGTGCCTGCTTCGTTGGCGAACAGATGGTCGGCGGCATCGAGCACCGCGAGCATTTGCCGTGCATAGTGCTCCCAATCCGTGGCGGCAAGGAACAGGCCGCCAGGGTGGATGACCCGTGCCAATAGCTCCACGAACCTCAGATTGAGGATGCGGCGCTTGTGGTGCTTCTTCTTAGGCCAAGGATCGGCGAAAAAGAGGTAGACCCCGGCAAGGCTCGCGGGCGGCATTCCCGACTCCAACAGCTCCACCGCATCCTGCTGTAGCAGGCGCAGGTTGGCGAGCCCGCGCCTCTCGATCACAAGCAACAGATGCCCGACCCCGGGCCCGTGCACCTCCACGCCCAGGTAATTGCGCTCGGGATGGCGCTCGGCCATCTCCGCCAGGGCCTCGCCGTTACCAAAGCCGATCTCCAGATAGACGGGCCGCCGGTTGCCGAACAGGGTCGGCAAGTCCAGCACCGCGCCTCGCTCCCAGTCGATACCGAACCTAGGCCAAAGCTCCCCGAAGGCGCGCTCCTGGCCGGGGGTCAGACGACCTTGTCGGAGCACGAAGCTGCGGATGGGGCGATGGTGGGGTTCGAGTACGTTCATCGAAGCGTGAAGCCTACGCATTGGGTCAGAAAAACAACCCCTCCAGCGGCGATGAGGCGGAGGCGAAGCGCTTGGCCGGCATGCGCCCGGCGCGATAGGCCTCGCGGCCGGCCTCGATGGCCTTGCGCATGGCGCTGGCCATGAGCACCGGGTCCCTGGCGGCGGCGATGGCGGTGTTCATGAGCACGCCGTCGCAGCCCAGCTCCATGGCCACCGCCGCATCCGATGCAGTGCCCACGCCGGCGTCCACCAGGATCGGCACCTTGGCGTCCTCGACGATAGTGAGAATATTCAGCCGGTTGCGAATGCCCAGCCCGGAGCCGATGGGCGCGGCCAAAGGCATCACGGCGCAGCAGCCGAGCTCCTCCAGGCGCTTGGCCATGATGGGGTCGTCGTTGGTGTAGACCATGACGTCGAAGCCATCCCTGACCAGCTCTTCGGCGGCCTGAACCGTGGCCAAGACGTCCGGAAACAGGGTCTGCTGATCGCCCAGGACTTCCAGCTTGCACAGGTTGTGACCATCGAGCAGCTCGCGAGCCAGGCGGCAGGTGCGCACCGCGGTCTTGGCATCGAAGCAGCCGGCGGTATTGGGCAGGATGGTATATCGGTCGGGAGGCAGTACGTCCAGGATGTTGGGTTCACCCGGCGTCTGGCCCATGTTGGTGCGGCGCACGGCGATGGTGACGATCTGTGCGCCGCTGGCCTCGATGGCGTCGCGGGTCTCGTCCATGTCTTTGTACTTGCCGGTGCCGACGAGCAAGCGGGAGCTGAACGCGCGGCCGGCGACGGTAAAGGTATCTGCTGCGTAAGTCTGTGTGGACATGGGCCTACTGCTGGCATGTGAGGGTGACTGGAAAGGGCAAAAGGATATACGATTTTCTGGAGAGAGGCTTTCTCCCTTCTTGACTTGATGACTTACCGCCGGAGTTCCAGGGCCGGGAGGCGCCTTGGGCGGCGACATATGCGGGGGAGCATTTCGTGGATCCATGAAGCGAACCGGCAGTCCACATAGGCATCGTAGAGCTTGCTGTCCATAAAGCGCTTCAGTCGTTGGGCTGCCCCGTACCCTTCGTTCCAGGTGACGTTTGTTTCACGTTGCTCTCCGAGCAACCCAGTCTCCATCACCTTGTCCGTGCCGTTCGCACCGTGGCGGGCCAGTTGGCCCGCCACGGGTTAGCGGATGGTTGTGTTCATTGCCCTGCCCGCGTGGCCATCTCTTCAACACTCCCTTCTGTTCGCGCGGGCCGGGCCGTCCCTCAACTCTAGGGTCACGGGCAATTTACCGCATCCGGACGCAGGCAGTACTGGTAGCGGGCCTCTTCCCAGAGCACCTCGTCCACGGTCTTGTCGACCTTGCCGTCCTCGTTGAAGTCCAGGGCTCCGTCGTACTTCTTCAGGGCGCCAGCTAGCAATGCCTCATCTGCCTCGTCGATCACGCCATCGATATCGCCATCGGCGTTGTAGCGCGAAAGTGGGTCGATACCCTCGATCTTGCGGAAGCAGACGTCGCTACCCGGATCCTGTCCCGGCGCGCAGGGGCCGCAGTTCTCGTGGCCTGCGCCGGCGCATACCGGGTCGGTCTCCGCCAGCCAGCTGGCATACAGCACCGTGCCGGACGGGTTAGTCCTCAGCTGCATCTCGCCCTCCTGGACGTAACTCAAACGGGTCTCCGAATCCCGGCTCATGTTACCCATGCCCGGGAACTCCCAGCGCTCGTTGTTCTCGTTGAACTCATGGTAGTAAGTCTCGCCGAGATTGTCCGAGTAGCTCCAGTGGAGGTCCTGGGGAATAGCGTCCTCCTCGGGCTCATCCTGGACATTGAGGTCAGGGTTGGTGGAGGTGCCGTATGCCACGAAATAGATCATCGTGTTCTGGGTGTCGTCCGGATTGCGGTTCTGTTTGTCGGACGGCTTGCCGGGGGAACCGTCATAGGTTGAAGGCGACGCCACGAGGCGGGGCTCTATCGCCGTCAGCCCGCGCCCGTTACCGATTCCATCCGGATTCTCCTCGCTGTAACTCTCGCGCAGGTGCGACAGGTTCTTCGGCTGCTCGAACGAACCCTTCACGTTCGTCGTGGTCTTGCCACCGTCGAAGGAACGGCGCACGTAGACGTCGTACATGTCGTTGCCGTTGCGAGCCGCAGCCCAGTTCGGCGTCCAGGTGTACATGGCTATCAACATGTCGCCGCGGAGGATGCCGCGATGGGCGCGCGCGTCGTCATAGGGGTTGTCGTCCGGGTCGTCCGCCAGGTTGTGGGCATGATAGGTCCAATTCGTCACCTTCGGGATCCTGCCCCCTTCCGACAACGGGTCATCGTCCATGTCGTCCGCGTTCACGGCATCCGGCCACTCCAGTTTCTGGTACTGCGGGCTGCTGAGGTTCTGCACCCCGGCGACGCAGACGTCTCTCTCCTTGGACGGGACACCGCCTTTTGGAAGCTTGCCATCCTGGAACTTCACCGACACCTTTCTCGTCGCGTCGCACACGAAGTTTTCTGGGGCATAGCCACCTTGGGCCCGCCGCATCATGATGTCCGCCGGGCGGCCCTTGCCTTCGTCGCCTTCACGCCAGATGGCGGCTAGCACCGTGCCGGACGGGCCGACGGCGGATTTGGACTGCTTGATGAAGCGAATACGCCTTGCGTTCCGGTACAGCAATTCCCCGTCCTCAGTGGTCATGGGCTTGCCGTTGTTATCGGTCTGGGCGAGATTCAGGATGGTCCCCGGGTCGATGGTTGCATCGTTAGAGTCGATATGGACCTTGGTGAAGTCCGCGTAGTAGTGATAAATGACATTCTTTCCGAGGTCCTCCGGGTCTGCTGGCTGGGGGTCCTCGTTGGGTCCGAAGCCCATGCCCTTGGTCTCCTCGTAGCCGATCACCAGTTCCTTGCCGACCATGAAGAGATTCGGCCGGGAGGCGGCGGTGTCGCCGTTGAGCACCACCTCGTCCTTCATACAAAACTGCAGACCGTTCTCGTCCGGCTCACTGTAGCCGTAGTCCGCGCACATGCGCTCGCAGATGGGGGCGCCATGGACGATCAACTGGTCGTCCTCATCGAATTCCACCTTGCAGGCTGCGTTGTCGCTGATACGCACCGGGCTGGACATCGGGATGGCCGGCTTGGGCTTACCGTCCGGGTCGTTGCCGATCATCTCGCCATTGGGCTCGCAGTCCGTGCAGGTGGCCGCGAAAGCGCTCTTCGTGATAAAGCTATACCAGATATCGGTCTTCTTGGTGGTGACGGCGCCGCTCATGCCGTGGCCGGGTCCTGCCGCGCTGCCGGGCTGCAGGGCTTTCGGGTCCTCCTGCCAGGCCATGGCGAAGCCCGCACCGCTGACCGCCACCGAAAGCTGATAGGCGTCGCGGCGCCCGGAGGTGAGCCGCTCGGCTGCCATCCACTCTACCGTCCCGTTCGGTTTAACCACACCCCGGGCAGACCACACGCAACTGAAGGGCCGTACCCCGAGGTCCGGGCGTTCCAGGTCCGCGTAGTTAACCCAGCCCTGTTTTCCGTTGATTTGATAGAGGTCGTTCGGGTCGCCTTCACCGGTCACCTCGCCCTGGTTGCCGTCGCCGCCGTTGGTGACGCCGGTCCGGCACAGGTGGCTGGTCCATGCGGCCAGGATGTTATTGCCGTACATGGTCAGGGCAGGCTTGGCGGTAGAGCCCATTCCGAAGGGCACACCGTCGATCTCGACCGCCTTCTCGGCCGAGTGAGACAGATTGGTCCGCTTCCAGGTAGCCCCCGCGTCCATGGAGACCGCGCCCCAGGTGTCGAAGGCACCCGTTAGTCCGTTTTCGTCCACATAGGTCACGACCAACGGCTGGACCATACATTTGCCGTCATCGGTCAGGATGCCGGCCTCGCAGTACAAATTATCGTTTTCGTCCGATAGAGGCTCCAGAAGAACCGTCAGGTTGAAATCAGAATCCTGGTACGCGGCCCCTGAATAGGCCGGTGCCGAGAAGCCGATCTTGGCCTTGTTGGTGGTCAGCGTCGGGGTCTTGGAGACGTTGCGGCGGAAGATGCCGCTGTCACTCTCGCCGTCGGCGCCGAATGCGCCAACGGAGCCGAAAACCAACGCGAAGGATACGGCCCCGGCGAGCGCAGCCACGCGCCACCTGGGTTTCGAGTTGTAACTGTGCCTATATGTTTTCATGGGATGCCCCCTTATCCTTGTTTGGGATGGGCGAGCGCCCGAAGACGACCGCTCGTACCGCAGCGAAGAACACAATGATGTTCCTCTGTCATAAGCCTAAATCCCCATGGCTAGCATCGATATCGGAGGGGGGCTGACGCTGATGTCGGTATTTGTCCTACGATGTATTCCGGTCGTCCCGCGGCGCAGCGGGACCAACCGGTGCAATGCGCTAAAACGACTCGCTAGGGCAGATCAAGCGCTAACGTTGTAGGCATTTGTCCTACGGGGGCCATCATCGACGACGCCCACGACCACTCGATGGACAGATCCTCGCTGGAGGTGACATAAGTGCCGTTGTGGCATGCCGCGCAAATCCTGGCGCTGGCACAATGCGTCGATGTAAAGCCACTGGGGAGAATGCCGCTTCCCTGAGGCAGCGATGACGGAGCCCGCGCAGCTTCTTCCCGCACGGGCTTGTTGTTGTATTCAAGAGACTCCCCCCCTCTCGGCGACCGGCCGGATTCCAGCTTCTGCTCCTCGGCATCCGCCGGGGCCGGCCGTGGGGGGCACTCTTACCGCTCAGTGTCTACTTCACCTCCGAGACACCTTCGTTGCAGCCCTGGCGACTACTTGTTCCTGCCGGGGGCGTTACCGGAGTTTCCGGGTGCTTCGTCGTCACCGCCGTCGTCACCGCCTCCGCCACCACCACCGTCGCCGCCGGTGGGGAGGGTCACGCCATCATCGCCCAGCTCCATGGTCCGACGCACGATTGCATCGCTGTCGTAGACGTGCTCGTCGTCCTCTTTCCACTCGTTCCAGATGGCGTAGAACAGGGTGCCACCGGGATTGGTCTTCAATGCCGCCTCGGCCGCATGGGCATCGTGCCACTCGAGCTTGTCGAA
>Ga0316198_10003133_pt1 | contig 10059 bp, 9 predicted proteins | sample OudBieAanoxic_MG_FD_204935 | JGI IMG/M metagenome (GOLD analysis project Ga0316198, IMG submission 204935) | Coastal sediment microbial communities from Oude Bieten Haven, Netherlands - site A anoxic | ecosystem: Environmental > Aquatic > Marine > Coastal > Sediment | place: Netherlands...
CACCGGGCCGGCGGTATTTATCCCTGGCGCCGGCCGGCACTCAATCGGTAGCAGGTCATGCATACGGAAACATCGATCGTCTGGGGCATGTTTTTCGGAGTTATCGGCTTCGGCTATTTCATGTTCGGCCGCAAGCAGGCCAGGACGACGCCCCTGCTCTGCGGCATCGGTCTGTTCGTCGCTCCCTGGTTCATCACCAGCTCCCTTCTGCTGATCGCGGTGGGGGTTTTGCTGATGGCCATCCCCTACTTCTATCGGAACTGAGCCCCGACGGCCGGCGATGGGGAATGGAGATGGGGGATTGGCGATGGGTGACGGCCTATGCGGCCATACCCCGGCACCAACCGATCGCCGCGACCATTGTCCGGATACCGCTCACCCCGCCGGCTCGACAGAGGCCGAAGATCCGGCCTCCGGCGCCGCGGCAATGCGTTCTTCGCGGTAGAGACGCTCGACCAGGGCCGAGACCCGGGGATAGTCATCTATCCAGCGTTGTCGATCCTCCAGCATGGCTGCCGGAAAAGACCCGATTTCCGCGCGCACGCCCTCGGCCCGGCCACCGCCGTATTCAGGCGGGTTCAACCACAGGCCCGACAGGGCCGCGAATGTGATATCGACGAAGCTGGTTTCCGCGCCACCGAGAAGCGTGTCGCGCCCGTCTTCCAGTCGCTGCTCCATGCGCTGCAGGCAGGATTCGATATTGTCCAGTACGCGCCCATGGGCCCCGGCTGACAGACGGAAAGCGCGGCGGATCATGACCCGAAGCAAGGGGAACAAGGCGCGCTCGAGCCAGCGCTGCCAGCCCGGCAGCCCGGGATCGTGCGCTCCCCACAAGTGCAGCGTCAGCGACCGGTCCGGCAAGATGTGATGGTAAACCCAGCGCTGGAGATCGAGACCGTAACCGTCAAGCTGGCGCTCCAGTGCCAGCGCCTCCTCGCTGGGCTCGAGGAATGCAGCCCGGGGCTCGGTGGGACCAAAACGGCCCCAGAGGTAACGCAATATGTCCGGGGAGTTCCCGATCGATGAGATCACCGAACCGGTCCGGATCCGCAATCTGGGCACCGTCCGTCCGGACGTAAACACGCCGAGGGCCCCCGCATCGGCCACTTCCTCATACGCGACCCCAAGACGGTCCAGACACCACCGGACCTTCTCGACGTAGTGACTGGCAGAGATCGTCTCGAGCCGGAATTCCGGCCCTCGGGGCGGACGGAGCAACGGTGCAAGACGCCGCCACCACAGACCCGCAAGCCCCAGCAATACTGCGAATACAGCGCCCAGCAGACCGAGATCCGACACCACGGCGAAGGGTGGCAAAGCCAGCAGATAGAGGACGATCCAGGCAGTCGCGGTCATTCTCACAGACAGTTCTCCCGTCGCTTGGGCTGGCCGCGGGAATCAGTCACCAGCCGTCTCTGGTCCGGAATTATGTCAGTCCGTCACCGGGTCCGCAGTCGCCGAGGTCCCCGCCCGCCTAAAGTCATCGCAGGCGTGGCCGATAAGAAAAGAAGACGGACACACCCGGACAAGGGACTACCTGCCATGATCAAGCCTCCAACGCCGGCGGACGAACAGAGCCGATTGCTGCAGCTGCGGGCCCTCGACCTGCTCGACACGGACCCCGACGAACGCTTCGACCGCATGACCCGGATGGCCCAGCGCGTCTTCGATGTGCCGATCGCGCTGGTCAGCCTGGTGGATACCGATCGCCAGTGGTTCAAGTCCCGGCAGGGCCTCGAGGCAGGGGAGACGCCCCGCGACGTGTCCTTCTGTGGCCACACCATCCTCGGCGACGAGACCATGGTCATCCCCAATGCCCCCCTGGACGAGCGTTTTTGTGACAACCCGCTGGTGGTGAACGACCCGGACATCCGCTTCTATGCGGGCTGTCCGATCCGCGCACCGGACGGGAGCCGGATCGGAACGTTCTGCGTCATCGATCGCCGGCCGCGGGAGCTGAGCGACGACGACAAGATCATGTTGCGGGACCTGGCCCAGATGGTGGAGCGTGAGATCGCCAGCGTCGCGCTGGCCACCATCGACGAATTGACCGGGCTGACCAACCGGCGGGGATTCAAGATCATCGGTGCCCAGGCCCTGGCTGCCTGCCGCCGCGCCGGTCAGCCGGCCTGCATGCTGGCTGTGGATCTTGACCGGTTCAAGGAGATCAACGATCGCCACGGGCACGCCACCGGCGACTGGGCCCTGGTGGAGATGGCCGGCATCCTCAAGTCCGTCTACCGGGAGTCCGACCTGATCGCCCGTCTCGGGGGCGACGAATTCTGTGCTCTGCTGACCGGCACGCCGCGCGAGAATCTCGGCCGGCCCCTGGCGGTGCTCCAGGATCGGGTCAACCGCTGGAATTCCGATACCAGGATGCCCTTCCGCCTGGAATACAGCGCCGGTGTCGTGGCCTACGACCCGGAAAGACATGATTCCATGGAAAGCCTGCTCCGGGACGCCGACAGCGACATGTATGTACAAAAGCGGCACGCCCGCCGCAGCGCTGCCGGCTGAGAGGCAGACTCCAGACCCGGATCTCTCCAGGCCCGAGTCCATCGGGTTATGCTGCTTCCCGGTGCCGGGATCGCGGCGCCCGAGGCGGAGAGCAGACCATGGCCGACCCCAAGCCGGCAGGACCGGAATCCGACATCATGCGCTGGCTGGAGCAGGTGGTAATCGGCCTCGACCTGTGTCCCTTCGCCGGACGGGTTGTTGCAGACGGCCGTCTGCGCTTGCGGATCAGCGAGGCCGCGGGGGAAGAAGAAGCGCTGGCGGATCTGCAGGAGGAGCTGACGCTGCTGGCCGCTTCCGATCCAGTGGAGACCGAAACGACCCTGCTGGCCTTGCCGCGCCTGCCAGGTGGCTTCGACGCCTTCAACGAATTGTTGGCACTGGTGGACCTGCTGCTGGAGGAAGGGGGCTGGCAGGAACGGTTCCAGATAGCCAGCTTCCATCCCCAATACCGGTTTGCCGGCACCGGACCGGAAGAGCCGGGCAATCTGACCAACCGCTCACCGGTCCCCCTGCTGCACATCCTGCGCGAGGCCAGTGTCGCTGCCGCAGTGGATTCGCTGGACGATCCCGCTTCCATCCCGGCGCGCAACATCCGCCTGATGGAGTCCTTCGACGCGCCGCGGCGGCGTCAGCTGTTCCCCTGGTTATACCGGGATGACTGAATACGGCGGCGGACCCGGCGGGACCGCCTACTCGTTGAGGACGAACTCGATCTCGACCTGCATGGCATGGGCCACCGGCTGGCCATCCACCACGACCGGGTCGAACTGCCACTGGCGCACGGCGTTCATGGCCGCCCGGTCGAAGGTATTGCGGGGCGAGGCCGCAACCACCGATACGTCCTCAGGCTCACCATCGGGCATCACCGTGAACGCCACGGCGACGGTTCCCTCCAGCCCGCGAAGTAGCGCGTCACGCGGGTATTTGGGTGGCACGTACTTGCGCCGCACCGGGACCACCTCTGACTCAGGTTCCGGCTCTGGAGGTGGTGCCATGGCCAATTCGATCCGCTGCTCGAGATCGGCCGCCTCCCGACGGCTGAGACCTGTTTCACGGGCCGCCGCCAGCAGACCCTCTGCTGCCTCGTAGTCCTCGGAATCGAACGCACCCTGAGCCTGGACCAGCAATTCCTCGGCGACCCGTTCCAGGCCTTGTCCGGCGCGCGGATCACCCGGGGTCAGTGCCTGCACAGCCCGCAGATAATCGCGGGCGCTGTCGCCATCGGGCCGGATCAACTGACCGGCGGCCAGCCGGTCGGCGGCCAGGGCCAGCAGTCGGTCCCGCTCGGCATCGATGGCCTCGCGGCGGACGATGGCTTCTTCGAGTTCATCGACACCCTCCAGATCGATTTCCAGCGCTTCGGCCCGGCCCAGCCATTCACTGGCGAGGGCCGGCGAGCCTTCGTCCAGAGCGCTGCGGGAACGGGCCAGCATCGCGTCACCCAATTCCCGGGCGAATTCGGCAACGGCGACAGCATCGCCACCGTTGTTGCGCGTCGCGCGCAGGTAGGTCAATGCACTGTCGTCTGCAGGCTCGACCAGCCGCCCCTGGGTCAGGCGCTTGCGAGCCAGACTCAGGAACCGTGACGCCTGTTCAGCCCGGTACCGCTCCTCGATAGCCTGGCGGGCCGACTCGACTTCCTCGGGATCGGCGGTGGCCAGCGACTCGGCCCGGGACAAGGCCTGCTCGGCCTCCTCGAGATCTCCGGACGCCGCGTCCGCCTTGACCTCCGCGACCAGTTCCTCCACGCGGGAATCCACCAGCTGCTGTTCTAACGTGGCCAGCCGCGGATCGTTCGGCAGCACCCGGCTGGCCAGGTCGTACGCCTGCTCTGCGGCCTCCAGATCGCCCTGCTCCAGCGCCTCGCGGGTCTCGGCGACGAAGATGCGCATGATCTTCTCGAGACCCTTCCTCGCCGACGGGTTGTCGGGATCTTCCGCCAGCACACGGCCGTAGAGACTGACCGCGTCATCCTCGACACCTTCATCGCTGGCCACATAGCGCTGTTCTTCCATCGCCTGCTCGGCACGAGCGAGGATGACTCCGAATCGGTTCAGGTGTGGTCCGCCTTTGTCGGCGGATGCACTCGCCGGTGCCCCGGCCGGGCCGGATTCCGCTACGGCGCGCGGGGTCTCGGATGGGACCGAAGACGGCGCGCTCAGTATCCACGCCGCACCGCCGGCAGCCAGGGCCAACGCGGCGATACCGGCGTAGAGCACCGGAGAGGACAAGGTCCGGCCTGCCACCACAGTACCGGGATTATTGCCGCCGTCATCGCCCTGGAGCTTGCGGGCGGCAGCGTCCACCGCCAGACGCATCTGGCCGGCGGACACCGGTTTCATCAGGAATCGGTAGACCGTGCCATCCACAGTCAGATGAGTCAGCTCAGCCAGGGCGTCGTGCTCACCGGCGAGTATGGCCACCATGCCGGGAGCAAGTTCACGCAGCGTATCGATCAGGGATGCGATGTCATTCCCGGATTTGTCCAGGTCGATGACCACGATCCCGACGGGGTGGCGGGCGGCCAGATCCAGCGCCGCGACGGCCTCGTCGGCCATATGGACCGTATGGGCCTCGCTCAGGGACGCGTCGACGGCATCGCGTACCGCCGCATCCGCGCTCAGGACGAGCAATTCTGTACTGCCAACGCTGGCCATCTGTGTCTGCCCTGCAGGCTGCCGTACCCCCATGCCGGAATGCACCGACACGCTCATGCCCCACGTTAGATTGACATAAGGGACGGGCCTGTGATGCCGGTCACAATTTGAGCAATGACCGGGCCGCCCCAGTCCCGCAGGCGTGGGCGGACATGGGCCCCCTGGCCCGGTCCCGCATGGCTCACGGAGGCCGGTTCCGCGTTATCATCGTCGCCCAACGCGCGCCCACCAGGACGTCGACATGCACGCCAGCGCCCGGCAGAAACTCGAACACCGCTTGCAGCCGATCCTGGATCTGCTCCGCAAACAGGGGCTCGTGGAGCAGCTGATCGACCGCAGCGAGGAAGACCGCCACTCTTTGGGCGCAGAATTGCTCCATCGGCAGCACCACCAGGAATTGCGCCGCAAACTGGCGCATCTGCACCCGGCCGATGTCACCCATCTCCTGGAGATGCTGCCGCCGGACGAGCGTTCGGCGGTATGGGGCAGCGTGCCCGCATCCATGGCCGGCGCAATCCTGGCCGAAGCCAGCGACCCGGTCGCGGAAGGCCTGATCGAGGAAACCGCCTCAGACCGTCTGCTCAACATCTGCGAGGCCATGGACCCGGACGACCTGGGGTTCATCGACGACATGCTGCCGACGGCGATCCGCGAGGAACTCGTGGGTGGCATGGCGGAGCGAGACCGGAGCTGGCATGAGACCACGGTCAATTATCCAGAGCACTCGGTAGGTTACCTGATGACCCGGGACATGCTCCTGATCGAGGCCGGCGCCACCGTCCGGGACACGCTCAAATATCTGCGCAGTCTGGAGGATTTTCCCGATCACACCGACCAGTTGTTCGTCGTCGACGAGCGCCGCCATCTGCTCGGTGCACTGCCGTTGAAGGCGCTGTTCCTGAATCCCCTGAAGACACCTGTCAGTGAACTGGCCATGCCGGCGCCGACCGTATTCATGCCGGAGCAGGATGCGAGCGAGGCCGGCCAGGCCTTCGATCGCTACGACCTGGTCTCGGCGCCGGTAGTAGACAGTCGTGACCGGATCCTGGGGCGCCTCACGGTGGACGTGGTGATGAACTTCCTGCGCGAGGAAGCCGAGGAGGATGCCTTCCTGCGCGAAGGTTTGCGGCGAGACGAGGATCTGTTCGGTCCGGTCATCGAAAGCGCCCGCAGCCGCTGGATGTGGTTGGCCCTGAACCTGATGACGGCCTTTGTGGCCTCCCGGGTCATCGGCTTGTTTGAGGGATCCATCGAGAAACTCGTAGCCCTGGCCACCCTGATGCCGATCGTCGCATCGATCGGAGGGAATACCGGCAACCAGACGGTCGCGCTGGTCGTCCGGGGGCTGGCGCTGAGCCAGATCAACCGGGAGAACCTGCGTTATCTGGCGCTCAAGGAACTGGGCATCTCGGTGATGAATGGCCTGATCTGGGGGTCGATCATGGGTGCCGTGGCGTGGCTGCTTTACCAGAATCCGGAGCTGGGTCTGGTGATGGCCGCGGCGACCCTGTGCAACCTCATTGTGGCGGCCGCGGCGGGCATCGTGGTGCCTATCGTGCTGGACCGCCTGGAGCGCGATCCCGCGCTGGGCTCAAGCGTGGTGCTCACCTTCATCACCGACAGCATGGGATTCTTCATCTTCCTCGGCCTGGCCACCTTCATGGTCCAGGGCCAGAGCGCCTGAGGACTGCAACCCTAGCCGTGGGCAGGCCGGTCGGCGCGGACCAGACCGGTGCGAGCCGGGCGTGCCTTCTTCGACCGGAACCAGAGCCGGAGCCCCAGCAGGAGCGCCAGAACCGTCGCATAGATCAGTGGCTCGCGGATGTCTTCTTTGACCTGCCACCAGAAGTGCCAGACGCCGAGGATGGCAATAGGGTAGACCAGCCGGTGCAAAGACTGCCAGCGCTTCCCCAGACGGCGCATCATCTTGTTGGTCGAGGTGACAGCCAGCGGCAATAGCAGCAGCAACGCCAGGACACCGATGGTGATAAACGGACGCTCGACGATATCTTCGACGATCGGACCCAGGGCCAGCCGCTGGTCGATCACGGCATAGCTCAGGAAATGGCAGAGCACGTAGAAAAACGCGAACAGGCCCAGCATGCGGCGCAGCCGGACCAGCCAGTTCCATCCTGTCAGCCTTCTTGCCGGCGTCACGGCCAGAGTCACAAGCAGCAGACGCAGCCCCCAGAGGCCGGTCTCGTGGATCAGAGACTCGACGGGATTGGCGCCCAGGTCGAAACCGGCGATCCGGAAGGCCGACATCACCATGACGGCGAAGGGCAACAGGCAGAGAGCAAACACGACGGCCTTGATCGCGCGCAGCTGCACTACTCCGGGATGTCGCATCAACGTACCGGCCCCTGCTTCAGAAATTGCGCCGCAGATCGAGGCCGTCGTAGAGATGGGCCACCTGCTCGGCATAACCATTGAACATCAGCGTCGGCTGCTTTTCTGCGAACAGGCCGCCGCCGATCCGGCGCTCACGCGCCTGACTCCAGCGAGGATGATCCACCTCGGGATTGACGTTGGCGTAGAAGCCGTACTCACTGGGGGCGGCCAGTTCCCAGCTGGAGCGCGGGCGCTGCTCCGTGAACTCGATGCTGACGATGGACTTGATACTCTTGAAACCGTATTTCCAGGGCACCACCAGCCGCAGCGGGGCCCCGTTCTGGTTGGGGAGTTCGCGGCCGTACAAGCCCACCGTCATCAGCGTCAGCGGGTGTGTGGCCTCGGCGATCGTGAGGCCCTCTACATACGGCCAGTCCAGCACGGCCCGTCGTTGTCCCGGCATCTGCGCCGGGTCGTAGAGAGTCTTGAACCTGATGTACTTGGCACGGGAATTGGGTTCGAGACGTTTGACCAGATCCGCGAGGGGGAATCCGACCCATGGGATGACCATTGACCAGGCTTCGACACAGCGCAGCCGATAGACCCGCTCCTCCAGCGTATGGGGCCCGACGAGGTCCTCGTAGCTATATTCGCCCGGGCGTGCACATTCGCCGCCCACGGTCACCTGCCAGGGCCGGGTCTCGAAGTTCTGGCTGTAGCGATAGGGATCACCCTTGCCGGTGCCGAACTCGTAGAAATTGTTGTAGGTGGTGGCGTCCTCGTAGGAATTCGGAGCCTCATCGGAGCTGAAGGGGCTCTTGGCCACCTTCGGGAAAGGCTTGCCACGCGGCTCGGCAGCGCCCAGAGAGCCCGCCATGGTCCCGGCCGCGGCAAACCCGGCCAGCTGCAGGAACTTACGCCGGTTCAGGTAGGTTTCTTCATCAGTAATGGCGGAAGGCCGTATGTCCGGTGCTCTTCTGATCAGCATAGTGCACTCATCTGGCTGGTGGATCGCGGTATCTGTCTACCCAGTAGACCCGGCCCGGAGCCAAAAAATTTCCTCGAAACAGCACGGATGGCTGGTTTTTTTGCCCATTTCAGCGCCGGGATACGGCGCCGGTGGCGCAACGTGGCGCTGGCGGCGCGGCAAATCCATGCCGTCGGCTGACGGCGACCGGCCTCGCGGCGCGGATCGCGGGTCGCGGTCGTATCTAGCTTCGGGTCGAGACGAAGCCGCCGCGGGTGGTGGCGAAGCGGACGCTCATGAACTCCACGCCGACCAGGAACTCGCTCCACAGGAAACCGAGCGACTGCCGGCAATTGGATACCCGCGCCACCGCGGTGCAGGCCACGCTCTCGATCTTCAACACCGCGTCCAGAGCCACATGCTCCCGCGTAGCGAACAACATCCCGGTCAGGGAGATGTCCTTGCTGCGCCCCGTCGACGGGCTCTGAGGCCAGCCGGAGTAGAACATGAGTCTATGGCGGCGCGGGATGCGTCGTATGCCCCGTTGATCCGCCGACTCCCAGGTAACATGCCGGGCCGGATGGAGCGGACTGGCACAGCGGGCGCAATCATCCTCGTGGGTCGTGTGTTCGCCGAGGTCATGGGGGTGATCACAAAAGAAACAGGCCGCGGCGGGAGCCGGCGATCGCGGACTCGTACCCGCCATGGCCACCGCGGCGTCGATCTCGCACTGTCGCAAGGACGCGTCATAAGCTGCACGTCGGCCAGCATCGGTGAGCACCGCGTAGGCTTCGTTGATCAATGCCGCCTGGGCCGCATCGCCGCCAAGATCCGGATGCATGCGTAGACGCTGCATGAGCGTACGGTAACTGGATCGAATGATCTCCGCGGGCGCGTCACGCTCCACATGCAGAATCCGATAATAGTTGCGCCTGTTTTCCAATCTGTCCGCCTGGGCGTCGGGCTGTCGTCGCCTGTGATCCCTTACTCTATCTCGTCGCCTGGTCCTGGTCGCGAGAGCTGGGTCACAAACCGGCCGTCTGTCCGGTGGATGCGGCCACAGATGCACCTCGCCCCCGGGCTGTCGCCCATCTAGACTGCCGTCATGGGCGACTATGACATCATCGTCATCGGTGGCGGCGCCGCTGGCCTGATGAGTGCGGCCGTCGCCGGGCGGCGCGGCCGCCGTGTGCTGGTGCTGGAGCGATCCAACAAGATCGGCAAGAAGATCCTCATGTCCGGCGGCGGCCGCTGCAATTTCACCAACCTGCACGTCGAGCCCGACCACTTCCTGTCGGCGAACCCGCATTTTTGCAAGTCCGCGCTCAGCCGCTACACCCAGTGGGACTTTATCGCCATGGTCGAGGCACATGGCATCCCCTATCACGAGAAGACCCAGGGCCAGCTGTTTTGCGACACCAGTTCGAAAGCGATTGTGGACATGCTCCGGGCCGAGTGTGAGCAATCCGGCGTGGAGATCCTGACTCGTTGCGAGACCCGCAGTGTCGCCGGCGACCGACCCTTCGATCTGCAGACCAGCGCCGGCGAATTCCGCGCGCAGTCCCTCATCGTGGCATCCGGGGGGCT
>Ga0316198_10003134_pt1 | contig 10057 bp, 9 predicted proteins | sample OudBieAanoxic_MG_FD_204935 | JGI IMG/M metagenome (GOLD analysis project Ga0316198, IMG submission 204935) | Coastal sediment microbial communities from Oude Bieten Haven, Netherlands - site A anoxic | ecosystem: Environmental > Aquatic > Marine > Coastal > Sediment | place: Netherlands...
GTGATGATGTATTTCACGTGAACTGACGGTTGCGTTCACAACTACAAAGGCGCACCCGTTCGTCGGCGAGGCCCGAGCCGCAGGGCCAGGAATACCAGTGCAAGCCAAAGTATCCCGCTGCTGGGCGCCCCGGGACTCACACTGCAGTCCCGTCCAGGGACCACCAAGGTCAACTCTCGATTTGAGCTCGCATCACTGCAGTCCGGATCGCCGCCGAAGTCGATGAGGCCGTCCCCATCGTTGTCATAGCCGTCGCTGCACTGAGGATTCTCGACGTCGAGGGATCCGATAGGGCAACCGGTGTCCGCCAAATCGATGGCGCCATCTCCGTCATTGTCGATCCCGTCGCCGCAGGCCCCCGAAACGCTTCCTGGATTCGAGGGGTCCGTGCTGGAGACGGACTCGTCATGGTTGCGAATACCGTCTCCGTCCCGATCCCAGCCGATGCGCGGTCCGGAGCCCGGCGGCACACAGGTAAACGTCGTCGCTTGCCCTGGAACCTGAGCCATTGTGCGCATGTCCGAAGCGGAGATCACGGGGTCCGTCCAGGAGTCGGGAATGTACGCATCGGTTGCCGGGTCGTAGAGCGCGCTCCGTGTGCGGCCGTTCCACAGACCATGAGCCACGAGGTCACATTCAGTCGTGAGACCCCCGAGCACTGCAGACACGAACGGGGTACCCGCCCGTTGTTCGAGGAGGTCGATGCGGGCGCTTACCTCTGCGAAGTTGGCGTCGTCGAGTGTGACCTGCTGCCCCACGATAGGGGCCAGGTCGGAATCGAACGCGAGCATGGCTTGCTCGACATCCCGGCGCTGCGGGTCGCCGCCATCGAAACCGACGTTGGCTTCATTGAATAGTAGCCCCGGGTTCCGGAACACATCTGCGGTGAAGAAACGAAACAAGGTGTCGGTGCTGCCGTCGTGGATGTACCCGGTGCCCCGAACCTGATTGCCCATGTGGCTGCCGTCGCCGGGGAGGTTGAAATCCACATTGGGCATGCCAAACATGCCGACCTTCTGATAGAGATTTCGAAAGTGCGGAATCTTGAGGATCTGCGGCTCTGCTTCGAAGCTTGCCTCTCTACCCGTTCCAAAGAAGCCCTGGCTCGGGTCGTGCCTGTGGCAGCCTTCGCAGGTGAAACCTTGAATGTCTGCGCCATCGGACAGCTGACCCGTGCTGCCGTCGAAGAAGTCCATGCCGGCTTGCTGCGCCGGCGTCCGGCTGTTGTCGAGCGAGCGAACGGGATTCGGCGGAAGGGTAATCTGAAGGGCGAATTCGGTGAACTCTGCCATCGCGGCCTGAAGCCCTGGATCGGTCGGCGGCGTGCTGCCACCCACGAGTCCTGAAAACGCGCCGATGAAATTCATGAACGAGGTGAATTCATCGATTCCGTTGATGCCGAAGAACCCATTGGAGCGGTCGCCTCGCCAGTGCATCGCGCCGCTGGTCGCTAGACCGCGGAGCGTTTGCGTGGTCATCGGCCCCTTCATCGGATGGAAGTCGCGTACGCTACCGGTGCCATTCAAGCCGGAGGTGTCGACCGGAAAGAATTGGAGGGCGTTTTCGAAGTTGATCACCAAAGGACTCGAAGTCACGACCTCGTCCGGATTTCCCAGGTCCCAGGCCAAGCCGTCGAAATCCGCGAACACGTGGCAGCTGGAACAGGATGCTTCTCCGTTGCTGGATGTGTTGAAAGCATCGTAGAGCATTGCGCGGCCTGCCAGAACGCTTGCCGGCTCAGGATTGTGGAGTGGGACGTGATTGGTTTCGGTGCCGGTGCTCAGGTCGACGACCGATATGGAGTTGTCGAAGCGCGTGAGCACGTAGAGATTATCGTTGGTTTCATCGAGCGCCAGCCCCCCAGGGCCCCCACCGGACACGTTCAGATAATTCGCGCTTTCGACCGTCGGATCGAGCGTGTTGTTGTCCAACGCGGAAGTTGGGATCACGCCGACCTTGCTCGAGCCAAACGCTGCGACGTAGAGGGTCAATCCGTCCGATGAAATCACCATGTCGAGCGGCGTGGCGAGGCTGTGGTCCTTCGTTGCCGGAGGGGCGGGTAGAATCCCATAGTTGATGTGCGCGTTCAGGTGCACCGGCGAGACGTTCGCGCCGTTCAGTACGGTGATCCGGGCCTGGTGAAGGTTGCCCTGAACGGTCGAGCCGCCAAAGTTTCCGGGTCCCTCGAAGCGCGTCAGGTTCTGTGCCTCGGTGTTCGAGACATAGACATTCCCGTTGACGGGATTCACCGCCATGTTGAAGTTGATGGTACCCACGTGCGCGAAGCTGGATGTTTCGCTGAGTGTCGTGGCATCGATCTCGAACACGTCGAGGTCGGGAAGGAAAAAGCGCATGCCGTTGCTCCAGTTGCGTCCGCCCTCATCCCGCCATTGCCCCGAACCGTTGTGAAACTGTACGACCAGGCCAGTCTCCGGTGCGTTTTCCCCCTCCGCGTTGGTCGAAGGACCGGGAAGCCCGCCTGGAAGCCTTCCGTTGGTGAGGCCGTTGGGCGAGCTGATTCCGTCGCCATTGCACTGGCTGCCGCCGAATCCATCGCAGACCATTCCCTCGCTCACGACCGCTGTCTGATTTCCGGAATGGAAGACCGCCGCGTACACGGAGGTGCCGTCGGCACTGACCGTAAGCGCACGGGGCGTATCGCCGAAGAGCTCCACAACTCGCAGTGGGGTTCCGCCGACTCCAGCCCCCGGGTTGTTTGCATCGAAGACCCAAACGTCGGCGCGGGGCACGCTGGGCGTCGTCAGCTCGGGGTCTCCCGTGCCTGGAACGCCCGCAATCGAAGGGTCAGTCCGGTGCTGTCCTCGGTGCGCGGTCGTGATGAAGACGCGCTCTCCGAGCGGGCCGGCGCCGTCCGGGTCCGTGATCACGATGTCTCGTGGTTCGTCCCCGACCAGCAAAGTTCGAGTGAGGCGGCCCGCCACCAGATCGATGACGCTGACGCTATCGGACAAGTGGTTGACGACCCATGCCTCGGCACCGCCTGATCGGATCGCGACCGCGCAGGGCTCGAGGCCGACGGGGACCGAGGATCTGCGACTGATCCCCTCCTCGAGGACGTTGAAGGTCTCCAACCTGTTGTCGGGTGTATTGACGGCGGCCAAAACCGCCCCTTCGATCGCGAGCGGCCTCACGGGGCCGGTTTCGAACGCGACAAACGAGGGCTGAGCGATGGTCGGATTGGCGGTGAGCGTCAGGATGGCGCAGGCCAGCAGGGGCAAGCGAACGGATCGGTACATGAGCCTCTTCCTCGGGCAACGGGTGCAGCCAAAGTACCCCAAGGGCCGCGGTCGCGCCAAGTCGGTTCGACCCGAACGTTTTCGGTGCATACTGTGGCCCAATTATGCCCACGCAGCGTGACTTCCTCGTTCCTACCCTCGGGCCCTGCGCCTTCGAGTCGCCGCTCCAGGCGAGAGGTAGGACGTTCGCGGACGAGTTGATTCGGGTCCGGGTGAAGCGCCACATTCGTGACGAGGCTGTCGAGATCGACACGCTTTCTTTCGAAGAAGCGGGGCCACGGCCCAAGCTCTTTTTCAATCCGGCTGAGACGACCGCGGCGTTCGTGACCTGCGGAGGCCTGTCTCCCGGTCTGAACAATGTGATCCGGTCCGGATTCCTGGAGCTCACGCACAACTACGGGGTGCAGCGTGTCCTGGGAATCAGAAACGGCTACGCCGGGCTCAACCCGGACTCCGGACTCGAGCCGACGGTCATGACTGAACGCTTCGTCCGGAACATCCACCACCTAGGTGGAACGGTGCTCGGAAGCTCACGTGGTGCGCAGGATCCTGCAGTCATCGTGGACTTCTTGGAGGCGCGCGAGATCGACATCTTGTTCTGCATCGGTGGTGACGGCACACAGCGTGGCGCCCATTCCATTCAACTCGAGATTGCAAAGCGCGGCCTTGCCAAGTCGGTGGTCGGGATCCCCAAGACCATCGACAACGACGTGCCCTATGTCGAGCTCAGCTTCGGCTACGTCACGGCACTCGAAGTGGCCAGTCAGGTGCTGCGAGGCGCGCACGTCGAAGCGGTCGGAGCCCCCAATGGCATCGGCTTGGTCAAGCTCATGGGCCGCGCCGCAGGCTTCATTGCTGCGGGCGCGTCTCTCGCGAGTCAGGAGGCCAACTTCGTTCTCGTGCCAGAGGTTCCGTTTCCTCTCGAGGGCGACGGCGGGTTGCTGGCGGCCCTAGAGAGGCGAATTCTGAGCCGCGGACATGCGGTGGTCGTCGTTGCGGAGGGCGCAGGACAGCATCTGTTCACGGACAAGAAAGCCGAGAGCGACGCCTCGGGTAACGTCGGATTCGAAGACATCGGCGTCTTTTTGCGGGACCGGATCAAGCGCTATTTCAGAGAGCGCGACCTGACGCTCAACATGAAGTACATCGATCCGAGCTATGCGATTCGCAGCGTTCCCGCCAACGCCTGGGACCGGATCCTGACCGACCGAATGGGGCGCGCGGCTGTCCACGCTGCGATGGCTGGAAAGACCGACGCCATGGTGGGCTACTGGAACCAAGAGATCGTCTACGTCCCCATTTCGACGGCTGTGGCGGAAAAGAAGCGGATGTCGATCGAGAGCGACTTGTGGAACGCCGTGCTGTCCAGCACGCGTCAACCGAACTGGCGATAGCGCGAACCAAAGGAATCGAGCCATGGGTCTCAATGCAGTGGGCGAATGGATGACGGCGCTGGGTCTTGCCGTACTTTTCTATGGGGAATGGAAAGACCGGCCCGGGCTGCGCGCCGCGGGCAAGCCCTTTGCCTCGCTCGGCTTCATCGTTGCGGCAATCGGCTTTGGGGCGCTCGAATCGCGCTACGGAAACATCGTCCTGGTGGGCTTGGTCCTCGGCGCGATCGGGGATGTCTGTCTGCTAGGGTCTGCGAAGAAGTACTTCATCGCGGGCCTCGTTTCCTTCCTGCTCGGTCACGTGGCCTATGTCGTCGCGTTTGCGGGCCTTCCGATCGACACGACGTTCGCGCTGGTGAGCGCGGGCGCGATTGCGGTGGTCATGGTCGTGATCGCGCGCTGGGTGTTTCCTCACGCTCCCGACATGCGCGGCCCCATCGGCGCGTACATGCTCGTGATTTCCGCGATGTGCGTCGTCGCGATCGGGGCGGGTGGGGCAGGCGCGCCATGGATGATTCCAGTCGGTGCACTGATGTTCACCGCGTCCGACATCGCCGTCGTGCGAGACCGCTTCGTCTCGAACGGTTTCGTCAATCGCCTATGGGGTCTACCCCTGTACTATGCGGCGCAGCTGATCATCGCCTGGAGCATCATGGCGGTTCGCGGCTAGCTAGCGCCTGGCGCCATTCGGTCGGGGTGCTAGATCGCGGACCGTGATCACGGAAGCGGCACTTCACCTCGATGGCACCGGACGAGCGAAAAGTTGTCCGATCTGCGGCTCCGCTGCACAGGGTTCCATCGAGCCCTTCAACTCCTACGAGATGGCGAGGTGTCCCGACTGTTCTCTGGTGTACACCGTGCTGCGCAGGATCCCGCGCGAACAATACGAAGAAGTGTATTCGGGCGAGGCGGATTACCGGGAGATGGTGGAGGTCGCCGAGAAGACCGCCAGGGGTGACTGGGGTTTTCGACAACTGCGTTGGTTCAAGCGCAAGGCGCTTCGCTGGATCGAGACGGAGCGCCCCAACAGCAGGCTCGTGGACGTCGGAACCGGCCCAGGGACTTTCCTGCTCGTCGCAAAGCAACGCGGGTTCAGCGTCAAGGGCGTGGAGCCCACCAAACTGGCGGCCGAAACGGCGCGCAGTCTGGGCGTCGACATGTTCAATGGCGTCATCGAGGACTTCGCCACAACCCAGGACGAGAAGTTTGACGTCGTGACCTCGTTTGAAGTCATGGAGCACGTGCCGGATCCGATCAGCATGCTGAAGTCGATTCGCGCCATCTTGAAGCCGGATGGGATCTTCGTGTTCAGCGTGCCCAATCTCGACGATCCGTATTGCTTACGACAGACCCTTCCCGTAAACATCCCGCCGATCCACATCAACTTCTTTCGGCGGCAAAGCATGCGCGTCGCTTTAGAAAAGGCAGGCTTCGTGACAGAGCGCTTTGCGACGCGTCCGATCCCAGCTGCGAGCGTGCGCAACGAGTACGGTCTGCCCGGGCTCATCTTGCGTGCGCCGATGCTGGGGGTGCTCAACCTCCTCGGCAAGTCCGAGGGGAATACCCTCCTCGGCATGGCCCGTCCTGGCGCGTAGCGTTTTGGCGCGACCTCCTGTGTTTGGTATGAGCGACTCCGTTTCTAGCAGTGCCCAAAGGCCCGACCTCGCGATCTTCATTCCCTCGTACGCGGCGGGGGGAGCGGAGCGGGTCGCCCTTTTGATGGCCCGCGCCCTGGCGGAGCGCGGCCTGCGCATCGATCTGGTCGTGTCCTGCGCGCACGGCGGGCTACGCGATGAGGAGCTACCGGGCGTGAACAAGGTCGAGCTCGGCGCCATCAACGAGCTCCTCGCGACCCCACGCTGGGTACGCTACCTCAAACGGGCACGCCCACGCTGTGCGATATCCATGATTCACACTGCGAACATCGCGTCGGGCATCGGCCGCTACCTCGTTCCCGATGTGCCGGTCATCGTGAGTCAGCACTACGCGATTCGTTGCGATCCTGACGCGCAGTGGTGGTTTCGGCGATGGCTTGGGTTCGGGCCGGAACGTTTTGCGTACCGCCGCGTGGAGCGCTTGACCGGCTGCTCCCAGGGCGTGGCGGACGATGCTGCCGAGGTTTTCGACGTGCCACCGCACAGAGTGCTGTCCCTTCCGAACCCGAGGCACAGTCATGAAGCCTCCCTCGAGCTCACACCCGCGCAACGACCCTTGTTCGACAAGCCGGTGTTGCTCGCCGTCGGCCGCCTTACGCCCCAAAAGGACTTCGGGATGTTGCTCCGGGCGTTTGCCGATCTGTCCTCGCGACACGACCTGAACCTGGTGATCCTCGGAGAGGGCCCCGAGCGTGCTTCGCTCGAGGCGCAGGCCCAAGAGCTCGGTGTCGCCGATCGCGTGTTCCTTCTTGGCTTTGTCGACAATGCCGAGGCCTTCATGCGCCGGGCTCGCCTGTTCGTCATGTCCTCCCGCAACGAGGGCTTGCCGATGGTCTTGATCGAGGCATTGGGAGCGGGCACGGCGATCGTATCGACGGACTGCCACTTCGGCCCGCGCGAGCTCCTCGACGACGGAAGGCTCGGGCAATTGACCCCAGTCGAGGATGCCAAGAGCTTTGCCGCGGCCGTCGAAGCCGAGCTCGCGGAGCCCGACCTGGGTCACGAGGTGCGCCGTGCCGAGCGCGCAGACTGGCTGCGGCGCTTTGATCAGGACGTGGTCACCGGCCAATACTTCGACCTCGTTCACGAGGTCATCGAGGAGTCTGGCCGTAGGCCGCGCCCCGCATGAGGGCCAATAGGGAGGCCTTCAAGACAGCCTGTGTTGTGGTACCCTCTCGCCATGACCACGGTAGCGCAGTTGCTCCAGCACAAAGGCCACGATATCCAAGCCGTTTCTCCCGAGGATACGGTCTACGACGCGATCAAACGTATGTCCGATCTCGACATCGGCGCACTGGTCGTGATCGAGGGCGAGAAGGTCATTGGCCTGATCACCGAGCGCGACTACGCACGTAACGTCTTTCTCCTCGGCAAGGCTTCGCCGACCACCCGTGTGCGCGATGCAATGGCCGATGAGGTCCTGTCGGTTGGCCGCAAGGCGACGACGCGCGAATGCATGGCGATCATGACCGGAAAGCGAACGAGGCATCTGCTGGTGATGGAGGGTGCGGAGCTGCTCGGCATTCTGTCGATTGGTGACCTGGTGCGCAGTATCGTCGCCGAGCAAGACATGACGATCGAACAGCTCGAGCAATACATCCTACGCGGTTGATTGGTGGGCAAGAGCAGCAAAGCCTGGCTCGAGCAGTTCACCACCGACGAGATTCGGGATCTGCGAGCCATTCGCGAGCATCGCGCCTGGCGCACCCTGTTCGTCGACTATGCGTTGATCGCTGCGTCGATGGCCTTGGTCGCCTACCTGCCGAACGTCTTCACCGTCGTATTGGCGCTTTTTATCGTCGGAGCGCGACAACTCGGACTTGCGGTCGTGATGCACGAAAGCGCGCATTTCACACTCTTCAAGAATCGCAAGTTCAACGACTTCGTTGGCAACTGGCTGGCAGGCTACCCGATCTATCTGAGCGCAACGATGTACCGGGCGCACCATCTGGAGCATCACGCCAAGACCTGGACGGACGGGGATCCGGATCTCTCGCTCGCGACGGCGTTTCCGGTCTCGAAAGCCAGCATGACGCGAAAGGTCATGCGCGACCTGCTGGGCATCACGGGGTTGAAGAAGCTAATCGGAACCACCTATCTCGCGGTCAAGGTGATCCGCGGCGAGGAGGTCGATTCCGGGACGCTCCCGATGCGAATGGAGCGCGATCCGGCGATTCGGATGGTCCTCGGCACACTGCTCACTAACCTGATGCTTTTTCTGGTCTTGTGGTCCCTCGGCCATCCTTTGCTGTACCTCCTCTGGTTTGGCGCCTGGATGACGACGAACAATCTCGTCGCCCGCATCCGATCGATCGCCGAGCATGCAGTGGTTCCCAATCCAACCGATCCGATGGGCCAGACCCGCACCGTGCACGCCGGTTGGCTCGAACGGCTGTTCATCGCGCCCAACTGCGTTCAGTACCACCTGGAGCACCATCTGGTGATGACCGTGCCCCACTACAACCTTCCGAAGTTCCACGACATGATGCGGGAGCGCGGGTTGCTCGAGGGCGCCTGCGTCGCCGACAATTACGCTCAGGTCCTGCGCGCAGCCGTCGCGTGAGGCCTGGAGGGCGGGCGACTCAGCCGCGTGTCGCGACCAATGCGGCGATTACGGCCGTCAGGGCAACTTAGCTGCCGGCGACACGCCGGTGCGACCAGCCTGACTGGTTCAGATACAGGGCAAAGAAAGCCAGTTGAACGGCGAAGCAGCCGCCGACCAGGTCGTCTAGGCCGTCCATGAAGTTGTAGAAGTTGATCAGCGCGGTGATCGCGATGACGCTGAGTAATGGCGTCAATCAAGGGGCGCCAAGTTGCCCGAGGATCGCGTCGGGGCTGGGGAAAGAGCCGAGCAGAAACACCGCGAGACCTGCAGAGATCAGCTGAACCAGGTAGCGGAGCCGCACCGACAGTCCGCGCGCATCGTCGACCGTGCCGACCTCCCACAGCGGCAGGAGCACGAGGATCGATCCTTCCAGAAGAGGTGCTGTGCCGTCAGCTTCCTCGTTCAAGAGGATGGCGGCGAGCGCTGCCGTCACTAAGAAGGCAGCCACGAACGCGATGCCTCCGCCCCGTGGTGTAGGCCGTGTGTGGGAGCTTCGTGCATTGGGGACGTCGATGAGCCGGTTGGAGAAAAGGCGTGTAACAACCCAAATTCTAGACCAGCTCAGCGTAAACGAAAGGATCGAAAGCAGAATCCAGATCATGGCGCAGCCAGCATGCGTCGCAGGCCTTCGTCCACGCCGATTCGAGGAGTCCAGCGTGACGATGCTGTCCGACGAGGCCGTCACGGCTCCGATGGAGCTCATCAGGATGAATCATTGAACGCCGGCATCGACCGATTGCTGGACGAGTCGTGACGTCCCCCGCGCGTTCACTCTCATGAACGCCTCTTTGTCCTCGGCGCTCTCGTCGATGTCGCCGAGCACTGAGATTCGGCGTCTAGTTGGAGCGATCGCTTCGGGCAGCCGAGCTTCGGCTCCAGAGTCCCGTATGGGCAGGGTGAGCGAGTGCCCAGCGTGTTCCAATGCTGGAAGGAGATGCCTGCCGACAAAGCCTGTCGCACCCGTGACCAACACCTTCATGCGAAGCTCACGCCGAGCTCGCGGTAGCAGTTCTCCAAGCGCGCAAAGACGAACTGCTCGTCGAACGTGGTCGCGACGCGCCCCAACACCGAAGCGACCGGGGCGTGGGTATGCACCAGGTCGTAGTCTTGCGCGCGCATGAGCTTGCCGAGCTCCAGGACGCTTTTCGA
>Ga0316198_10003135_pt1 | contig 10057 bp, 10 predicted proteins | sample OudBieAanoxic_MG_FD_204935 | JGI IMG/M metagenome (GOLD analysis project Ga0316198, IMG submission 204935) | Coastal sediment microbial communities from Oude Bieten Haven, Netherlands - site A anoxic | ecosystem: Environmental > Aquatic > Marine > Coastal > Sediment | place: Netherlands...
GGCATCGCCTGAGAACTGGCATGCAGCTGCGCTCGGTGGCGGTGAGATCAACTTCGCACCGGGGGTCGACAATCAGCTCGGCGGACATGGCTGGGTCGGCTTCGACAGCGTCGGCAAGGGCATCGTTGGTGGTGGCGACCTTCGCCTCTTCTACAACACGACGAAGCTCCATGCAGGCCTCGAGCGGATTCCTTTCGCGAACAAGAAGCTCGCGTTCTTCGCCTTTGTCGAAGGCGAGGCGTTGATCTCGCAACTGCTCAACGACTATTTCAAGCAGGGCGAGCGAATCAAAGAGTACAGCATCAAGGCGAGCTATGCGCTGCTCCACACGAAGCTCCAGTGGTACCCAGGCGATCACCAAACCCTCGAGATCCTCGCGCCGGTTCGGTACTGGTGGTTCGGTGACCGAAAAGAGACTTCGAGTAGCTTTGGTCTGCCCGCCAACACCTGGGTCTTCGAGCCCCGCATCGGATACAACTTCTGGAAGATCGACGCGCCTAGTGAGGAATGGGAGAGCCATCGCGTGTTCCCACGCATCACGGGCATCGCTGTTGGAATCGATCTCGGGCTCGACGTGCGATCCGACGCGCAGTCTTGGGGCATCGTCGAAGGACGCAACGATCCGGGCAAGGTGATGTACAACGTGTCGCAGTCGCTCCGCGCTGGCTGGAGGCTTGGGCGTTTCGTCCGGCTGCAGCTCGATCAATGGGGCAACTACGGCTGGAGGCAGGATGACATCAGCCGCCGGCGCATCGGCGGCGCGAGCCCCTATGTGATTCCGGTGCCGGGGCTTCCGTGGCCCGGGCTGATCAGCGAGCGACTCTTCGCCGGACAGCTCGGGCTGCATCTGAGAGCAAAGGAGAGCTCGCAGCACGAGTTCGGTTTGCTCGTCGCCGGCGGTGCTTTCAACGATGTCACGCGTGTCGGCGCGCTGAACACCTACGGCGGCGCCGGCGGCCTCGCGGTGTTCGGAGATCTGCGCTTCGGCCCAAGCGGGCGCTACCAGCTCGACATCCGCGGCAGCTGGGGCTTCCCGGTGAGCTGGTTGATCGACTCGCAGTACGTGGCCTTGTTGGTGGGCTTCGGCGCACGGATATTTTGAACGCCCGCTGACAGCCGGCTCCTGACACCTGTCTCTGAAGAGCGGCGCGGGGTGTAAAATTAAGTGTGACGAATTCCGTGCCTGAGATTCACAGTGCGCGTCGGTCGGCCGGCCGGAATTGCCAAAAACGCTTGCGATCCTCACGCCGACACCTGGCACGTCCAATGCACCTTTACTGGCTACGAGGAGGGCACTGCCGCGTACCTAAGCACTGCGAACGGAGTCTGACCCATGCAAGCGAACAACTTCTCAGAGCTTCTGGAACAACTCGCGAGCTCGGAGCGTGATGCGCATCGATACCGAGACAATGGTTCGGTGGTCGAGCTGAACTACGGAGAGCTGATTGCAGAGGCAGAGCGACTGGCGCGAGGCATGCACCGCCTCGGAGCACGTCGTGGCGATCGAGTCGGATTGGTTCTCCATCGTGCGCGGGACTTCGTGCCTGCGTTCCTCGGCTGCGTGCGTGCGGGGTTCATCGCGGTGCCGCTGTATCCGCCGCTGACGCTCGGGCAGCTGACTTCTTGGGCCGAAACCACCGGCCGAATGTTGGCGACTGCGCAGGCGAGCCTGCTCTTGGCCGACTCGGCCGTCGCCTACACCCTCCGCAATCTTCCCGATCAAGTTCCGTCGCTACGCGACGTGGTGTCGATGGATGACCTGCCAGACGGTGGAGAGCTCAGCCACAGCCTGGCGAGCGACGACCAGGTCGTGTTCCTTCAGTTTACCTCGGGCAGCACGTCGGCGCCGCGCGGTGTTCGCGTGACGCACGGAAGCCTCTGGGCGAACGCGCACGCCATCATGGTCGACGGACTGCGCGCGAGCCCGGACGACCGCGGGGTGAGCTGGCTTCCGCTCTACCACGACATGGGCTTGATCGGCTTCGTGATGTCTCCGCTCGTCACGCGCACGCCTGTCACATTCATCTCGACGCTCGACTTCCTCAAGCGACCGGAAGTGTGGATCAGGACGCTTTCGGAAGATCGCGGAACGATCTCGTTTGCGCCCAACTTTGGCTATGCCTTGGCTGCGCGGCGCACGAGGTCGACGGAGGGGCTCGACTTGTCGGCCATCCGCGTGCTCGGATGCGGCGCGGAGCCGATCCAACCGGATGCCATCCAGGGCTTCTTCGAGCGTTTCTCCAAGGTAGGCTTGAAACCGAGCGCGTTCCTCGCGTGCTACGGCTTGGCCGAGACTACACTGGCCGTGACGTTCGCAGAGATGCAGGACGAGCTGAAGTTGAATCACCCTGAGCTCGAGTCCGGACCCAGCAACGACGCCCACGACAAGCCATCGGGAATCCATCGCCTCGAGCGCCGCATTCCAGTGGTCTCGTGCGGACGCCCCCTGCCCCGCCATCGAGTCTCGATACTCGGAGCCGACAGCGAACCGCTTCCCGAACGTCGACTCGGCGAAGTCTTCGTGGAGGGACCCAGTGTCACGGACGGCTACTGGAACGACGAAGAGGCGACAAAGCGCGTGTTCGTAAACGGCGGCGTCAAGACGGGCGACCTCGGCTACATCTTGGACGGCGAGCTCTACGTGACGGGTCGTTTGAAAGACACGATCATCGTCCGCGGCCGCAACTACGATCCGACTCCAATCGAAGTCGCGGCGGGGCGCGTCGATGGTGTACGCACAGGCAACGTGGCTGCGTTCTCCCTTTCGGGCGACCTCACCGAGCGCATCGTGGTGGCCGCCGAGTACCGTGAGGGCAATCTCGACGCCATCGAGTCGAACATCGTCCGCGCGGTTCAGCGCGATGTCGGTCTCACGGTGTCCGAGGTGGTTCTCATCGAGGCGGGCTCTTTGCCCAAGACCACGAGCGGCAAGCTCCAGCGCTCGGCGACTCGGCAGCAGTATCTCGACGGCACGCTCGGCCGCGTGCGTCGCCGTACGGACAGGTCGGCCGTCGCTTGAACGCGCCCTTCTTAGGCTAGAAAGAGGTCAGGCGGCCGGCGCGAGGGAGAGGAGCAGCACGCCGTAGACTGCCGCCGCGACCGCAAAGGCGACGACATCGGTCGAGCGATCCGTGTCGGGGAGCTCATGGCGGAGGATGTTCATGATCGTGCCGCCGGCGACATACGCGAGGACGAGCGCCAGAACGTCGGGACGGATGTCGACCCCAGGGAGGATTCCGATCAGCCACCCCACGACGAGGCCAGCGACGAGCAACCATCGTCCGATGTGTTGGTACCGCTTGCCGTGATGCTCGATGAGCGAGTGGTCGTTGGCGGCAAAGTGTAGGCCCATTGCCAAGGCAAACATCCAGAGGGGCTCGACGGCGCGATCACCAGGGCTCGCAACGGCGTATCCAATCGCTGCATTCAGGACGACGAACGAGATCATGCTGATCCAGAAGGTCGCGTTCCCTGTCTCGTCGGGCTCTCCAATGGCTCGGCGCCGGCGTCGCGACTCGCGTGACGCGGTCTCTACCCACAGCGACACGGTGACCCCTACGAGCGCCAGGATGTAGATGTGCCGGTCGAGACCCGGAAACAACCCCGTCTGGTCGATCAGGACTTGCTGCTCGGCCAGATCGGGCATCAAATCCAAGAACACGTAGGCGACGCTGACGCCCGATGCCGCGGAGAGCGCGCTTGGTCGCCACCGGTGTCCAAGCGCGGCTGTGGTGCCTGCGGCCAAGTGCACGATGGCCAAGAACACAATGGTGAGCCCGGTAGCCAGCATCGAGCGCCTAGGGTGCTATCGGCACATGAGCGCGCACTCTTGGGCGGCTGAGCTGATGACGGTCCAGCCTGCAGGCACGGGGACCGCGGCCTTGTCGAGCTTGTTCGCCATGTCGCGTCCGCGGAAGCCGCAATAGTAGGCGCACTCTTTGAACTGCGCTGCCGGTTCGGCGGTCGTCGTGCGCGGCGGCACGATGAAGCTCCCAAGCAACATCCCGCCCAACACCAATGCAATTGCTTTCCAACGGTCCATGAAACCTCGCTTTCTCGGGCGAGGCTAGCATGGGCCGGGCGGGGTCACGGTTTTTCGCGTCTGCTCGGGACGCCCTAGCCACTCGCATCGAGGAGGCCGTCGACCGTGCGCGGGAGCTAGGCGATGAGGGCGCGAATCAGTAGCGCCGTCAGGCCCGCGACGAAGAGCAGGCTGAGTTTGAAGGCCCGGGTACGGTTCGGGACGTAGTTCGAGCCGATGTGGATGTAGCTGTGCGCGACGCGGGATGCGACGAAGAGCCAAGCGAGCACGAGGGCGAATACGTCGGCGGAGCCGTGGGCAAACAATGCGAGCACCAGCACGAAGAACAACACCGGGACCTGAAACTGATTGCGGATGTTGTTGGCGACCTGGCGGACTTCATCGGGCCAGGCGTCGTTGTCGAGTGCGGTGACGACGAGGTCGACGGCGCCGGTGGCGCGCGCCCGATCTTTGACCTGCCCGAGACGGATGAACAGCACGATGACGAGAACGACTTGCGCGACGAGCGGCCACAGAAGGAGGGATTGGTTCATGGGACGTCGATTCTTTAGGGCCTTCGTTGGGCGCGCTGGTCGGCGACGACTCCGAAGAATCCGCCGCCTAGTTTCATGATGATCCATAGGGCGAGGCGGGGGGCGAATAGGGCCAGCGCGACCAGGGGGCGGATTGGCGTTGGGTTCACGATGATTTCGGGTACGTCGCGTTTGGCGGCGCGGACCACGGCGGCGGCGACTTTCTGTGGCGGTGAGGTGCCGAAGGCGAGGGGCGCTTTGACGCCGAACTCTGTGGCCATGTCGTTGTACATGCCCGCGTCTTCGACGAAGCCTGGGGAGACGACCGAGCAGTTCACCGGATAATCGAGAAGCTTGGCGGTGGCGCGAAAGGAACGGGTGAAGCTGATGAGACCGCCCTTCGTGGCGCAGTAGGGCTCGCTGTACGCAACCGCGCCATAGCCGGCCACGGAAGACACGCTCACGATGTGACCTCGACCGCGCTCGAGCATCTTCGGCAGGAACAGACGGCTCAGGACCAGGGGGGCCCTGAGGTTGATCTCGATCAGGTCGTCGATGGTCTCCACCGGAATCTGGTCGTAGGCCATCGACCACTCGAGGCCTGCGTTGTTGACGAGGAGGTCTACGCCGCCGCCCTCCCCTTCGGCGCGATTCACCAGGGCAGTTAGCGAGGCACGATCACCGAGGTCGGTGGGGACACAGAGCACGCTGGTCCCGCTGGAGCGAAGGTCTTCGGCCACCTTCTCGAGGGCGTCGGCAGAACGCGCGGCGAGGATCAGGTTCATCCCTTCGGCCGCCAATGCGCGAGCGATGTAGATGCCGAGGCCCCGCGAGGCTCCGGTGACCAGGGCCGTTCGGTCTTGCAACTCTTTCATCTCGTGCCTTTCTCGGTAGGGGCGAGCCTCGATAGATCACGTGTAGCGCTCCGCGCGTCAAGCACGAGTTGGGGGGATGGGGCGACGTCGCGACCTTCGAGCCGGCTGAGGGGTGAACAGGGCGCCCCGTAGAGTGACTTCGTCACCACGGGGCAAGCGCGGCTAGGCCTTGCGAGGTGCGCTGTCGGCGTCTTCGAACCAGGGCTCGTCGATGACCACGTTCATCGTGTGACCCGTGATTCGGGGCGTGATCGAGTCGCGTTGTTCTTCGACCGAAGGCCCGTAGCGCTGCCACCATCGTTCTGCATCGGCTCGAGTCCAACGTGGGATGTCGAGCTGGTCGAGTGCGTCTGCGAGCGCCTGCGCCGACGCGGGTCGGTCGTCTTTGCGCTTCGCCAAGCAAGATAGGATGAGCCGCTCGAGCTCCTTCGGGATGGGCTCGCCACGCACTTCACTCAAGGGGGCGGGAGTGGCTTGCACCTGCTGCATGCAGATCTCCAGCGCGGTGTCGGCTTCGAAGACTGGCCGGCCGGTGAGCAAGCAATAGCCCACTGCGCCGAGCGCATAGATGTCGCTTCGCGCATCGACCTCCTGGGGCGTGTTGACCCCTTCGGGACTGAGGTAGTGCGGCGTCCCTTTGATGGAACGGGTGTCGCCCGTCGCGGGGTCGTCGTCATCTTGCAGGCGCTTCACAAGCCCAAAGTCGACGACCTTGACGACATCGTATTCCCCACCCTGCCGCGCAAGCATGATGTTGCTCGGCTTGACGTCGCGGTGGATGAGCCCGACCGAGTGTGCTTCGTCGAGCGCGAGGGCCACATCGCGCAGGATGCGGACGACGCGCGACACGGGTTGAGGCCCGGTGGCGTCGACCACCTCTTGAAGGCTCGCGCCTTCGAGGAGCTCCATCGCGTAGTAAAACAAGCCCTCGGGAGTGCGGCCGTAGTCGTAGATCGTGATGGTGTGCGGATGCTTGAGGGTTGCCGTCAGCTGCACTTCGCGCCGAAAGAGGTCCTGCACATCGCGGCCGCCGAGCTCGGGCCGCAACAACTTCACGGCCGTGGGGCGCTTGAGCATGCCGTGGGTCGCCTGATAGACGACGCCCATCGCGCCCTCTCCGAGCTTACGCTCGAGCTGGTACTGACCGAGGCTTCGGATGCTGCTCACTTCGCTCCGGAGGCGATGAATGACGTAACAAGCGATGCTCGACAGGCCGACGGTCAGCGTCCACCACATCGTCGTCATCAGGGCGGTCGAGATGAGGATGCTTTTCGGTTCGAAACCACGGGTGTCGTAGCCGACGAGGCGCCACATCGCGGGGTCCACATCGCGGTAGTGGAGAGTCATCATGGCCACGAGCGGGATGCCGATCAAGAGACCCAAGATGGCCGTGTGTCGCGCCGTGCTCGGCACGAAGACCGCGCGTGCGAAGAAGGCAAACGAGAGCGCAAACGCCGTGATGACATCGGCGCCGACCTCGGGCGGAATCGTCATGCCCATGCCGATGTAGCCGACCGAGCCCAAGAGCAGGCCCATCGTCTCTGCGGCGATCACCGCGTTGAGCGGCCGCGGACCGCCACGACAGACGAGCCACATCGCGATGCACGGAACGATGGCTGCCGCGTGAAGCCAGTAACTCGGGTCACCCAACTTCTCGAGAAGCGTCCCAGACGCCAGGCCGATGGCGATCCGAAAGACGAACCCAACCGCCCCCGCCGTCGCGATGACCAAGCCAAAGGAGGCGACGCGGCTCTGATAGAACGCTTTCGCCTCGGGGCTCGTGAACAAGGGGTTGCTGATCACCCCGGCAGTCTACAACGTGCGAGCAATGGCTTTGAGATTTTCCGAGAACACGACGGGACTCACGCTCTCGAAGCGAGCTCCCAAGCTTGCTGCGTGGTACGAGCGCATGGCGGAGCGGCCGTGCGGCTGCCTCGGAACAGAGCGGTCTACTGCTCGAGTAGCCAAGCGACCCGCTCGTACGACCAGGCGTAGTGCACGACGACGAGGGCCGCGAACCCGAGCGCGAGATTCGGCCTGCCGACAGCCCTGAACGCATAGGCGCCGGCGCCAAACACAAGAAGCTCTAGCGCCAACCTCGCGATGCCCGGAACCTTCACGATGCCCTGCCCACCGCGGCTTGGATCGTTGGGAACCGCAAAGACCCCCCAAGCGAGGGCCACAAGCAAGACCGCTGCAATCGCGGCGAGCCATCGCCACCATGCGTTGGTGAGCGACGAAGCCCACCAAGCGAGCGCGCCGAGGGCGGTGATTTCGAGCAGGAGTCGAAGCGCGAGGTTTACGGGGCTCATCGGTTGTTCTGAAGTCGCGGCGGCTCGATGTGCTGGGATAGGGCTGCGCTTGCGGAGCTCAGAGACGGCGTTGGTATCAAGCGGAACCGAACCGAGGCAAGCAGGAAACAATTACGTATGGATGGGCGGTGGGTGGTGACCCCATGTGGTCTGCACGGTGCAAAGATGCACTTCTTTAGCAGTAGGGAGGTTGTGATGCGTGGTTCAGCAAAGCTTTTCGCTTGGATTTTGGCGGCGAGCATGGCTTTCGTCCTCGGCTGCGGTGGCGATGAGGAAACACCCGGCACCGGAGGGACAGGCGGCACGGCCGGTACAGGCGGCACGGCCGGTACAGGCGGCACGGCCGGTACAGGCGGCACGGCCGGTACAGGCGGCACGGCCGGCACAGGCGGCACGGCCGGTACAGGCGGCACGGCCGGGAACAACCCGCCGGTGATTGACTACCTCGAGTGGGAGTACGGGGGTGACTGCACGGGCTTTGGGGCGACAACTCTCCAGGTCACGGTGAGCGCGAAGGACGCGGATGACCCGACCGGCGAGACGCTCACGTACGCGGGCATCCTGATGTACTGCGACAATTTCAGTATTACCTCAACCCCGTCACCGGTGATGGAAACGGTCGATTGCGACCTCTTCTCCGGGTTGGAGTTCTTCGAAGTGACCGTCACGGACCCGCAGGACAACGCGGATACGATCAGCGCAACGTTTGAAAGCGCGACCTGTGAAAGCGGCTGCGTGGAGAACGACGAGGGCACCGAGCCCTGCCCTAGCAACTAGCCGAGGGCGCCTAGTTCGGGAGGTTCGTTGGCGGGCGGCTGCTCGTTGCTGCCGTTGCCGCCACAACTGCTCGGCGCGGTATCGCTCGGAGCCACATTTGAGTAGAGTCGCTGGCTCATGGCGGCCGTTAGACCAAAATTCGCGCTTGGACAGCTCGTGCAGCATCGGCTGTTCGACTACCGCGGCGTTGTCGTCGACATCGATGCGACGTTTTCCCTCAGCGAGGCGTGGTACGAGCAAGTCGCGAAGAGCCGGCCGCCCAAAGATGCGCCTTGGTATCGGGTTCTGGTCGGCGGCGCGGCGCACGAGACGTACGTCGCGGAGCGGAATCTCGAAGCAGACAGCTTGGGCTCGCCCATCGAGCACCCACGCCTTGGCGATTTCTTCGATTCGTTCGAGGACGGTCACTATGTCCGCAACCGTGGCCTGAACTAGGTTCCCGGAGGCCGTGTCTTGGGGGTGAGATGAAGCGAACCGTGTTGGCTATGGGTGTCGTTGGTGTGTGCTTGCTCGCTGCCCTTGGGGTCGCTTGGGCGGGCGGGGATCACGGGGTGATGTTGCTCGGGGTGCGGCTCACCTTGTGGTGCGCGGGGCTGGCGTTCGTGGTGCAGTGGGTGGCGTTCGTTCCAGCCTACGCAAAGCAAACCGAGCGCTTCTACGACCTGACGGGGAGCCTGACCTACATCGGCGTGACGCTGTTTGCGCTCATCGCAGCGGGTTCGACGGACCTTCGCTCGCTGGTGCTGGCTGCGTTGGTGCTCGTCTGGGCGGGGCGCCTCGGAAGCTTTCTCTTTCGGCGAATCCATCGACAAGGGTCGGACGCCCGCTTCGACAAGATCAAGCCGAGCCCGTCGCGTTTCTTCGTCGCGTGGACGCTCCAAGGCCTCTGGGTGTTTCTGACGCTGTGCGCAGCACTTGCGGCCATCTCCGCACGGGAATCCACCCCGCTCGGCGCGGCTGATGTCGCAGGCCTCTTGATTTGGGTGGCGGGCTTCGCGATCGAAGTGGCTGCCGATCGGCAGAAGAGCGCCCACCGAGAGAAGCACCCCGGCCACTTCATCGCCTCGGGTTTGTGGGCCTGGTCGCGCCACCCGAACTACTTTGGCGAAATCGTGCTCTGGTTGGGCGTAGCGGTCCTCGCATCGTCGACGCTTCGAGGCTGGCAGTGGGTGACGATGATCTCCCCGGTGTTCGTCGCGTTCCTGCTCACGAAAGTGAGCGGGATCCCCATCCTCGAGAAGCGCGCCGACGAGCGCTGGGGCAGTGACCCCGCATACAAGCGCTACAAATCACAGACGCCCGTGCTGCTACTGCGACCACCGAGGCGCTAGCGCGTCACTCGGGCGGTGAAATCCTCGGCGAGCGCAAAGATGCGCGCCTTGCGCTCGGGGTCGAGACGGTCGAGCGTGCGAGTCATCATTTTGCTGCGCGGGTTCTTCTCGAAGAAGTCGCGGTGGTCCCGCACGAACGACCAGTAGAGCCCGTCGACGATGTCACACCACTCGCCCTTGGGATAGTCGCCCATCTTGCGGAGGTAGT
>Ga0316198_10003136_pt1 | contig 10057 bp, 7 predicted proteins | sample OudBieAanoxic_MG_FD_204935 | JGI IMG/M metagenome (GOLD analysis project Ga0316198, IMG submission 204935) | Coastal sediment microbial communities from Oude Bieten Haven, Netherlands - site A anoxic | ecosystem: Environmental > Aquatic > Marine > Coastal > Sediment | place: Netherlands...
CATCACCGACGTACACCCAGCTCAGATCGGCAGGCAACCCAGCCGGATCTTCGACGGTTCCGTTAAGGGTGACAAAGTTGTCGAAAGTGTCATCCGGATCATTGGGGTGTATCTCGGCAAGCGCGACATTAAGAAAAGTGCTGCCATTATTAACAGTATTAAAATCTATCCAACCTAAAAGAACATTGCCATTCAGACCGTCGGTGGTAGCCCCCGGCCCGATCAGTCGCCCGCCTATCATCTTCACCATGCCCGGGGTGCTGGTATCTACTGTTGGGGTTGCGTACTGATCATCTTCGGTCGCCGGGTTGCCATCCCCATCCATGATGAACCCATCGGTAAAGCTGATATTTTTGGAAGCGCCCGCTATCGATAGTACGGCCGGATCGAAAGTAACCAGAATACCCATGCTGATCAAATCGATGGCATTATTACCAAATATCTGAACGCGCAATTTGTTCGTTGTACCCGTACTATCCGTTCTCGTAGCCTGGTCCGGTGTTATTGAGATATTCAGTGCATACCCGGATCCTGCAAACAGAAAAATGATGGTTGCAATTACGACAAGACCTTTTGTTAAACTCGACTTTTTAAGCTTTCCCATGGCCCCCAACTCTCCTTTCCGGCAAACGCTACTATCTGTCTGCACACATCATGCCAGCAATTTAATAAGAACGAAAACTTTTATCTCGCTGTTAATATTTGCATTTTCGAGAATATGATTGCCGGTTTTGCGGCCGTATTTATCAAAAAGAGGAAATTTATACCGACCTCCTGTGGTATTTTCCTCACAACCTGTGACATTCATTTCTCAACCTCTCCCGGCCCCAGGCGATCGAACGGCTTCGCGGGGCCCTTTCCAGCACAGAAAATCGATCTCCACGACGTGTTAAAGACACACTGTTCCCCCGCCTCAATGGCACTTTCGTCATGTGTCAAAGCAACGCTTGTGCCATAAATCCCTAAATAAAATTTTATATACGATTTCAGGTATATATAAAAAAGTGACCCGCGTGATACGCACCCCCGCCGGCCGTTCATCCGGTAGCGGCGTCCCATTCTGGAACGGCCAATGATAATAAATCATTTCATTTCAAGTAGATATCTTGTTATCGACCAATCTGGGAGGGTACACTCGGGTTTCCCGGCCGGGCTGAATATCCAGCGCTATTTTGATAATATATTTTTGTGACACGACACTTGCGCCCCCATCTCACTGGATACCATAGGCATCGAGCTTGCGCCGCAGGGTGTTGACGCCGATACCCAGCACCCGGGCGGTCTGGGCCTTGTTGTTCTTCAGCGACTGGTAGGTGTGGACGATGTGGGTTTTTTCCAGATCGGCCAGAGTCCGAACCGGTTTGCCGGGCGTTTGGCCGGCCCGGTTCAAGCCGGCAGCTTTTTTCACGAGTTGCGCCGGCAGGAAGCGGGTTGAAATCATTTTTCCCCGGGCCAGATTGACCGCTGAACGGATAATCGATTTGAGCTCGCGAATGTTGCCGGGATACTCGTAGGTCATCAACATGGACATGGCTTTTTCATCGATGTCGCCGCCGGAAGGCCCACAAAATTCCTCCAGGAATTGACTGATCAACAGCGGGATGTCGTCCTTTCTTCCCTTGAGGGCCGGAAGGTGCAGCCAGCTGCCGCTCAGGCGGTAATAAAGATCCTTGCGAAATTTGCCGCGCGCCATCAACACTTCCAGGTCCTTGTTGGTGGCCGCGACGAACCGCACGTCCGTCCGGCTGGGCTTGCTGGTACCGATCTTCAGAAACTCTCCATCCTGAAGTACCCGCAGCAGCTTGCCCTGGAGCTCCACCGCCAGATTGCCGATCTCATCCATGAACAGCGTGCCCTTGTTGGCGGTCTCGAGGTAGCCGGAGCGCTCCTTTTCGGCCCCGGTGAATGCCCCCTTGGTGTGCCCGAAGAATTCGGCATCGAACAGCGTCGGCGTCAGGGCGTCCATATTGATGGGGGTAAAAGAATGGCTGGCCCTGAGACTGGCCTTGTGTATGGCCCGGGCCAGCAGTTCCTTTCCGGTGCCTGTTGTCCCGGTGATGAGAATCGGCGCATCACTGATCGCGTGCAGTTCCGCTTCCTTCAGAATCCTGAGCATCTTGTCATTGCGAGTCACAATGGGGGCAAAGGCTGCGGTATTGTTTAACTTCGGAATGGACTTTTTCTTGTTGAGATCGAGGATGTCGAGCAGGCGTTTTCTTTCCAGGGCGCGGTTGATGGACGATATCAGGTCCTCCTTGGATATCGGCTTGACCAGGTAGTCATACGCCCCCCTTTTCAAGCAATCCACCGCCGTGCGCGCCTCGTCAAGGGCCGTGATCATGATGCACTCGGTTCGCGGCTGCAGATTCTTTATCGTCATCATCAGATCGATGCCGCTCAATCCCGGCATGGTGATATCGATCAGCGCAATGTCGAAAATGTTCCCGCTTTCGATGATCTCTGCCGCTTTTGTCGGATCGATCTCCGTATGCACATTTTTAAAACCGGATGTGATGAGTCCGCGTCGAACACTATCGAGAAAGTCGGATTCGTCATCCACCACGATGATACGGGCTCGCATTTTACACGTTCCTTTCCACTATCCCGCATATTTCAACAAAGGAGGCTTGCAGGGCTCGGGGTGACCCTGTCGTTTATCCTGCAAAGACTTCATGAAATTTTCAATATATAGCAAATGTCAAAAGTTTATTCCGATTGGTGCTTTCTTAAAATCCCCCTGTCCCCTTTTGATAAAGGGGGTACGGGTATTATGACAACGACGATAGGCTTCAAGCCACTCAGTTCGCCACTTTTTCAATCGAAACACTGGCAGGCCGGGGCATTTTGCGGCGGTCCTTGTCCGGCAAGGACACGATAAAGGTGCTCCCTTTACCCACCTCGCTCCTCACGTCTATGGTGCCGGCTAAGCTTTGGATCAGGTTGTGGCATACGTAAAGGCCCAAACCGGTTCCCTCCGCAGCGGCCTTGGTGGTAAAAAAGGGATCGAATATTCGGCCGATCGTTTTTTTGTCAATACCGCAACCGTTGTCGCTAACCTCGATAATGGTCCGATCCCGCCAATGTTGGCCGGAATGTGCGCTCAGTTTTATGAAGGAATCTTTCTTATCCGCTGCCTGAACGGCATTCATGATTAGGTTCAGCAAAACCTGCTCCAGTGAATATTCGTCTGCGTAGGCCGGCGGCAGGTCAGCCGACAAATCCATCTCAAAGAATTTCACGCGGTTTTTGATCTGGCTGCGGCAAATGCTAAGCACCTTATCGACAACCACCCGCAGATCGAGCATCACCTTTTGTCGGTTTCCATTGCTCTGGGAGAACTCGCGCAAATTGGCGACAAAGGTGCTGATGCGGCTAGCACCGTGTTCGATGTTGTCGATAAGGTTGAAGACATCCTTGCGGAATTCCGGATAGGTCATGTGAAACAGCTCCAAATCCGTTTGATTCTCGGCATATTGATCGGCAATGTCGATCAGTTCCTCCAGATATTCACGCAGGATGGGGATGTTGAAGGTGACAAAACTGTTGGGGTTGTTGATCTCATGGGCAATGCTGGATACCAAAATGCCGAGGGAGGCCATTTTTTCACTCTGGATCAACTGCCGTTCGAAGCGTCTTTCCTCGGTGATATCGGCGATACGCACAATCGCACCGCCGACCTCATTTTCCTTCTCCTGGACGGGATAAACAGAGACCCGTTCCAATATTTTATCGTTTGCCAGACCGGGACGTTCGAAGACGAGTGTTTGGCCTCTTTCAACCGCTTGGGGAATTTCACAGTCGGTGCAAGATCCTACCGTCCCGGCCGCGTTGAAACATTTCTGTCCGATGACATTTTGGTGAGACGCAATTCCGTAAAGTTCGGCCGCCCAGCGATTAATCATGCGGACGCGCATATCGCGATCGACCAGAATCAACGCGTCTGTTATGCCGTCAATCAGCGTCTGAAGCATGTTGCGGCTTTCCCGCAGGTGGTCTTCAGCTTTCCGGCGCTCCTCAATTTCGGTCTTGAGATTTTCATTGACCTGCGACAAATCGATGGTGCGTTCCAACACCCTGTCTTCCAGCACTTGATACGCCGCCTTGAGCGCCTTCTCTGCTCGCAAGCGCTGAATGGTCGCACCGAGCTGCATGGCGGCCGACTCGAGCATTTCAACAATCTCCGGGGGAAACATGTTTTTACGCCTGTCGGCGGCGTGTATCAATCCCAGCGTTTGCTTGCCTAACCTTATTGGAACCAGGGCCAACGATCGGTATCCAAACCGATTGCAGGTGTCACGAAAGCAATGTTCAGAGCTCTTTTCACTGGAACTGGCAGCCAATGTGACGTCACTGGTGTAATACGAACCCAGTTCCGTAAAATTCGGCAATCCGGTATCGATGTCATTACGCACAACCTGGACGCACAAGCCCTGATCCTTTTCCACGGACAAGAAATTCTCGACTTCACAGAACGCGGCACCGAACCCTTCCTCGAATTCATAGGGAATATTACCGTTATCATCCAGAATCCGTATAGCGGCAGCCTGGCAACCGGTCAGCTTTTTTGTGGACGAAACGAAATCCGCCAGCATCGGCTGCATTTCTGTATGGCGATTGGCGATCTTTAAAAAACTATGGGCGGCCTGTCGTTTCTTTTCGGCGAATTTACGATCGGTAATGTTCTTTTGAAACACGACGATGCAATCTATCGTACCGGTTTTTTTCCGGATGACCGAAGCCGAGCAATCGACGGTTACCCGACGGCCGCCCTTGCTTACCATTTTGACCTCGCAGCTCAAATTCCCACCGGCCGGTGAACCTGAAAAGATTTGATCAAAATGTTTCCGATCCAACGGTTCGACAAAATCGACCAGTCGACGGTTTAGCATCTCCTCTCTCGGGTAACCCAGACTGCGGTATACGGCTGGATTGGCTAAAAAGACGCGACCCCCCAAATCCAGCAGGTAAATATAGTCCTCCGCAGATTCAAACAAGCCCCGGAACTTTTCCTCGCTTTCCCTCAAGGCATTCTCGGCCTCTTTCAGCTCGCTCACGTTTCGCGCGACAGTGATGAAATGGGGTTCACCTTTAAGATCGACGACATTGACAGAAAGAAGGGCTGTCTGATCCTGGCCGTCCTTCATCCGAAAACGGGATTCGAAGTTGTGGATATATTGTCTGGACTCGAGAATGGATATGAAACGATCCCGTTTTTCGGAATCTGCCCAAATTGTCAGGTCCATCGCGGTTTTGCCGATGACCTCGGTCCTACTGAAGCCCGTCAGTTCGAGGAATCCGTTGTTGACGTCGATGATACGGTTATCCCGAAGGCAGCTGATGATAATCGCATCGGGACTGGTTTCGAATATGGATCGAAAAAGATTTTCGCTCTCTTGCAAGGCACTCTCAACCTGCACCCGCTCGGAAATCTCATTTTCCAACAGAGCATTGGTGTCTTTCAAATGGCGAACGTATTCGCTACGATGGCGTTCATAGCGCCGGAATTTAAACCAAACGGTTATCAGTAAGATTAAGCAAAACAACGCCAGGATTGCGTGGCTGAACCGAAACTGCCTCTGATCCCTGCGCATGGCGCTGACGATGCCGCTTTCAAGGCTATCGAGCTGTTGAAAGAGCGCCGTGAATTTCTGGTCATAAATGGCCATGCTCGCAGCGATGTCATCTTCTTCTCGGGGGGTCACCGTTTGCTGTGCGGCGTGTTTTTTAAGTTCCGCCAACCGGTATTTCAGGCCATCGATTAGGTCGCGAACATTTTTGTCTCGAATCGGTATAACCCCTCGGAACGGCTCAATCCTGGCGTCGAGAAGGTTTTCAAAATACCAGATCGACTTGTCAAGAAAGGCCCAGACATCCTGGGTGACAGGATTCACCCCGCCTTCTAAAATTTCATAGACACCAAGGCGGGTGGCATTGGCGTCGAGCCGGATCTCCTTGACAGCGGACATCAGAGGCGAGTTCAAATCGTGCAAACGTTCGCCGTTGTAATACCCATACAAAATGAGGGCCAGCATGCTCAGCCCGGCAAGGATCACCAGAAGGTTTATTCGCCGAAGGGTGGGTGTTCTATCTTCGATTTTGTAATCAGGTGCGTCCATAGAATATAAACCGCTCGTGGGCAGAAATTATCATCGTCCCAAATCGCAAAACTGCGTTACACGGAAATTCCGGTCGCCTCGGATGGTTCTTCCGCTCCTGCCCTTGGTCATCGACTGGTAAGCAGGTTTTACTTTTCAAAACCGGGCGCCTATTGGCCTAACGGTCTGATTTCACCTTTATTAGCAGCCTGGCAACCCGCTATTTCAGCAAATTGAGGCTTTCGGTGCCCAAGGCCATTCGAGGTTCGTTGTGGTCTCTATATCTTCAAGTTTACCATAACCTTTTGATGTTAATGCAATTTTCATGCTATATTTTAGATGATAATTCCTACGGCCCGCAGGTTTTCGCATAATTGTCCATGCCTGACTGGATCTATATGAAATAAAAATATGACCCGGAAAAAATGAAAAGATAATTTCTCACATTTTTTAGTTTGGAATTTCACAAATATAGGAAATATTTTTCACAATTGAATGCGGCGGGCACTTTCAGAAAAAAGAAGATCCAGACGCAATCAAGGCCGGGTTTGCGGTATCGAGAGAGCATGAGTTTCGGCGAATGATACCGATATCAGTGGGAAATAAGGGACCAGGTGAATACCCCAAGCTTAAAATTAGGTTGAAAATAGCGTGAGGATAGAATAAATTCTCAATGCTGACAAGGCCAAAATGGAACGATTGATTTCACCGCTACCACTGAAAACCTTACCGTCGAAGTTAGTGGTCTCGACTTATAGTGGTTGTCAAAAAAACGTTCCGTTATTAGAATGGTTTTTTCTAAAACCACTTATACCATCCTTCCGAATTGAGGAATTTATTTTTGTAAAGTGGTATAATTTCAATTTATATTTATATTAGCGATATGCCGGTATTCGAATACACAGCACTGGATCAACGGGGCAAGAACACCTCCGGTATCATCGATGCGGACAGCGTTACGGCCGCCCGCCAGAAACTCCGGAGTACGAACAAGTTTCCGGTAAAAATCAGAGAGGCCTCCGACACTCGCGAGAAAAAAACCTCCCGGGGCCTGATGAGCCGGGGACTGTTCGCCCGCGTACGCCAGCGTGACGTCACCCTGATGACCCGCCAACTGGCGACCCTTGTCGGCGCAGGCTTTCCCTTGGTTTCGGCCCTCGAGGCCCTGCTGCCGCAAATAAAATCCTACACCTTCAACAAGGTGCTGGCGCGCATCAAGGATTCCATCGTGGAAGGTAACAGTTTCGCCGGGGCCATATCCAGTTATCCGGACACTTTTTCACCACTTTATAAAAACATGGTCCGTGCCGGCGAAACATCCGGAACGCTCGAAATCGTCCTTGAAAAACTGGCCGACATCATGGAAAAGCAGCAGGCGCTGAAAAATCGCATTCAATCGGCCCTGGCTTACCCGGCCCTCATGACGGTTATGGGGACCCTGATCCTGATTCTTCTGTTGGTCTACATCGTCCCGTCCATCACCGCCATATTTGCCGATGTCAACCAGGCGCTGCCGGCCCCGACCCAATTCCTCATCGGTGTCAGCAACCTGTTCAAATCTTATTGGTGGCTTATTTTGATTGCTCTGATCGCCATTGTTATCTTTGCCCGGCAGTTCAAGAAAACCGCCAAAGGAAGATACCTGGTCGACAAAATGATGCTCAAGTCTCCCGCCGTCGGCACCCTGGTCCAGAAACTGGCCGTGGCCCGCTTTTCTCGCACCTTGGGCTCTTTGCTGGCAAACGGCGTGGCCATGCTCCAGGCCCTGGATATTGCCAAAAACATCGCCGGCAACGTCCTGATTTCGGAATCGGTCGATTTGGCAGTCAAAGAGGTTGGGCAGGGGCAGGGATTGGCAAAATCCCTCTCGATAACCAACGTGTTTCCGGACCTTACCATTCAGATGATTCAGGTGGGCGAACAGAGCGCGACCCTGGAGCCGATGCTCAACAAAATGGCCGATGTGTTCGAAAACGAGGCCGAAGCCAGTATCATGAGTTTGACCTCCCTGCTGGCACCGGTTCTGATTCTGGTCATGGGGGTGATTGTCGGATTTATCGTGCTTTCAATTTGCCTGCCCATTTTCGAGATGAGCACGTTGGTGAGATAAGCGTGGAACCCAAAATGAAATCATTTTTAATTCTAAAAACATAATATTTCAGTAACATCTGAAATATTATCCGAACAGGAGGATGAATGGCAGTAAAAATACCTCGGGGAATATACGGCAACCGTGGGTTCTCCCTGATTGAACTGATGGTGGTTGTCATCATACTTGGCATTCTGGCCATGTACATCGGGCCGAAACTGATGGGACGAACCGATCAGGCCAAGGAAGTGCAGACCAGGGTTCAAATCGAAGGCCTCGAAACCGCCCTGAAACTCTACAAACTCGACAACGGCGTTTACCCGAGCACGGAACAGGGTCTCCAGGCCCTCATCGAACCACCGGAGTCCGGTACCATACCCCAGAAATGGCGCAAAGGCGGTTACCTGGAAAAGGGTAGAATCCCTACGGATCCTTGGGGGAATGAATTTGTTTACCTCGCTCCCGGTATTCAGGGTGACTACGATATCACGTCCTACGGCGCAGACGGCGTGCCGGGCGGCGAGGACGAAAACAAGGACATCAATAGCTGGGAGCTTCTATAAACGATGCGTTTCAAATTTTATAGAAAATGCTGAAATTTGAAACGCAAGGGGATGATCGATCGATTACCACTCACAGGCAAGTGGCCACACCTGCCTGCGAGCGAGATCTGCATGACGAAAAATAGCGCAAAGAGGTCTTCTCCTGGAGACCGGGGTTTAACTTGGTTGTGTTTGCGGCCATCCTCAGGGGGCGGATCTATTCCCCCAACAATTCCTCAAACCAGGAAGACCATAAGGTTCACACACGGGGCTATCGCCCCAAATACTCCGAAGTCAAGGGTACTAATGATGGTTCCAGCTGGCGCCACGCGCGGCTTCACACTGATCGAAATCGCCGTCGTCATCCTGCTTATCAGCATCATGCTGTTGGTCACCGTGCCGCGGCTACCGGACTCTCCCCTGACCGACCAGACCCGCAAAACCAAGCGGTGGATTATTCTGAAAGTAAAGGACCTTAAAGATCAGGCCGTTCGCGACCAGAAGGTCTATGTGCTGAATATCGGCCTGGAGTCAAACCGTTTGTGGACCACTAACGACGATATGGCGGAAGAAACTTTGCAGACAGCCGTCGATCAAGGCCTGGAGCTTTCCGGTGATCTGGAATTGCGCGATGTTGAATACCCGGGTGATAACAAAACCGATTCCGGCCTGGCGGAGATTCGTTTTTACCCCAAAGGGTATTCCGACAGGGCAATCATTCACATGGATGACGGCGAACAGCAATATTCATTTCAAATCGAGCCGTTTCTCTCGACGGTCAGGGTCTATGATGGCACTATCAGTTTTGAAGAATAGGTCCAACCGCTTAGGGTACCGTGGATTCACCCTGATCGAAATGATGGTGGCCGTATCGATCATCGCCATCGTTTTACTGGCCGTATACCGGCTGCACTCCCAGACGCTGTTGATGAACCTGTCGGCCCGTTTTTACACGGTTGCCCCCATGCTGGCTAAAAGCAAACTGGCCGAGATGGAACAAAGCACCGTCAGGGAGCTTGCGGAGGGGTCCGGCGATTTCGGCGAAGGGTATACGGGTTACAGCTGGGAGATCAGCATCAGTGACGTCGAATCTGACCAATTAAAGGTCGCGGCTGATAAACTGAAACAGATTAACGTCAAGGTTCTTTTCAACCAGGGTGAACTGTCATACGATCTCCGGACTTACCGTTTTTTTCAGTAGTAGCATCACCGCCGGTTCAACCGACTCAACGGACCCAACCGGCCCAACTGGCCTAACGGGCCCAACCGACTCAACAGACCTAAGCGTTCCTATGCGCCCTATAAATTCAATCAGTGCCCGGCCCAGTACC
>Ga0316198_10003137_pt1 | contig 10055 bp, 7 predicted proteins | sample OudBieAanoxic_MG_FD_204935 | JGI IMG/M metagenome (GOLD analysis project Ga0316198, IMG submission 204935) | Coastal sediment microbial communities from Oude Bieten Haven, Netherlands - site A anoxic | ecosystem: Environmental > Aquatic > Marine > Coastal > Sediment | place: Netherlands...
CTACGACCGCATGCGCGAGCGGGTCGTTGAATCGCTGAAGAAGCACTTCCGACCTGAGTTCCTGAACCGGATCGACGAAGTGATCGTCTTCCACGAGCTGACGAAGGAAGAAGTCAAGACCATCGTCGACCTCCTCATCGCTCGGGTGCGAACGCAGCTCGAGTCGCAGGCGATCGATCTCGCCCTTTCGGATGCGGCGAAGACCCGTCTGGCCGAGAAGGGCTACGACCCGCAGTTGGGGGCCCGTCCGTTGCGGCGTGCGATCCAGCGCCTGCTCGAGGATCCGCTGTCGGAGCGGGTGCTCCATCGAGAGTTCCCCGCCGGTTCAACGGTCCTCGTTGATATCGACGAAGAAGACGAGGAACGTCTCTCCTTCGTGTCGATCGAGACCCCGGATCAACCCCCGGTAGAACTCGCCGACAACGAACGGTAGCCGCCGCCCAAATCTCGAGTCGTCGGTTGTCGGCTTTGTGCGCGGCGACCGACCCGAGACCCCGAATGGCATGTCTCGTGTCTCATGTCTCAGGTCTCATGTCTCAGGTCTCGGCCGCGCCGCAACCCATGACGCCGCCGAGTCCCCTAGACTTCAGGTGCTGCACCCGTGGGTAGGTGTGCGGCAGATTCAACCAGAGAAAGGTTCGATCCATGACCGGATTGAAGAAGCGCGGGGGCTTGTTTGTACTCCTCCTCGCATTCGCACTGATCGTTGCTGCGTGCAGTAGCGACAGCGACGACACAACAACAACAGCGGCCGGTGGCGAAGAGACCACAACGACCGCCGCCGGAGAAACCACGACGACCGCCGCCGGAGAAACCACGACGACCGCCGGTGGCGATGAGACCACGACCACGGAAGCGATGGCGTTCGAGGGAACACCGATCAAGACCTGCTTGGTGACCGACCTTGCCGGCGTCGACGATCGAAGCTTCAACGCCAGTGCGTGGGCCGGAGTACAGGCAGCGGTGGATGCCGGATTCGCGACGGACGACTCGTTCTACCTCGAGTCAGCCGATGCGTCCGATTGGCAGCCGAACATCGATCAGTTCATCAGCCAGGGTTGCCAGCACATCGTGACCGTTGGCTTCGCCCTTGGTGAGGTAACGGCCATCAATGCGGAGGCAAATCCGGACATCATCTGGACGATGGTTGACAACGTGCTGAGCGATCCCGAGACCTTCGAGCCGCTCGGACTGCCGAACGTGCGCGAACTCATGTACCAGACCGACCAGGCCGCGTTCGCTGCGGGGTATCTCTCTGCGGGTGTCTCTGAGACGGGCGTGCTCTGCACGTACGGCGGCGCCAACCTCCCGACTGTCGCGATCTTCATGGATGGCTTCACGCGGGGTGCGGCCCACTACAACGAGGTCAAGGGAACCGACGTGCAGGTCCTCGGCTGGGATGTTGATGCGTACGATGGGCTGTTCACCGGCAGCTTCACCGACATGGACCTTGCACGGAGTACGGCCGAGAGCCTGTTCCAGGAGAACTGCGACATCATCATCCCCGTCGGCGGCGCAATCAACCTGCCGGCAGGTGACGCGATCAACGACTCCGGCATCAATGCCGCGATGGTGGGCGTCGACGCGGACGCGTACTTCGCCATGGATGAGCAGTATCAGCCGGTGTGGCTCACCACGGTCGAGAAGGCCATTGCTCCGCTCGTCACGTTCGCAGTGCAGGAGCAGGCCGAAGGCTCATGGACCGCCGGTACGTTCGTCGGAAACCTGAACAACGATGCAGTCGGGCTCGCCCCGTTCCACGACTGGGATAGCGCCGTCAGCGCCGAGCTGAAGGCGGAAGTCGTTCAGCTGCTCCAGGACATCAAGGACGGTGTGATCAAGGCTGACTACGTCCCTGTCGGGTAGTTGTCGAGACGGTTGATCCAATCGAAATAGCGAGTGGGCCCCCGCATCTGCGGGGGCCCACTTCGCGTCCGCTCGCGAAGCCCGGTCTTCAGCAACTATGATGCCCCGGGCGTCGACTACGGGAGGCCTGAGTGGAACTCGAGATGCGTGGGATCACCAAGCAGTTCCCGGGTGTCCTCGCCAACGATGACGTGAACCTGACGGTCGCGCAAGGCGAGACAATTGCGCTCCTCGGCGAGAACGGCGCCGGCAAGACGACGCTGATGAACATCCTCACTGGGCTGTACACCCCGACGTCCGGCCAGGTGCTCATCGACGACAAGCCCCTGGTGATGGACTCCCCGCGAGACTCGATCGATGCTGGGATCGGCATGGTTCACCAGCACTTCATGCTGGTTCCAGTGTTCACGGTCGCGGAGAATGTTGTTCTCGGCGACGAACCCACCGAGGCGTTGGGCTGGCTCGACAAGAAGAAAGCCCGCGAAGAAGTTCTCGAAATCTCAAGGCGTTATGGACTCGAGGTTGATCCAGATGCCATCGTCGAGGATCTTCCCGTGGGAATCCAGCAGCGGGTGGAGATCATCAAGGTTCTCGTCCGCCACGCGGACTTCGTGATCTTCGACGAGCCGACATCAGTGTTGACTCCCACTGAGGTCGAAGGTTTCTTCGAGATCGTCAACGGCCTCAAGGCCGACGGTAAGGGCATCGTTTTCATCAGCCACAAACTGGGTGAGGCTCTCGAGATCGCCGACCGGATCGTGATCATGCGTCGGGGGAAGACGGTCGCGGAAGTGCTCCCGGCAGATGTCGACGAACCAAAGCTTGCCGAGCTGATGGTGGGACGTCCGGTTGACCTGGTCGTTGACAAGGACACGGCGGAGCCGGAGGATGTCGTGCTCTCCGTCGAAGACCTGACGGTGCTTGATGATCGAAACCGAACCGCGGTGAATGATTTGTCGTTCCAGGTTCGGGCGGGTGAGATCGTTGGGATCGCCGGTGTTCAGGGCAACGGTCAGACTGAGCTTGTTGAGTCGATCACGGGCCTACGCCCGTCGCTCGGCGGGTTCGTCAAGCTGAACGGGGAAGACGTCACGATGAAGTCACCCCGTGCGATCCACAAACTCGAGGTCGCACACGTCCCTGAAGATCGCCAGAAGAGTGGCCTGGTCTTGCCGTTCACCGTCGCTGAGAACATCGTCCTGGACTCGTACTACGAGGCGCCTATCTCACGGGGCATCCAGATGAACTGGGATGCCGCGAATGACCAGGCGACGCGTCTCGTCGAGGAATACGATGTCCGCACGCCGGGGATCGATGTCCTCGTGTCGAATCTGTCCGGCGGCAACCAGCAGAAGGTCATCGTTGCGCGAGAGTTCGACCGGGATGTCAAGCTCGTGATTGCGTCGCAGCCAACTCGTGGAATCGACGTCGGCTCGATCGAGTACATCCACTCACGAATCGTCGAAGAGCGTGACGAAGGCGCCGCGGTGTTGATCGTCTCCTCGGAGTTGGATGAGATCAGAGCCCTATCGGATCGCATCATCGTTATGTATGAAGGCAAGATCGCCGGCGAATTCGACGCGACCGCGTCAACGACGGACATTGGAATGGCGATGCTCGGCAGTGGCGGAGAGGCGGAGGCATCATGAGTGACGAAGCACCGGGGGATGGCGACTGGGGCGATCAGGGTTACTCATCCTGGTATGCCCGGGTAACCGGAGTCGGAAGCTCGATCGGCCAGGCGATCGTCATACCGCTGCTTGCGGTGTTCACCGCCCTGCTCATCGGTGCGTTCATCATTGCCGTGACCGATGTCGACACGCTTCCCCTGTGGGGGAGTGATCCGGGTGAGGCGTTCCGTCTCACGTTCTCAGGCATCTTCGACGCCTTCAAAGCACTGTTCGTCGGCTCGTTGGGGTCACCACGGGCCATCAGTGAGACTTTGTTCGCCGCAACACCTCTGATCTTCGCCGGATTGGCGGTTGCCATCGGCTTCCAAGCCGGGCTGTTCAATATCGGTGTCAACGGACAGATGTTGATCGGCGGCATGGCCGGTTTGTGGGTGGGCTTCTCCATCGACGTTCCGATGATCTTCCACATCCCGCTGGCTCTGATCGCAGCGATCATCGGTGGAGGGCTCTGGGGGGCGATTGCGGGCTTCCTCAAGGCGAAGACGGGTGCCCACGAAGTCATTACGACGATCATGCTGAACTTCATTGCGCTCTTCCTTGTTGACTACCTCCTGCAATCCTCTCTCTTCCAGCAAGCCGGCCGAAACGATCCGATCTCTCAACCAGCGAACGCGTCGGCCCAGTTCCCGACGCTGATCGGCAGTTACAGGCTCAACATCGGGTTCCTCATCGCGCTCGCCGCTGTGGGGTTCGCGTGGTGGCTCATGTATCGGTCGACGATCGGATTCGAATTCCGGGCCGTCGGCTTCAATCCAAGCGGAGGGCGCTACGCCGGCATGAACGTCGCATGGGTCTATGTGACCGTCATGGCCGTCTCGGGCGCTCTGGCGGGTATCGGTGGGGCCAATCAGATCCTCGGCCTCGAGCCCTATCGAGGCATTTCCAATTTCGCCGGGACGATTGGCTTCGATGCCATCGCACTCGCGCTGCTCGGCCGGTCAAACCCAATAGGGGTGCTCCTCGCCGGTCTGCTATTCGGAGCACTGAGAGCCGGTGGCCGCGAAATGCAGGGGGCGGCCGGTATCCCGATCGACCTCGTCCTCGTCCTCCAGGCGTTGATCATCGTGATGATTGCCGCTCCTGAGTTGGTGCGAGCGATCTACCGAATTAGGACTCCGGAGCAGGAGTCTGGGACCACGCTGCCGAGCGGGGGGTGGGGCGGATGACTGCCGAAGCCACTTCCGGCGACGCCGTCGTAAAGACGAGGGCGACACCTGCCGAGCGGCGCGCAACAGCCGTCGGTGTTGTGCTCGTTCTGCTTGGTGTGTTTGTCTTCTGGGTCTTTGGGCTCGGCACCGAATCCGGTGTGAACTCGACGTTCAACCTCTCGCTCCCTGGTGAGCGTTTCGAGGGCCTGGCTTGGGCCGTGAACTCGAGGTGGCTTGCGTTCATCGTCGCAGCGCTGCTTGCGTTCCTCGGTGGGCTGGTGCTGCGCAAGTCCCACATGAAGTGGACGAACCTCGCATTGGCCATCGGCCTCGCTCTGTTCGCTCTCGCGTTCTTGACGTGGGCAGCCTCCGGCAAGTCCTTCAACCTCGTCGGGATGCTTCGCTCAACGGTGATCCTCTCGGTGCCCGTCACATTGGGGGCCCTGACCGGCCTCATGTGCGAGCGGGTCGCGGTGATCAACATCGCGATCGAGGGACAGTTGTTGACCGCCGCCTTCGTTGGCACGATTGTCGGTTCGGCGGCGGGAACCTGGGTTGGGTTGATCGCCGCGATGCTGACGGGCGCCCTGCTCGGAGCGGTCCTTGCCGTCCTGGCGATCAAGTTCCGGATTGATCAAATCATCGCCGGTGTTGTGATCAACATCTTTGCTCTGGGTCTCACGTCGTTCCTCGCGCGCCGTGTTCTCTCGGAGGCACAAGACCTGAACTCGCCCGGCCGGTTTACTTCGTTCAAGATTCCGATCCTTGGAGACGTTCCGATCATCGGGCCGATGTTCTTCGACCACAACTTGTTCGTGTACGTCACGTTCCTTCTTGTGATCTTCCTGCATTTCGCGTTGTTCTTTACGCGGTGGGGTCTCCGGTCTCGGTCGGTCGGTGAACACCCCGAGGCAGCGGACACGGTGGGCATCAACGTCTATCGAACCCGATACCGCAACGTGATTCTCGGCGGGTTCATCGCCGGTTTCGGCGGCGCGTTCCTCACGCTCGCTCAGGTGTCACGGTTCGAGGAGAACCTCACCGCGGGGATTGGCTTCATCGGGCTCGCCGCCATGATCTTCGGACGGTGGATGCCGCTGGGTGTGTTGGGAGCGGGGCTCGTCTTCGGCTTCGCGCGCGCTCTCCAGCAGAAGCTCGGCATCTTGGGGACTCCGATCCCATCGGAGTTCCTGTCGATGACGCCGTACATCGTGACGATCATCGTCGTGGCGGGCGTCGTCGGCCGTGCGCGGCCTCCTGCTGCCGACGGCAAGCCGTATATCAAGGACTAGGCGTCCGGCCTCGAGCCGAGCTAGCGATCCGGTCGGAGGCTGCTTCTATGGCATGTGCTGCCATCGGCGGCGATCGGATCGACGTCCCGGAATTGGGAGCACCCGAACACGGCCTCGGAATGTTCGGCGGCAGTCGAGGATGCGGGCTTCTACCCCTGGCTACCGAAGAAGCGCACCGCCTGCAGCGCCAGTTCATTGAACGGTGGCCGATCGCCCGCAGGTTCAGCCGGGTAGGTGCTCTTCACCTCGATGAGGAGTTCCGTGGTGCCGAGGCTGGCAATCGGGACGCGCTGGGGGTCGTTCGTGTTCGTGAGACGTCCTGAGATCTCGATCGTCAGGTCGTTCGTGGTGATCAGGTAGCCCTGGATCTTGTAGTTCTTCTTGAACCGGTCGTCATCGAACAGGTTCTGCAATTCGATCTCGGTGATTCGCACCGGCTCCGCGAACGTGAACCGGAGCCATGCGTCCACGCCGCGCGCGCCTTCGTCATTCCAATCCGTCTCCGGATCATCATCGATCAGATGCTCGGGTTCATGGCCGGTGAGGAACGAACTCGCCTCCACCGAGCTCGGGAACAATTCGACGGCCGTAACCGCAATGGTCGTGGAACTCGATGTGGTCGTCGATGACTCAGCAGTGGCGTCATCGCTGCGGAACACGTTGAAGATGAGGACGGCGAGGGCGACGAACAGCACCACTGCCACGAGCACACCGAGCGCACGGCCACCGGGCGAAGAACGGAGGGTTGGAGCGGGGGCCACCGGCAGCGGATCCTGGCCCAGCCTCGCTCCGCACTGCTCGCAGTGGCGGTTGTAGTCGGGGTTCTGCGCACCGCACGACGGGCACCCGACCGTCGGAACGGGAGGAGGGGTCGCCGCAGTCGGCGCGACGGTCTCCTGGCTGTCCGTGGTCTCCTGGCGCGGCGGCGGCTGGCGACGCGGGGCCTCGGGTTCTGTTGGCGCCTCCCCGAGCTCGAAGGGCTCGAAGAGATCGTCGAAATCGGGTTTGTCCTGGTCCATCCGATCTCACTCTTCTCAAAGGTCTGTGTCCCGGTATTGTGGCACGTATGTCGCCTATTGCGCTTGTTCGCGTCGCCGAACCCTGGACGGCGGGGAACATTCTGGGGGCGATCTTCCTCGTAGCGGTGATCGCGGGCATCGTCTACTGGTGGGTCCGCCGCCGGTAGTCGGGTCTCCCGCGCGTGATTCTTGTCACACTTGATCTCTACGGTCTGGTGTATGGCTGAATACCGATGTACCTCATGTTCCTATCACACGAGCCGTTGGATGGGGTTCTGTCCCCAATGCCGAGGCTCGGGCACCGTCGTTGAGATCGACGTGGGCGGCGGCCCAAGCACGGCGCCGACACCTGTGGGGGAGGTTGTCTCCGCCCCAATCCGGCGCCTGAAGAGCGGGCTCGAGGAGTTCGACCGGGTCCTCGGAGGTGGCCTTGTGCCCGGTTCGGTGGCGCTCCTCGGTGGCGAGCCCGGCGTTGGGAAGTCCACGCTCGTGCTCGAGATCGGCGCGGCGCTGTCGGGTTCAGGGACGCGTGTCCTCATCGCAACCGGCGAGGAATCCCGGAATCAGGTTGGGTTGCGTGCGCGGCGGATCAACGCCGTCGCGGATGGATTGTCGGTTGCAACGGAATCAGACGTCGGACGACTCTCAGCGCTGATCCGTGCCGGCACGTGGCCCGTGGTCGTTGTCGATTCCATCCAGACCGTCACCGACGGATCGAGCGGCACTGCAGGGACGACGACGCTGGTGCGGGACGCGGCGGCTCAATTGATTGCCGCAGCCAAGGGGAGCGGTGTGGTGGTGTTTCTCATTGGACACGTCACGAAAGACGGAGCGATCGCAGGACCCAAGAGCCTCGAGCACATGGTCGACGTTGTGTTGTCACTCGACGGCGACGCACACCGGAACCTCAGATTCCTGCGAGGCACGAAGAACAGGTTCGGCTCCGTGCACGAAATCGGCGTGTTTGAGATGACCGACCACGGTCTCGATCCCGTTGCCGATCCAAGTGCCGTGCTTGCGGGAAGCAGAGAGACACCGGTCGCCGGGAGTGTTCTTTTCCCGGCGCTCGACGGTCGCCGTTCCCTTTTGGTTGAGATTCAGGCTCTCGTGGTACCAACAACGGCGGCTCAACCACGGCGCAGCGTAAAGGGCCTCGCCGCTTCTCGGGTTCATCAGGTTATTGCATCGATTGATCGCCACGGCAAGATCCCAATGGGCGGTCGCGAGATCTACGTCTCGGCCATGGGAGGCATCTCCATCGGGGAACCGGCCGCAGACCTTCCAATGGCGTTGGCGATTGCTTCAGCCGTGTCTGAGATTCCGCTCGGTTCGGTTGCGGCATGGGGTGAGGTGGCTCTCACGGGAGAGGTTCGATCGGTCAGCCAGGCCGATCGCCGAAGTGCGGAGAGTCGCCGCCTCGGTGTTGACCATGTCGTCGAGGCGGGTGCTGGTCGCCGCCTCCACGACGTCTTTCGGGAGGTCGGTGTGATACCAAGCCAGGCTGAGCGGGGTAACGGTCTTCGGGTGATGCCGATCAGGGAAGATGTACGTACGTGAACGCCACCACCTGAGCGATCGTTGCACTAGCCTGCGGCTTGGATGACACCCAAATCGCCCCCTCCACTTGATGTACTGCGCCAGTTTGCGCCCGGGACGACACTTCGCGATAGTGCCGAACTGATCTTCGGGCAAGGGACCGGCGTCTTGATGGTGCTCGGTTCGAGCGGCCAGATCGACGATCTCTGCACCGGAGGGTTCAGGTTCGCCGACGTGCCGGTCACGGCCCAACGGATCGCGGAACTGGCGAAGATGGACGGTGGAATCGTGGTCGACGGTGCCACGAATACGATCACTCGAGCCAATGTCCACTTCATCCCCGACCCGCGGATTCCCACCGACGAAACCGGCACCCGCTTCCGGACCGCCGATCGGCTCGCCTCGCAGACCGGCCTGCCGGTACTTGCCATCAGTGAGGAGGGGCGAGATCTTGCCGTGGTGTTCGTCGGCGATGAGCGGTTCGTGCTGAAGTCCCCGACGGTGCTCTTTGGCGAGGCCAACCAGCGGCTTCAGTCCCTCGAGCGCCTCCGCAACCGGCTGGATGATGCCGTTGAACGCTTGTCGCTCTATGAGATCGACGACATCGTCACGATGCGAGACGCCGTGAAGGTGATTCAGCGGGCTGCTCTTGTCCTCCGGCATGTCGAGGAGCTCGAGCTCATCGCCGTTGAACTCGGCGACGAGGCTCCGCTGGTTCGCCTGCAGGCGACGGATGTGGCGGAGGGAGTTGGGGAGCTTGTCGATTTGGTGAACGCGGACTACCAACCCCGGAAGCCGCGTCGTGGCACATCGGCGTTGCCGAGGCTTGCTGAGGTGTCAACGGAGGATCTCTACCACACCGCTCGCGTGGGGGAGGTGCTCGGCCTTGTCCCCCTCGATTCCGAGGTCAGCCCGCGCGGTGTACGGGCGCTGGCCGCGGTGCCTCGCATCCCGGACAGGGTTCGAGATCGAATCCAGAAACGATTCGGCACCTACCAACGCCTACGTTCAACGACGGTTGAGGAGCTCGACCAGATCGATGGCGTGGGCCCGAAGCGCGCCGCTCGTATTCGCGCCTACCTCGATCAAGGCAACGGGATCCTCGCACCTCACCTCGAGGACTGAGCCCTGCCCGCCGGTACGTCCTAGGCAACCGGTACACTCCGCCATCCGCGACCACACGGTGACACTTGGCGACGAAGAAACCAGCTGCGACGAAGAAACCAGCCACGAAGAAGGCGGTCGCGAAAGCGGCTGGACCCAAGGCGGCTGCGGCGAAGAAGCCTGCGGCGAAGAAGGCTCCCGCCAAGAAGGCTGCGGCGAAGAAGGCTCCCGCCAAGAAGGCTGCGGCGAAGAAGCCTCCCGCCAAGAAGGCTGCGGCGAAGAAGCCTCCCGCCAAGAAGGCTGCGGCGAAGAAGCCTGCGGCGAAGAAGCCTGCGGCGAAGAAGCCTGCGGCGAAGAAGCCTGCGGCGAAGAAGCCTGCGGCGAAGAAGCCTGCGGCGA
>Ga0316198_10003138_pt1 | contig 10054 bp, 10 predicted proteins | sample OudBieAanoxic_MG_FD_204935 | JGI IMG/M metagenome (GOLD analysis project Ga0316198, IMG submission 204935) | Coastal sediment microbial communities from Oude Bieten Haven, Netherlands - site A anoxic | ecosystem: Environmental > Aquatic > Marine > Coastal > Sediment | place: Netherlands...
CACCAAATCGACACCTGTGACGCGTTCGGGAAGCGGGTCGCGCTGCAGATGGGACGCCCATACGAGGGGCTGCCCGTCGGCGACGACCAGCGATGCGCCATCGACGAAGCGCTGTAGATTCGGATCTGCGCGCATCATCATGAGAATCGCGACGTTGACGGTGCAGATGTAGCCCCGTTGGCCGCTCCGAATCCAATCGCGGGCCCAGTCGACGGTGTCCTGCAGGCTCACGGAACCGAACTCGCAGTTGAGGATGGGAACGGTCTTCAAGATTCCACCTCGTCCCAGAGCAGCATTGCGTCGATGAAGAATTTCGTAGCCCAATTCGGGTAAGAGAGCGGCGCGTATCGCCCCCAGATCGGCTGCGAACCCTTGATTGCGCCGCGAAGCGCGAGAACCGAGGTGTCCAAGTCCTGGTGTTCCATCACGTAGCCTAGGCTTCGCTTCGCCGCATCGAGGTAGCGGGCTTCACCTGTCGACTTGTAGAGGCTCAGCCAAATAATCGCGAGCTGGCAGTTGCCGGTGAGACAGCAGTAGCGAGCGCTTGCCTGGCCGCTTTCGTCGATCTGCCCCGGAATCCAGCCATCCTGCCGCAGGTGCCGGAGGAGGGCATCGGCGGCTCGGACCGCCGTCTGCTGGTATCTGGCGTCGCCGAGAAGGCGCCCCGCCTCTTGGAAACCGCGAATCGCGTACGCAATCGTGTGTGTGAAGGGCGCCACGTTCGGCTCGAAGGCGCAGCTCTCGAAATAGCCATTCTTCTCTTGGCTGAGCGCCCAGTCGAGGTTCCTGCGCGCGGCCGCTTCGATGGTCGGATCGGGAGCGGCGTCGTTGAATTCGAGCATCGCCCAAGCCACGCGGGTGTTGTACGTGTGCGGGTTGCCGAGATGGGTGTTCTTACGCCAGGCCCCGTCGTCGTCGAGTCGGTCAGCCAGCCACGCGCAGGCGCGAGCGCCAGCATCGCGGAATCGGGCCTCGCCGGTTTCGCGGTAGGCGCGGACGTAACCCAGAAGCACTTGTCCGGTGTCGAACACGATGCCTTCCCCAGCGCGGTACTGAGGATTGGCGATCGAGCCATCAGGCTCCTGCACCTCGCAAAGCCAGTCGGACACACTGCGGGCAAGGCTCGCCGATTCGGAATCCTCGCGCCGTTGCGCGAGTTCGTAGAAGGTGACGGCGATGTAGCCCGAAGTTTCGCGGTACGAAGGCCGCCAGCCACCTCGCACCGAATAGCCGTAGCTAACTCCCTTGTCGGGCGTTGCGGCAGCGGCACGCTTGAGCCAGTCGACCGCCGCGCTCAGGTGGTCTTCGCGACTCCGACTCGGCGCATGAGATCCGACTGCATCGCGCAGAACACGTCCTGCAAAAGGCATAGCCACTTTCAACAATCCCTATCCTCTGTAGCGGCATCTCGTTCAGACCGCATGACTTGGCCGAGGCCGCAGCCTCCGGACAGTAGCAGTCTAGCCTGCTCAAACGGCCCTACCAAATCCGCTGAGCGGCGTCTCTGGCAGCGGTTTCCCTTCAGCGTTCGGTTCGGCGCCACTGCTGCTCACGGCGCCCGAACAAGAACGACAGGTACAGAGGGATCTTCCAGAGCACGTAGAGCGGGACGAGCAGCAGATAGCGGAAGGGGACGGCTTTGCGACCGTAGCGCGCCCAGCCGAGCGCCACCCCGAAACCGACGAGCGCAAAGGCGCTTCCTGCAATCCAGGCCGGGTAGGTGGGACCCCCAAAGAATGCAAGCAGTCCGGCGAGCCCCAGCACGACGACAAGGAGGCCAACGAGTAGTGCCAGTGGGGGCACGATGATGTCGGCGCCCATCGCGATCAGACCTGGCCGGCCGCGAACGATGCCCTCACGGATGAGACGAGGACCATGCTCGATCAGCGTGGCGATGTGCCCGTGCTCCCAGCGTCGTCTTTGCTGAATGGCGGCTTTACGCCCCGCGGGGAGCTCGCTTCGTGTGCCGGCTTCGATGCAGAGTAGCGGCTCGTGTCCCAGGATGGCCAGCTCGATTCCCATCGCCAGGTCTTCGACGATATTGTCGCCGAGCTCGGGAGCGGCCCGTATCACCTTCCAAGGAAAGGCCATCCCAGTCCCCGTAAGATGACAGGGCTGACCCAGTCGCCTGAGCCCGCGAGGCCGCACCCGATTGCGAACCAGCGTGGCCAGCGCCGAGATCATCGATAGCGGGGAACGCTCCGAAGGCTGAAAGACGTAGTCGGCCTGCACGGGTCTGTGCGTACGCATGGCGCGCCCGAGAAGGGCGTCTACAGAGCCCGGAGTGAGTCGACAGTCGGCGTCGACCACGATGACGACGTCTGGCGGATTCGAGTCCAGGTGATCGATACCGAATGCGAGCGCGTATCCCTTGCCGCGACGGTCAGCATCGGAGCGTTCGATTACCTCCGCGCCCGCGGCGCGCGCGCGGTCCGCTGTCTCGTCGGTGCAGTTGTCAGCGATGACCAGCACGCGGTCGCCTTCCACGAGCTGTGACTGAACCCCGGTCACCGTCGGGCCGACGCCTTCCTTCTCGTCATGCGCCGGAATCATCACGACGGTCGAGACGCTCTCGGGCCTAGCCATCGGCTTCCCGTCGGGGAGAAAAAGGCTCGCAAAGCATTCCACGAAGAAAATCAGTGCGGGGACCGACAAAATCGCGGCAGCGACCGCGACCAGAATCGCCAGCAGGGTCATCGAAGTCACTATAGTCAGATTGCAGCCAAAGACACAGCCGCCAGCCTGGTGGCTCCGTCCCTTCCATGGCACGATCGTAGCGAGGATCAGGCGAAGCGAGCGTGTCTTATTATACCGGCGGCAACCTATTTAGCCTCCTCGCCTTCTTTATCTGGATCCCGATTGCGATCTGGGGAATGCGACGCTGGCCTCCCGCGAGGGCGACGGCAACGCTCTACTTCGGCGGGCTCTTGCTCCTTCCCGAGGTGGTCTTCTTCAAGCCGGCGGGCCTTCCCGAGTTCGCGAAGCTCGAGGTCATCTTCGTCTGGATACTGGTCGGCGCACTGCTCTTTCACCGCCAGCGTCTGAGGTCGGGACCCAAGAGCAAAGGGGTCAGGTTACTCGTTGGCCTGTTCCTCGTTGGCTCGGTTCTGACCATCTTCTTGAACTTCGATGCCTTCCGCGTCGGGTCGCGATTCGTTAGCGGGCAGGCTCCCTACGATGCGTTTCATGCGATCCTCATTGCCCTGCTCAGCACGATTCTTCCATTCTACTTGGGCTCGGTAATGTTCCGGACTTCGAAAGATCTCCGGACTCTGCTCCGCGTCATGGCCGTTTCGGCGATGCTCTATTCGCTTCTCATGTTCGTCGAGCTGATTCTCAGCCCTCAGCTTCACCGCTGGGTCTACGGCTTCCATCAGCATGGTTTCAATCAGACGATACGCGCCGGCGGGTATCGCCCGATGGTGTTCATGGCTCACGGGCTCGCGGTCGCGTTCTTAACCTCCCTGTCGGTCCTGGCGGCCGCTTCGCTGCACAAGGGCAGAGTCCGAATCCTTAGATTCCCTGCGGCAGGCGTCACGGCCTACCTCTGGGTCGTTCTGGCGTCTACCAAGAGCGTGGCGTCGCTTCTCTACACGACCGTTGCGGTGCCGATCATCCTGTTCACGCGTCCAAAGGTCCAAGTCCTGGTGGGTACGGTCTTGGTTTGCCTCCTGCTAGCCTATCCCATCGCACGAGCGAACGAATGGATCCCCGTCGATGAGCTCAAAGCCTGGGCCCAAGAAGAGTACGGGCCTGCGCGGGCCCACTCGATGATGTTCAGGCTCGAGAACGAAGAGCTCCTGCTCGAGCGAGCGATGGAGCGGCCCTGGTTCGGATGGGGAACCTATTGCCGCGCCTGTCTCTTCGAGCCCTGGTCCGGCGACCTTTCGTCGACGCGCGACGGTGAGTGGATCATTCAGCTCGGCGATAGCGGGATTGTGGGCTTTGCCAGCAGGTTCGGCTTGATGCTTTTTCCGCTTCTGTTGCTGTTGCGGCGGCTGAGATTTGTGCCTCGCGATTCCGACCGGCGTCTACTCGGCGGGCTCGGGCTCATGATTGGCTTCGCGGCCTTCGACATGGTCCCCAATGCCGACTTCAGTAGATTGGCTTTCATTTTGAGCGGCGCGCTCTTGGGTTGCCTGACGGGGATTCTGCAGGAAGCTTCTCTGATGCGACTAAAGAAGAGGCAGGCTCGAATCGCCGCGGCCCGGCAAGCCCCCAACGCCCGGGCTGCAGGTTTGGCCGGAGCGGCAACGCTGTTCGCCTTGCTGCTCGCGGCTCCCGTGGCGGCAGCGGCCCCGGACGCCGTCGGGGGAGGGTTCGCCGATTCAGGTCTGGACGCTAGTTACTACGCGAACCCTGATCTCGAGGGAGCGCCTTCATTCACTCGACGCGACCTCCGAATCGACTTCGACTGGGATGAGCTCCGGCCCGTCGGAGGCTCGACTGCAGAGCCGTACCGGTGGTTCCCGAGGGACGGTTTTTCGATCCGCTGGAGCGGCCGAATCATTCCGAGGTTCAGCGAGGCCTACACCTTCCACGGCGAAGCCGACGATGGCATCCGCATCAAGATCCGAGCTCCTGGCGAATCGACCTGGACCAGCCTGGTCGATCGCTGGAGCGAGGCTGGCGCCTTCGAGTCCAAGCCGTTCCAGATGCGAGCGGGCGAGCTCTACGAGCTGCAGGTCGAGTACCGGGAGCTCGAAGGCCGCGCGGCTTGCAGGCCCCTGTGGAAGAGCCAAAGCGCAGCTGCCGAAGTGATCGACCCGGTCCGCCAGCAGGGCATCAACATCAGCCAGCCATCTGGGCGGGGTATGTCTGGGCGGACCTGATGAAGAGCGCCCGCTATGACGGCGGCGCGGACAAGATCGACGCGGAGGGGTGGCCAAGCACGTCGGGGGTCCAGCTCATCGCGAGTGAGATGTTCTACCCGAGCTCGCCGGAGATGTCCGGAACCTACCTCTTGCGCTTCGAAGGCAAGGCCGAGGTGCATTAGGAGTGTTGCACCATTCCGATCTTCAAGGCCGGTGACCGCACGTTTCAGGCCACGCTCCCCAAAGGGGCCGGCTACGACTCCGCCACGAATGCGACGACGTCGACGATGGCGCTCGACGGCTCGCGGACGATGCTGTTCTACAACGACACACAGCGCGGGCCGGCCAGCCGTGACGATGGGGTGACCCGCCTGCAGCTCATGCGCCCCATCGCGCGGGGCAGCGCAGAGCACCATCGAGCGGACGAGATCGTCTATCGTCCCTTCAAGTTGGTCGTCGAAGACCACCACACCGTCATTCGCTATGTCATGTCGGACAAGGAAGTCGGCGGGGAATGGTCTGAGCGCACACTGCCCGACTACGCGTTCTTCGTAGGGAGCAGCGGCCAGCCCAACTGGGAGTAACTGGTCATGCTCGCCAACGAAACCGGGCGTGATCTCTATGTCACGACGCCGATCGGTGCGACGGACGAGTACCTAGAGAAACTTGCGCTGCTGACCCGCTACGGAAGCGACGGGCGCGAACCTTATCGCAAGCCAACGGCCAATCCGCTGTACCCTCCGCTCAACCCGAACCTGCGGATCTACGTCGAGATCGATAACGAGATCTGGAATTGGGCCTTCGAATCGACCAGCGTTGCGCAGCGGCTCACTGTGGCCGAGCACGACAAGGGCTCGGAAACTTGGAAAGCGATCGACTTTGACCACGGTGCCGGTCAGCCCGACGAGGCGCCGGCGATGCGACGCTAGCACGCGACGCGGACGGTGCTGGCCAGCAATACGTTCCGGCGGGTTTGGGGCGACGCCGCGATGGGTTCGCGGGTTCGAATCCTCATCGAGTATCAGTATGACAACTACCAAAACACCGCGCTTGCGTCCCTCGACTTCATCGACGCCTATTACAGCAACAGGTCGAGTCAGAACGTGAGCGACCCGCACCCTGTCAGTTATTACGTTTGGGGTGGCGGCGGCGCGGCGTACTACGGGCTCAAGGACCGAACCGGACAGCGATCCGGCCCCGTCCTGAAGGACCACAGCTTCGAAGCGGTTTCGATCGGGGCCGGTACCCGCAAGGCTCGACCGCCGGGGTCGGCTTGGACCTTCAAGGGAGAGGCGGGGCTGGTTCATCCGCAAGAAGGCAAGGCGCTCGACGGCTTCACGAACCTGCCGAAGCCGGTGGACGGCAAGCAGGCAGCCCTCTTGATCGGCAAAGGGTCGATCAGCCAGAAAGTAAGGTTCACGAAGGCCGGCGCGTACGCTATCGCGTTCAGCGCGGCGGGTGCCGCGGAGGGCTGGCCTGAATACGCGCCGTTCGACATCTTGCTCGACGACCAAAAGATCAGCCCGCGCGACCAGAGTGATCCCTGGGTGAGCCCGGACACTGCAGTAATCGGCGGCTGGTATCGAAACATCAATGAGCTCGAAAGACAGTGGGGGAGCGCGGTCTTTCAGATCGACAAGCCCGGGATTCGTACGATCACGTTCGTCGGCCGCGATGAAGCCCCGAACTATCTGGTCATCGATACCGTGAGAGTCGCGAGCGCCGATGCGATCTTGAACAGCGGCTTCGCCAAAGGAGAGGCGCAGGGGCAGGAGGGTGTTCCCGACCTGGCCTAACAACTCAATTCGCAGGCGCGGTACGCGCGTTCGTTCGGCTTTCAGGTCGTCGCCTGTGAGGCGGGTTGGTCGCTCGGCGGAGATTTCTGGCAGGTGCCGATTCAGAACTGGTGCAAGCTACGCGACCCGCGAGCTGCCAGCATCAACGATCAGGCGATGAAGCTCTGGGATCAATCGGGGAGCTTTATGACGGTCTGGGGCGTGTACACCTACTGGCCAAGCTACGACTTCGCCGGCGCTACCAATTATCCGATCATGCGGAGCTACCGCGGAGCATCGCAGCGGCTTCGTGACGAGGCGAGCTTTGGCCGAGTGCTGCCGGCGACTCTTCGGATTGACGACACCGATTGGTCGCACAGAGCCGAGACGAGCGGCTGGCGCAGATACGTGCCCTGCCTCAACGAGCTCGGTGAGCAGTGGCACTCCTGGATGCTGACGGCTCCCAAGACGGGGACCTATTCGATTCGCGTCAAGGGCAGCGGGACTGGACGTCTGCTCGTCGAAGTCGACGGCGAGCCGGTCATCGAGCTCGGGTCGCTCGAAGAAGGTACGGTCCCGCCAGCGAGTGTGAAGCTCAGCAAGGGGGCACATGCCTTGCGGGTGATTCCCGTAGGCGACGAGCTCGGGCTCGACGAAATTCAAGTCAGCGCCGAGTAGTGGCCCCCGCCGCAGCACTCTGCATGATTGCAGCCGGGATCCCGGCTACAAGAGCACTCGATGCATTTTCGGTCCATGCAGCCTCTGAAAGCAGCGCGCGCCATGCGCGAGCTCTTTGCGGACCCCGACGACACCCAGCAGGTTTTCGAGATCATCGAAGCCATGCAAGGGCCGGCCCTGGTTCGGGTGCGTAATCGGCTTCAGAAAAGCGAGCAGGGGCGCCGCCTCCTCGCTGAGCAGCCGGACCTCGTTCCTTTGTTGCAGGATCGCGAAGCGCTCCGAGCCTTGCCGGAGAGGAGCCTCGGTCGGGCGTACTTGGCTTTTGTCGAATCGGAGGGAATCGGCGCGGACGGCCTGGTCGAAGCCTCGGACGTCGAGCGCCGTCGCGATGCCGAGGCCGAGTACCTTTGGATTCGGAACTGGCTGCGGGACAGCCATGACCTTTGGCACACGGTGCTCGGTTACCAAGGCGACCTGGTGGGGGAGGCGGCTCTCCTGGCGTTCAGCCACCACCAAACGGGAAACATCGGCGTCGGCATGATCGCGACGATGGCCTGGCTCAAGATCGGCCGCGTCACCGACCGGAGCATCGGGGCCCGCGACGTGATCGCCAACGGCCGTCGGCGCGCAAAGCGAATGGCCTGGTTCCTCGAGGTGCCCTGGCATCAATGGCTGGCGCGCCCGCTGGCAGACGTTCGCCGCGACCTCGGAGCTGATCGCCCGACTCAGTACCAGCCGGTGCGGTCCCACGAAGTCGATGTGAGCCTACTGGCCTAGGCCGCGGGGTTTCTGACTACGACTCGCGCCCTTTCCTTCGCCGGGCTAGAAACGGGCATGGCTCAGATCGACATCTTCAACGGCGACGCTGACGGCATTTGCGCTCTCACCCAGCTTCGCAACGCCGAGCCCGTGCAGAGCACTCTCATTACCGGGGTGAAACGCGACATCTCCTTGGTTGCGAAGGCCGAGGTGGCCGCTGGCGATCGAATCACGGCTCTCGACCTCAGCTTCGACAAGAACCGCGACGGCGTGCTGAAGGCGCTCGAGGCGGGAGCAGAGGTCTTCTACGTCGACCACCACTTTGCGGGGGACATCCCCGAGAGCGACAATCTCACGACGATCATCGACCCCGATCCGAACGTATGCACCAGCCTGCTCGTCAATGGTTATCTGAAAGGAAGGTATGTGGAGTGGGCGGTGACCGGCGCCTTCGGCGACAACCTCAAGGCGAGCGCCCGAACGATCGCCGGGCCTCTCGACTTGTCCCAGGCCCAGCTGACGCTTCTCGAGAACCTCGGTATCTACATGAACTACAACGGCTACGGCTCCTCAGTCGAGGATCTACACTTCGCGCCCGCCGAGCTGTTCGGGCTCGTGCGTCCGTACCCAACGCCCTTTGAGTTCGTCGAAGAGGCTCCCGCGGCATTCGAGAAGCTGGAGTCCGGCTACCGCGATGACATGGCTTCGGCTGCCGCGGTGAAACCGACACGTGAAACCGACAAGACCGCCGTCGTGATCTTGCCCGATGAGCCCTGGGCGCGCCGCGTGTCGGGCGTGTACAGCAATGAGCTCGCGAACGGCTCACCTGCCCGAGCTCATGCCGTGCTTACCGAACGAGCGGACCAAACGTATCTCGTGAGTGTTCGGGCCCCGCTCGACCGAAAGCAGGGTGCCGACGCGCTCTGCCGGCAGTTCCCAACGGGCGGCGGGCGTGCTGCTGCGGCTGGCATCAACGCGCTACCCGCCGATCAGCTCGTCGCTTTCATGGACGCGCTTGCCGCTTCTTACGCGTAGGGATTCGAGGGTCTCATCTTCGGCCGATGCCGGACCAAATGCCTTCGTGTAAGCGTTCGAGGACGCCCTGCGCGCAGGGCTCGGTGTCGCCGAGCATGAGGCGCTTGTCGATCAGGAGAAAAGCTGCGCCGTGCACTGCCGACCAGGCCATGAGACCCGCCTCCTGCACGCTCTTGGTCAGCAGTCCTTCTCGCTCGCAGTCTTCGAGGATCCCCCGGAGGCCGGCAAAGGCCGCATCGCCAGCCTCGCAGAGCTCGGGGATGTCGCGTGATGGCATCCAACCAAACATCAGCCGGAAGAGCTCCGGGTTGTTCGATGCGAACTCCAAGTAGCCCAGGCCGGCTTGCCGCATCCGCTCTTCGCCGTTGGCGCCCCCCACTTGTTCGGCGAGCATCATCGCGCGAAGGCCCTCGAAGCCTCGAACTGCCAGGGCCGCCAGAAGCGCGTCCTTGTCCTCGAAATGCCGGTACGGCGCTCACCTACAGAAGGAGCGAGGGCTCGACGAGCTCTGGAGCTCTGCCGAAGAGGCCCCGACGCAGGGTCTCGAGGCCCCGCGTTACGCCGAGCAGGGTCTCAGCAACCTTTGGAATGACCGCGCTACGGCCGTAGAGACGCTGCGCGACGACGGTTCCGTACGGACGCCCAATCAGGGCGACCTCTGGAATCCGGCCTCGGTCAGTCGAAGCTGGGAAGTCAACGAAGGCCGTAAGGCGAGCCCCTTGGGTGGTCTGCTCTTCGGCGAATCCTCGGGCGGCGGAATCTGGTACTAAGCGTGCGTGCGAGAATGCATCGTCATCCTCATCTTGCTGAGCCTGAACTGCATCTCGGGCTGCGGAACTTCGATGCTTGACGCGAAGACGCGCGGTTGGGTGGTCGTCGAGACCGCCGACCTGCGCGTCCGTAGCGATGCGGGGCCGGAGCGGGCCGTCGAGATGGCAGCGCAGTACCAGCGCATGCACGATGCGATCGCCGAGCACGAGCTTCACTGCGGCT
>Ga0316198_10003139_pt1 | contig 10052 bp, 4 predicted proteins | sample OudBieAanoxic_MG_FD_204935 | JGI IMG/M metagenome (GOLD analysis project Ga0316198, IMG submission 204935) | Coastal sediment microbial communities from Oude Bieten Haven, Netherlands - site A anoxic | ecosystem: Environmental > Aquatic > Marine > Coastal > Sediment | place: Netherlands...
AGTACCCGAACGAAGCCTATCCCACGCTTCTGTACGCTGACGAATTGTACCATCGGGGCGGGCTGTGGGGAGAGCCGGTGGACTCCGCCGTGATGCTGCTTGAATCCGCGGTCGACAAGGACTCATCCCTCGTGCCGGCGGTCGAACACCTGGCGCAGGCTCAGATCCGGCTGGGACGAGAGTCTGAGGCCCTGCGAACCCTGGAATACCTGAGCTCGAAGTTCGGACCGCCAGACCAGCACGAAGTCTACTATCCGGCGATCTGGGGCCAGGCCTGGCTGCAGAGGTTCGCCGGGGAAGAAGAGGCCCGACAGGGGTTCGAGCAGTTGGTTGGCGACCTTGGTCCCGAGAAGGAGCTGGACCTGCTGCGCCTCGGCTGCCGTTGGGCCCGCTACGTGGAGCTTCCGTCGGGACAGGAGATGCTCGGCCGCAGACTGCTTGGCATCGCGCGCGATATCCACAGTCCCGAGAATGCCGCAGGCGGGCTCCTCGCGATTGCGCTCGGCCAGCTCGGACAGGGGAGGGTTTCGCCAGCCCTTTCATCTTTCGACGCGATCGTTCCCGAAACCCGGACTCTCGAGGTGCAACAGCAGGCCCTGACGCAGGCAGCGGAGTGGAGGGTGATCCCGTTTGCCCTCGGCCTGGACGGATTCGGCCTCCCGGAGGCGCATGCAGGCGCCGTTACGCTCGCCGGCCTGTGGTCCGATCAGACTGCTCAACCGATCCTGCGTGCCAGGGCCGCGTTCGGGCTGGCAATTCTCGCGGTCCGGATGGACCGAGCCGCCGAAGCCGCCACCTGGTCCGACTCGCTGCGAGCTCTGGACGCGTCGCTTGCGCCCGGCGCCGTCAGCCGGAAGGTGCGGCTGCTGGACGGCCTGTCGCTCGCCGGGGCCGGCGAATTCCTTCTCGCTCTTGAACGGACGGAATCTCTCATCGCCTACGATTCGGTGGCCCTTGGAGCCGACCCGTTCGGTCGAGCTGCGACTTACTGGCTTCGTGCGCAGTGGCAGACTGAAGCGGGTGACACGATCGCGGCGCTGCGGACCCTCTACTGGCACGAGAACACGGACCTCGAGGAAGGAACCGCGGCCGGGCTCGTGCAGGCTGCGGAAGTGGATGCCGCGTTCGGGGCGCATGCCCGTGCCACTACGGTCGAGCTCGCCGGACGCCTCGCCGGAGACGGTCCCGTGGCCGGTCTGCCCCGATGTGTACTCGTTCAGACCCGTGGCCTGGAAGTCATGCGCCTGTGGAGCGATCCGGACCCGGGCCTGCTCACGGTGCGTCGACGGGTCGAAGCAGTGCTCGAACAGATCGAATCGGAGTGTGAGACTTGATTACGCTACGAACCCTCGGACCGGTCGAGATTCGCGTCGACGATTCAGATCCGCCTCGAGAGTTGCTGTGGAGGAAGAACCTCGCCCTGCTCCTGTACCTCGCCCGCTCGCCCGGTCACCGCCGTTCTCGCGAGCATCTCGTCGGTCTCCTGTGGGGCGACAAACCGGATTCGGCGGCTCGGCACTCGCTGAACGAAGCGATGCGCGTGCTGCGGAGGACGGGCGATGAGTGCCTGCTCGAATCGATCGGTGACCAGGTCGTGCTGGATGGTGGCACCGTCAGTCTGGACGTGGACGAGCTTGAGCGACGAGTCGCCGAGCAGCGCTGGTCCGACGCGGTAGTGCTCGTCCGGGGCTCCTGGATGGAGGGGTTTGCCGTGCCTGACTCCAGCTCGTTCGAGGACTGGCTGTCGGCCGAGCGACTGCACTGGAACGGCGTGGCGACTTCGGCCATGCAGGCTCACGGATCGACCTTGCTCGGCCGCGGTGACGAAGCCGGAGCGCGGGACATGGCTCGCAGGGCGCTGGCGCTCGACCCGTTCTCCGATGGCGCGATCCGCTTGCTGATGGAAGCCGCAGCCCTGCGGGGCGAGCGAGCGTCGGCGCTCAGCATGTACGAGGAGTTCACACGCAGGCTGGAAAGCGAACTCGGCATCGAACCCGAGCCCGATACGGCTGCACTCGCCGGGCGCGTGCAGCAGGAGCCCACCTGGAAACTGCCCGAGGAGATTCCGCCGGAAGATCTGTGGGCGCGTCGCGTGCCACTCGTCGGCCGGGAACGCGAGTTGGAGACCATGGTCTCGGCGGTGCGGTCGAGCATGACGGAGCGCCAGCCGTCCGTGATCGTCTGCCGCGGCGAGTCAGGCTCCGGAAAGACACGTCTCGCGGAAGAAGTGATAGCGCGGGCGCGGCTGGAGGGAGCGGCCGTGGCCAGTTTCAGGGCGGTGGAGTCTGACGGGTCTGCCGACTGGTCGGCGCTGCTCGGCCTCGCCGCGGGAGGCCTGCTCGCCACCGAGGGCGCTGCCGTGGCCACTCCCGAAGCGCTTGCCACCCTGTTGGCACAGACGGGCTGGCAGGACCCGGCGCTCAGGGATCACGCGGCGGGAGCGACGCCACGACCGCTGCCGAAGGCGTTCACCGAGCTGGCACTCGCAGCAGCGGAACTCCGGCCCATCGTGCTGTGGATCGACAACACAGAGCACCTGGACTCGGGGACGGCCAGGGCCCTGTCCGGGATGCTGCGCGACCTGACCGGAAAGCCCTGTACGCTTCTGCTCACTCTTCAGGGCTACCCGCCGCAGCCTCAACTCGACGAGTTGAGAAGCCGGATCGGCCGGGACCTGGCGGGTGCGGCGCTCAAGCTCGATCCGCTCGGATCGGAAGGGATCGAGGAACTGACCCGCACGATGATGCCCGATCTCGACCCGTCCGGGGTCGAGCGGCTGGCCCGGCGGATTTCGGTTGACTCGGCCGGGCTGCCGCTGTTCGCGGTGGACCTGTTGAACGGCGTCCGGCTCGGACTCGAGATCGAGCAGCAGCCCACCTGGCCTCAGCCGTTCCAGACGATGGACCAGACGTATCCGGGTGATCTGCCGGACACGGTAACGGCCGCGATCCGGATCGGCTTCCGCCGGTTGAGCGAGCCGGCGCAGAGAGTACTCAGTGCCGCCTCGGTGCTGGGCGAACGCTTCGAAGCTGGACAGCTCGCTTCGGCTACCGGGCTGGAGGCTGGAGCGGTCACGAGCGCGCTCGACGAGCTGGAATGGAATCGATGGGCTACGGCCGATGCGTTCGGCTACTCGTTCGTCGCTCGAATCGTTCGCGACGTGATCGCCCGGGACATGCTCACACAGGGCCAGAGACTGCGGATCCAGGAGGCAGCGCAGCGCTGATCCACGCGGCTTGACTGTGGCTTGACTCGCGGACGTGAGACTGACGGTGGTGGCAGTCAGTCGAATCACGAACGCGGGAGGTCTCGATGAGTAAGCTGATGACGATTCTAGCCCTGAGCTGTTGTTTCGGAGTCGCGCTGGGTGGGTGCGGGGAAGACGTCCTCGGACCGGGAGAGCAGGACGCGTTGCTCGGCGTCGAGCGCGCAGGTTCGCCCGACATCCGCGTGATGAACTGGAACCTCTACGTCGGCGCCCAGATCGAAGCGATCGCGGCCGCGGGCTCACTGGAAGAGCTCGTGGTGCTGGCTGGCCAGACCTTTGCCGCCGTCCAGGCGACGAACTTCAGGGAGCGTGCCGAGGCGATCGCAGACTACATCGCGGCTCGTCAGCCCCATGCCGTGACCCTGCAGGAAGTGTCGACCTTCACTCTCCGTCAGCCGAGTATCTACACGGGGTATCCCGGGGAATGGGTGGAGCACACCGATTTCCTGGAAATCCTGCTCGAAGCGCTCCGTGACCGTGGTATGCGGTACACGGACGCGTCCGTGGTTCATAACTTCGCGTTCGAGGTTCCTGCGCTGCTCGGTCCGAATCCGGCCACAGATCTCGTGGATATCCGGTTGCAGGACATGGACGTCGTGCTCGTGCGCGACGATGTCGTGTGGCACTCCCCGGTCGCCGCGAACTACTCGGACAACCCCTCGATCTACATCGGCGGACAGCCGCTCGAGATCACCAGGGGATTCGCCTCCGTGGTCATCGAAGTGAAGGGCAAGGAGTACCGGGTCGTCTCCACGCACCTGACGCCGAAGGAGGAAGGTGAGACAGAGCAGCTGTCGCAGGCCGACGAACTGGTCGCCCTGCTCGATGGAGTGAACGAACCCGTTTTCGTGATGGGAGACCTGAATACGGCTCCCGGCAACAAGTGGACCGACTCATACGGCAAGTTCACGGACGCCGGATTCACCGACACGTGGGAGCTCGGCGCACCCGGAGATCCGGGTCCGACCTGTTGCCAGGACGCCGACCTGCTCAACCCCACCTCGATCCTCGATCGTCGCTTTGACCTGGTGTTCTACCGCGACCCCGCTCCGCTGGACGGCATCGGACTGGCGGACGGAGTGCAGGCGGAACGACTCGGTGTGGACCCGTCGGAAAAGACGGCATCGAACCTGTGGCCCAGCGATCACGCCGGTGTGAGCGTGACCGTGCGCCCGATTCCGGGCCGGGGAAACGGTCACTGAAGCCCGGCCCGGCACACCAGGCCTGCTGGATGAGAATTCATACCTTGCCGGGCCGCCCTTCGGGGTGGCCCGGCTTCAGTTCAGGAACCGGCCGGGATCGAACGGCTCCAGCGGCAGCGAGGAGGAGCCATCGAGGATCTGCTCGGACAGCAGCTTCCCGGTGATCGGGCCAAGCGTCAGGCCCAGCATTCCGTGTCCGGTTGCCGCGTAGAGTCCCCGAACGTCCGGAAGCGGTCCGATCGCCGGCAGGCCGTCGGTAGTGCAGGGTCGCAGTCCGACCCAGACATCGAGCGCCTCGGCCTGAGTGACCCCGTCGAAGTACAACGATGCCGAGCGCATCAGCTGATCGAGGCGATCCTGCCGCACCTCGTGGTTCAACCCCGAGAACTCGAGCGTTCCCGCGAAGCGCACGAAGTCGTCGATCGGAGTGCAGAACACGGAAGTCTCGACGAGCAGGCAGGGCTGGCAGAGCGTCGGGGTTCCGGCGCTCCCGGGGTCACGGTCTTCGTGGTAGCCCTTCGCCGGCTGGATCGGCAGGCCCAAGCCCAGATCTCCCAGCAATCCGCCGCTGTATGATCCCGTCGCGACCACGACAACGTCTGCTTCGACCCGCTCCCCTCCCTCGATCCGGACAGCGGTCACTCGATCATGTTCGACTTCGATCCGCTCCACTGAAGTGTTCTCGCGGATCACCGCGCCTCTGCGGCTGGCCGCAGCCCCCAGTTCGACGACGAACCGGCCCGGGTTCACCGTCGATCCCTCGGTGTGCACGAATCCGCCTGCCATGTCAGATCGGATGCTCGGCTCGCGTTCCCGCAATTCGGCCACGGTCAGCTCCCGTGTTTTGAAGCCGTGCCGCGCGATCAGTTCAGCCTCTTCCCGCACCGCCACGAGCCCCTCTGGCGTGCGGCAGACCTCCAGGTACCCGGATCGCCGGTAGTCGCACTCGAGCCCCTCGCCTTTCACCAATTCGTCGAACAGATCCGGGGTGGCGAGGCCCAGGGGCGCCAGTGCTGCCATGCTGTATTCCAGGTGCTGCTCGGAACACCAGCGAGCGAACGACCACAGCCAGCGGAACAGTTCCGGGTCCCAGCGCGGGGCCACGTACAGCGGGCTCAGCGGGTCCTTCAGCGAACGGATCGCCGGTCCCACCCGGCCGGGACCATTTATCGGTGGGTGGCCCGGCGAGATCATGCCCGCATTGCCCCGGGAGGCGCCGTCCGCCACCGCGCCCCGCTGGAGCACCGTGACGTTCGCTCCTCGACGCGCCAGGTAATACGCCGTGCAGATTCCGATCACGCCGCCGCCGATCACGACAATACGGATATCAGGCCCGATCGGTCGTGATTCTCGCGCATCAGACATGAGCTCGAACGTCCTCCTGGAATGTGAGCGGAGCGGTTCTCGCCGGCCGGGTCCGACGAAGGACGGAAAATATTTCCCAGGCCCGTCGCCTGCGACCGGCGCAGGTCCCCGGCCTTGATCGTCGTACGGTGTGAACGCGGGCCGGCCAGCATATATTCAGACCCGGCGGCCGATGACCGCCCCCGCCGAACCCGCTCCATGGAGGAAGCGCATGACCTACACGTGGGAAGAACTCCACAAGACGCCGGTCAAGAAACTCCGCGAGATCGCCGAGGAGCAGGGCGATCACGCCGAATTGCACGGCTTTCTGACCATGCACAAGGAAAAGCTGGTTCCGGCCCTGTGCCACGTCCTGGGGATCGAGGATCACGCACACCACGAGGTCGTGGGAATCGACAAGAGCGCTGTGAAGGCGCAGATCCGCGCGCTCAAGGTCGAGCGGGACGCAGCCGAGGCCGCGAAGGACTCCGTTGAGCTCAAACGGGTGCGCAGGAAGATCCACCGCCTGAAACGGAAACTTCACAAGGCGACGGTCTGAGCCTCATTCAACAATGATCTCATCGGCGTAGAGCCACGCGGGCTCGCCCGATCGTTCGTGGTCGGGCGGGGCCCGCCCCAGGTTTACGGCCCGTACGCGGACGAAACGTGCGGTGCTCCGCCCCTCCTCGCCCGGTTCTCCGATCACCTCGAAGTAGTGTCGCAGGTCCGTCGGATCGTCCGGAGCGAGGTCATGTACGGCCGTGCCGAGCGTAGCGAACGTCTCTCCGTCCTCCGAGAGCGAGACTTCGACGGCGCTCGGGAAGAAAATACGGGCCCATACGACCTGCAGGAATCCGATCTTGACCCGTTCGACCGGCAGCGGCGACCCGAGATCGATCACGACCTCCAGGTCCTGCTCCTCGTAGCCCTGCCAGTCGCCGCCCCGGCGGTCGATCGATCCCGTAACGCCGTCCACGAGGGCCGGATCGCCGCCGCGGGAATACGGTGAACTGGCCGGCGTCACCACGGAAAGCGTCGCGCCTCGTGCCAGGTGGTCCACCAGATTCCGCTCGGCGAAGGTCTCGAACTTCAGGGAACGTCGCCCGACCGCGGAGGCCATCTCCGCAGTCCACAAGCCGGACCTGGCCAGCTCCTCAGGCTCGGGTCGATCGGGACCCGCTTCGAACGGTCTGAGCAGAAACGTCTGCTCGAGCACCTGCGGCAACAGGGTGTACTCCCGGTGAGTCACGGCGCCCCAGCTGTTGTCGCCTCCAACCCCGGTCTGGCGCAGGTCAAGGTGGACGGTGACGAAGTCACGCCGCACGAGATCGATCGTGTGCCGATTCCGCTTCTCCTCGCCTTCGTCGAAGTCGTCAACCGCGTAGAAATGAGCGCTGAAGTCCACCGTCGGAAGCCCGACTGCGAGGAGTCCGACACCGGTTTCGTCCGTGAACGCGACCCAGCGCGTGTCGCTGCGATTGCCGTTTTCCTGTGGGCGGGCGTAAGGGTAGTAGAGAGAATCCACCGGCATCGACCAGCGGCCCACCGCCGCCCCGGTACGCCGATCCCAGTAGTTCTCGTGCGGCCCACGGCCGAACCACTCCACCCGATCCATGGTCGCCGGCAGCGTCAGGCGCATGCCGAAGCGTGGAAGCTCGGGCAGATTCTCCGACCCAGGCTCGAATCGATTTTCGACCAGGACATCTCCGCTGCCAAACACGGTATACCGGGTCTCGACACGTGAGTCGCCGGCACCCGTGAGGGTCGAGAACGACTCGACGAGCACTGCGGCCGGACCAGCGTCGTCGGCCTCAGACACCCGGACCGAGTCGACGGTCCTGGCCACGCCGGCATCCCGCCACATCCGGCTCCGGATCTGCTGATCCGAGCCGAAATCGTTGTCGGTGGGGGCCCGCCAGAACTCGGGCACGGGACCGGTGTGGAGGAGCTCCCGCTCCCGGTAGCGGAACGATCCGATCTCGCCGCGCGCCCGGTCGAACGACAGAGCGAAGTCCGGGCCGGAGACCACGATCTCGTCGCCCCGTTCCGTCCATAGGGCGGGGGGGCGAGTCGTGTTGTCGGCCACCTGTGGCCACGGCGGGCCGAGAATCGAGAACTGCTCCCACGCCACCTCGTGTCCGGCCGGCACCAGGGGCTCGGCCTCCCGCGTGCGGAATCGCACGGTGAGAAGGTGCTCAGCGCCTGGTGTCGGACGCAGATCGGGCAGGTCGAGCGTCACGCGTCCGATCTCGGACGGTGCGATGTCGAGGGTGGGGATCGTGCCCTCGGCCACGACCCGTCCGTCGGCCGTGACCTCCCAGCTGCCTGCCAGAGACGCGAGCGACTTGAATCCGTACCGGTTTTCGACCTCGATTCCACCGGCCGCGAGGTTGGCCGCGCGGATCGCCACGGGCTGGTAGACCTTTTTTACCTCGTAGAGATGCGGCTGCGGCCGGCGGTCGGCCGTGACGAGTCCGTTGAGCAGGAAGTTGCGGTCGCTCGGCGTGTCCGTTCCGAAGTCGCCGCCGTACACGAAGTAGCGGGTGCCGTCTTCCGCCGTCCGCCACAGGCCCTGGTCAACCCAGTCCCAGATGAAGCCGCCCTGCAGGATGTCGTGCTCGTAGATGATGTCCCAGTACTCGGCCAGGTTGCCGACGCTGTTCCCCATCGCGTGCGCATACTCGCACATGATGTACGGCCGGTCGTCGTGCTCGCGGGCGTACGCCTCGAGCATGTAGTCGCGGGCGTACATCGGGGTGACGAGATCCACGTGATCGGCCCGTCCGGCCGGCTCGTACATCACGGGACGCGACGGATCCCGCGCGTGGATCCAGGCGGAGGTGGCAACGAAGTTCTCGCCGTCGCAGGCCTCGTTGCCGAGCGACCAGAGGATGATCGAGGGGTGATTCTTGTCCCGCTCCACCATGCGGACTGTCCGATCCAGGTGCGCCGCCAGCCACTCCGGCTTCTCGGCGAGCGTGAGCTCGGGATCGCAGTCAATCCCGTGTGACTCGATATTCGCCTCGTCCACCACGTACAGTCCGTGCTCGTCGGTCAGCTCGTACCAGCGCGCGACGTTCGGGTAATGAGATGCGCGGACTGCGTTGATGTTGTGCTGCTTCATCAACTCAATGTCGCGCAGCATTCCCGCCTCGGAGACGGTCTGGCCCGTCTCCGGGTCGTGCTCGTGCCGATTCACGCCGCGCAGCACCACAGGGACCCCGTTCACCCGCAGTTGTCCGCCGGCGATCTCGACACGGCGGAATCCGGTTCGCGTGGTGACGACCTCCCGGACTTCACCAGCGGCGTCCCGGTGGGTAAGGAGCAGGCGGTACAGGTTCGGCGTCTCGGCTGTCCACTTGAGAGGCGCGACAACATCGGCCACGAATGACAGGGTGTCGTGCGCGCCGCTACCGACCTCGTACGCTCCTGACAGCGAGACTCCCGGCACCGGCCGGCCCGCGGGGTCGAGCAATTCGATATCGACCGAGCCCGACTCCGTGCCGGAGACGCCCTGGACTTCCACCTGGACCGAGATCCGGCCATCGGTGAACGCGTCGTCCAGCCCTGCCTGTACCTCGAAATCCCTTACCCGAACCGGGGGCGGCGAGTACAGGAACACGTCACGGAAGATCCCGCTGATCCGCCACATGTCCTGGTCCTCGAGGTAGCTGCCATCGCTCCAGCGGAATACCTGGACCGCGAGCGAGTTTGTTCCCGGTCGCAGGTATTCAGTGATCCGGAATTCGGCCGGAGTGCGGCTGTCCTGGCTATATCCGACTGCCTCACCGTTCACCCACACGTAGCCGGCGGAGCGAATGCCGTCGAACACCAGGAAGATCTCCCGGCCGTCCCATTCCTCCGCGATCTCGAAGGTGTGCAGATACGACCCGACCGGATTGTAGTCGTGTGGAATGAACGGCGGATCCGGCGGAAAGGGATACGCGACGTCGAAGTAGTGCGGAATTCCGTGACCCTGGATCTCCCAGTTTCCCGGCACATCGATCTTTCCCCAGTCACCGGCGTCGAATCCCTCGACCATGAAGTCGAGCGGTCGGTCGGCCGGCTGCCGAACCCAGTCGAAGCTCCACTGGCCGTTCAGGCTCTTGTACCAGGCCGACTCGTGGCGGGGGGAGGACAACGCTGTCGCGACGTCGGGGAACGGGATGAACGTGGCGTGAGGACGCTCCTTGCCGATGTCGAACACCGCCGGGTTCTCCCAGTCGGGAGCGCCCTCG
>Ga0316198_10003140_pt1 | contig 10050 bp, 8 predicted proteins | sample OudBieAanoxic_MG_FD_204935 | JGI IMG/M metagenome (GOLD analysis project Ga0316198, IMG submission 204935) | Coastal sediment microbial communities from Oude Bieten Haven, Netherlands - site A anoxic | ecosystem: Environmental > Aquatic > Marine > Coastal > Sediment | place: Netherlands...
TCTAGGGAGCCTCTGATGTGTCGTCATTGCGAGGAACAAAGTGACGAAGCAATCTGTAACTCGTTGATTCACTGGTTACGAGATTGCTTCGCTTCGCTCGCAATGACGGGCTACATGAATTAATCAGAGGTTCCTTAGTCTGTTAATAGCATCGTTGTCACGACTGCCTGACTGTAGCACTAGTTGCGGACAGCGTTTCAATAAACGTCTGCCGGAAAACGGCGGCGTGCTAACCGGGCAGGTGATACCATGTTTTTGTTGCAGATGGAAATGTGACTTGTTGAGTGAAGACCATGTCTATGCAGGATGACTATCTGTTCCACACAGATTTGATCTTTGCACCCGGGCCAGCGCCAATGCCCGGGGGCAGCAAGCGATTGACATGATCTGACAGGAGAGACCTCTATGGACACCTTACTTTCCAGGCACTGGCATCATCTGCCACGCGACGAGATTGCAACATTGCTGGAGTCGGATGCTGCCAGGGGACTCGATATCTTCGAGGTGGCGCACCGGCAGGGGCATTTCGGACCGAATCGTCTGACACTGAAGAAGGGCAAAAGTCCGCTGCTGTTATTTCTGCTGCAGTTTAATCAGCCGCTTGTTTATATTCTGCTGGGTGCGGCGGCCATCACCTTCGCACTGCAGGAATGGGTTGATAGCGGTGTCATCTTCGCGGTCGTGCTGGTCAATGCCATCATCGGCTTCATTCAGGAATCAAAGGCATTAAAGGCCATCGAGGCGCTGGCGTGTGCCATGGAGGGTATGGCGACAGTCGTCAGGGCTGGGAAAAAGGAAAAGATTGCCGCCAGCGAACTGGTCCCCGGCGACCTGGTCGTGCTGCAATCCGGTGACAAGGTGCCCGCGGATCTGCGCCTGTTGCGTACCCGCGAACTGCAGATCGATGAGTCGGCGTTGACCGGTGAGTCCGTGCCGGTGCAGAAACAGCCGGAGCATCTTCCACAGCAAATGCTGCTTGCCGACCGCAGCAACATCGCCTATTCATCCACCCTGGTGACCTATGGCACCGGTGCAGGGATTGCGGTTGCCACGGGTGACGGCACCGAGATCGGACAGATCAACGCGCTGATATCCAGTGCCGATACACTGGCGACACCCCTGACCAAGAAGATCGCGCATTTCAGCGGAATATTGCTGTGGGTTATTCTGGGCCTTGCCGGCCTGACACTGCTGGCTGGCTGGTACCACGGTACACCCCTGCTCGATAACTTTATGGCGGCCGTGGCGCTGGCCGTTGGTGCGATACCGGAGGGCCTGCCGGCGGCGATGACCATCATGCTGGCAATCGGCGTGGGCAAGATGGCGCGGCGTCATGCGATTATCCGCAGGATGCCGGCTGTTGAAACCCTTGGCAGCACGACCGTCATCTGTTCCGACAAGACGGGCACCCTGACCCAGAACCAGATGACGGTGCAAGAGGTCTGCGCCGGCGGCAACTGTTACAAGTTCACGGGGGTGGGGTATGCACCGCAGGGAGAGGTTTTCCTTGACAAGTCCGCAATTGATCCGCTAGCGCATCCTGTCCTTGTGGAGTGTCTCAAGGCCGGCCTGTTATGCAACGATTCATCTTTGATCGACAAGGGCGATCAGTGGGGCATCGAGGGCGATCCAACGGAGGTTGCATTGATTACCGCGGCTGCCAAGGCAGGACTCTCACGGGAGGCGCTGGAGCAGGAATCACCTCGCATCGATACGCTGCCGTTCGAATCCCAGCATCAATATATGGCGACGCTACACGCCGGGCAAACAGGAGCAGCGCCTGTCATCTACATGAAGGGGTCTGTTGAAAGCGTGTTGTCGCGCTGTCGCGACGCCTATGCCGCAGGACCTGAGGCCGGGTTGCTCGATCCGGCAAGTGTTCATCGCGAAGTAGAGGAGATGGCGGCAAGGGGATTGCGGGTGCTGGCCTTTGCACGCAAGGTGGCGGCTGCCACAAGTCAATCAGTCTCCCATACCGACGTGACCGATGGCCTTAGCTTTCTGGGTCTGCAGGCCATGATGGACCCGCCGCGACAGGAGGCGATCGCTGCCGTCAGCGCCTGTCAGCGAGCCGGTATCCAGGTCAAGATGATCACCGGCGATCATGTGGCCACGGCTGCGGCGATCGCGCATCAGATTGGACTCAAGGGCGGCGCTGGAAGTGACCCTGACAAGTTCGCTGTCAGCGGGCATATGCTGTCGCAATTGGCCGATCATGCACTGGTGGATGTCGCCTGGCAAACGACCGTGTTTGCACGCGTCTCACCCGAACAAAAGCTGCGTCTGGTGGAGGCGCTGCAGACCAAGGGTCATGTGGTAGCCATGACCGGCGATGGTGTCAATGATGCCCCCGCGCTGAAGCAGGCGGACATCGGTGTCGCCATGGGGGTCGGTGGCACCGAAGTGGCGAAAGAGGCAGCGGACATGGTGCTCACCGATGACAACTTCTCGACCATCGAAGCGGCCGTAGAAGAAGGCAGGGCGGTGTTCGATAATCTCGTCAAGTTCATTACCTGGACCCTGCCTACCAATATCGGTGAGGGGCTGGTGATACTCGTTGCCGTATTCGCCGGCCTTGAACTTCCCATTACACCGGTGCAGATTCTCTGGATTAATATGACAACGGCCGTGTTGCTGGGTCTGATGCTGGCCTTCGAGGGCAAGGAGCCGGGGATCATGGAACGTCCGCCGCGACGTCCGGAGACGCCGGTGATCACGCCGGAGCTTGCAATACGTGTCGGTCTCGTGAGCCTGATGCTATTGATTGGTGCCTTTGGTCTCTTTGAATGGACCTTGCTGCATGATCGGAGTCTCGAAACGGCGCGCACCGTTGCCGTCAATATGTTTGTCTTCGGTGAGCTCTTCTATCTGTTAAATTGCCGATCGCTGCGCTATTCGATGTTCAGGCTGGGCGTTTTTTCGAACCGCTGGCTGGTCCTCGGTGTACTTGTGATGGTCCTGCTGCAGGTCCTGTTCACCTATTCCCCGGCAATGAACCAGCTGTTCGGAACCGCACCCATGGCGCGTATCGAATGGCTATGGGTGCTGGGCGGCGGCCTGACAATCTACACGGTGGTGGGCGTCGAGAAATGGCTGCGCTGTTGCGCAGATCGCGGCAAGGATGGCTGAACGGTCGTGTATCATGATAGCTGTCTGCAGTCATCCCTGACCCTGTCAAAAAGAGGATATCAAGATGCAGCGATTTAAAGACATTCTTTGCGTGCTGGAAACCGCCATGTCCTGCAAACCGGTCATGGAACGTGCCACCACGCTGGCCGAGAATAACCAGGCGAACCTGACGGTCGTGGATGTTGTCGAGCATGTCACCGCCGGTATCGGGATGCCCGATGGCGGACCGATTTCCGCCGATCTGCAGGCCGCACTGGTCAGTGCACGCGCGCAAGAGCTGGAAAAAATGCTCGAGCCTTACCGTACACGGATCACATTCCAGATCCGGGTGCTGGTGGGCGTACCGTTCCTGGAAATTATCCGTGAGGTACTGCGCAGCGGGCACGACCTGGTCATCAAGAGTCCGGAAAGACGGGATTGGCTGGAACGCCTGTTAGGCAGCGAGGATATGCACCTGTTGCGCAAGTGTCCGTGTCCGGTCTGGCTGATCAAGCCTGGCAAACACAAGCCCTACCGGCGCATCCTGGCGGCTGTGGATGTGGGCGACGCCTACCCGGAGGAAGAACTGGCATCACGGCGGGCACTGAGGCGGCAGATCCTGGAGATGGCCAGTTCCCTGGCATTGTCCGAATTTGCCGAACTGCACGTAGTCCATGCCTGGGAACCGATTACCGAGCACGCCTTGCACCACGCGTTTATACATACCCCGGAGGAGAAACTCGCTGTCAGTGTCGAACAGGTGCGGCAGCAGCACGCGGCCAGTCTGGATGCACTGCTGCACGCGGTGACCGGCGATCCGGGGCAGGATGCCCTGGATTATCTCGAGCCCAGGGTACACCTGGTGAGGGGTAGCGCACGCAAGGAGATTCCGGCGCTGGCAAAACAGATCGGGGCAGACCTGGTCGTCATGGGTACCGTCGCCCGCACTGGCGTGCCCGGTTTTATCATGGGTAACACGGCGGAAACGATTCTGTATCAGATCGATTGCTCCGTGCTGGCAATCAAGCCACCCGGTTTCACAACACCGGTTACACTGGCAGAGTAAACGCGTATGCGAAGCCATTATTCCACGGTTGATCACTTCGCCGGGGTGCGTGTCACGCATCAAAAGGCAGACGCCTTGAAATCAGCATATCGGGAGTCACTACATGGAATCACTGTCGGCCAATGCCCTGATATGGGCAGGTATTATTTTTTGTATCAGCCAGTCTGCCATGTTCTCCGGTCTCAATCTGGCATTACTGGGTATCAGCCGTCTGCGGCTGGAAGTGGAGGCCACTGCGGGTAATCCTGCTGCCCTGAAGATCCTGGCATTGCGCAAGGATGTCAATTTTCTTCTGACGACCATTCTCTGGGGCAACGTGGGTATCAATGTTTTATTGACCCTGCTGTCCAATTCCGTGATGACCGGACTGACCGCCTTCTTCTTCTCGACCATTCTAATTACGTTTGCCGGTGAAATAACGCCGCAGGCGTATTTTTCACGTCATGCCATGCGCATGGGGTCATTGCTGGCCCCGGTGCTGCGATTTTATCAGTTGCTGCTTTACCCGGTTGCCAAACCCAGTGCCCTGGTACTGGACCGCTGGCTGGGCGCGGAGGGCATCAACTATTTCAGGGAACAAGACCTGCACACGGTGATTCGCAAGCATATGGAAGCGGATGAGTCGGATGTGTCGTACCTCGAGGGCATGGGTGCCATGAATTTTCTGGCGCTGGATGACATCCTCGTGACCCGGGAAGGCGAGCATGTCGACCCGGACAGCATCATTCAGCTGCCTGTGGAGAACGGATTGCCGGTGTTTCCGGCATTTGAGCGTCACGCACTCGACCCGTTTTTGCTCGATATAAACAGTTCCGGCAAGAAGTGGGTCATCATCGTGGATGAACACAATGAGCCCGGCGTGGTGCTGAATGCCAATGCCTTTCTGCGCGATGCCTTGTTCGGCAAGGAGGTGATCAATCCCTATGGCTACTGTCACCGGCCTATCATCGTCACGGATTCGGGTACCCTGCTGGGCAGGGTGTTGTCACGTTTAACGATGCATGTGGAACCTGGAGCAGATGATGTTATCGATCATGACCTGATACTGCTGTGGTCTGATGAGAAACGCGTCATTACAGGCGCTGATATACTTGGACGCCTGTTGCGCGGCACCTCGGCGCGTGCCATCAGCCAGTTGCAATCGGGCCTGGCGGAGCTGTAGCTGCTAGTCGGGATGCTGAGCGGGTGCTGCTGCAATCTGTGTGACGTCGCTTGCTGTCTCCTCTGGCTGTTTACCGGGAGCTTCTGCAGTGTTTCCTGAATGGACCGTGATCTGGGTGAAAGGAATGATCCAGCCTTCGCGGTTGCAGGCATCCACGCAGGCCTGTTGTATCATGCGTTGCGCCCTGAAATAGGCCTTTGCCACACGGCCATTAAGGACCATGTATATCTGGTAGTCCAGTGAGCTGGCGCCGGCCGCCTTGAATTCCACGAGCATTTCCACGATGTCATCTTTCATGCCGGCCTCTTCAAAGCGTGCCGTGATCGCCTTGCGGAAGAGATCGGGGACCGTGTCAAGGCAGATCGCCTGGTGCTGGTAGTCAACGCCGAACGCGCTGGCAACGCCAAAGCCCTCGCGCGACAGATTGCGGACGTTCTGAGCGAGGAACTCCCTGGTACGGATCTGCATCTTGCTGTCCCGAACCATGATCTCGACCAGTTCGATTGTCTGGCGCATAACCAGGCCAAAACCCCCGTCGGCAAGCAGGATGAAATCCCCGGGCTGACAGGGAAACCATGGTTCCTGGCCGGCGGGTCGTGAGGCAAGCTCATTCATGTCATGCAGGGGCCGGCGCACAACCCCCTCAAGGAGCGGATTTTTCAATATCGTGTAGACGCTGAGCGATTCCACGATGAACGGTACGCCGTCCAGTACCAGGCGTTCTTTCTCACGCACGGGACCGACGCCGAGCAGCAGTCGCAACTCGGCAGCGTAACGCGGCAGGGTCTGCCGCAGGGTGAGTGCGGCACCGGCCAGCGCGATCAGGGCGAGGGTCAGAAACAGCACATCACCACGAACATAAAACACCATCAGTATGGTGAAAATGATGATGATCGCCGTGGCGAGGCGGTAACTGTAATAGATCAGCGGTGCCCGTGTAAGGCCGGTATCATGTTCGGCTCTAAACAGCCAGCGCCAGTAGGCCGCGAGCAGCCACTTTGAGAGCAGCCAGATAGCCACACTGGCAAGTATCGCCAGCAGCAGTGTCAGGCCACGGCCACTAAGAAACTCCGTGATTGCCTGCCCTGCGGAGGTGTACCACGCAGTGCTCTCCGTTTTAAGGATGGTAAGCTTGAGATGTGTTGTCTCCAGTGCGCGCTGTGCGTCATCCCTGCGTTGTTCCCAGTCGATCAATATCTGCTCCAGCGGGTCGGCCACCATCGGTGGCAATGTCTGGTGCTTGAAGTTGTAGATCGAGTCAATTGCTTTCTGAATGACCTTCAGCTGGTCTTCCAGTCGCTCGGCTTCCCTGCGCAGGCTGTCTATCTGGCGTGGTTTTGCGGTCAGCTCCTTGAGTGTCGAGAGCAGTGGTCTGCTGACCTGCTCGAGTTCGACACGCCAGTCGATTTGTTGTTCAGGCTGGTCAGTCAGCACCGAAAGATTGGGGCTACCCAGGGCGATATTTTCAAAGTCCAGTTGCAGACTGGCCATATCCCGGTTAATGCGTTCAATCCTCTGTTCGAGTGCCGGCTTCCCGGATACATCCTCCAGCTGTTTCAGTTGTTTCCTGAGTTCGCGTACAGTCGTTCGTTTTGATTCAAGGGATTGCTGGATATTCGCCAGGTTCTCAACGGCGCTTTGCGACCTGGCGTTTGTTCCAGTGCCCTCTGCCTGTCCCGCCGTACCCTGTGCCACGAGCTGGCAGGGCGCGCATACAAATAGCAGGACGAGCAGGGCCAGGTTCCTGAACGGGGTGGCTGCAGGGCGAGATGTTTTTTCAGTTGGAAACATGGAATGGTGCTTGCCGAATTGGTCAGATCTGGCGGTCGTTATCCGGGAACGGCTCAAGTCTGTTTCACAGCAGCGCGGTAGCGGCTCCGGAAAGGCCTGCCAGTGCCATCGAAATAACCATGGCAACACCGAACGACGGCACCCGGGGCTGCCGGCAGGTGTTCGAGAATCTGTATGGCGACGCGGCTGACGGACTCGGTCAGGGTGGCGGTCCATTCCCGGATTTCAATAATAGGATTCTGAGGCTTCATTTTGCCGCCATCATAGGACGTGGTAGTTACTGTCGCAATAGTTGCCTGCATCCGCGGATGCCCCGGCAGCCGTCGTAATCGCCAATCCGTGGCTGTACAGTTCACACCGGCAACAGATCATCGGTTAATATAGCGACTGTGAGACCAGTGCATGGGTATTACCAATCCGCAACTGTCGTTCAATACCGTTGCTGCCGGGCGATAAATTCTGGCAAGTGACCGCTGTTTCACGCTAACTGACAAAATTAACTTTACCGGGAATAGATAATGAGCAATGAAACAAATGTTACCTGGCACGAGCACAGTGTCACCCGTGAGGCCCGCGAAAAGAGAAATGCTCACAAGGGTTGTGTGATCTGGTTTACCGGCCTGAGCGGTTCCGGCAAAAGCACGGTCGCGAACTCACTGGATCACAAGCTTCACCAGTCGAATATCCAGAGTGTCGTGCTGGATGGCGACAATGTCCGTCATGGACTGAATGCCGGGCCGGGCATGCTGAAGGACACACATGGCGATGAATTTTCAAACCGCTTTGGGCTGGGATTTTCCGCCATCGACCGGGAAGAGAATATTCGCCGCATCGGGGCCGTGGCAGAGATCTTTGCACAGACGGGTGTTGTTGCGCTGACTGCCTTTATCAGTCCCTATCGCACCGATCGGGACAAGGTCCGCAATACGTTAAAAGACGGTGAATTTATCGAGGTCTTTGTAGACACACCCATCGAGGTCTGTGAGCAACGGGACCCCAAGGGGCTGTACAAAAAGGCGCGTGCCGGAGAAATAAAAGGTTTTACCGGCATCGATGATCCCTATGAGGCACCGCTGCAACCGGAACTGGTCCTGTTCGCTGCAGAAAAAACACCCGATATTCTTGCCGATGAAATCATCGAATATCTAAAGGATAAAAACATTATTGGCGGGTGATTTTTTGCTGTTCGCCTACAGGCGACCCTGAACAAGTCGTCACCCCTGCGAGGGCCGGGGTCCGGAATGTTGGTGTTCCTGGATTATTCGCTTCGCTCACCCTGCGGGCGGCCCTTCAGGCGTTCAACGCGCTACGCGCTTTTGTCCGGCCTTCGCCGCAATGACGGACTGTAAATCTCCATGCATCAAATGGCAGTGTTACATAGAGGCAACTATGAATTTCGAGCAATTAAGTCAGTACGAAATTGAAGATGAACTCGAGTTTGTCGAGATCGAGCATGGCTTTACCTATATAGAGATCAACAATGCCAGGGCGCATGCTACCCTGTCGACCTATTCTGGCCAGGTCCTGTCTTACCGGCCAAAGGGTCAGCCGCACGACTTGCTGTTTGTCAGTGACAAGGCTTACTACGAGGACGGCAAGGCGATCAAGGGCGGCATTCCGGTTTGCTGGCCCTGGTTTGGTCCCGACCCTGATGGCAAGGGCAGGCCGGCACACGGTTTTGTGCGCAACCGCCAATGGCAGGTAAGCGCCAGCGAGTCGCTCGCCGATGGTTCAACAAAGGTCATCATGAGCCTGACCGAGAGTGACGAAACACGTGGTATCTGGCCGCACCCTTTCAGGCTCAGTATTGAAATTACCGTCGGAGATTCACTCCGGGTTGAGCTGGTGACGCACAACAGCGGTGCTGAAAATGTCACTATCAGCCAGGCATTACACACCTATTTCCAGGTGGGCGATATCAGCAAGGTCAGTGTGCTGGGCCTTGAGGGTGCTGAATACATCGATAAGGTCGATGACTCCACCCGGAAAATACAGACGGGTGCGGTGACGATTGATGCTGAGGTTGATCGGATCTACACGGGTGTAACGGGTGAACTGGTGATCGATGATGCTTCGCTGGGTCGCAAGATCCACATCACCTCCACAGGATGCAGCACGGCCGTGGTCTGGAATCCATGGGCTGAAACAGCCGCATCCATGGCTGATCTTGATGACGATGATTACCGAAAAATGATCTGTGTTGAAACCGCCAATGCCGGGCCGGAGACAGTAGAAATAGCCGCTGGCGGCTATTACCGGCTGCAAGCGGAGTATACAATCGAGGATTAGCCGATAATGTTGTCATGCGGTCACCATGGGTTATGTGACAGAGTGTATCCGCCAGGCGGCCTGAATCCGGACCATGCCAGGCAGCAGCGACGCAGACATCAGACAGTCTATGCAATACCCGTCATAATGAAGACAAAGAAAAAAGTGACAAGAACAGAGCAGTTACCCCTGATTGGCTGGCGTGAATGGGTCGGCCTGCCTGATCTGGGCATCGACCGGATCAAGGCAAAAATTGATACGGGTGCCCGCACTTCTGCCTTGCACGCCTTTTATCTGGAACCCTTTGAACGGGATGGTGCCGCGTGGGTTCGATTTGGTGTGCACCCAAAGCAGGGCAGGGATGATGTGGTGGTCAATTGCGAGGCGCCGGTCCATGACCAGCGGCTGGTGACGGACTCCGGCGGGCATACCGAGGAACGTTACGTCATCAGGACAACCGTCCGGCTGGCGGAACTGCAGTGGCCGGTCGAACTGACGCTCACCAATCGGGACACGATGCGCTTCCGCATGCTGCTGGGACGGACCGCATTGAACGACCGCTTTTTCGTTGATCCTGCTGCATCCTATCCAATCAGTAAAGCGGTCTCACGGCAGTAAGCCACCAAGGAGATATTTATGAGAATTGCCATCCTGT
>Ga0316198_10003142_pt1 | contig 10047 bp, 4 predicted proteins | sample OudBieAanoxic_MG_FD_204935 | JGI IMG/M metagenome (GOLD analysis project Ga0316198, IMG submission 204935) | Coastal sediment microbial communities from Oude Bieten Haven, Netherlands - site A anoxic | ecosystem: Environmental > Aquatic > Marine > Coastal > Sediment | place: Netherlands...
ATATCCGGGCGTTCGTGTCTGCCATCGGTTTCCTGGGAGCGCGGAAGCAGCGCCTCTCGCGCGAGATCGCGTCCAGCGCGGTCGGGGGCAACGCCGATGCGTTGCCAGCATGGGTCGGGCCCTGCGTGCGACGTGCGCGCGTCGCGATCGGTGCGTATGAGCACGAGGTCGCGTCGCGGATGAGCATCTCCCGATCGGCCCTCGTGCTCATCGAGCTCGGCCAGCGCTCGCTCCGACGAGGTACGGCGCAGGCCGCTCTCCGGGCCCTGCAACAGCTCGCCACCGAGCGTGAAGTCGAGTCGCCTGGCCTCTACTTCGAGGCCATCGACGAACTCTCTCGCGTGCTCGCCTGTCGATGGGCCACCGTCGCCTCGGTCAGGCCTGAGGCACCTCGAGGCGAGTACGTCTACGACGTGTCTGTGCAGGATACGGAGACGTTCCTCGCCGGCTTCGGCGGCCTCGTCGTACACAACACGTTCACCATCAGCGAGACCATCGCCCGGGTGGGCAAGCCCACGCTGGTGCTGGCCCACAACAAGACGCTGGCCGCACAGCTGTACAGCGAGTTCCGCGATTTCTTCCCCAACAACGCGGTCGAGTACTTCGTCAGCTACTTCGACTACTACCAGCCCGAGGCGTACCTGCCCCGCAGCGACACCTACATCGAGAAGGACTCCAGCCGCAACGACGAGATCGACAAGCTGCGACACGCGGCCACTCGGTCGTTGTTCGAGCGCAAGGACGTGATCATCGTGGCGAGCGTGTCGTGTATCTACGGCCTAGGTGCCCCGGTGGACTACGGCGCGACGGTCTTGCGCCTTCGTGTGGGTGGCCGCTATCGCCGGGACGGCGTGCTTCGGCAGCTGGTGGACCTGCAGTACTCACGCAACGACCAGGCCCTCTCCCGGGCGAAGTTTCGCGTTCGCGGGGACACCCTCGAGCTGCAGCCGGCCTACGACGACTTCATCGCCCGCGTGGAGTTCTTCGGGGATGAGGTCGAGCGAGTGACGGAGCTGGACCCACTGACCGGTGAGGTTCTGGCCGAGCGCAATGAGCTCAACGTCTACCCCGCCTCCCACTACGTCACGCCCCAAGAGAAGCTGATCGTGGCCATCGACGACATCGACGCGGAGATGGAGCAGCGCGTGGGGGAGCTCGAGAAGCGGGGCATGATCCTGGAGGCGGAGCGGCTGCGGCAGCGCACGACCTTCGACCTGGAGATGATGCGCGAGCTGGGGTTCTGCTCGGGCATCGAGAACTACTCCCGCCACCTGGCCCGACGCGAGGCCGGCTCGCGCCCGTGGACCCTGCTGGACTACTTCCCGCCCGACTGGCTGCTCGTGATCGACGAGAGCCACATGACCATCCCGCAGGTCGCGGGCATGTACAAGAACGACCGCACGCGCAAGGAGATCCTGGTCGACTTCGGCTTCCGCCTGCCTTCGGCCCTGGACAACCGGCCGCTGACCTTCGAGGAGTTCGAGGCGCATCTCGACCAGGTCGTGCACATGAGCGCCACGCCGGGCCCCTGGGAGCTGCAGCGGGCGGAGGGCGTCGTGGAGCAGCTCATCCGACCCACCGGCATCGTGGACCCCACCATCGAGGTGCGCCCGACCGAGGGCCAGATCGACGACCTCATCGACCGCATCAAGGAACGAGTCGAACGTGGCGAACGGGTGCTGGCCACGACGCTCACCAAGCGCATGGCCGAGGACCTCGCCGACTACCTGCACGAGATGGGCATCCGCGTCTCCTACCTCCACAGCGAGGTCGACACGCTCGAGCGGGTGCAGATCCTGCGCGACCTGCGTCTGGGCGTGTACGACGTGCTCGTGGGCATCAACCTGCTGCGCGAGGGCATCGACCTGCCGGAGGTCACGCTGGTGGCCATCCTCGACGCCGACAAGGAAGGCTTCCTGCGCAGCGCCTGGTCGCTCATCCAGGTCATCGGCCGTGCCGCGCGCAACACCGGCGGCGAGGTCGTGATGTACGCCGACCGCGTGACCGAATCGATGCAGGTGGCCATCGACGAGACGAACCGGCGGCGCAGCATCCAGGAGGCCTACAACGAGGAGCACGGCATCGAGCCGCAGACGATCGTCAAGGAGATCCGCGACATCAACGACCGCCTGGCCGCCGCGGCCGAGCCGTCCGCCAGCTACGGCTCGGACGAGCGCGATGTGACCGAGCTGAGCACGGCCGAGGTGGAGAAGCTGGTGTCCCAGCTCGAAGCGGAGATGAAGAACGCGGCCAAGCAGCTCGAGTTCGAGCGAGCGGCGGCACTGCGCGACGAGATCCAGGACATCCGCATCCGGGTGCTCGAGCAGGATGCCTCGGTGGCCGTGCTGAAGCAGGCGGAGAGGGCCGCCGCCGGCGCCGACAAGCGTGCGACACCGACGGCCAAGCCGTCCGAGCGAGCGGCCGCCCGCAAGGCCGGGGAGCGGCGTGGCCGACGCGAGGCGACGGAGGAGTCAGCGCTGGAGGTCACCGAGGTCAAGGTCCTGCCCGCCGGCGAGGAACCGGTCGAGATCGACGAGGGCACGGCCGCCGACGTGTTCCCCGGCATCAAGGACGCCCACGAGGACGACGACGAGGGCTGGATGGCGCGCTGGCTGGACAAGCCCACCTGGGACCGGCGCGTCACCCCCAACGTCATCAAGCGAACTGGGCAGCGACCGCGACGACGACGCTGACCGACTGACCCGCCAGACAAGACGAGGGGCCGAGGCGTTGGCTGATCGCATGCACGACGGCGCCGCCGAGCCGCTCCCGAGAACCCACGGCGTGCAAGACCAGGTGCGTGCTCGTTCGGTGTCCGCGATATGGTACGGAACGCGCCGATCGCGCGACAGAAGAGGGTCATCGATGACCGAGCTGCTTCCCGAACCGTATGGCAGGCAACCCCTCACGACGACACCGGTCTTCATCTTCGACGCCGGCGCCGGCACGAACCCGGCTGTCAACCACATGCGCGTGCCGTACCACAAGGCCAACAAGTCCTCCATCACCCACTACCCCATCGACCACATCGCGGACCTGCTGGCGTACCACGACTTCGGCCGGTACAACGGTCGCCTCGAGCCGATGAACGTGTACGGGCCCACCGGCGAGCTGCCCGAGCTGGGCATCAACGCGCTCGTGGAGAACCTCCTCTTCGTGGCGGCCTGGCACGATGGCTCCGAGAGAGGCCAGGTCGATGTCCGTGGCTTCGACAACCCCGCCCACATCCAGGCCAAGGACGGCGCGAACCACGATCCGAGCGTGATGCACGGCGTCAGCAAGTGGCTCGACGACAGCATCATCCCGGTGCCCGAGATCGAGGCCTTCCAGAAGGAGCTGGCCGCCAAGGGCATGCGCTGGGCAGCCCGGGCCTTCAGGGAGAGCAAACGTGCCCGACGCTGAGCCTGAGGAGCACCGTAGCGAGCGTTCGTCGCACGCTATCTACGGCCTCATCATCATCACCTCGGCCCTGGTCGCCGATCGTGAGCACGTGGATGACCCGCTGACCGCGTTGCTCCTGGTCTGGGGAGCCGGCATCGTGCTGCTGCTGGCGCATCTCTACTCCGCGTTCGTGGGCGAGACGGGCACCAAGGGCCGCTGGCTGTCTCACACGGAGCGCCACCTGCTCATCGCCGACAACGTGCCGGTGCTGTGGTCCATCGTCGTTCCGACGCTGCTCATCTCGCTCGCGGGCATCGGGCTCATCGAGCTCGGGGCCGCGATCGACGTATCGATCGTGGCGGCTGTCGCCGGTCTCTTCGCGGTGGGCGTCATCCAATCCCGCAAGAGCGGTGCGCCGGTCGCGACCCAGGTCGGGATCGGCGTCATCGGCGTGATCGTCGGTGTCATCGTGATCGCCCTGGAGGTGGCGCTTGGGCATTGACCGGTCATGCATCGCCCACATCGATTCGGTAGGCTCACCGGCGTGAGCCGGACGACCACGCCACGTTCCCGAGCGGACTGCCCGTGAGCGCGCCGTCGACGCCCGGCGGCTGGCGCCGGTTCGTGCCCATCTCGGTCTGGCTCGCCAGCTACCAGCAGGGCTTCCTGGTCCCCGACCTCATCGCCGCCATGACGGTCTGGGCGTTGATGGTGCCCGAGGCCATGGCCTACGCCTCGCTCGCGGGTATGCCGCCCGAAACCGGTCTCTATGCCGCCTTGGTCGCGCCACTCGCGTACGCCGTCTTCGGCACGTCCCGCCAGCTCAACGTGGGGCCGAGCTCCACGGTGGCGGTGCTCTCGTTCTCCATCGTCGCGGGCATCGCGGCGGGCAGCGACGACCCGTCCACGTTCTACGCCCTGACCGCCGGACTGGCCCTCCTGACCGGAGCGATCTTCGTCATCGCCGGCCTCGCCAAGCTCGGCTTCCTGGCGGACTTCATGTCCAGGCCGGTGCTCGACGGATTCATCGTGGGCCTGGCCATGACCATCGCGGCCGGCCAGCTGCACAAGCTCTTCGGCATCCACGAGACCGGCGACAACTTCTTCGGCGACATCGCGGCGGTCATCGTCAACCTCGACGAAACCGTCCTGGCGACCGTCGTCATCGGCTTCGGCAGCCTGGTCTTCCTCTTCGCTCTCGAGAAAGTGATGCCCAGGATCCCGGCGGCCCTGGTGGTGACCTTCCTGGCCATCATCGTCGTGTCTGTGCTGAGCCTGACCGAAGAAGGCGTCGAGGTCATCGGCGAGATCCCGGCCGGGCTGCCCTCGCTGGAGTGGCCCGACATCTCGCTCACGCAGTGGATCAGCCTCATCCCCGGCGCGGTGGCGATCGTCGTCGTCGGCTTCGCCGAATCGGTCGCGGCAGCGCGGACCTACGCGCGCAAGCACGACTACAAGGTCGATGCCAACCAGGAGATGATCGGCGTCGGCGCATCCAACCTGGCCACCGGCATCGTTGGCGCCTTCGTCGTCGACGGCAGCCTGAGCAAGACAGCGGCTGCGGACCAGGCCGGCCAGAAGACGCAGTTCGCCTCGGTCGCGCTCACCGCCGCGGTGTTCTTCACCATCCTCTTCCTGACCGGGCTCTTCGAGAACCTGCCCGAGGCCACGCTCGGCGCCATCGTCATCCACGCCGTCTGGCACCTCATCGACCTGGACAAGGTCGGTCGCTACTGGACGATCCGGCGGAACGATTTCTGGGCCGGAGCGGCCGCGCTCGTGGGCGTCCTGATCTTCGGCATCCTGGCCGGCCTCGTCATCGCCGTGGTGGTCTCCTTCCTGATGTTGCTCGCACGCGCGAGCCGCCCGAACTGGAGCGTCCTCGGCCGCACGCTGGATGTCGACTCCGACGACGTCGCCTACCAGGACGTGGCCAAGCACCCCGACGCCGAGACGTTCCCTGGCCTGCTCATCATCCGCTTCGACGCAGACCTCTTCTTCGCCAACGCCAACGTCTTCGCCGACCACGTGCGCGAGGCCATCGACGCGTCCGATCCGAAGCCGAGCGTCGTGCTCATCGACGCGGAGTCGATCAACGATGTCGATACCACCGCCCTGTCGATCGTGCGGGACTTCCGCGACGAGCTGGCCGCCGAAGGCATCGAGCTGTGGGTCGCGCGGATGAAGTCACACGTGGAGGAGGAAGCCACCCGCATCAACGGCGTCGCCCCGGAGAACCTGTACCGCACGGTGCGGGCCGCCGTGGCGGCCTTCAAGCCACGAGCGGCCTCCACGGACGAGGCCGCGCCAGACGACAAGCGGATCGATGTGGAGGGGTCCGCGGACTGATGCCGTCGGCGTCACGCCCGGGCGGACCGCCCTAGTCGTCCTCCCGTGGCGCGGGCGTGCCGGTGGGCACGTAGTCCTCGCGGTCGCGCTCGTCCTGCATGTCGAAGACCGTCTGGATGGGGTCGCGCCGGCCGATGAGGAACCAGGCCAGGAGGGCACCGCCGATGCCGACCACTCCGCTCAGGATCAGGGCCCCGGTGACCCCGTCGAGGTAGGCCACCGAGTAGGCCGCGCCCTTGATGGGGTCGGCTCCCTCCAGCGTCGCGGCGTAGACCTCGCGGAAGCGGGGCGTACCCAGCGACCGTAGCGTCAGCTCGAACTCGGCCAGCAGCGCCTCAGCGTTCTCCGGGGAGCGGCGCTCGGCGATGCCTCGTGCGCTGGCCACCGCAGTGGTCGCCAGCAGCGTGGTCGCGGCGATGATGCCGATACGTGAGCCGAGCCCGACCGAGGCCTCGTTGATGGCTGCGGCCGACCCGGGCAGGCCTCGTGGCGTGCTGGCGAAGACGATGGCCGTGCGGACCGTGGTGCCCAACACGAACCCGGCTCCGATGAGCACGAGCGGGGCGATGAAGAGCAGGTAGTGGGCAGCACCGAGCACCGCTTCGGCGGTCTCGGGGTTGACCTGGTAGAACTCGCGCACGAAGCCGACGATGGCGATGAGGACCGCAGCCAACAGGAGGTTAGCCGCGCCCACGGCCAGGGTGCCAGCGGACATGATCCCGCGTGGGCCGAAGCGACGCAGCAAGATGCCGGCCACCGGTCCGGCCACGAAGAGCGCGATGGCGAAGGGCGCGATGGCGAGAATGGCGAACAGCGTGCCGTAGCCGAGGGAGTACTCGAAGACGACCGGCAGCAGCATCAGCGGCACCGCTTGGGCGAACCCGATGGCCACGCCTACCGCCAGCGCGGCTCCCAGAGCGCGCCGGTCCAGGCGCAGGGCCTCGACCGCTTCTGTCGTGCGCCGCCAGCGGAATGCGATGGTGGCCAGCCCGAGCGCCCCCCCGACGATGAGCACGAGCGGGATGGTCACACCGCCCTGGCCCCCGATGGCCACGATCCCGCTCACGATGGCCAGCACCGACATGGCCCAGACGGCGATGGCGATCACCAGCGTCGGGCTGGCAGGGATGCTGCCCGGGATACGCGGCACGTAGCGTCGCGCGGCCCACATCGCCACGGCCGCTGCCAGCGCGGTGAGCGCGTAGGCCAGCCAGGTCTCGAAGGTGAAGCTCGACGGCGCGCCCGCCTCCTCGCTGGGAATCAGACGCGGGAAGAGGGTGAGGACGGCGGGGGAGGCCGCCGCACCGGCCCCGAACGCGCCGTAGACGAACCCGAGGGCGGTGGCCCTTGGGATGCCCTCGTAGGTGATGGCCACTGATCCGATGCCGTAGGTGAGGACGAGTCCCGAGGCGGCCACGGCGATGAAGTTGGTGGCGTAGAAGACAGCGCCGCTGTCGACGACCACAGCCAGCAGCGCGCTCGCGGTCATCGCGCCTAGACCGCCCACCAGGAGCCAGCGCTGACGCAGGATGTCGGTGGCCAGGCCACCCACGATGATGGTGGCGGTGGAGGCGAAGGCCAGCAGCAGGAGGAGGTTCTGCAGCTCCGGCTGGACGCGCAGCGCCTCCTGGGCCGTGGGGAGGCCAGGGGACAGCACGCGCGGCGTGAGCCCGACGGCGAAGAGCGCCAGCGATCCGGCCAGGAGGATGCCCCGCTGGCGCGGATCGTCGATGACCTCGTGGATGAACGCTGGCAACTTGAGGCGGCTCACGCGGGAATGGTAGCGAGCCGCAGGTGCCACCGACGCATGAGTCCTACCCCCAAGCTCACGCATCGACCCCGGCCGCCGCTCACGCATCCGCTTTAGAACGCCTGGTCTATCGGTGCTGCGTGCACTAGACTGGTCACGTGCCCCAGGATCGCCTCGTCGTTCGCGGTGCCCGCGAACACAACCTCAAGAACATCGACCTCGAGCTGCCTCGCGACCGGCTGATCGTCATCACCGGGCTCTCCGGCAGCGGCAAGTCCAGTCTCGCCTTCGACACCATCTACGCCGAGGGCCAGCGGCGCTACGTCGAGTCGCTGTCGGCCTACGCCCGCCAGTTCCTGGGTCAGATGGAGAAGCCGGACGTCGACCAGATCGACGGCCTCTCGCCGGCCATCTCCATCGACCAGAAGGGTGCTTCGCGCAACCCGCGCTCGACCGTGGGCACGGTCACCGAGATCTACGACCACCTGCGTCTGCTCTTCGCGCGGGTCGGGCATCCCCACTGCCCGGCCTGCGGGCGCGAGATCACGCGCATGACCGTGCAGCAGATCGCCGACCGCATCCGGCAGCTACCCGACGGCAGCCGCATCCTCGTGCTCGGTCCGCTCATCAAGGACCGCAAGACGGAGGGCGAGCGGGTGTTCGCGGCCGCGCGACGACAGGGGTTCGTGCGCGTGCGCGTGGACGGCGAGTTGATGGACCTCGACGACGCGCCGACCCTCGACAAGTACAAGCGCCATTCGATCGAGGTCGTGGTCGACCGCCTCATCGTGCGTCACGCCGACGCCGACGGGACGCCCTACGGACCCGACAACCCAGACCCCGACGCCGCCCGCCTGGCGGACTCGGTGGAGACGGCCCTGCGGCTGGGGGAGGGGGGCATGCTGGTGGCCCCGGCGGACGAGGACGCCTTCGAAGAGCAGCGCTACAGCGAGCGCTACAGCTGCGCCTACGACGGCACCACCATCGACGAGCTGGAACCGCGCTCGTTTTCCTTCAACTCGCCCCACGGCGCCTGCCCCGACTGCACCGGCCTGGGCATCCGCCTCGAGTTCGCGGTCGATCGCATCATCCCCGACCGCTCCAAGTCGATCCCTGACGGCGCCATGGTCCCGTGGCGCACCGTGCCTACCGAGCTGTCATGGCGGCTGAAGACGACGAAAGCGATCATGGATGCGCACGGCTGGGACTACCACGCCTCCATCGAGGACCTGCCCAAGGAGGCCCTCCAGTACCTCCTCTTCGCCAAGAAGAGCGAGAAGGTGGAGGTCCGCTACAAGCACGACCGTGGCGAGAACTCGTACGTGGCCACCTTCGAAGGCGTGGTCACCAACCTCGAGCGGCGCTACCGCGAGACCGAGTCGGACTACATCCGCACCGAGCTCGAGAAGTACATGGTCGAGCGCCATTGCCCCACCTGCGACGGGAAGCGGCTCAAGCCTGCTGCCCTGGGCGTGACCATCGAAGAGCGCAACATCAGCGACGTGGCGGCCATGGCGGTGAGCGACGCGCTGGCCTGGGTGGCGGCGTTGCCGGACGTGCTCAGCGAACGGGAGATGGCCATCGCGCGCATGGTCAACAAGGAGATCAGCGACCGCCTCGGGTTCCTGGCCGACGTCGGCCTCGACTACCTGACCATCGACCGCACCAGCTCCACGCTATCGGGCGGCGAGGCGCAGCGCATCCGGCTGGCCACGCAGATCGGCTCCAGCCTGGTGGGCGTGCTCTACATCCTCGACGAGCCCACCATCGGCCTGCACCAGAAGGACAACGCCAAGCTCATCGCCACGCTCATCCGCCTGCGCGACCTGGGCAACACCCTCATCGTGGTCGAGCACGACGAGGAGACCATCCGGGTGGCCGACTGGGTCGTGGACATCGGACCAGCCGCCGGTGAGCACGGAGGCGAGGTCATCGCCAGCGGCCCGCTGAGCGCGGTGCTGAAGGAGAAGCGCTCGCTCACCGGGGCCTATCTCCGCGGCGAGCAGATGGTGGCGATCCCCGAGACGCGACGTGAGGGCAACGGCAAGGCGCTCGTCGTACGCGCGGCTCGGGAACACAACCTCAAGGATCTCGATGTGCGCTTCCCGCTGGGTGCCTTCACGGCCGTCACCGGCGTGTCCGGCTCGGGCAAGTCCACGCTCGTCACCGACGTGCTCTATGCCGCGCTCGCTCGTACCGTCAGCGGCGCCCGCGTGGAGCCGGGTGCGCACGACGCGCTCGAGGGCACCGAAGCCGTGGACAAGATCGTCGACATCGACCAGAGCCCCATCGGCCGCACGCCCCGCTCCAACCCGGCCACCTATACCGGTCTCTTCGGTCCCATCCGCGAGCTCTTCGCCGGCGTGCCGGAGGCGCGCGTCCGCGGCTATGGTCCCGGCCGCTTCAGCTTCAACGTCAAGGGCGGCCGCTGCGAGAACTGCAAGGGTGACGGCATCCTCAAGATCGAGATGCAGTTCCTGCCCGACGTCTACGTGCCCTGCGAGGTCTGCGGCGGCAAGCGCTACAACCGCGAGGCACTCGAGATCCACTACCGCGGCCACTCCATC
>Ga0316198_10003143_pt1 | contig 10045 bp, 6 predicted proteins | sample OudBieAanoxic_MG_FD_204935 | JGI IMG/M metagenome (GOLD analysis project Ga0316198, IMG submission 204935) | Coastal sediment microbial communities from Oude Bieten Haven, Netherlands - site A anoxic | ecosystem: Environmental > Aquatic > Marine > Coastal > Sediment | place: Netherlands...
GTCCACGTTGGAACCGGATCCGAGCAGAACGAGGGCCCCCGTTCCCTGGCGAAGAATCAAATCGACCGCGGAACGCAACGCAGTGCCCGGGGCAAAGCTGCGAAGGATGTCAAGAGAGTCGGCAGCGCGTGACGTCATGGGCGGCTCAGGCTACTAGAAATCGGCCCTCACCACCCGTCTCGTCGCCAACGGAGTCGGGGGCGACAGACCGGCCGCGAGCAGGGCATCGTCAATCCGATCGACCGCGCCATCGTCAGGGGCAACGATGGCCTCAACTCCCATGCGCTTGACCTCCTCCCGACGATGGTCCCCCTGTCCAACGGCTCGCACCTCCCCGGTAAGGCCGACCTCGCCCCAGGCCGCGACGCCGGTCGCTGCCGCCCCGATTCGCGACGAGGCAAGGGCCAACGCCACCGCCAGGTCGGCTCCAGGCTCCCGAACCCGAAACCCACCGACAACGCTGACGAACACATCCTGACCTGCGAAGGAGACGCCGGCATGGCGTTCCAGGACGGCGATGATCTGATGGACACGGGCGGCTTCGAGGCCCTTGACGCTGCGGCGGGGTTGAGGCAACGAGGTTGGCGCCACCAATGCCTGCACCTCGAGTAGCAGGGGCCGACGGCCCTCCATCGATGGAAACAGGACCGTCCCCGGGACGTCGCCGCGCCATCCTCCGTTGAGCACGCTGCCGGGATCCAGCAGTTCGGCTAAGCCGGCCTCCTGCATTTCGAAGAACCCCACCTGGTGCACCGCACCAAACCGGTTCTTCAGATTCCTCAACAGACGCAGACCCCAGTCGGGGTCACCTTCGAGGTACAGCACCACGTCCACCATGTGCTCGAGGAGTTTGGGGCCGGCAATCGAACCCTCCTTGGTGACATGGCCGACAATGAAGACCGGAATCGAAGATCGTTTGGCGAGGGCCACAAGCCGCGCCCCGCACTCTCTCACCTGCGCCACCATCCCGGGGCTGCCTTCGACCTCTCCGGTGGCAAAGGTCTGGATCGAATCGACGACAAGCGCGGCAGGTTGCAGCTCTTCAGCCAGCCGAATCACCTCGTCAACGTCGTTGGTCGCCGTGACCAGCACCTTGTCCAGGTCGACACCGAGGCGGCGCGCCCGCATCGCAATCTGGCCGATCGATTCTTCGGCAGACGCCACCAACGTGACCCGGCCGGGGCCGGCGAGAAGGGCGGCGGCCTGAAGCAACAGCGTAGACTTCCCTACCCCCGGTTCGCCCCCGACGAGAATCGCAGCGCCGGACACCAGCCCGCCGCCAAGTACCCGGTCGATCTCGCCGATCCCCACCGGCCTTCGCTCCACAGGGTGTGATCCGGCAGCAGCTAGTGAAACGGCCTTGGAGGAAGCGGGCGACTGCTTGGCTCCTCGGAACTCCTGTAGCGCGCCCTTCTCCCGGCACTGCGGACAGAAGCCCATCCACTTGCCGCTGTGGAACCCGCAGGCGCGGCACTCAAACCGGACCCGACCGTTGACGCTCTTCGCCATTGTGTTGCCTGCCTCTTCCCTCGCTACTGCCCAGCACACTGCCGAATCGATGATGGGCAGCGTCCACAACGGTAGGGAGCAGGTGTGACAAAAACGCGTCGTCAGCGGTGCAGGTAACGCCAGATTGCCCACGTCAGAAGGGCAAGAACCACCACGAGAAGCAGGAGGCCACCCAGAACGTTCGTTCCCGTCCAGGTCTCAACTTCTCGTACCGCGCGAATATCCACCATTCGTGGCACAATAGCCCCGTTCACAGTGGCCAACCGGCGCCGGTCCAGTTTGCCCACACCCACCCCACCGGCATGAAGGAGTCCCGTTGGAGGACGACAGGCCTGTCGATTCGTTCGACGATTTGTTCGAGCCCTTCGAACTCGAGGACGGTCCGCCACCCCCAGGCACCAAACCGCCGGCCCCCCGCAAGGAGGCCGCTCCCAAGAAGGATGCGGTGCCGACCGTGGCGTGCCCGTCCTGTGGCACCGTAAACCAGGCGTACAACCGTCATTGTGAGGCGTGTGGTGCCCGGCTGGGCAAGAGCCCACTGCCGGTGGCTCCGCCGCCGATGGTGCGCGCCACGCCCGGTGGCCGGGCCCTCGGTGTCCTCGCCGCGGTCGTATTGGTCGTCGCTCTCGCCGCACTCTTGTTCAACGTGTTCGGCGGCGGTGGCGAGGAGACGGCGGCCACCAGCACCACGATCACCACGACCACACAAGCCGTGTTCGTTCAGGAGCTCCAGCCCACATCGGCTGAGGCGAATTCTGAACTCAGCCCATCATTTGGCGCTGCCAACCTCATCGACGCCGACCCGGCAACCGAGTGGCAGGACCAGGGTTTGCGCGGCATCGGCGCCGCACTCACGTTCCGCTTCTCCCAACCGGTTGAGATCACCGAGATCGAGATCGTCAACATCCCCGACGAGGACCGGTACAAGCAGAACTACCGCATCAAGGGCTACAAGATCACCGTCGACGACCTCAGCTACGACATCTCGGGCCAGTTGACCGACATCAACACGCCACAAACGGTCGATGTCGCCAGCATCAGCACTCGGGTGCTCACCATCGAGGTCACGTCGACCTACAAGGCAGAGGGCGTCGGCGACAATCCGCCGTTCACCGAATTGGTTCTAGCGGACGTGCGCTTCTTCGGACGCTTGAGCCAGTAGCACCCGAAGGCTTCGGGGTACCAGCCGTTGCGGGTACGCCAGATCACCGGGCGATCCTTGCCGTGTGACGAGAGCCGAGCGAGACGCCATCCCTCGGGTGGACCAGGGCGCGGTCTCTACTCCTTCACGTACGGCTTGTAGTCGCTGGGCGGACGACTGCGACCGACGAGGCCCGCCACCACGAAGATCGTGACGGCGTACGGTGCCATTCCGAGGAACTCGGAGGGGATCGGTGTGTTGAGGATGCCCAGCTTGACCTGGAGCGAGTCGGCGAACCCAAACACGAGAGCAGCCGCCAGGGCGCCAACCGGGTGCCAGCGACCGAAGATCATCGCGGCCAAGCCGATGAAGCCACGGCCGGCCGTCATGTTCTCGTCGAAGCGTCCGACCGAGCCGATCGTGAAGTAGGCGCCACCAAATCCGGCAACCAGACCGCCGAGTATCACATTCAGGTACTTCATCCGGTACACGTTGATACCGACGGTGTCGGCCGCCCGGGGCTTCTCGCCCACCGCACGGGTCCGCAGCCCCCAGCGGGTCTGGTACAAACCGAATGTGGTGACCGCAACGACCACGTACATGGCGTACACGAAGATGTTCTGGTCGAACAACACGGGGCCGATCAGCGGGATGTCCGAGAGCAATGGGATGGCGATGGCCTGCATGATCGGCGCATTGTTGAGTTGCGGGTTCTCCACCAGGATCTGAGACGTGTAGAACGATGTCATCCCAAGGACAAAGATGTTGATGACCACGCCCGCGATGATTTGGTCCACGGTGAACTTCACGGTGAGCACCGCTAGCACCAACGCTAGAAGACCTCCCACGAGCGCGGCGCCGATCATCCCCGCCACGGCCCCCATCGTTGACCCGACGATGGCCCCGGTGAAGGCGCCGCCGAGCAGCATGCCTTCTATCCCGATGTTGATGATGCCGGTTCGCTCACACAGAATGCCCGAGATAGCGCCGAACGTGATCGGCACGGCTCGTTTCATGGTCTCCTGCAGAATGCCGACCAAGCTGAACGATGCCCCCGACGCCGCCCACGCCAGGAATGACAGCGCAAAAAGCCCGATCCCAATGGCAAGCACAAGATTTGTTCTCGATCCGAATCCGCGCATCCATTCGCGCGCTCCGAGAAAGGCAAGAATCGCCGCCACGATGAACGCCAGTCCGGCGACGGGAACCGTGATGTCACCAACCTGGATCGCATCTTGCGGCCGGCTCAATACGAAGGTGGCGGAACCTTCCCCGCCGAAGCCAAAGGCAAACAGCGTGATACCGGCCAGCACGAAGTAGACAATCGACAAGACCTTGGCGCGGCGAATCTGGGCCGGGGTGCGAACCTTCGGCGCATCGGCTGGTGCCGTCGTAGCCGTCATGTCGCCCACCCCGAAGAGACCTCTATACCTCGGGTTTCGCCTCGAACCCGGTAAACGGCCTTGACCAGCGCCGGGGCAGCGATGAACACGATGATGAGTGCCTGGATCACCTGCACGATGTCGATACCCACATTGGTCGACACCTGCATGTTCTGGCCACCGGCCGCCAGCGCCCCAAAGAGGATACCGGCAGCGACCACCCCGAACGGGTGCGACCTCCCCAATAGGGCAAGGGCGATCGCGTCGAAGCCGATCATGCCGATGAATCCTGGGGTGGCCCGCCCCAGCGTCCCCGAAACGAGGTCGACTCCGGCAAGGCCGGCCATGGAACCTGCCACGGCCATGACGGCCACGATCAGGAACACGACATTCATCCCGGCATAGCGGGCGCCGTCCGGGTTGGCACCAACCGTGCGGAACTCAAACCCGATGGTCGATCGGTACAGCAGCCACCAGACGAAAGTGGCCGCCAGGATGGCCACGATGAACCCGAGATGCACGCGATACCGGGGATTGAGCCAGTCCAGCAGCTTGGTATATCGCGCTGAATCCATGACGCTCTTGGACACCGGATCGCTCCTGCCCTCGAGCTGGAAAAAGGACTGCGTGAGCAACCAGTCAACGAGGCGTAGAGCGATGAAGTTCAACATGATGGTCGTGATGACCTCGTGGGCGCCGGTCTTGGCTCGCAGGTAGCCGGGGATGCCGCCCCAGATTGCCCCGCCAATTAGGCCGGCGATGATGATGAGCGGAATGTGGATGAAGACGGGCAGGCTGAACTGGAAACCAACAACCAGGGCGAACATGCCGCCGATCAGGGCTTGACCGTTGGCGCCGATATTGAAGAGCCCGGCTTGGAACCCGATGGCCACGGCGAGGCCGGCCAGGATCAAAGGAGCGGCCCGAGTCAACGTTTCAGAGATAGGGCCAATACCACCAAAAGCACCTTCGAACAACGCTACGTAGGCATCTTTGATCGTAGTGGCGGTGACGCTGAGGGCCTCGCCGGGGTCCGAACCCCAGAGACGCAGGGTGTCCACGTCGCTGAACGCGATGATGATTGCCCCGACGATCAGCGCGCTGAGGATGGCCAACAAGGGAATAAGGATGTTGTTGCGCCAATCGACCCGCCCGGCCCCAGTCATGTCCGTGAGAAGCGAAGAGTCGCTCCGCTCTTCCTCGTACCGAGCAACCGGGTCTGACTCTGGGTTCTGGTTCTGATCGCTGTCGTCAATCATTGTTCGCTCTTGGCTCCCGCCATATAGAGGCCCAGTTCGGTATTGGACGTATCCTCCGGGCGCTTCTCCGCCACTATCTTGCCGCCGAACATCACCAGGATGCGATCGGACAATGCCATGACCTCGTCGAGTTCGGTGGAGACGATGAGCACCGCGGCGCCCCTGTCGCGTTCCTCGACGATACGTTCGTGGATGAACTCGATGGAGCCAACGTCGACGCCACGGGTCGGTTGCGAGGCAACCACAAAATCGACTTGGCGCCCGAATTCACGAGCCACGATCACCTTCTGCTGATTGCCACCAGAGAGGTTCCCGGCATCGACCGCCGCCGACGGGGTTCGCACGTCGAACTCCTTGATCAGCCGCTCCGCTTCCTCCTCGCTGCGCGGCCAATCCATGCTGACCCCATGGCTAAATGGCTCCTCGTAGTACGAGTTGAGGACGAAGTTCTCGGTGAGTGAGAAACTGAGGACGAGACCGCTGCGTTGCCGGTCCTCCGGCACGTGAGCGACGCTGGCGTTGTGGACCTCACGGGGAGTTGCATTGGTGAGATCATCTTGGTTGATGCTCACGGTTCCACTGATGACCTCCCGCAGGCCGGTGAGCGCCTCGACCAGCTCGGTCTGGCCGTTGCCCTGCACGCCGGCGATGCCGACGATCTCACCCTTGCGTACCGTGAAAGAAACATGGTTCACGGCGATCTGATCGTGAACATTCAGTACCGCCAGATCGCTCACGTCGAGCACGATATCGGTGGGTTGGGCAGGCGCCTTGGAGACGGTCAAGTCCACCGGCCGACCCACCATCATCTCCGCAAGCTGACTCTCAGTGGCGTCGTTGGGGTCGGCCTCGCCGACGACAGCGCCACGCCGCAATACCGCGATACGGTCGGCGATCTCGAGGACCTCTTTGAGTTTGTGAGTAATGAAGACGATGGCCTTGCCATCGTTCTTCAGCATCTGGAGAATCCCAAAAAACTCCTCCACCTCCTGAGGAGTGAGCACTGCCGTTGGCTCGTCGAAGACGAGGACCTCAGCGTCACGGAACAGAACCTTGATGATCTCGACCCGCTGTTGGAGGCCAACCGGGAGTTCCCCGACGATGGCCTCGGGGTCGACGGAGAGGTTGTATTGCGCCGAGATCGTGGTCACGTCTTTGTCGGCCTCGCCGACATTGAGGATGCCGGCTACCTTCGTCGGCTCAACTCCAAGAACGACGTTCTCGGCCACGGTGAAGACCGGCACGAGCATGAAGTGTTGGTGGACCATGCCGATACCGGCCGCGATGGCATCGCCCGGACCGTTGAAGTGTTGAACAACGCCGTCGATCAGGATCTCGCCCTCGTCGGCGGAATAGAGACCGTACATGATGTTCATCAGGGTGGACTTGCCGGCCCCGTTTTCGCCAAGCAGGCAGAGGATCTCCCCGCTGCGGATGGTGAGGTTGACGTCGTCATTGGCAAGGACTCCTGGGAATCGTTTTGTGATCCCTCTGAGCTCCAGGTCCATCGGCGCCTCCACAATCTGCTCACGAACTTTGCCAGCCTAGCTCGTCAAAACGGCCCTTTGCCGCTTGGGGCACAAATGACCAGAACGCGGCGGAGCCCCCTCGGAATGAGGGGGCTCCGTTCGATCATGAGATCGGGGTCTGGTGCTCAGCTGCCAACCGTGATCGAACCGTCGATAATGCCGGCGCGGATCACTTCAATGGCATCCTTGAGCTCCTGTGAGACCCTGTCGTCCCAAGCGTTGAATGGAGCTATGTCGACGCCCTCGTTGGCGAGCACCCCAAAGTACAATTCGTTGGTGTAGCTGCCGTTGAGTGCCTCATCGGCCGCGGCATACACCGCGTTGTCGATACCCTTCGTCACTGACGTCATATACACCGCAGCGTTGTTGGGATCGGTGACCGTCTGGTCAACGTCGACACCGATGAGCGCGAACGTGCCGAGCTCGGTCGCCAAGGCTGCGGAACCGAGACCAACAGGTCCCGCCACCGGCAGAATGATGTCGGCGCCCTCATCGACCAGGCTCTGGGCGAACGCACGGCCGTCATCGAGGCTCTCGAAGTTGTTGGTGAACGAGCCCTCCTGCGTAGCCGGATCCCAACCGAGGACCTCAACCGCGGTGCCGTTCTCCGAGTTGTAGTAGTCGACGCCCCAAGCGAAACCGTCCATGAAGATCGTCACGGTAGGAATGTTGATTCCCCCGAACGTACCGACCTTCCCGGTTTCCGTCATGCCCGCCGCCAGATAGCCGGCGAGGAAGGCTGCTTCATCGGTCCCAAAGACGAGGCCTTTGAGATTGGGAGCCGGCGCATCGTACGCAAAGTCGACGATGGCGAACTTCGAATCTGGATTGGCCTGCGCCGCAGCATCGGTTGCCTCGCCGAGCAGGAAGCCAACGGTGATGATGATGTCGCAACCCTCGTCCACGAACGAGTTGATGTTGACCTCATAGTCGGTCTCGGCCTGCGACTCGACCACCTTGGCCTCGGCGCCAAAATCGGCGGCGGCCCGCTGCGCACCAACCCACGCTGATGCGTTGAAGCTCTTGTCGTCGACACCACCGGTGTCCGTCACCTGACAGATCAAACCGCCGTCGCCGCTGCCGGCGTCAGCAGCGGTGGTGGTTGTCTCACCGGATGCAGCGGCTGTGGTAGTGGTGCTGTCGTCATCGTCGCCGCACGCGGCAACAATCAGCGCAAAGACCGCGATGAGCGCGATCAACGCTTTGGTTCTCGAAAGCATGAAAGGGTTCCTCCTCCTGGGGATCAAACGATTCGTGCACGCACGAATCTCACCAGCAGAATGGTAGCCCAGCTTGGCGCAACCGTGCGAAGTCTCAGACCTTTTTGAACGGGCCGGAAGACCCTGGAAAGGTCAGCTCTCGGAGTCGCCGGCTAGCTCAACGGGCGGCTGGTCGGGTGTCTCGATGGAGGTGAACGACAAGCTGATCTCGTCGTCGGGGTCGACGTCGACGAGCACGGTCGCTCCGGCGGGGAACTCCTTGTGCAGCACCTTCTCCGACAACGGATCCTCGAGCAGTCGCTGGATCGCCCTCCGCAACGGACGAGCCCCGAGCTGAGGGTCATAGCCGCTCTTGGCAAGTCGCTCCTTGGCGTCCTCAGAAAGCACCAGGTCGAGGGCCTGGGATTCGAGTTGACTACGCACCCGGGTCAACAGCAGGTCGACGATCTCCTTCACCTCGGCCATCGTGAGTTCGTGGAACACAATGACCTCGTCGATGCGGTTGAGGAACTCCGGCCGGAAGTGACCTTTGAGCGCCTCCGTGACCTTGTCCTTGATCTGCTGGTAGCTGAGCTCTTCGCTGTCGGCCATGAAGCCGATCGACTTCTTCTTGAGCTCGGCGGTACCCAGGTTCGAGGTCATGATGATGACGGTGTTCTTGAAGTCGATCTGGCGGCCCTGCGAGTCGGTCAGGCGACCGTCCTCGAGAATCTGCAACAGGATGTTGAAAACGTCGGGGTGCGCCTTCTCGATCTCGTCGAAGAGAACCACTGAGAAGGGCTTGCGGCGGACGGCCTCGGTGAGCTGGCCCCCTTCGTCGTACCCGACGTAGCCGGGAGGCGAACCAACGAGGCGGCTGACCGCGAACTTCTCCATGTACTCCGACATGTCGATTTGGATCAGCGCGTCCTCGTCGCCGAACAGGAACTCGGTGAGTGCCTTGGCCGTTTCGGTTTTGCCAACCCCAGACGGGCCCAAGAAGATGAAGGACCCGGACGGTCGCTTGGGATCCTTGAGACCCGCCCTGGTACGCCGGATCGCCTTGCTGACCACCTCGATGGCATCGTGCTGGCCGATGATCCGCTTGTGGAGTTCATCCTCCATGGCGAGCAGCCTGGTGGTTTCCTCCTCGGTGAGGCGGTGAACGGGAATCCCCGTCCATTGTGCCAGCACCACGGCGATCTCTTCCTCGTCGATGACCGACGAGTAGTCGAGCCCGGCGGTAGCGGCGTCGGCCTCCTTCTCGGAGCGGTCGGATACCAGTGTCCGCTCCTGATCTCGCAGTTGGGCGGCGCGTTCGAACTGCTGGCCCTGGACCGCTTCACGCTTGTCGCGGCGAAGCTGACCAATCCGCTCGTCGATCTCTTTGACGTCGGGCGGCAGGTCACTGCGCTGGAGACGCATCCGGCTGCCGGCCTCGTCGATCAGGTCGATCGCCTTGTCCGGCAGGTACCGGTCGGCGATGTAGCGGTCGGCGAGGTTGGCGGCAGAGACGAGCGACTGGTCGGTGAAGCGCACCTTGTGATGCTCCTCGTAGCTGTCGCGCAGTCCTTCGAGAATCTTGATGGTGTCGGCCACCGTGGGCTCTTCAACCTGAATGGGCTGGAAGCGCCGCTCGAGCGCCGAGTCCTTCTCGAGGTACTTGCGGTACTCCTCGAGTGTGGTGGCCCCGACCGTCTGCAACTCACCGCGGGCGAGCATCGGCTTGAGGATGCTCGCAGCGTCGATGGCACCTTCAGCGGCACCGGCACCAACCAAGGTGTGGATCTCGTCGATGAACAGAATGATGTCGCCGCGGGTGCGGATCTCCTTCAGGACCTTCTTGAGCCGCTCCTCGAAGTCGCCGCGGTAGCGCGACCCGGCAACAAGGGCGCCGAGGTCGAGGGTGTAGAGATGTTTGTCCGTCAGCGTGTCCGGCACGGTGCCTTCGACGATCTGCTGGGCGAGGCCCTCAACGATGGCAGTCTTGCCCACGCCGGGTTCGCCGATGAGGACGGGATTGTTC
>Ga0316198_10003144_pt1 | contig 10044 bp, 8 predicted proteins | sample OudBieAanoxic_MG_FD_204935 | JGI IMG/M metagenome (GOLD analysis project Ga0316198, IMG submission 204935) | Coastal sediment microbial communities from Oude Bieten Haven, Netherlands - site A anoxic | ecosystem: Environmental > Aquatic > Marine > Coastal > Sediment | place: Netherlands...
TCGCCTCCAAGGTAAAGGACCATCCGTGTCTCGCAGGCACTGGCGGAGGGTCTCGCCTTCGAGGAGTTCGGTCACCGCATAGGTGACATCGCCCTCGGTGTCGAAATCGAAGATTTCGAGAATGTTGGAATGTGACAGCGCAGCGACAGCCTTCGCCTCGCGTTGGAAACGATGCAGCCGTTCGGCGTCGCTCGCCACCCCCTCAGGCAGCACCTTGATCGCCACATCCCGATCCAGCCGCTCATCATGTGCCCGGTATACCTCTCCCATCCCGCCCTCGCCGATCTTCTCGACGATGCGGTAGTGGCCAAGGGTGCGACCGATGAGGTCTCGCATTGTCTGGGTTCCTGCGGGGCTATGGTATCGCAGCCTAGTGGGGCCTGACGAGATTCCGGGTTGACTCGTCTCGGCCGGTGACCCAGATGATGGGTGCCACGTACACATTTGCACACTTGTTGATTCGTTAGGGAGGAGTTGCCGGGCCCAGTTCTCGACCCGCTACTTGCTTCGAAGGGGATGTCCGGCTTCGCTCGAAGCTACGCCGGGACAAATATAGACCTCAGCCCTCGGCTGAGGTCTATATTTGGTGGGTCGCCCGGGGCTCGAACCCGGGACCACCGGATTAAAAGTCCGCACACTGCTACATTGAAAGAATTATTATTCAGCAAGTTACAATGTGCTCGATTTCTGCCCTAGCCCGATCCTGGCCCGCCTGAGGAGGAATCAATTGAGGCTGCCTGCCCCACTTTCCTTCCAACAGCTCGGTCCGCCTGAACCCCGTCTCTTGTATGCCTTCGTACCACGATGCAACAATGCGGAACATGGCACCCTTGGGCAGCCCAAGCAGGACCTCGCTCGCTACCGTTGAGCCATAGGTCCGGTCGACGTTGGATTGTTCAGGGGATCAGAATGAGGGGACGTCATCTGGCGTCCAGAGAGGCAAGGACCTGTCGCAGAGCGCTGTGTCGAGCTTCGGCTGGGGCGGCTGTGGCTACCGTCACCGAGACAACCAACCTGCCAAACCGCGCCAGAGCTGTTTCGTTGACACCCTCATGAGGCGGCATCCACCAACACTCATCCGCGGGACATCCATCGGTCGATTCGCCGGGGACTCCCCTCTGGTATGAAACGAGGCTTTCCGACCGGGTGTTCCTTAGAAACGACCGTGCGTTGTCCGTTTCTGTGAAGAGCTCGATGCCGACGGAAAGCTGAATACCGTCGAGTACAACGCTCTGACTGTATCCACTCAGAAGTCCATCAGGGAGCCCTGCGATATCTTCCGCCCAGTACCACGAACTGGCCAGAGCGGCCGAAACCTCGAGCCCTGAATTGGGCGATTCTTCGAGGACCTGATCGTGCAGATCCGCTGGAGGGGGTTCCGCTCTGCTGCCTGGCATGAGGTTGACAGGACCGATGTAAAGGGCCCGGGTCCCCACAGGCGGACCAACACGACGGCCAGCCACCATGAATGACTGCTTCGATTCCGGGTCCTTGTCTGGAGTGAAGGACGTCGTCATCGGGACTCTCGTTTCCGTATGGTCCAGAACACCCCGAAACCAGACCGTGCGTGGTCGATTGGTGATGATCGTCCCCTCTATGACACGTTGCTCCTCGTTCACATAAACTCCGGAGTTCATATCCAGCCAACCGATCTGCCGGTGGCCAACCCAATCGTCGAGGTACGGTAAATGCCCGGGCTCGATACCGATCGTGAGCCAATAATTTCCCGGCAGCTTCGGCCCGCGAACGAGGCTGAACTCAGGGGTCGCCAGCCACCGCGAGCCGGAGGAACCCGGCGCCCGGTCCATGGTTGCGAGGGAAAAATCGAGCACGGAAAGACCTTCGCACGGTTCTTGATCGGCACCTTCGAGGCAGAACGCGACGTCGCCTCGTGGCTCTGGTTCGAGTTGTTTCCACGGCGTGTCAGGTGATGCGAAAAAGCTGGCGCCGGCGTCAACAGGACCCGTTACTCTCACCGTCACCCGCGGCTTTTCCGGCCGCAGATCGGCGCCCGGAGGGGTCCGGAAAAGGATTCTGATGCGGGACGTCTCGCCATTTTCGTCGGTCAGCGGGCCTCCGGGTTCGATGGTGCCGAGGTTCGCAGTTCCGCCGGGAGCCTCGATCCCATCCCGAACGATGACAACCTGCGGTTCATTGCTCGGAATTTGGAACTCAAGCTCCCCGCATTCGACGGTTCCACCTGACGACGACTCGGGGCAGATCCGCCACCTTGCCGGCTGTTCCGTAGATGCGGCATCGACTGATCTGTTCCATGGGGTAATGACCTCGGGCCGTGTGACGGGGTCTGATTTGAATTCCACATGAGGGGCTGTTCCCGTTGCACGTCCGGAGATCAGCTCGGCACGCAGCTCGACACGTAGGCCGGCAGCGATGGGATTGTCGAATCCGTCGACAATGACCAAGGGCGGTCCAGCGCAACCCTGGGAACCTCCTGCGGGAACGCTATCGACACACCACACCACCTGGTCCGGGCGCCCGAGCCAAACGAGCCTTCTCGCTGTGCCCGGGCGAGCTCTGAGCGGGTCGGTTGCGAGCGTAGAAAACCATCCCTGGTCTCTATCGGACCAGACGTCCATGCGGGCGCTCACGATCCCCGATAGCTCGTACACAGGCTCATCGAACGTATCGAATCTCGAAAACATCGCCCAGCGACCGGGGTGTATGAATCCGGATCCACGACCGCCTCCGTCAACCTGGATGATCGACTCCCTGTTGGAATCCGACGAGCTCACGATGGCGACGGCGGGGCCTTTGGATCGAGGGGAGCCCTGGAACCCGTCAAGAGCGACGGCGATTGGAGTCGACACCCCCGCAACGACCGTCGGTCGGTGATTCCGGACGTCTTCGCCTGATTTTTTAGGTGTAGAAAGCCCGCCGGATTCCCGCAGGCCTTTTTCCTGCTCTTCCCCCAAATACGTCGATAGACCCACGGCGCGCCCGATTGGAACCTCGTAGGGAGGAACGCCTGAATTCCCGCCCGAGTCCCGGGGGCTTCCCAAACGCTCCATCTTGAGCCCGTGTTCTTTGTCGAGTAACCCTTCTTCGCGATGAAGAAAGACCCTCACCGAGGGTGAGTTCGACACCGGTGCTGGAGAATGCGCCGCACCCTCGATCTGGAGTCGCCGTCGAGCCGCAGCGGTGGTTTCGCGAATCTGTGCGCGGGTCGGTATCCACGCGTCGACAACCCGTCCTCCGGACCCGATCGTTACCGCGCCGGCGAACGGCCCCCGCCGGGACACCCGCCCTTGCTGGGCCTCTGGAAACGTTGGCGTCACGATTGCCGGGGATCCGCCTTTCAGCTCGAACCACGTTTCTGCCACACCGAGGACGTTGCTCGGTATCGGCCGTTGGCCGCGAATCGAGCGGTCCGGAGATCCCCAGGTGACCGGCATACCCGCAACAAGGTCTCCGTCATCGGAAAAAACAAAGGCGGCGAGCCGAATCGGCGGCGTCTTCTTATCGAAAGAGAACACGTTGACGGCAGCGGGACCGGCCCGAGCGCTGACGAAGCTGGCTCCCCCGGGCGAGGACGAATCCGAGGCGTGGGAGATGCTTAGCTGGTATTTCCCTCTTCCGCGGATACCGCGACAGGCTATCGTGTATCGGCCTGTCTGGTTCGCGACGAAACCGGGGAGTTCCGCCGGTCCTTTCCGCCCATATGAGTACGCCACCTCGAGCTCGGCCAGGCCATCGGGGTCGAAGATGAAAAGCTCCGGTTGGGATGGATAGTAGTTGCGGCGTTCGGGCTCCACTCGCAGTTCAACATCGAGTCGTGTTCCGGCGAGGGTTACAAATGTGAAGTAATCGGTGTCGTGGGGAGTTTCCCAGGTGCCGACGGCGATCTGGCCGGGAACCATTGGGTGCGCACATTCGATGGCCTCTGGGTGGCACGATCGGTCCTCGTCTGTTAACGCGAGTTGGCGTGGGACGACTCGGAAGTCAACCGACCCGCCGCTACCATCGACGATCGCCGCCGAATACCCGCCGGGTGGCAGACCGTGCGGCAGCCACACCGATCCATCAGTACCAGGAACGATGATCAGCCTTCTCGCTGTTCCTGAAGTTCCCTCAGTGGGCGTGAGACCGACCGCGGTCGACTGTCCCGCTTTCAGGGCCGGTGAGACGAGGAGGACCGGTCTACCTTCCACGACGGAGGCGGGAATCGCCAACAGCGATTCGGGAAACCGAATCCCATCGCGGGCCTTGTCCGGGTCGAGAGAGCTGCACGAAATGACAGTCGCACCCAGGAGCGCCACTATGGAGGTCTTCGTCGCAAGAGCGGGTTGTCCTCTACGGTTTCTCAAAGGGCTCCTTCGTTCGTAAATGCGTTACCCAATTTTACCGCAGAGGACGAATTCGATACTCTTATTGAGAGAAGGTCGAGGCAATGAACAACATGGTGACACTGGAGGGACGCGATGCGAACGTCTTCACCTTGGCTGATTCCATTGATCCTGATTGCGACCGGTGTTGGGTGGGCCTCTGACGAACCTTCCGGCGACCTCGAGGCGAAGCTTGAACGAATCGCGGTGTTCAAGAACGGCGTCGGGGCCTTTTCGGCTCGGGCCAGCGTGCCTGCCAGCCTCGAGCGGGCGCTTCTTTCAAGCTGTGTCGCACCCTCGCACGGGACGTTGTGGATCGATGCCGAGGTCGGGGTCAAGCTTCGATCCCTCGTCTCTCGCCGCACGACGACCACAACCGAGATCCAGGCGCCCGACCTCCACAGCTTGCTTGCCCTGAACCAGGGTCTTCATACTCAGGTGTGGCTCGATGACGGGTCGATGATCGACGGGATCATCGAACCCGTAGGGTATGAAGCAGGTGAACCGAAACGCGACTCCCCGACGCAACGTCTAACCGTGCCACCGAAGAAGACCTATTTGATGCTCGTCGGCGACGACGGGAGCACCGTCATCGATTCCGAGAGGGTGGTGCGGGTTGCGTTCGACGCGGGCGGCGAGTCGATCTCGACCCGATTTAAGCGGTCACTCGAGCAGCGCCAACTCGAGGTCGAGTTTGGCACTGGTTCGCGCGGCGGCGATCTCGCGGTGAGCTACCTCGGCCGGGGTATCGCCTGGGCGCCGAGCTACAGGATCGATATCAGTGGTCAGGGTCGCGCTGTCCTCGACAGGAAGGCCGTGGTCATTAATGAAGCCTGCGACCTCGATGAGGTGGACATCCTGTTGGTGACGGGGCAGCCCACCCTCCAATTCGTCAACGTGCAGAGCCCTCTCGGCCTCGGGATCGACCTCAACAACTTTCTTCGAGCCCTTGGCGCGGGAGGGAATACAAACGTGCCACAAACCAACCAGGCGCGCTACATGATGTCGGGTTCTGGTGGCGCGAGTTCGAGGTCATCGTCCGAACTGATAGCTGTTTCGGGCGAAACGGTTGAGGACCTTTTTGTCGAGTCGCTGGGTGAAGTGTCGCTGAAACGAGGCGAGGTAGCGTACTTCCCCATCCGGAGGGACGAGGTCGACTTTCGCCACGTCTACCTCTGGGAGATACCAGATCTCGCCTCGCAGTACAGTCGGTCTTCTCAGAAGAAGTCGGGCTCCACCTCGGATTACGACGAAGTGTGGCATTCGCTGCGGCTCGTGAACGACACCTCGGCGCCCTGGACGGAAGCCCCAATTTTGGTGGTCAAAGGACCAGAGGTCGTCGCGCAAAGCTCGATTCCATACACATCCGCCGGTGGAACCGCGGTCGTCCATTTGAGCCGCGCGTTCGCGGTCGAGGCGGAACAGGTGGAGCGTGAGATCGCGCGAACCCGGGAGGTGGAAAAGGTCAAAGGCTATGCGCACGACCGAATCGAACTCGAGGGTGTGTTGAGAATCGTCAATCACTATGGAGCGCCGATTCAACTCGAGGTCACCAAGGTGATTTCCGGCGAACTGATCACATCGACTCCGGTGGCGAAATCCGAAGCTCTGGCGCGCGGGCTGAAAGCGACCAATCAGACCTTATTCCTGAGTTGGGAGCTGGATCTCGGTCCAGGAGACGAGCGACAAGTGACATACACCTACAGTCTTCTGGTGCGATAGACCACAATCCCTCTGTTCGAGTTGGTTGTGGCGCACGGCACTCTCGATAGAACAACTCGTGTGCCACTAGTGTGCCACGTTCACCATTGCTACACTGTGATCGGGCGGGAATCACAAAAAGGGTGCCGCGTAAACTGACCGCGCTTCCCCAAAAAAATGGCTTTCAGAGTGTAGTTCCCGGCTTCATTCTCGACTCAGGGTCGAGAACGAAGCCTGGTGGGTCGCCCGGGGCTCGAACCCGGGACCACCGGATTAAAAGTCCGCGGCCTGCTACATTGAAGCCATTAATATTCAGTAAGTTGCGAAGTGTTAGATTTCTGCCCTAGCCCAATCCTGGCCCGCTCGAGCCCGACCTAAATTCCCACGTCTTAACAATTCAAAAATGCGGTGCGCGCCCGTATTTGCTCACGACGCCTTGTCTAAGTGGCGGGCAATCAGCATCTTGATCAGCGATTGACGCGGCACCCCGAGGCGAGAGGCTTCGCGGTCGAGGGACTCGATCATCCACACCGGGAAATCGACATTGACCCGTTTCTGTTCGTGGCCGGGCCGTTTTGCTTTCGTCAGATCGAGGTACTTCGTGATGTCCTCGCCCGCGTCGAACTTCTTTTCGAAATCCTTAGCTTTCATATATCTTAATCTCCTCGTCCCGAGAACGACGAACCGAAATGATTCGAATTCGATCCTCCCGGTAGGTAATTACGCCGGACCAGTGGGTCTCGCCAATTCTTCCGACGACCAGATACCGCGGCTCGTCGGAAGTTCGGGCCGGAACTACAATCAGGTCCAAGTCATCCCACAGTGCCTGCGCCTCGCCGAAGTCGATCCCGTGCTTCTTTTTGTTCGAGCCACTCTTGCGTGGATCGAATTCGAACTCCATGGTATAAAATATATACCTGATATATACAGTCGTCAAGGCCGACCACCATTACGATGATCATGGGAGCCATATATCGCATTGTGGCTTGAGATGAGATTGGTCAGCCTGGGCGTAGTTTTAGAGCCGGTTCTGACGTGAGGGAGGATGCCCGGCACATGAGCAACCCGGGACCACCGGATTTAAAGTCCGCTCGTAAGCCTTTTATTCACCGCGACTTACAACAACACACAACACTCAACAACAAGAGACGAGGGGATTTACCAGCATCCCAGATCGCCTCGGAGTGTTGTGTCTTGTTGTCAAAAACTGGCGTTTGTTGAGTTCAAGTGCACCAGGAGTGCACCATGGGGCGCGAGGAGGCGTTAGGCGTTCCGACCCAAAGATCGGGCGAGCTCGAGCGAACTCGATCTCACGTCGAGGCCGAGGGAGCAGCGAACCAGACAGCGATCACAGTCGGTGCACGACAGCTCGGCGGCGCGGTGCTCGACGAGGACCCGCCGAGCCTTCTCGGGTTGTCCATGCCCAAATGCATACATCGAGGCTCGCATCCAGGTGGGAACGTCCACACCTGCGGGGCACTGGGGTCGGCAGCGGCTGCACTGCTGACAGAAGTTTCCGGACAGGGCGAGCCGATCGCCCATCTCGAGATCCTGCTCCTCCTCCGGCGTCAACGCGAGGTCCTCCATCACCGACAAGCCCTCCCGCAGCTCATCGAATGTGGAGAAGGCGGGTATGGAGGTGTGCACGTTCTCGTCGGTCAGTACCCATTTGAGGGCGGCCTTCATGTTGATCATCCGGGTGCGGGCGCGGTCCCAGTAGACCCCTGCCTGAGTCTTCATGGCCACGACCCCGAGTCCGGCCGTTGCGGCCTCGCGGATGGCGTCGCGGACGTCATCCCGGTGAGACTGCCTGAAATTGTAAGCCGTGAGCACCACGTCCCAAACCTCTGCATCGATAGCCGCTCGGATCACCGCGGGCTCGTTTTCGTGGGTGCCCACGCCGATGAACCGAGCCTTGCCGGCTTGCTTGACCCGTTTGAAAGCCTCCAGGTAGGGCTCGAACTGGACCTCTCGAGTGCCTACGGAGCAGAGATAGAAGATGTCAACGGCGTCGACCTGGAGACGTTTCAGGCTCCCATCGAGAGAGGTCTCGATCAGCTCCGAATCGGCACCGAGCCCCAGGTTCCGCGAGCGTCCGCGACCCAGGAAATACTGGTACGGCAGGTCCGGACTGGTGGCCACCACGAAGCTGTCGCGGGAACGACCGCGAAACACCTTTCCGAGAAGCCGCTCGTGGTTCTGTTCTGCGTAACTGCTGGAGGTGTGAATGTAGACGATCCCCTCGTCGAGGGCCGTCTGGACAAGATTGACCGCGTAGCTCGATCCCATGCTCACCACCGGCAGCGCCAGACCGGTCTTGCCTAGGGTCCGGACCACCGAGCGCCCCGCCCTCGGCTGCGCCCCGACAGCGGGCGCTTCACCGGAGCACGCGGGCAGCAGCGCCGCCCCGGCGATCCCCACCGAGCCCTCGGCGAGAAACTGCCGCCGGGTGGTGGGTCGACGCAGCTTCATCCCACACGCCTACATCCATTGGGCCGCTCGCCGATTTTCTCGACGATGCGGTAATGACCGAGGGTGCGACCGATGAGGTCTCGCATTATCAGGGTTTCCAGCGGGGCTATGGTATCGCAGCTTCGGACACGTTTTGCGACGAAGGACCCGGTTCAGCTCGCCTTGAGCACTGGCGGAGGGAGGTTAGAAATTTGGCTCTCAGCGCGATACAGGTCCACTGCCTTCTGAGCGTTCAGCTAGAGATTGGAATCGGCTCGATGTCGTCGACGTCGATCTTTCGCCTTGCGTGCCAAAGGTCGTAGTTGTCCTGCATCGCGAGCCAGCTTTCCGGAGACCTTCCAAGCCCCTTCGAGAGACGAAGAGCCATCTCAGGACTGATCCCGCTCTGTCCTTTCAGCAGCCTCAGAAAGGTTGAAGGAGACACGCCGAGCTTGAGCGCCACGCTTCGACGGCTAATGTCCAGGTGGGTCAGAAAGACCTCTTGAATAAACTCGCCAGGATGGGGGGGGTCGTACATCGTCATCAGTGGTAGTCCTCATAGTCCACGTCGAATGCGTTTCCTCCTTCAAACGAGAAAACGACTCGCCAGTTTCTGCTCACGTCTATCGCCCACGAGTTCTTCCGATCGCCCTTGAGGCGGTGAAGACGGAATCCCGGCAGATTCATGTCGTCGATACATGTCGCGGTGTCAAGGGCGGCCAAACGCATTCTGAGTTTCTCTCCGTGACCAGGTTGGATTCCGGCTTTGCTGCCTGTCTCGAAATATCTCTGCAGCCCCTTATGCCGAAACGTCTTGATCACAACAGCATTGTAGCATATTGCGCACCACGCAACACTCTAGGCGGAGAACCTATGAGTGCAGCGACGGAGGCACCCTGTGGCCTACAGCCATCCCGTGGTGACGGTGGGGCGCAGCGGCCGAAGGCCGCGAGCAACGCATTGACTCCAGCAGTGCGATGTCGGAGGGGAGGCAACGAAGAGAGTGGTGGGTCGCCCGGGGCTCGAACCCGGGACCACCGGATTAAAAGTCCGATGCTCTACCAGCTGAGCTAACGACCCACTCAGAATGCACAAAATAATCCTTCGCGCGCCGAATGACAAGGGCCACGAGGGATGTCATCCGGTGATGATCGAACGGAGCTGTTCTGACAGCGCAGATTTCCCACGAACCAGGGTCTCTTCGCGGCGCGGGCCAGTGGAGACGATGACCGCCGGTGCTCCGATTTTCTCCTCCAGAAATGCCAGGTAGTTTTGGGCTTCGGTCGGCAGATCGACCTCCGCAACGACGCCCTCGGTCGGAGTGCTCCAGCCGGGGAGTTCCTCATAGATCGGCTCCAAGAACTCCGCCACCTCGGCGTCGGCCGGGAATGTGTCGATTGTGGAGCCATCGGGCAGACGGTAGCCGGTGGCAACCTTGACGGTTTCGAAGCCGTCCAGAATGTCGAGCTTGGTGACGGCGACGGCGTCGATGCCGGCGACCTCGACCGCATAGCGGGCTGCAACCGCATCGAACCATCCGCAGCGGCGA
>Ga0316198_10003145_pt1 | contig 10044 bp, 7 predicted proteins | sample OudBieAanoxic_MG_FD_204935 | JGI IMG/M metagenome (GOLD analysis project Ga0316198, IMG submission 204935) | Coastal sediment microbial communities from Oude Bieten Haven, Netherlands - site A anoxic | ecosystem: Environmental > Aquatic > Marine > Coastal > Sediment | place: Netherlands...
TGTGCTGCTCCTGTTGTTTTTCCTATTGATAATACTAATGGCAGGCATGTATAAACCCTGGTTGATCCTGTGGTTTATTGATGTGAAAACCAGGATAAAGGTTATATCTTATCTTATACCACCAATTATTATACTACTGATAATTTATTTTTTACTGACCTATTACTCCCCAACAATCCTGGTTGGAATAAATTTTAGTATATAACCTTTTTTCCCTCTTCCCTCACTGGATATGAACATGTTGCCTTCATTATCAAAACAAATTCCCTCAGGTTGCCTGTATAAAGACCGTTTTAGTGGGGCCATTGAAACTATGGATCCCGATTTGTTCAACACAATCAGTAGTCTCCCGACAGAAGAAATCAGAAATACATCTTCCGTAATAGGATGAACCGCTATTCCAGAAGGTAAGAATGGCATGTGTTTCGATGGATTCAAACCTGCCTTTTTAATTTCATCTTTAAAAGAATCAGAGGTAAGGTGGATATAAGGCCTGGTTTTGACCTTATCTTTTTTTACATTATAAGTATAAACAGCTCTTCCTTCAACTCCATTCTCCAGAAGTTCCGGATTTTGTTTGCAGACAATATAAAATTCATCTTTTTTATGTCCTTTTGTAATTCCTTCCAGGTCATTACTGCTTTTGAAAGGTAAATCTACTTTCATAACGTCAGGTTCATCTTCAATATTGAAATAAAAAAGTTTTCCTGTGCTTCTGATCACATAGGCAATGTTCTCAGATTGTGTAACTCCCTCATAATCGCCCTTTTTCCCAAATTTTATTTCCTGTATAATTTCTTCTTTTGCATGATCATATAAATACAGCCGGCCATTTTCATCTTCTACGCAAAGAAGGATGTTTTCTTTCCAATATGCCAAACCGGAGATCTCCTGTAGTCTTCCCGGCAGTTTATAATTTTTCTCAAAAGAATACACGTCATATTGAAAATCACCCGAAGTAATTACTGATTTATCCGACTCATCTTCTTCCTCAAGAATGATACAACCTGCAAATCCTATAATAATGTTTATGGAAACTATGATTTTAAATAGGAGCCTGCTAATCATCAATATGGTCTTAAGAAGGTAAATATGTGGATTATGCTTTGTGCAGGAAATTAATATTATTTAATCAGAACTGAAATAGTTTTCTTTTATATTTCAAAGTAAAATAATAAGGCAAAAAATATTTATATTTAGAAACCAAAATTATGCGGTAACGATGGAAGTAGAATCTGCGCTTTTAAATAAGAGCAAAAAGTATGTCGAATCATTTTTAAAGAAGAATTTATCAGACGGGATATATTACCATGATTTAGAACACACACAGGAAGTCGTAAATGCCTCAGAGGAAATTGGAATGGCCTGCAATCTCTCAGATGATGAGTTAGAAACTGTCTTAATCGCAGCATGGTTTCATGATACCGGATATTATAAAGGTATGAAAGACCATGAAGCCAATAGCAGGGACGTGGCCGAGGAGTTTTTAAAACAGGAAGGCGCCGGGAAGGAGAAGATTGAAGCTGTGGGTGGCTGCATAATGGCTACGAAGATCCCGCAAAAACCATTAAATATTATGGAGGAAGTACTTTGTGATGCAGATCTTTATCATGTTTCCACAAGGGAGTTCTTCAAAAAATCTGAACTTTTAAGAAAGGAATTTTCCCTGGTTTTCCCGGATGAGATCCAGCTGGATGAATGGTTTAAAAACAGCATAAAATTTTTAAAAAGTCATTCTTTTTTTACGAGTTATGCCAAAGAGAAGCTACTTCCGGCCAAAAAAGAAAATTTGAAAAAACTGAAAGTATTGTATAAAGATATCCTCGTTGACGATACTGATTCCCCGAAAACTGATAAAAAGAAAAAAAAAAAGGATGATAAAAAACCCACCAGGGGAATAGAAACACTGTTCAGAATTACTTCACGAAATCATGTGGATTTCAGTTCTATGGCTGATAACAAGGCCAACATTATGATATCCATCAACTCAATCATGATGTCAATTGTATTTTCAGTATTGTTTAATAAATTTGCCACCGATCCAAATTTAATTCCTCCAACCATAATTCTGACTTTTGTAAGTACAGCCACCATCATATTTTCTATCCTCGCTACCCGTCCGAATTTAACAGCCGGAGTGTTCACCAAGGATGATATTATGAAAAGGCGTACCAACCTCTTGTTCTTCGGTAATTTCTATAAAATGCCACTGAATGATTATGAATGGGGGGTTAAAGAACTAATGAAAGATAGAGAATTCCTTTACGGAAGTATGATCAGAGATATCTACTTTCTGGGGAAAGTCCTTGGTAAGAAGTACCTATACTTGAGAATATCATATACGATTTTTATGTATGGACTGGTTATTTCAGTATTGGCTTTTGCCATTGCTGTATTTTTGTTCCCTACAACCACAATTTAAAAACACATTAAACAAAAGTTCCATGAAAAGAATTTTTCTGGTTGCCGGCATAATCCTGTTTTTCCAATATTGCAATACTTCAACAGAAACCGCCTATCCCTTTCAAAACCCGGATTTATCGGTGGAGGATCGTGTAAATGATCTGGTTGACAGGCTCACACTGGAAGAAAAAATTGGGCAGTTAAATTATGATGCACCTGCTATTGAAAGACTGGATATACCTGCATACAACTGGTGGAATGAATGCCTGCACGGAGTTGGCAGAGCCGGTAAAGCGACTGTATTTCCTCAGGCCATTGGAATGGCTGCCTCCTGGAACACAAAACTTATCGGGGAAATTGGTAAAGTAATATCAGATGAAGCCAGAGCTAAGTATAATAAATTTCAGGAACTGGGAAAAACGGACATTTATTATGGCCTTACTTTCTGGACACCTAATATAAATATCTTCAGGGATCCGAGGTGGGGTAGAGGACAGGAAACATATGGCGAGGACCCTTATCTAACCGGGGAACTTGCTGTCTCTTTTATAAAAGCACTGCAGGGTGAGGACCCAAACTATCTGAAAGTAGTAGCTACATCAAAACATTATGGTATCCATTCGGGACCCGAACATAGCAGGCACAGCATCAACCTTGATGTGGATAATATAGATCTATGGGAAACTTATCTGCCAGCCTTTGAAAAAACGATAAAAAAAGCAGATGTGGCATCTATAATGTGTGCTTACAATCGTTTCAGGGATGAAGCATGTTGTGGAAGTAATCTTTTACTTCAATCCATACTGAGAGATAATTGGAAGTTTAATGGATATGTTGTCTCCGACTGCTGGGCACTACATGATTTCTATCGGGAAAATGGGCATCACCTGAATGAAACACCCGAGGAAGCTGCTGCCCTGGCCTTTAAAACCGGAACGGATCTGAACTGCGGCTCAACTTCCCCTTTCCTGCTGGGCGCAGTGGAACAGGGCCTGATCACTGAAGAAGAAATCGATATTGCCCTGAACCGCCTTTTCACAGCGAGAGTCAAACTGGGGATGTTCGATCCTGCTGACGAAATCCCTTATTCTGATATTCGCTATAAAGTGGTCAGAAACAAGGCAAATCTCGAAAAGGCTTTGCAGGCATCCAGGGAATCAATAGTCCTTCTAAAAAATGACAATATTCTTCCTTTATCCCATGATATAAGGAATATAGCCGTCATTGGCCCTCTTGCAGATGATTACAGGGTTTTACTGGGTAACTATCACGGGACTTCTGACAATCTATACACACCTCTCAGGGGAATTAAGGAATATGCAGGGGAGAATGGCATTCAAGTAGAATATGAACCGGGTTGTCTGATAACCAATGGTGTACCGGTATTAACCCCTGTCCCTTCGGATTTTCTGACAGCCTCCGGAAAAACTGGACTAAATGCAAGATATTTTGATAACAGGGATTTCGAAGGCGATCCAGAGATTATCAGAAGAGATAAAACCATCGATTTTTCTTGGAATGACAAAACACCAATAAGCAAAAGAATGGCCGATCCATTTTCGGTTATCTGGGAAGGATACATCAAGGCACCAGTGACAGGAGAATATGCAATAGGTATAAATGCTGGTAATGGGGCTAAGCTGTATTTTGAAGATTCAATGAAAATAGAATTTGATAATATTCACCACCCATTACAGAAATCATTTTTTGTAGAGCTTGAAAGTGGCAAGGAATATGCAATTAAAATCGAGTTTTTCAGTTATGGGAATGATCCGGTTGCAAAACTTCTATGGAGTATGCCCTATCCCGATATGGAAGAAAAAGCTTTGAAAAAAATTAAGGATTCTGATGTCGCTCTCCTATTCATGGGATTGTCACCCTATCTCGAAGGAGAAGAAATGCCTATTAAGGTGGAAGGATTCTCGGGTGGTGACCGCACGGACATAAAGCTGCCTTCAACACAGGTAAATTTTATAAATAAGGTGGTAAAAACCGGTAAACCTGTTGTCCTGGTACTGATGGGTGGAAGTGCTATAGCAGTGAATGATGCCGATAAAAATATCCCGGCTATTCTTCATTCCTGGTACCCTGGCGAGTTTGGTGGTATGGCCCTGTCTGAAATTCTTTTTGGAGACGTAAATCCAAGTGGAAAATTACCTGTTACGTTTTATAAATCGATTGATGATATTCCTGATTTTGAAGATTATAACATGCATAACAGGACATATAAATACTTCTTAGGAGATCCTCTATATCCATTTGGACACGGACTTTCTTATACAGATTTTGAATATTTTGGCCTTGAGATTTCGGATAAAGAATTTGATAATATCGGTGAAATTAAACTCCAAGTCACTGTTAAAAATGCAGGGCAGGTTCCGGGTGCGGAGGTAGTCCAGTTATTTATTAATGATATGGAAGCAAGTGTCCGCGTCCCTAATATTGCTCTTGAAGGATTTCAGAAAATATATCTTGAAGCGGGTGAACAGAAAACTGTGAATTTCACACTAATGCCGGATCAATTAGCCGTCATAAACGATATGGGAGAAAAAATTATCGAACCGGGATCATTTAAAGTCTACGTGGGGGGGAAGCAGCCGAATATGAAAGGAACTGCCGATAATAAAACAACACAAGTATTGAGTACTGAAATTGTATATACCGGTCCGGCTGTTGAACTATAAGTTTTAAGATCATATCTGAATGAAATGATATGGATTTATTTTCATAAGGACACGCCTGTATATTATCAATATAGGTATAATTGAAGTTTTATAAATATTATTTCTTAATGTCAAGAATAAGATCTCAATAAAATACTTAAAGTAAAATCCTTCCTGATACCACTTGCATGGCCTTACTATTTGCCATTTTAACAAAAGACAATATCCTTGCCGCAATCTTTACTGCAGTATTTGTATATGTGAATAATATTATCCAGGAAAATATTCTCAGGCCATGGCTGGTTGGTGACCAGTTAAAAATTAATGCCTTTATGGTGTTCTTTTTCATAATTGTCGGTGGTATAGTCTGGGGCATAGCTGGAATGGTGCTTTTCCTCCCTATTGTGGGCATAATCGAAATATTCCTTGAATCAAATCCAAAAACAGCACATTATGCCATCTTTCTAGCTGATAGAAAATATAAAATTCCTAATTTTGAAGAAGAAGTAAAAAAAGAATAAATGCCGAATCCTACCTTAACTTCAAGCCATCGACTTCATCCAGAGTATCCGGATTGAGTACTTCCATATTGATCTCTTTCCCATTTACATGAAACAGGACAAGGGCGTTTTGGGTAGTAAATCCTGATGTATTAGAAGTCCAGGGAGTCTTTTCCTGCGCATAATAGGGGGCCCCGGCCGCTCCATTATTGATCTGGTAAATAGAGCGCTTTAACTCCAACTTAGGAAGTTCCCATGTTTCAGGGTATATAGTTGTTTCAGGGGTTATATGTGTCTTACAATAATTATGTTCATCTCCTGTCAGAATTGCTACTACCTTTTCTGTTTTGTTAACAATAACATCCAGCAATTCATCCCTCCGTTCAATTATGCCTTTATCAACTGGTTTACCATTAACGTAGGGCCTGTAACTGTTATTCCCCTTATACCACATATCATCATTAACATGTCCGCCATTGGGGAAAAATGGTGTATGTACGGTAACAAATACATGATCAATGTTACCATCATTTTCAAGAATCTCCAGGCTTTGCTCCATCCATTTCAACTGGTTATCCATAATATATGCATGAATATTACCACTGGTTTCATTCACATGAGATGTGCTGGGGGCATACCAGTAGTTGGAGTTTAATACGACCATCGCAACATTGTCATAGGTATAGTAAAATACATTTTCTTTATAGGATGGAAAATCAACGTTCCTTTTACCAGGATCATATTTAGAACCATCTTCACTTTCGGGTCCATTTAGCGGATTCACAAAATTTTGAGCATAGATAGCTTCCGAGGAAATTTTATCAAATGGAAATTTATCTATTGAATAGAAATCTCCTCCAGGAAGTGCCCAATAATACATGGTGGCTTCATGATTACCCATTGTGGTTATTACTGGAATATATCTTCCCCACGGTTCAATAGCACGTTTCCAATTGGCATATTCAAGCTGGATCTGGTTTGGATCTATCTTATACCCGGTAATCAAATCACCGGTAAACTGCATGAAAGAACAATTTTCATACATACCCAATGCCATAATTTTTTTCATTATATATGCATTGGCTCCATTGAAATCTCTTTCTCCACCACCTTGTCCGGACCTTGAATCACTTGCATAACCGAAAGTGAATTCTGTTCTGGAGCCGGGTTTTGGCGCTGTCCTGAAAGAATAACTTTCCTGATTGGTACCAAAATGGACAATATATTTATATTCCTGACGCTCATTTAACCCAGTAATAGGGATTTCATGATAAGTACCAGGAGATTTGCTTGAATATTTTTCTCCCCCAACTTCTATTTCAATGTTTACTGATATATTGGTCTTTAATGATAAAACAACTGATTCATGAGTCAATAAATTAACAAATGGGCCTTCAACAATTGTAGTATCAATAAAAAGAGGCTTGTCCCCTTTAAAGCCTATCCGCCCATCATATAAAAACTCCCCCGTCTCGCTGACAACCCTGTAACCTAAAACTCCTTTCCCTTTCTCAACCCAATTAACCATATCATATCTCCCTCTAAGTGCCTGAAGATTAACAAAGGCTTTTCCATCCATGATTGTTGTTGGGGTTCTGAAATATACAGGTAAGGGATACTTGGAATCATCATAGGGAATCAGGCCGTAATAAAGTGTTCCATTATTCAATGCGTTCTTGAAATCAAAATATATTCCCTTTGCTGTTGTTTGGGGAATCCCGATCAGGTTTTCCAGGGTAATGTCTGATGGCATATCATTAAGAATATAGGACATAGTGCCAATATTCAGCAATAGATTCCCTTCAACATTATAAGATATATTAGAATAAACTGAGGGTATTTTAAACCGTTTTTGACCTGAAACAGAAAATACTACTGTAATAAGTAGCATAAGGCTAATATAAAAACGCTTGTTCATTATTTAAATACTATTTGAAAATCAGCATAAACGGGCAGATGATCACTGAACCCACCAAGATACTTCAATCCTTGATAAGTTCGTAGCGGCCTGCCATTTTTTTTATCCATCAGAAACTCATTTTGATAAATATGCCCCTTTTGATCTTCTGATCTTATTTTATTTCCCTCACATAGCATTGAGGATGTAACTATTATCTGATCCAAAACTGAAGGTTCTGTAATATTATTCACCCTGAAATGGGTTCCATATCCTCTCTTATATAAGGGGTACATTAAGTTAAATAACTCGCACGAGCCATTTATGTTTTCCGGATCTCCGGCATGTAATATTTCTTTTATCGAACGGTTTACAGGTTCGTCGTTAAAATCACCCATAATGATAATATTGGCGTAAGGATCAATACATACCAAACTATCAACAACTTTTTTTAATTTCTTCGCAGCAATAATCCGTTTGGCTTCGCTAGACATTTGACCGCCTCTCCTGGAAGGCCAATGATTAACAAAAACATGACATTGGACTGATTTATATAAAAGTCCGGCAACATGCAGAATTTCCCTGGTTTTGAGATCGGGAAACTGAGGATCAGAAATTCTATAATGATCATATCTTAAGGGTTTAAACTGTGAAGGATCATACAAAAGTCCGACATCAATACCCCTTACATCTGGCGATTCTTTATGTATGGCTTTGAAAGAGAAATATTTCATGACCGATTTATTCAGTATGTCATCCAGTACTTTATAATTTTCGATTTCACACAGTCCTATAATAGCTGGCATATGTCCCTCTCCTATAGCTACAAAAAGCTTGCCCAATTTATTGATTTTTGAATAATACCTCTTATATGTCCAATAGTACGCTCCTCCAGGGGTGAAGGCTTCATCCATCTTTATACTGTCATCAGAGGGGTGGAAAAGGTTTTCTACATTGTAAAAGACAAATCGAACGATTGATTCATTCGAATCGACTTTAGTGTAATCTACTGTTGCATCATTGATTGAAATTTCAATCGCTCCCGGCCTATCCTGGCCATAAAGATTTAACCATGACAGGCAAAATCCATACAGGATTATCTGACAAATAAGGTATTTTGGCACAATAGCTGGTACTAAAAATTTTTTAATGATTTAAATTAAAGCCCGGTATACAATAAGCACCGGATAAAAAATGATGAACATAATCGCCAAAATAAAAGCCAACAATACGGTCCCAAATGATTTAAATAATTTGATCATCCACGCATGATTAGTTCCAGACAGAATTTAAGAAAATTGAATCAATAAAAAATACCAAAAATCAAAAAATATCAAATCTTAGTGATTAATAACAATTATTTATAAAAATGTTGCAAATTATAACTGCTTTTATTTTCAATATAATACAGTTGACTGAATAACAATTTATTATATTTAATCTGGTTTAGATAAAATTAAATTCAGGAATTGGAAAGATACTTAAAAAACAAAAACATACTGGTTACCGGTGGGAGTAAAGGCATTGGAAAATCTATTGTGAATTTCTTGCTGGAGAATGGTGCTTCGGTAGCAATCCACTATAATCAAAATGGGGCTTCATTAAAAAATACAATTGAAAAATATCCTGATAAAGCAATTCCATTTCAATTTAACCTTGAAAATATAAATAGCATACCATCCTTTATGGAAAAGGTTATTCAGAAAATGGGTCATATTGAGGTACTGGTAAATAATGCCGGTATAGCGATATCTTCTGAAATTACCGGCCCTGATAAGGATTGGATCGATATATGGAATAAAACCATGGATGTAAATTTAAATGCCACTGGGTTTTTATGTAAAAAAGTCATCCAGCATTTTTTGAGCATGAAAAAGGGAGGAAAGATCATCAATGTTTCTTCCAGGGCTGCCTTTAGGGGGGATACGGAAGATTATATGGATTATGCAGCATCAAAAGCTGGGATGGTGGCACTTACCCGATCGATTGCCAGGGCTTTTGGTAAAAAGGGAATTGTTGCTTTTACAATAGCCCCGGGATTTGTCCAGACAGAAATGGCACAGCAGTTTTTTGATCAATATGGGAAAGAATCCGTCCTGAATCAAATCGCCTTAAATAAATTAACAAATCCTGAAGATGTCGCTCCTTTTGTTGGTTTTTTAGCCAGCGGATTGGCTGATCACGCTACAGGGGGTACATTTGATATAAATGCAGGAAGTTATGTCCATTAATAAAAATGTTAAACGATGTACATGGTGTGAAGGTCTTTATGATGACTATGTGCGGTACCACGATGAAGAATGGGGTGTTCCGGTTCACGATGACCGCAAGCATTTTGAATTTCTTATTCTTGAAGGAGCCCAGGCCGGCTTGAGTTGGAGTACCATTTTAAAAAGAAGGGAAGGATACAGAAGAGCCTTTGCAGATTTTGATCCTGAAATTGTTGCTGAATTTGATGATGCAAAATATGAATCTTTATTACAGGATCCGTCAATTATTCGTAACCGGCTAAAGATCAAATCAGCTATTAATAATGCGAAACGGTTTCTCGAGGTTCAGAAAGAATTCGGCAGTTTTGATA
>Ga0316198_10003146_pt1 | contig 10043 bp, 9 predicted proteins | sample OudBieAanoxic_MG_FD_204935 | JGI IMG/M metagenome (GOLD analysis project Ga0316198, IMG submission 204935) | Coastal sediment microbial communities from Oude Bieten Haven, Netherlands - site A anoxic | ecosystem: Environmental > Aquatic > Marine > Coastal > Sediment | place: Netherlands...
TTAGCAAATATCAAACTCTGTCAAAGCGGACGGATAAGTATAAATGGAGACATGTAATTGCAACACTAAATCAATAGAAACCACCTAATGTGGTATTCTACATCTTTGCATGTGCAGAACTTTATAAACATTCCGATTTTCGCAGCCCACACCCTATTAATTGAGGCGATCGCTACCAGCAGTGGATTATTCACACACCCATTAAACAACCAGATTGTCTATGTCCAATAATCATTTCCTCTGCACCCTCTTTTCTCATCCGCAGGATCACCAGTCCGGCGATTACCTGCATCGTGTTGCCTGGCCCGGCAAGGCCCTGGGACGGTTTATCCCTGTCCATGCGGTTCAATCCTGCCATCCCGACCACTTGCGGGAACTTGCGCATAGTGACGTGCTGGTCATCCAGATGGTTGCCGATGCAAAGCTGCTTGGCGTAATACAGAAAAGGCGGCGGCAAGGGAAAATTACGGTATTCGAAATATCCGACGACTTCACTGCTTTTCCTTCCCATCTGCCCGGACATGCTTTTTATGCCAACGAGGAAGTTCAGCAAACTATCACCACACTTGCATCGGAATCCGACGCTGTCCAGTTCAGCGGTTTGTTTCTGGAACAGAAATACCGGGATCTGAATCCCACACACACAGTATTTCCCAATCAACTGATCAGCGTCCCCGGCCTGAAGCCATCAAAAAAGCGTAAACCGGCTCTCGGCTGGGCCGGCTCCATCGGGCACTTTGACGATGCAAAGCGCCTCGCCGGCATTCTATCCCGCTGGCCGTTAAAGCATCAGGTTCAGTTGCACATCATGGCAGCAGCGGAAATCATACAGCTTTTCCTCGACGCCCGACTTGACGTCCAGGCCAGCCCGACCGGAGACATGTCCGCCTATTTAGACTTTCTGAAGAAAATCGATATTGGCCTTGCCGTCACAACTACCGACGACTTCAGCAGCGGTCGTTCGGACGGGAAATTCATAGAGTATGCCTCACGTGGTGTCGTTGCCGTCTGTTCAGACGGTCCGCCCTATGCAGATAGCGTCAACAATGGTGAAACCGGCTTTCTTTTCGGTAACGAAGGGGAAATGCTGGACATCCTGACCCGGCTGGCCGGGGATGCCGAACTCAGAAGACGAATCAGACGCCAGGCACATCAATACATCCGCGCCAATAGAACCCATGCCAAGGCAGCGGCAGATCGATATTCGTTTTACGCACAACTGATCGATTCACAGGGATCCCTGTCATCCACAGGCAACACAACTATAGCAGCGGGATACAAGGAAATAATCTCAGACATCGAGCCCTCGTTTGTGCAAGCGATGCTCATGCACCGGGAGGGCAGAATTTCTGAAGCCATCCAGATCTACACCCACCTGGTGGAACAGGCACCGGATGTTTATATGCTGTGGGAGCGCATGAGCCAGGCTTGTACTGCTATCGGTGCAAGGGAACAGGCGAATTCGTGTAACGAGCGTGCACACTTGCTGCTCGAACAGGATTACTCCCGACACGGCATGATTGCGGATGTACCGGATACCGATTCGCGACCAGCCCACCAATGCTGATCGATAGTCTCCATCAGGAAACGCATGCATGGTTCACCATACCCGAATCAGTGCAGGATGATGGAATACTTCAACGACTGAATGCAATACTCTCTGAGGAAGAACTCAGCAGGTACCGGCGCTTCCATTTCCCTGCAGACCGGCACCGATACCTGGTATCCCATGCGTTAGTACGCGAGACTCTGTCGAAATATATTGACATACCACCGGCGGACTGGTGTTTTTCACACGGCGAACACGGCCGCCCGGAAATCGCCAACCCGGCTACCCCGGCTCTGCGTTTCAATCTGACTCATACCGCTGGATTGGCTGCCTGTGTTGTCACCCTTTCGGACGACTGCGGCATAGACGCTGAACAGATTGCGGAGCGACACAACCCTGCTGGCGTTGCGAAAAGAATGTTCTCTGAAGCTGAGACCAGAGAACTCGAACAGCTGGAGGGTCAGGCTTATCTGGAGCACTTCTTTAACCGTTGGACCCTGCGCGAGGCCTACGTAAAAGCCAGAGGTATCGGCATTTCCTTTCCGACCCGGAAACTGACTTTTACCGTGAACAAGGACAACTTCGTTGAAGTTTCATTTCACCCGGATATCGAAGAGCGGCGGGATAACTGGCACTTCGAGCTGTTAAAACCCACCGCGGAACACATTGCTGCGATTGCCATCCGCCGAAACGGTGATATTGACAAAAAGATTATTACGCGTTTTATCGACCTTCAGTGTGGGAAGATAGATCCCGTTCCTACAGGTAGTTAAACAGGTTCAGGTTCTGCACCTTTACAAACGACTGTTGCGCCGCCTGCAGGATAACACTCTCCTGGCTCAGCCGGGTGGCCGCCTCGGCGTAGTCCAGATCCTCGATCGTCGAACGGGTTTGCTCGAGCTGCACCAGCAGCGCCCCGTTGATGTCTTCCTGACTTTCCAGGGCATTCAATCGTGCGCCCGCGGTAGCCCTGAACCCCAGCAGATGATCCATAACCGTGTCCATCTGATCGAGACTGCTGCCATTCGGTGCGTTGGCTTCGAGATCTGTTGCCAGATTTTCCAGGGTGGTGAAAATATCCTCGAAACCGCCGCCCCCGTCGGCAATATCCATAAACACGGCCTGCCCGGAGTCACCGTCCGCCAACTGGCGTCCCGCTCCGATCTGAATCTGACGTTGGCCCTGGTCCCCGGCGTAGCTGAACACCCCCGGGGCCGTTTCACTGAACGGCGCAGTCAGCACCTGGAAGCCGGAAAACATATATTGACCGTTGCCGTCCTTGCTGTTGGCGAGTCCCATGACGTGATCGGCAAGCTGGCGGACTTCAGCGGCGATGGCAATCCGTTCCCCGGCACCATTTGTATCGTTGAGTGCCGACACGGTCAGTTCCCTGACACGCTGCAAGGCATCGCCGACAGATCCCAGGGCGCCGTCCTGCAACTCCAGCCGGGTGCGTACAGCGAGAATATTGCGCTGAAATTGTGCCGTGGTTTTCGAAGTTTCCGACAAACCGATGAGCTGTGCCGAACCCGTCGGATCATCGCTCGGATTGACAATACGTTTGCCGACAGCCAGTTGGTTCTGGGTTTTAAGTAGCCTGGTCTGCTGGTCAAGTATCGAACTGACGCCCTGGCGGAACATGTGCAAGGTACCGATACGCATCACTATCTCCCAACAGCGCTCAATAGTGTCTGGAAGGTGGAGTCGGCCACCGAAATAACCTGCGCAATAGCCTGATAGGCCTGCTGAAAACGTATCAGGTCGGCAGCTTCTTCATCGAGGTTGACGCCCGACAGGGTGTCACGTGATTCCTGTGCCTGCAGCAGCAGCGCGCCCTGCGCCTCGGCGGTGACTTGTGCGCTGAGCGTCTGCGTACCCAGCTTGCTGATCAACTGGCCATAGGCCCCCTGGAAATTGGTCGAACCGTTCTCCATGGTCTGCCCGCTCTGCAATCCGGCCAGTAACAGCGCATTGCTGTTATCACCGGGTGCCGCGGCAGCCGCCGGCGCAGCGGCAGCGATCTCGCGCGGATTGCTGATCAGCAGGCCCATGGCAGAGCTGCCACTACGGGTCGGTCGAATCTGAAAACGGTCACCCGCTGCTGCACCACCGGCGATTTCAATACTTAATCCGTCGACGATAAAGGGATCCGCGGCGCTACCGCTCCCGGTCATGGCCACCGCCTGGTTGTCGCCGAGCCGGTTCAGTGACCAGGCCGCGCCACTAAAACTAAGAACATAGTCGTCAGTGGTGAGATTACCGATATTGGCGGTGTCGAAGGACGCGTTAACCGTTGCAGCACCGGTGTTACCGGTACTGGCAGCGGCTTGCGGACTGGTGATGGAAAAATAATCCAGCCCCGGTGCACCATCAAAATCCATGCCCAGCGTATGCTGCCGGTTGAACTCGCTTGCCAGGCTGACTGCGATCCGACCCAGTGAATTCTCGGCCGGACTCAGCACCTGATCACGAAAATCCAGGACAGCGCCCAGCTTGCCACCGTTCAGGTTATCGGTAATAACCGCCGTCGCTCCGCCGTTGGCAATCGCTATCTCTGTACGGCTGGAATCGAAGTCATTTACAACAGTCTGCAAAGGTGTGGCAAGAAAGCCGGTGACTAGCGATTGCCCGCTGCCGACAAACACGTTCAAGGCACCGTCATCCTGCTCCACGGTACGAACGGAAACCAGTTCAGACAGGCGATTGACCATCTGATCACGCTTGTCGAGCAGATCATTGGGCGTCTCACCAGCACCCTGGCTGGTGGCCTCCGCAATGTTTTTGTTGGTATCCGCGATCGCCGCACTCAGGCCATTGATCTCGGTTACAATATTTCCCAGATTCCCGTTGATCTCCGCGCCTATGGATTGGAGCTGACTGTCCAGGTTGTGGAAGCGAGCGACCAGCGAGTCAGACTCAGACAGCAGCAGCTGCCGGGCGGGCGTTGAGGCCGGGTCATCTGCGACAGTCTGTACGGCATCGAAGAAATCCTCCAGGCCGGCACTCAGACCCGCATCGGCGTCACCAAGAATGTTGCTGATACGTTCGGAAAACTGAAACAGGGTCTCATACTGTGACGTCGAACTGCTGGTATCGCGCAGACGATCCACCACGAACTGGTCAAACAGGCGCTTAACGCCTTCGATCTGCACGCCATTGCCGATATAACCCTGGCCGGTAAAACTGGGCGGACGTGTACCCAGTTCCACGCGCTGGCGGGTGTAGCCCTCGGTGTTGGCATTACTGATGTTGTGGCCGGCCACCGAGATAGAGCGTTGAAACGCCTGTAGACCGGAGACCGCAGTTCCGAGTAATCCTACCCCCATGACATCATCTCCCGACTCTACTGTGGATCAACCTGGCAACCGGCATGACAACTCACCTCGTATTCAGCTTAACGGCTCAGGTACAGAATCCTTGATACCGGATAGCGCATCGCGGAGCCGCTCGCCATCCATAATCCTGTTGATTTTTGCTGAATAATCAGGGTCTGTGGCGTATCCCGCCTCAGCCAGGGCGCGCGCGAATGACGGTGCATCTGCTGCCCTGTTCAGGGCCTCCCGGTAGCGCGGATTGGTTTTGAGAAAATCGGCATAGTCGGCAAAACTGTCGGCCAGCGAGGCGTAGGCGCGAAACGATGCGCGCTGCTTGCGCATCAGGCCGTCTTCGAACTCGATGGTTTCCGTGACCGCACGCTCGCCCTGCCAGCGCGTATCCGCCTTGATACCGAAAAGATTAAAACTGTTGCTTCCATCCGTGCCGCGAATCACATGTTGCCCCCAACCGGTTTCCAGCGCGGCCTGGGCCAGCAACAGCTCTGGCCGGGTACCCAGGTCACGCGCGGTACGCTGCGCGTGTGGCCAGAGCTCCTTGACAAACGCTTCCGGTGAATCGGGCTTCCAGTCAGGAGAGGCTCGGCCCAGGCCGCCCTCTCTGCTGCCTTCGGCAGCATTCACCTTGCCCTCCAGAGGACCCTCTCTGCTGCCTTCGGCAGCATTCACCTTGCCCTCCAGAGGACCCTCTCTGCTGCCTTCGGCAGCATTCACCTTGCCCGCCGGGGTGGTCTCGCCTTGTGCAGGTTTCAGCAGACCATGTTGCGCTGAGCCGAACGGTGCCGCGGCGGCGCTATCGTCTGACTCGAACTCTGCCGAGCGGCTGAGCTGGCGCACCATCATGTCCGCCAGGCCCAGCCCCTGCCGCTTACTCAAATCGATGGCGATCTGCTTATCGTACATGGACTGATAGGTCCTGCTATGCTGACTATCCAGCAACCCTTCACCGAGGTTGGCATCACGCATACTTTTCAGCATCATCTGGATAAACAGGGCTTCAAACTGACCCGCGACTTCGCGCAGCGTTTCCTCACTGTTATCCCTGGCCTGCGCGCGCAGCTTGGACAGTCCCTGTATATCCGTGTAAACGTCTGTTTGAATGATCGACGGGTTCATCGTTTTTAAATAACCATCAACTCGGCCTTCAGCGCACCCGCCTGTTTCAAAGCCTGGAGTATGGCAACGATATCGGCCGGGGTAGCGCCTACGCGATTGATGCCGTCCACGATAGACTGCAGGGTAATGTCAGGTTTGAGCAGGAAGGTATGGTTATCCTTGAAGCCGACATCGACGTCACTTCTGGCCGTCACCACGGTATCCCCTCTCCTGGAGAACGCGCCAGGCTGACTCACCTGCTGGTCTTCGGTGATAGTCACGACCAGTGTGCCGTGGGAGACAGCTGCTGGCAGTATACGGACGTTGGCGCCGATAACCACCGTGCCCGTCCTGGAATTAACAACCACCCGCGCTGCCGCTTCACCGGGCTCAACGGGAATATTTTCCACCAATGAGGCAAAGGCAACACGCTGGGAAGCCTCCTTAGGCGCGCTGACACGAATCGAAACCGCGTCCATGGCGCTGGCAATACCCGGCCCTACGGTTTCATTAATGGCCACCGCGAGACGGTTTGCAGTGGTGAAATCCGAGTGATTGAGGTTGAGGGTAATGTAGTCGCCCTGCAGAAACGGGTTATTGACAACACGTTCCACTGTCGCACCGTTGGGAATGGTACCGACGCTGGGTATATTGACGGTAATACTGGAGCCATCGGCACCCGAGGCATTGAGGCCGCTGACCAGCAGATCGCCCTGTGCCATGCCGTAGACACGGCCGTCAGCGCCTTTCAGCGGCGACATTAACAGGGCTCCGCCGCGCAGGCTCTTGGCATTGCCGATCGAAGACACCGTCACGTCAATAGTCTGTCCGACCTTGGCAAAAGCCGGCAGTCGGGCGTGTATCGAAACGGCAGCGATATTCTTGGTTTGCGGAGTCACGCCCGGTGGCAGGGTGATGCCGAACTGCTTCAACATGTTCTCCAGGCTCTGCACGGTATAGGGTGTCTGGCTGGTCTGGTCACCACTGCCATCCAGCCCCACCACCAGGCCATAACCCACCAACTGGTTATCACGCACACCCGCCAGGTGGGTCAAATCCTTGATTCGCTCTGCCCATGACGGGCTGGTCAGGGCACACAGCGTCAGGATAAAAAACAGTTTACGCATGATTCAATGCCACTCCGCTGTTATTAAAACGGCCATACCGGGTGATTGAAGAAGCGCGCCAGCCAACCCATTTCGTTGGACTCCGCCAGCACACCCTCGCCGCTGTAAGTAATACGTGCGTCCCCTATCTGGGTCGACAGGATGGTGTTGTTGGTGCCGACATCCTGTGGACGCACGATGCCGGAGATCTGAATAAACTCTTCGCCCTGGTTCAGGGTCAGCCACTTCTCACCACGAACCACCAGGTTGCCATTGGGCAATACATCGGAAATGGTGACCGTGATGGCGCCGCTCAGACTGTTACTCTGACTGGAGTCCGCTTCACCTTCGAATGCGCGCGCTGCCTCCAGGTTCTGCTGCAGGGTATTGTCGCGATTGCTGTCGAGTGGAATGAACCCAGGCAGGTTGAATTGCGGTGAAGCACCGAAAAAGGTCGGATTGGCGATCGCCGTCTCCTGGTTCTTGTCTGTTGAAGTCTTGGCGGATTTTGACGCCGATGTACTCTCCTGGAGTAACACAGTGATCACATCGCCGATACGCCGTGCCTTGACATCCTCGAACAGGCGTACGTCGCCCGAGGCCTGATAGATCGAACCACCGATGGGTTCGATAGTCGTATAGGCCGGCGGCAGGGTCGGTCGATAATTGTCCCTGGTCGGCGCCTGTGACGCACAACCGCTGAACATCGCCACCGCAAGGCACGCCGTCATCAGTTTCGATTCAGTCTTCATAGCCGGCCTCATACTCGTCCTGTCCTTACTTCAGCCTTACAGGTTGTTGGTCACGAACTGCAGCATGCGGTCAGTCGTCTGAATCGCCTTTGAGTTCATCTCGTAGGCACGCTGCGTTTCAATCATGTTGACCAGCTCTTCCACCACATTGACGTTGGATGTTTCCAGCGCCCCCTGAATAACCGTGCCCAGGCCATTCAAGCCCGGTGTGCCGGTTGACGGTGATCCACTGGATGCGGTCTCATCGAACAGGTTCTGGCCTACCGCCTGCAAACCCCCGGGATTGATAAAATCCGCCAGTTGAATGCTGCCCAGCTGGGTCGGTGTTGCACTGCCCGGCGTGAGCGACGACACCACACCGTCGGAACCGATGGTCAGGCTGATTGAATTATTGGGAACGGTGATTGCCGGCTGGATGACATAACCACTTGAAGTCACCAACTGGCCGGTTTCGTCCATCTTGAACGATCCATCGCGGCTGTAACCGAGGTTACCGTCCGGTTTCAAAACCTGGAAAAAGCCGCGCCCCTGAATCGCGACATCCAGGCTGTTCTCCGTCTGCACGATATTGCCGAGCGTCTGTATTTTCTCGGTTGCCACGGTTCTCACACCGGTACCCAGCTGCAGGCCGGAAGGCAGACGTGTGTCCTGTGAGGACTGCGCGCCCACCTGGCGTACGTTCTGATACAGCAAATCCTCAAAAACCGCCCGGTCGCGTTTGAACCCCGTGGTATTGACATTGGCGAGGTTGTTGGAAATCACGCTCATGCGTGTTTGCTGTGCTTCCAGACCGGTTTTAGCTACCCATAGTGCCTTGTTCATAGTGTTACCTCTGAGATCTTTCGAGCACTAACCCAGGTTCATCAGCTGGGCTGTACGTTCATCCATTTCCTTCGCGGTACTCATAATCTTCACCGAGATTTCAAACTGCCGGGCAATGCCGATCATATTGACCAGCGCTTCGACGCTGTTGACATTGCTGCCCTCCAGCGCACCGCTGACCAGGGTGGCATCGCTACTCGCCTCTGCCGGCACCTGATCGCGTGTGCGCAGCAAACCATCATCGCCTTTCACCAACTGATCGAGCTGTGGCGATACCAGCTTGATTCGCCCGACCTCGGCCAGTGTATTGGCCTGTTGGCCGATGGGGCGAACACTGATGGTGCCATCGAGGCCGATTTCCAGTTTTTCGTATTCCGGAATGACAATCGGCCCGGCTTCACCCAGCACCGCATGGCCTGCACCCGTCAATAACTGGCCATTGATGTTGACGCGCAGATTTCCCGCCCGGGTATAGGCCTCGCTACCGTCCGGCGACTGCACACTGATCCAGCCATCACCATTCACCGCGACATCGAGTGTGCGGCCAGTGGACTGTATATTGCCCTTTTCAAAGCTGGCGCCTTCGTCGTGAGCCATCGCGAAGGCACGACTTTCATGGCCGGCCCCCGTGACGATCTGGGTCTGATAGTTGACCAGGTCTGCCTGAAAGCCAACGGTATTGGCGTTGGCCAGGTTGTGCGAATTGACGGCCTGGGCGTGCATCAGCTGCTTGCCCGCATTAGCAATAACAAACAGTACCCGGTCCATAGTCAGCCTCTACCTGCTATTAACGAATGTTGATAATGGTCTGGGTGACGGTATCCGCGGTGGTAATGACCTGGGCGTTGGCCTGGAAATTACGCTGCGCGGTTATCATGCCAACCAGTTCCTCGGTCAGATCGACGTTGGAACCTTCCAGCGCACCGGACTCGATCAACCCGGCGGCACCGGAACCGGGCGAGCCTACCAGCGGTGCGCCTGAATCGAAGCTCTCGGCCCAGGATGTATCTCCCATCTGCCGCAGCCCCTGCTCATTGTTGAATGTGGCAATCGCGATCTGGCCCAGGGTGCGGGACTGGCCGTTGGTAAAGCGCGAAGTAATGATGCCGGTATCACTGAAGTCGATACCACTCAGACGACCGGTAGCAAAGCCGTCCTGCGACAGTGCACTGACACTGAACGGGCTGCCGTACTGTGAAGTATTGTTGAAATCGACTGTCATATTCATCGCTGCTGCGCCGCCGCTGGGTGTAAAGCCTAAAGCGACCGGACTTCCGCCGGTGATTGCGCCGAGTGAATTAAAGGTGATGCTATCCCCGGCCGGTGCACCGCCGTTCACCTGCACACCGTCCACGTACTGGAAGACATCCCAGCTATTGTCTGCTGT
>Ga0316198_10003149_pt1 | contig 10038 bp, 9 predicted proteins | sample OudBieAanoxic_MG_FD_204935 | JGI IMG/M metagenome (GOLD analysis project Ga0316198, IMG submission 204935) | Coastal sediment microbial communities from Oude Bieten Haven, Netherlands - site A anoxic | ecosystem: Environmental > Aquatic > Marine > Coastal > Sediment | place: Netherlands...
GTAGAAACGCGCCTGGGCACGAGCTGCATCCAGTGCCCAGAAACAGCGCACGTAGCGCTTGGTATGATTAGTGACCGGCTCGGAGAAATCAGCCGATGGTGGACTGACCGCGCCGATAATACTCAGCGAGGCGAGTTCACCACCCAAGGTACGCACATGGGCCGCACGTTCATAAAAATCGGCCTGACGGCTGCTCAGATAGGCGGGATAACCGCCCTCGCCGGGCAACTCGCCGAGGCGACCGGAGACTTCGCGCAAGGCCTCGGCCCAGCGACTGGTGGAATCGGCCATCAGAGCGACCCGCATGCCCTGGTCGCGGAAATACTCGCCCACGGTCACGGCGGTATAGATGCTGGCTTCCCGGGCCGCCACCGGCATATTCGAGGTGTTGGCGATAATCACCGTGCGTTCCATGAGTGGTCGGCCGGTGCGCGGGTCCGCCAGGCTTGGAAATTCATGCAACACACCCGCCATTTCATTACCACGTTCACCACAGCCGACATAGACGATCACATCCGCATCGCACCACTTGGCGAGTGTCTCCTGTAGTACCGTCTTGCCGGTACCGAAACCACCCGGCATTGCAGCCCGGCCACCGCAGGCGAGCGGAAACATACTGTCCAGAATACGCTGCCCTGTGAACAACGGCCCCTCAACCGGAATGCGCGCCGCCACCGGTCTGGGCTCGCGTACCGGCCAGGGGTGACTCATGCTGATTTCCCTGCTGTCACCGTCATCGCAGCTCAGCAGGCACACCGGGTGGTCATCCCCGTACTCGCCTGCCGGTTCAATGGAAACAACCTTGCCCTCGCACCCGGGCGGTACCAGACAGCGTTGTGCTCTGGCATCGCTACGCTGTACGACAGCAAAAGCCTTGCCAGCTGACAGGCGATCTCCACGCTTGACCAGGGGCGTGAAGGGATAAAGCATCTGCGTGTCCGGCCGGTCCACACCCGGTGAAACGTAGCGCCCCTGCCCATTCAGCGGACGCAACAGACCATCAAAGATATTACCCAGCAGACCCGGGCCCAGTGCCACCGACAGCGCCGAACCGGTGCCGCTGATAGGGTCGCCGGGTCTCAGGCCAGTAGTATTTTCATAAACCTGAATTACGGCTTCCTGACCGTTGATGCGAATGACCTCGCCGAGCAGGCGCTGTTTACCCACCAGAGCAGCCTCGTTGATTCTGAAAGCCGCCTGCGTACGGGCACGTAATACCGGGCCGCTGATCCAGGTTATGTTTGCATCTGCCATAAGATCGTTCGCCAAACCATGTTCAGTGAAGCGTCAGTCCCGCTCGCCACGATGCTCGTTGATTCTTGCCAGCAGGACCGCTTCGATGGCAGAACGTTCACGCAACAGACCGTCCACACTGCCATCCACACACGCCCCGCCCGCACAGATACACAAGCCGGCGCCAATCGCTGCCTTGACTTGAAAATGAGGGGTATGATCAAGTTGCTTCTGTAGCCTGAGCTGCAGCGCCGAACGCTCCTGCGTGGGCCAGTCAACGGGATGTTCAATCTCCCAGTGCCCGTCCACCAGCACCGAGACAGCCTGAGCCACCAGTTCTTCGATCCAGTGGCGGCGCATCCGCGCATCACCCCAGCGCTGCAACAAGGCCTCGCGCAAATCCAGCCAGCTGCCTGTCAGTAGTTCTTCATCCGCCTGCTGCCGACGCTGGCGTTTTCTGGTCAGGCGCCGTGCGACCGCCGATACCATCTGCTGGCGTCGCTTTTGACGGATCTCATTGAGTTCACGGTGCATGCGTTGCTGCGCGTCGCGATGAGCCTGTTTGATCATCTGCCGCGCCTGCTCTTGTGCCTCGTCCAGAACCTTCTTGCAGCGCTCACTGCGACGCTGCTCAACCACGGACAGCAGATGTTTAAGCTGTGCACCGACGACAGGAGCCGATTCACTCATTCCAGAACTCCCAGCTGCTGTCTTAAGCGTGTGGTCAGATCCGGCATCGGTGTCGCGTTGTGTACATCCGCTACAATAACCACGCAGGGCATGACGCTGGTGAGCAAGCGATCGAGTACAGTTGCAGGAAGCCGCTGGGCAACGTCTGCGCTGATCAGCACCAGCGGCGCATGATCACAGGCCCATTGCACCACCTCGCGTAGATTTTCAGCGGAAGGCGTTCGCACCCGTAAGCCCGCCAGATGGAACCCCGCAGCATTCACTTCATCACCGATGAACACAGGCAAAGACATTAACTTTCACATTATCCTGTTCAGAATCAGGATCGATATAATCAGACCATAGATCGCAATCCCTTCCGCAAGACCCACCATAATGAGCGCGCGCCCCAACAGCTCCGGCTTTTCTGCCAGGGCACCGATCGCCGCGCTGCCGACACCTGCAACCGCGATACCGGCACCCAGCGATGACAGGCCGGTTGCCAGCGCTGCTGCCACGAAACCCCAGCTGAGGACCTCCGGTGACAACGGCGTGCCCGATGCGTTAGTTGCAGCCGCGCTAACAGGCGCCCACCAGAACAACATCGTCGCCACCACACTGAGAATGCTGGCAGCGACGAACCACACAGCAACACCTCTGATTCTAACTGTCACGTCTTTCTCCTTATGCCGGCATCACCGGCCGGTGCGGCCAGAGGACGGAATATACGACCCGTCCCCCGCAGAAAACGAATAAAGAACTCAAACAAGATCAAACGTGTCGTCTGGATGGTGACCACCAGCCCTTCCAGCATGATAACAATAAGGTTGCCCAGCAACAGGATCAGCATACCGGCAATCGTGCTGTCTGTCGCCGCCGCCAGCGTAATAAATGCCAGCGATAACCCGCCGTGGGCCAGTGCGAAAGCGCCCACGCGGACAAAAGACACGGTATTGACCAACAACTGAAATACGCCTTCCAGCAGGACTCCGCCAGCGCTGACGAGCCTCATCCACCAGCTGCCCTGCCCCTGCAGCAGACTGCCGATAACAAACCACAGCACAGCTGCCACACAGAGCAGCGCAAACCGCGGCATAAAAAACGCCGCAATAATTGACAGGTACAGAACAAGGAGCGCCGCTTCGACCTGAATCCAGCGCACCAACTCGCCACTCCAGTAGCGCTCCATGGCATTGAGCACAAGCCCCATCAGCAATACCAGCACCCCGCCTGCGAGCGGAACAAACAGCACCGGCAGGGGATCTTCCATCGGGTGTAACCACAACGCCGGTATAATGTCCTCGCGGCCAAACACGCTACCGAAAACAAAACCGAAAACCGTTGCTGCCAGACCATTGGCAATCAGGATACGCAGGACAGGCCAGCGTTTGCGGTACAACAGTCCGACCAGCAGCAAGATCAGACCGTGGCCAACGTCGCCGAACATATAGCCAAACAGCAGCGGCGCCAGTACAGCCAGCAGCCGGCTGGGATCCGCCTCGTTCGCGGCAGGTGTACCGAGCATGCGTGCAAACAGTTCGAAGGGCTGCGCCCACCAGGGATTGTGCATGACCATCGGCGCCGTCGCATCAGCCGGCGCCTGCGGAAAATCGATAATTGCCTTGACACCGGTTTCAGCCAGCGCCTTTTTGAGCCCTTCGCCATCGACGTCATCGGTCCATCCTGTGACCCAGGCAAAGTTTTCGGACACCGGCAGACTGGTCACGTGTGTCATGAACCATTCCAGACGACCGATATCACTAAGGGCTGCCGAGACCTGAAAACGCTCTGACCATGCATCAATCTGCTCGCGTGTTCGTCGCACTTGCAGATTCAGTTCCTGGAGCCGGCGCTTGACCTGCACCAGTGCCTTGATCCGGTTGCCGTGCAGGAACGGCGGTATCGTTACAGCACGAGCCTTGTGGGCGGCCAGTTCGACAGCGAGCGCTTCGATATCGGCGGGCAGGCCTACCGCCTGCACATAGTCATGGCGAGTAGTGCTGAAACGATTTACCAGGGCGGCGGCGGGAAGCTGCTGAATGCGGCTGCCGGACGGCAATACAAACAGCCGTACCGCAAGTTCAGGTCCAGCCCTCGCCAGCAGACTGAAGTCCAGCGTATCATTCTCCACCTGCAGCAGCATGGTCTCGAGTAACTGCAGGTCCGACTGTTCGCCGGTTAAGGATTCGAGTTGATGAACCCGTGGCGCGGCCTCATCTTCCCAGGAACGTAAACGCTGCAGGGCACGATCCAGCAGCCTGATGGGACTGCCCGGCACCAAAGGTGCGCGCGTTTCCGCTTGCGGCCAATAGGGATGATAACGGCTCGCCAGGCGGTTATATTCATCCATTCGATCGCGAAGGTCCGGCAGATTGAGTCTGGCACGCGAATCGCTGTGGGTTTCCAGCTCGATACTGCCGGTACCGGCCAGCGTTTCCAGGGCCAGCGTCAAATCGGTCCGGGCGGTGAGCAACTCGAACCAGCGGGCGGCTGCGGGACGCAACCCCATCACGCCACCCTAGGATCTGTTAACACGATGGGAATGCCAGTGACGACGGCCAGCCGGCATTACTCGTGGTTCATTCTGTGTCACTTAAGCTCTCTCCTCGTGCCTGGTCTGGCTGCATGTTTGTTACGCAGCAACACCGGCTTTGACATGGTGTTAACAGGCCCCGGCGAACAATCTCCTGCTCAGCAGATCTCCCCTAAGCTGTTCCACATCCAGCGCGACGAGCGCCAGATGGGCAAAAGCGGCAGCCGGTTGGAAACTGTAACAGCGGAACGCCGCCGTCAACCTGCCGGCCAGCACTTCGCGCTGCTGCCGGGTAGAGCCATCCGCTGAAGCCTGTGCGCCAAGGTGCTGCAGAAACAGCTGGCCCAGCTGATTCATGGCCGCCTTAAAACCGGCCGGATCCGGCCACTGGTGCCGCCAGTTGTCGTACCAGGCATCGTACAGGGTTTCTCCCCGCTGCCAGGCCTGGGCGAGATAGCCATAGCCTGAAGCCTGTATCCCTTCCGTGCGCCGCCGGACATGCTCACTGGCAAAGCGACGCAACTCGGCGTCATCCAGCATCCACGCCGGCACGCTGGCACCACTCAACAGGTGCTGCAGGGCCGGCAGCAGCGGTAAATGTTTCAAAGGCTGGAAAGCAGCCCGCCAGTCAGCCGGCAGCCAGCGAGAGACATCATCGACATAACGGCAAAACTGGCGGCGCAGAGAAAACTCGATGTCGTGGCTGCTCTGAGTGCTGTCAATACCGATGACCCAGGGACGCAGAAGCGTTCTCCGCGTCATCTGCAGGTAGTCGGCCAGATCACCCGTGCTGCGCAAACGCCGCCACACCTGTTCATCCGCGCGCTGTCCGTGACGAGCCTGCAGGCGCACCTGTGCATAGGCAAAACGTGCGACTTTATTCACTGCCGGCTTTCTCCTGCCGGCTGTCCCTGGAGTGTGTGTTACCGGTCAGATCTGCGGCGACTTCCTGAACCACGCTGGCAAGCTCGGCTGCACCAGGATCGTATAGTGATGGTTCACGTTGTGATCTGCGGTCCGCGCGTTCCAGCGCATCGATATGTGTTTTGATTTTCTGTGCCAGACGCAATTGCACCAGCGTGATGCGCTCATCGGTCCGGTCTGCAATGCGCTTGACGCGTTGCTCGGCGGCCTGCAATATCTGTCGTGCTTCCTGCTCGCAATCGGCGATCGCCTGCTCGGCCTCGCGCTCAGCCTGAAGCACTCTATTCATGGCCTGTTCAACCATGTCCGTTGGCCCGGCACCGGTGTCTTTAGCGACCATGTCGTTACTCCTGCACAGCAGCGCTCGATAGCGCCTGAAACTGTTCAGTTTCTGATTCTAAGGGAAGCAACCCGGTGAAGCCAGTGGACCACTGTTGCGCCGCCTCCAGGCGCAAGTGCCAGCTCGTCCCGGGCACCATTACCCAGTGTGGGCTATCGAACTATCATTATGAATATAATGTCTTTTTATCGTTAAAAGCGGGGAACGGAATCGCACACAACCGGACCAGCCGCATTCCACTGGCCTGGACCGGCGTGGCTTTTATACAATACCCGTCTGGCACGGCTAAACAGCCGTTGAACTAATCTCCAAATAACCCCGCACAGGAGAAAAGATCCATGTCTATAGAGAGGTCGATGTTTGCTTTCGGAGGTATCATGGTGATGCTGACATCCATGCTTGCCTTGTTCCACAGTCCATACTGGACATGGTTCACGTTATTTATCGGTTTCAACTGCCTGCAGAGCTCCTTCACCGGCTTTTGTCCACCCACCATGCTGATGAAAAGATTCGGCATGAAAACAGAAGCAGAGCTTGCCCTGCAGTCATCCAGCAACGGTGCCTGAGCGATCAGCACTCCGACTGATCGACTTCATTCTTCAGCCATATTTTTTTCCAGTGCCGTAACCACATCGCGGAACATTTCCTCGTTGTGTTCGCTGAGGTCCATCAGGGCACGGTGGGCTTCCAGCACGGTGCGGGTCAAGGTTTCCTTGTCGGCATCTTGTCGCGCCAACTCTTTTTCCGCCCCGCATTCGTACGATGCATGGCTGACGATATCAAAAACTTCGTCGAATGCCATACTGATCAGCACCGCGTTGATATCAGTGCGATTCGATAAAATGGTCACTCTGGAACCATTCATATTTTTCATTAAATTGGCAATGCGCGCCAGAAGGCCGAGATTGGTACTGTCAACGCTGTCGGTTTCTGTCAGATCAATGACAAATCCCGCCGGTGGCGGACCGGAAAACAGCTGTTTCACAAAGCGATCGATAGAGGGACTCAGGGTGTAGCGAATATCACCAACGAAACGCAGCACATGAATACCATCATGGGAGGCGTGCAATACCTTGCCATTAATCATGCCGGCCATTCCTGTCAATCACCATTAATGCGATATCATCCGGCAGATGCTTATCGGCCAGCACGTCGAGCCCGGCCGTCATTTCGTCCAGATCCAGCGCTGTCCCTTGCGAGCGTGACAGAAGCGCACTGTAGCGTTGCTGCAGGGTATCTACCGGCATAAGTTCCAGGATCCCATCGGATACCAGCACCAGGTCAAATGTTTCCGGCAAGTCGATCTGCCGGGCGCTGAATTCCGCGTCGTCGAACAGCCCCACAGGACGCCCCCGGCAATCCAGCGTCTGCACCTCCTCGCCGTCGTATAAAAAGGGACAGGGAAACTGTCCCCCGCTGCTATACACCAGGGAGTTACTCTCCAGATCTATGACGCCGTAGAGCATAGTGAGGTGTTTATCGAGATTCTGACGGCAATAGTCCCTGTTAAGACGCTGAAGCACCTGCTGCGGATGCAGAATCGTCATGTCAACGGTCTGCCACAAGGTATCACGGTACTGAACAATCAACGTATGCAGCATCACCGTCACAAACGCCGAGGCTGCGCCGTGACCGGAAACATCCGCCATATAGAAACCAATATGCTGATCATCGATGGGGAAGTAGTCCATGAAATCGCCGCTGAGGTACATGGAGGGGTACAATCGACGCCTGAAACGGTAAGGACCGAAACGCGTGTTGTCTTGCGGCAGTAACTGAAACTGAATCGCCCTGCCGGCCTTCTCATCGTCCTGTAACTGCTGCAGGGTCTCGGTAAGCTCCCGGTTCAAGGTTTCCAGATTCTCGCGGTATTCACGATTCTGACGAACGAGTTCAGCATGCTTCAGTGCGCGACGCACGGCATTTTCCAGCACCGCCATATCGTGGATAGGCTTGGTGACGTAGTCCCAGGCACCGCGTTTCAGCGCCTGTACCGCATAACTGAGCAGGCTGACACCAGAGACCACGATTACCGGAGTTTCCGGAGACTCTGAGGTGATAGTGGCGAGGACCTCCAGGCCATCCAGGCCTGGCAGGCGCAAATCACACAACACCACATCGGGTTCTTCACGCCGGAATAGCTCCAGTCCACTGGAGCCATTAGTGGCCTCCAGCATGGTAAAACCACTGTCCTCAAGATAGGCGACAATGCCGTTGCGAATCGGAGACTCGTCTTCGATTGTCAGGATTTTTGCTGTTTCAATCATCACAGTGCTCTGTCGCTGGCTTTGATTATAGTTCAGTTTTTCTGCGCGCCCGTCATGCGCTTTGAGTTTGTGATTACGCCGGCTGGTGATGACAGGGTAATCGGACCGTAAAACACGTTCCCTCACCCGGCGTCGAAGTGACATCGATGGTGCCCTTGTGCTGTTCGGTGATCATGAAATAGGAAACCGACAACCCCAGACCGGTACCCACCCCCACAGCCTTGGTGGTAAAAAACGGTTCAAATACGCGTCGCCGCGTCTGTTCGTCCATGCCGGGACCGTTATCCTCGACTTCGATCCGGGCCCATTCGCCCTCCCTGCGGGTGCGCAGGGTGATCCGGTGAGGAAGCGGGCTGTCGCTGTGACTCATGGCCTGGGCGGCATTCTTGACCAGGTTGAGAAAGACCTGCTCGATCTCGGTGTGGTCGCACGCCACCGGACCGAGTTCCGGGTCAAAATCACGTACGATCTCAATCTGTTTGAAGTCATACTTTTTCTTCAAATCATAATCGCTGGCAGCCAGCCGCAACACAGTATCCAGTATCTCGTCGATACGTTCAGGCTGGAACTCGGTAGTCGTGCTGCGGCTGAAGGCCAGCATGTCAGCCACGATTCGACTGGCACGGCTGGCTGACTGCTGGATGGATTCAACGAACTCCAGGATGCCGCGCTCTTCCAGGTACCGATACACCAGCTGCAGATCTACGCCCAATGACTCGGCCGTGCTACGGTTGACCCGTAGATCCGGTGAGAGCCGCCGCTTGAGATTCTGACTGCTCTGCAGCACACCGCTCAACGGATTGTTGATCTCGTGCGCCATCCCGGCGGCCAGCCCCCCCACGGACATCATTTTTTCCGTCTGTACCATCATCTGCTCCATGCGAACCCGGCTGGTGATATCGTCTATGCGGATGACGGCACCGGCCGCGCCATCCTCCAGCAGTGGATAAACCATGACATCGGCGTAGTGCGTTTCCCCGTCCTTCTCGGTAATCAGACGCTCGGTTCGTATTGGGGTGTGACTGCGGATTGCTTCCTGGATATTATCCAGCTGCGTTCTGAATTCGGGGAACAAGGTACCGAAAGGTTCACCGATCGCTCGTCCGGTTGGCACCCGGGTGACCTGTACCGCACTCTGATTCCACTCGGTTACCCGTCCGTCACTGTCCACGCCAACCAGCACCGATGGCATCGAATCGATAATATTCTTCAGGTAGCTGCGTATACGCCGCAGCTCGTGATCAACCCGGACGCGTTCGGAAATATCCACGATCGCACTGAGAATAAGCAGTTCCTGATCTGTTTCAACCGGGCTGAGACCGATCTCAATGGGAAACTCACTACCATCTTTACGCAGGCCGAACAGGCTGCGTCCCAGCCCCATGGCCCTGGCTCGCTGCTCGGCGATGAAACTGCTGCGGTAGTCGGGGTGCTTGCTGCGCATACGCTCCGGGATCAGAATCTCGATCTGCCGACCCAGCAATTCCTCCCGCCGGTAGCCGAAATATTTCTCTGTCTGTTCATTGACCAGCACAATACGGCCCGTCGAATCCACCATGGCGATACCATTCGGGGCTGACTCGACGACCAGCCGTAACAGTTTTTCCGCACGCTCACGCTGGGTGATATCCTCGATTTCCCCCACTACCATCAATGGCTCGCCGTGCGCGTCACGCACGAGCCCCGCACGCGCTCTGCCGGTGATGACCGCGCCATCGCGCCGAAGATAACGCTTGTTCATCTCGTAGCTGTTGATGTCACCATGAACCAGCCGCTGGAAGTTTTTCGTGGTCTCTTCCCAGTCATCGCGGTGGGTAATAGCCTCGACGCTCATGCCCGTGAGTTCATCAGGGGAATAACCAAGAATGGTACACAAAGTTGGATTGACCGTGATCAGCTTGCCCGCCAGATCGGTTGTCAGTATGCCAATGGGCGCATTTTCCAGGGTCAGTCGCAGTTGCTCCTCGCGCTGACGCAGTTGTTCTTCTGCGTGCTGCTGATCGGTTATATCTTCACCGGAACTCAAGGTGGCAGTGACATTACCGTCATCGTCATACAGCAATGTATTGTGC
>Ga0316198_10003150_pt1 | contig 10036 bp, 10 predicted proteins | sample OudBieAanoxic_MG_FD_204935 | JGI IMG/M metagenome (GOLD analysis project Ga0316198, IMG submission 204935) | Coastal sediment microbial communities from Oude Bieten Haven, Netherlands - site A anoxic | ecosystem: Environmental > Aquatic > Marine > Coastal > Sediment | place: Netherlands...
GCTGCTCGAAGAGCTTCCCGGTCGTTCCGTATCTTCGATTGCGAACTTGAGCATACCTCTGGGCGACCCGCTTCACGAATCGCTCGAAAGAGTCACTCTTGAATGGAGTCGCGAGAAGATGAACGTGGTTCGGCATGAGACAGAGCGCGTGTGCGCTGACGTTTGAACGCTCGACATCAGCGCATATCAGTCTGATGAAGAGGAGATAGTCGCGAGGATACGAGAACAGCCGACGACGGTTGTTGCCTCGCAAGACGATGTGATGCGGGACTCCTTCGAAGACCTGGCGGGCGGTTCTTGGCACGCCCGTTTCATCGGTCGAGAATGGAACCGAGTTCGTGATGAATGACCCGCTGCGATCTTTGCTGGAGATCCGCTGTGGTTCCGGGGTCTTAGGAGGGTAGAGAGTGTCCCCGTTAGCGGGCGGCGCCTCGTTTTAGTTCGGTTAGGACTAGTTTGGCGACTGACTTGAGGGTTTCGAAGACGCCTTCTCCTGTGGTGGCGACGGCGTTGAAGTCGGGGACGTTGCTAGGGTTTAGGAGGGCTCGGAGCTCTTCGACCGGCGAGACGTTGGGCATGTCTCGCTTGTTGTACTGAATGACGTAGGGGAGGTTGTCCAGATTGTAGCCTTGCTCCGCCAGATTGGTCCGCAGGTTGTCCATCGACTCGGTGTTTGCCTCGGATCGGAGCATCTGGGAGTCCGCCACGAACACCACACCATCGACGCCCTTCAGAATCAGCTTTCGGCTCGCATCATAGAAGACCTGGCCGGGAACCGTGTACAGGTGGAAACGCGTCTTGAATCCCCGAATCTCGCCGATTTCCAGCGGCAGGAAGTCGAAGAAAAGCGTGCGCTCGGTCTCGGTCGCGAGCGAGATCATCTTGCCTTTCGCATCCGGGTTGGTGCGATTGTAGATGTACTGAAGGTTGGTCGTTTTGCCGCAGAGACCGGGACCGTAGTACACGATCTTGCAGTTGATCTCGCGCGACAAGTAGTTGATGAAAGACATCCCCCTAAGCCTCTCCTAGTCAGTCGTTGAACAAGTTGTCGATGTCGTCATCGGTTATCTCGGCAAATGGTGAGCTCTGAAAAGGATCCTCTGCTTTAGCCATGACCATCTCGAAGATTCGGCTCAGGTTCTCAGTGGCCCGTTTCACACGCAGTCTCACCAGCCCCAAGCTTGTCCGATTGTCGAAGATGACCACAAGAATCACGCGACCGCTGACGACTTGGATGTGAACGTTCTGCCGAACCCCCTCGTGGTACTGGGTCGCGAACTCCTGCTCCCGCAGCAGCTGCGCAATGCCTCCCGTCGCCGCGATGGTACCCGCAGTGAGCGACGCTAGGGAAGTCGTATCGAGATCTCCGGTATCACCCGAGGCGCTGATTAGCTGGCCGTTCTTGTCGATGACGAAAACAACGCGCGCATTCGCATCCTGGACCAGCCTGTTGGTCACGGCCTGGACCTGGGCAAACTCCTCCTCGTACATCACCATCTGGGGGCTTGCCATGTTCTGAGCCGTGCTCCTTCGCCTTCTTCAGTGCTATGGGTTCCTAGCAGAGCGCTAGTCACCGGTAAAGATTTCCGGCCCCACCACTTCCAGCATAACAAGCCGTCACTATAGGCAAAATCGATGCTTCGTTTTCTCTATCGCGCGATCAGGAACCTCCTGTGCGTGCCACTCCTACCATTGTGGGCGATCGCCCGTTGGCTCTGGGGACCGAAGGGGCGCTGGGTTGTGATTCGGCTGAAACCAAGGCTCGTAGAGGCCCGTCAGCCCTTGCCCTGGCTCCGGAGGCTGCTCGACGCCGGCGCGCTTCGGCGTACTTCTTCCCTGGCCGCGGTTCGTAGGCTTGCTGATTATGTGATCAGGGATTCCCGAATCCAAGGGGTCGCGATTGTCTTGCCCCCCCTTCAAGCAGGCTGGTCCGTCTGCGCTGGGCTGCGCGAGCAGGTCCTCCGTCTCAGAGACGAAGGGAAGAGCACCGTGGTGCTGCTCCCTCGAGGAGGCGGTCATCGCGAGCTCTACGTTGCGTCCGCCGCTGAGCGCGTCTACCTCGCGCCACAGGCGACGGTTACGCTGTTCGGCCTTTCCGCGCAGTCGCACTACCTCAAGCCGATGCTCGATCGGATCGGTGTCGAGGTCGAGCCATTCGCTCGAAAGGAATACAAGACCGCCGCCGAACGGCTGAGTCGCGAATCGATGAGCGAGCCGCAACGCGAGCAGGTCCAAGCTTTGATCGACGGACACAGTGAAGCTTTGCTCAATGCGCTCTCCCAACGCACCGGCGCGTCAGCAGATGAAACCCGGGCTCTGTTCGACACGGCGGTCTTCCGAGGCCCCGATGCCATCAACGCGCGCCTCGTCGACGGGCTCGCGTACGAAGACGAGCTGCCGGACAAGCTCGGACTAGATGGCGACAAGAAAAAGAAGAAGAGCATCGTCGAAGCCGACCGCTATCTCGCCTTCAAACAAGCCAAACTCTTTCGGCCATTGCGTCGGGAACCATACATCGCGGTTGTCTCCATCAAAGGCGCGATCTCGGAGTCCGGCGCCCCGAGCGGCCGCAGGGCTTCAATCGTGGCGGCACTTCGGCATGCGCGTCGCGACCGACGGGCGCTCGGCGTCTTGCTCTGGGTCGACTCTCCGGGAGGCTCTGCCGAGGCCTCCGACTTGATCCACCGCGAAGTCGTCCGGGTCCGGGAAAAGAAACCGGTTGTCGCGTACTTCGGCGAGGTTGCCGCCAGCGGCGGGTACTACGTCGCAGCCCACGCCAACGCCATCGTCGCCCAGCCACTCGGCCTCACGGGCTCGATTGGCGTTGTCTCGGCGCGCCTGCTCGCCTCGCAGCTCCTCGACCGAGTCGGCATTCGCACCGAGGTCCTCCGAACCGGACCTCACGCTGACATTCACTCGCCTCACCGCCCCCTGACCGACGAAGAGCGCAGCCTCATGAACCGCGAGCTCGATGCCTTCTACGACTCCTTCGTAGCGCTGGTCGCCGACGGGCGAGGGCGCCCGGTCGAAGAAATCGAGCCCTTGGCCCGCGGCAGGGTCTGGTTGGCAGCCGATGCCCACCGCCTCGGCCTCGTCGACGAGCTGGGTGGCATGGACCGCGCCCTCGGGCGCCTCAAAGAGACAATCGACGCGCCAGCGCGCCTCCTCGAGCGGCTGCGCCCGATGGTGCTCGCCAGCTACCGCCTGGAGCCCCCTCCGCCCGCCGCTCTGCTCCGCCTCGACGGCTCGGTCTTCGAAGGCCTACGAGACCTGGCTTTGCTGCTCTCGGAGAGCCCTGCGGTTCTCTACCACGCGATTTCCATCCCCAGGATACGCTGAGCCTCCGAAATTACGCTTTCCCCCGAGGGTCGTTTATCGTGGGGGAGCGGGGAGGGACCGATGAAGGCAAAGCACATAGCGCTGGCCCTATGGCTCGGGGTCGTCCTCGGCTGCGGGGGCTCTCAGAAGCCGAAAGCCGGTCCGTTGCCCGAGGGAGCGACCTTCTATGGGGTCTGGCAGTCACCACAGTACGGGAACATGCATCTGTGCCAGAGCGGCAAGCAGGTGGTCGGCGACTACGTGAAGAACGAGCGCGCCGGACGAATCCAGGGCGACATCGAAGGCGACCTGCTGCTCTTCCAGTGGGAAGACCGTCGGGAGCTCGTGGTGGGCAAGCCACAGATTCGCCGCGGCCGCGGTTACTTCCACATCGAAATCGGCGAGGATGGTGACCAGTACATCAAGGGCGAATGGGGCATGGACGACGATGTTTCAGGGGGCGGACCCTGGAACGCGGTCAAGCTTCGCAGAGGCCAGCCCGATCGATGCACCGGCGTCGACGAGCCCATCTCGCTCGAAGAGAAGACGCACCCCTGGGACGAAGAAGACTAGGCGGCCGATTCCGCGGATGCGGAACAGAACACGACGGAGCAGCTCTTACGACGTTCAGCGCTGAGGCGGACACAGAGCTCCGCAAGATTGTCGTCGTAGTCCACCACAAAGCCTGCAGTCGCTTTGCCAGCATCGTTGTACGCACAGCCATCGATAGCGACCCATCGACCCTGCCAGCTTGGATTCCCGCAGACGTCTTCCCAGGCCACCAGGTCGGATTCCGTTTCGGAATCCTCCAGCCCTCGGAAGTTGATGAATGAGTTTCGTCGCTGTTCAGTCATGGTGCATTCTCCGGAGGACCCTGTGCATCAGCATCGAATCTCTCGAAGTCGGGCGAGTTTCCATCGCCTCCAGGGGACACGCAAGCGGAATCAGAAAGTTGTGTACGGCCGGTTCGCAGGTCAAGGGCTAAGCCAAAAATAGAAGTCATATCAGGTGGTTAGCCGGTTTTCGCCCTGTGCCTGACGTAGATTCGTGCAAGCGCGTTGAATCTTTGCAGTGGCCCAGGGTTGGCTGTGATGCGATCCCATCGCAGGGCCGCCCACAGTTTTGCCGTTTGGCGGTACGCGGCTCAGCCGGCGAGGGCGTCGAGCAGCTGATCGAGGTCGTCGCGAGTGTGGAGCTCGGTGACGGCGATCAGGAGGTCCTTGCGCCACTCTTCGCGGAAGCGGCCGAGGTCGATTCCGCCGATGATGCGGCGCTCGAGCAGACGGTCGAGGACTTCGCTGGCGTCGGGGCCCTTACTTCGGACGACGAGCTCGTTGAAGACCGGCGCTCGGTACGGAACCTCGAAGCCGTCGAGCTTCTCGACCGCCGTCCGGACGTAGCTTGCCGCGTTTAGGCAGCGCTGCCCGGCCTCTTGGAAGCCTTGCCGTCCGAGCATGGCCGTGCGCATCGCCATGGCCAGCGCGATCAGGCCGTGGTTGGTGCAGATGTTCGAGGTCGCCTTCTCGCGGCGGATGTGCTGCTCGCGGGTCGACAGGGTGAGTACGTAGCCCGGCTGGCCGTCCATATCGACGGTGCGCCCGACGAGGCGGCCGGGCATCTGCCGGACGAAGGCCTGCGATGCCCCGAAGAGGCCGACCCCGGGCCCGCCATATTGAGGCGGCACGGCGAGCGCCTGCCCTTCGCCAACGCAAATGTCGGCGCCGCACGCACCAGGCGGCCGAAGGACCGAAAGCGCGTAGGGTTCTGCGGTCGCGGTCACCAGAAGCGCCTTGTGGCTGTCGGCGAGGGCTCGGGCGGCATCCAAATCCTCAACGCAGCCGAAGAAATTCGGATAACTGACCACCACTGCAGCTGTTTTGTCGGTGATCAGGCCCTTGGCTGCATCCCAGTCGGTCCGGCCGTCGGCGCCGATGGGAGCGAGCGTGATCGTCGTTTCCGTGTCGAGGCCCTGCACGTAGCTACGAATCGTCTCGATGTACTCCGGGTGTAGCGCGTCGCTCAGCAGCAAGTGGCTGCGGCGCTTGATCCGCCGAGCCATTAGGACAGCCTCCGCCGCGCCGCTGGCTCCGTCGTACATGGACGCATTGGCCACGTCGGTGCCAAAGAGTTCGCAGACGACGGTCTGGAACTCGAAAATCGCCTGAAGAGTGCCTTGGGAGAGCTCAGCCTGGTAAGGCGTGTATGCGGTGTAGAACTCGCTTCGCTGCAAGAGCTGGTCGACCGCTGGCGGGACGTGATGCCGGTACATGCCTCCCCCGAGGAACGAGAGCATGCTCGCGCCCGTGCTCGCCTGTGCCAGGGCCGTCAGGTGTTGCATGAGCCTTGGCTCGTCGAGCGCTGGTTCCAGGTCTAGCGCGCTGCTCAAGCGATAGGGCTCCGGAATGGCTGCGAAGAGGTCGTCGATCTGCGCCACGCCGACGCGGGCGAGCATGGCTCGAATCTCTTCCTCGGTGTGCGGGAGGTATCTCACGTTCGCCCCAGTCGCTCAGCCATCCAGGGTTCCGAGGTACTCCTCGTACTTCGCCGCATCCATCAGTCCCTCGAGCTCGCCTTGGTCCGAGGGGCGAATCGTAATCAGCCAGCCCTCTTTGTACGGGCCCTCGTTGACGAGCTCGGGACTCGATTCGAGGTCGGCGTTGACTTCGACAACCTCGCCACTCACGGGCGCAAAGAGCTCGCTCACGGTCTTGACCGACTCGATGTCACCAAAGCGTTCGTGAGCCTGGACGTCTTCTCCGGGAGCCGGCATGTCCACCAAGGTCACGTCGCCGAGCTGCTCCACAGCGTACGACGTGATTCCGACGCGAATTACGTCGTCCTCTATGCGCGCCCATTCGTGGTCGCGGGTGTACTGAAGGTCCCTTGGGTACGTCACTGGCATCACCTCTTGTAAAACGGGGTGGTCACTACCACGGCGTCGACCACCTTGCCACGGATCTCGATCCCCAGTTTGGTCCCCACCTTGGCGAGAGCCAGGGGCACATAGCCGAGACCGATGTTCCGTCCAACCGTCGGCCCTGGGCAGCCGCTGGTCACCTCTCCGACGCGATTCCCGTCAGCGACAATTGGGTAGCCATGACGGGCAATTCCGCGCCCTGTCATCTCGAATCCGACGAGCTTTCGTTTGAGGCCGGCGGCTTTGATGGTTCGCAGCGCGTCCCGCCCGATGAAGTCATGGGCATTGAGCTTTACCACCCAGCCCAGGCCGGCCTCGAAGGGGTGGGTCTCCTCGCTGATGTCGTTGCCGTAGAGTGCGAGTCGCGCTTCGAGCCGGAGGGTGTCGCGGGCGCCCAGGCCGACCGGTTCGAGTCCGTGGGTCTCGCCCGCTGCAAACAATGCCTTCCACAGCGTCACGGCGTCGTCGCTGGCGCAGAAAAGCTCGTAGCCGTCTTCACCGGTGTAGCCGGTGCGAGCGAGCCAGAGCTCGACGCCCGCCAAGTTGGCTCGGGTCACGTGAAAGTAAGGAAGTTCGAGCAGGTCCTGCGGCGCGCCCAGATCTCTCATGATGGTGACTGCGTTCGGTCCCTGCAGGGCGAGCAACGCCCAAGCATCCGACACGTCGTTCCAGGGGACCCCGAGGCCCAGGTTCTTTGCGAAGTGGGCTACGATTTTGTCGCGGTTGGATGCGTTACACACGACCAGGACCTTCTCCTCTTCCAATCGGTACACGATCAGGTCGTCGAGGATGTAGCCGGCTTCGTTACAGCAGGTGGTATAGAGCGCGCGCCCGACATCGAGCTTTGACACGTCGTTGGTGACGAGATGGTCCACGGCTGCGACGGCTTGCGGGCCTTCGACGATGATCTCGCCCATGTGGGAGACGTCGAAAAGGCCCGCGCGTTTGCGAACCGCTTCGTGCTCTTTCTTGATGCCCGCGTATTGAACGGGCATCCGCCAACCGGCGAAAGGAACGAGCCGGGCGCCAAGTGTTCGGTGCTCGTCGGTGAGGGAGGTTTCACGAAGTACTTGTGACAAGGTGTTCGGAGCTTACGGTCGCCCGGCATCTGCGCAACTGCCGGCGCCGCTGGTCGATATCGGCTTCGTGGCTTCGGGCGATACGCTTTGTCTCAGTCGCGCCGGGCGGCGCATTCGGTCTTTTCCGTTAGGGGATTCAGCGCTCGAGCTCGGCTCGCACCCAGACTGCGATATCGTCATCCATGCCACTGCGGTGCCCCCCCGGGCGAAGCTTTTTCATCCCCATGGGGGCACCGTTTATGTTTACGATCTGGACGAGCGACCAGGGCTAGGGTCGCGCGCGGTCATGCCGATCGGGCGGAAGCTGGCGGTCGGGGCGGGCTACTCGGTCGCTCGGCTCAAGGGGGAAGCGGTCCCATTGGAGCACAGGGGCACCGAGCTCATCTGCCGGCCGGGCGCCGAGCTCATTCGGCTTTCATTCGTCGAGGGGCATGGAGCAACGGCGCGCGCCTTTCGACTCGGGGAGGAGCCGCTCTCGCTCGGCAGCGCCTCCGATAACGCGATCGCGCTGTCCGACCGAGCGGTCAGTCAGTACCACTGCCGCATCGAGCCTTCATCGCAGGGTGTGTGCCTCCGTGACCTCGGCAGCACCAACGGCACCTGGGTCGACGGCCTTCGAATTCGCCGGCACCTGCTTCGGCCTGGAGCGGTGATTCGAGTCGGCCGCACGCAGCTTCGCGTGCTGGGGACAAACCGCGTCGACAGCTCTTGTTCTGGGCTCGTCGTCGAATCGACTCGGATGCTTTCCGTCATGGCCGAGGTCGATCGCTTTGCGGCCTTGCCCTGGCCCGTTCTGATTCGAGGCGAGACGGGCGTCGGCAAGGAGCACATCGCGCAGGCCCTGCACGAACGAGGCCCTCGAGCACGCGGTCCTTTTGTGCCCATCAACGGCGGTGGGCTTCCACGAGAGCTCATCGAGAGCGAGCTCTTTGGGCATGAGCGGGGTGCGTTCACAGGTGCGGTCCAGGCCCATCGGGGGGCGTTCGAGCAGGCGCACGGCGGCACGCTCTTCCTGGACGAGGTGGCCGAGCTCGCGCCGGACCTTCAAACTCGACTACTCCGTGTCCTCGAAACTTGGCAGGTCCGCCGTGTGGGCGGCGAGTCTACGCGCCGCGTAGACGTTCGATTGCTCTGCGCGACGCACCGAGACTTGCGCGCGATGGTGCACGAGGGGCGCTTTCGAGCTGACCTCTACTACCGAATCCACCGCTTGGTCGTCGACGTCCCCGCGCTGCGCTTCCGGCCCGATGACATCGAGCCCCTCGCGTCACATTTCATGCGTCGCATGGAGCCGGAGGTCGGCGCACGCCGCATCGCTCGGCAGGCCATCGAACGGCTCCACGAGCATCCCTGGCCGGGCAACGTCCGCGAGCTTCGAAATCTACTCGAGCTGGCCGCGATCGATTGCGATGGCGCCGTCATCGACCTTGCTTCGGTGGAACGTGCGCTGCGACGCAGCTCGGAGCCTTCGGTCCTTCGTCACTCAGCCAATTCGCTTAGAGAGACGCTCGAACAGTACGGGGGCAACCTCTCCGCAGCGGCACGCGCCTTGGGGATTCCTAGGTCGACACTGCGTGACCGGCTCAGCGCCGCGGAGGTCGGAGCCTAGGCCATTGTGCGGCGCGCTTCTTTCGCGCGCCGGAGGCGAAGCTCGAGCAGGTCCTGGGCGACTCCGACGATCCGTTTGAGGCCGGTGGACTTGGACTGACCAGAACGGCGAGGCCTGCAGGCGATCGTGACGACCGTCGTGGGGACGCCCGCGCCCAAGATTCGAATCGGAAACTCGAAGTTCAAGAAGAAGGTGTCCGGCACGAGCTGATCGGCGTCGAAGAGCGGCCGGCGGAAGAGGTAGGGGCCGTCGCTCCGCATGCGGACGCCGTGAACCAGGAAGATCAACGCGCGCACGCCCGCCGAGAGAATCTTGCGATGAAGCCCGTCGTCGCGGTGGTCGTAGACGCTGAACACGACCTCGCTTCGATCCCGGGCCGCTGCATCGCGCAGGGTACCAATGGCATCTGGTGCGATCTGTCCGTCCGCCGGCAGAAAGGTGACCCAGGTGCCCTTCGCCGCGCGCACTCCGGTCTTGAGTGCGGCCCCGATCCCGCGATTGCTTTCGTGACGAATGAGTTGATGAGGTGCGCCGGCTAGCGCCTTGGAGGCTTCGGCAGAAGTGCCGTCCGAAGAGCCGTCGTCTACGAAGACGATTTCGGCTGAAGTCTCGTTGCTCGAGAGCCAGTTGCGGAGCTCGAGCAATACCGGTGCGATGTTGGCCTCTTCGTTGAACGCGAAGATGATGACGCTGAGCTCGAGACCGCTCATCTCGGCCGTTCCCTGGTCACCCTGGCGGGCACCCCTGCGGCGACGGTATACGGTGGGACGTCCTTGCTGACGACGGCGCCCGCTCCAATCTGAGCGCCTTTGCCGACGCGGACGCCCGGAAGCACGATGGCGCCCACGCCGAGGTCGCAGTCATCTTCGATCACCACCGGACCGAGCTCGACCGGCGAGCTCAAGATCGGTATGTCGCGGCCTGCTTCGGCATGAGACGAGGTGATGATGCGAACGCCGGGGCCGATGCCGACGCGGGCACCGATTTCGATGCCGCCGGCGCTGTGAAAAAACGCCTGCTGTCCGATCCACGTTTCGTCGCCGATGCGCATGAGGTTCTTGTAGTAGCCCTTGAGAATCGCTTGGTGGCCGACGTAGACGTTGTTGCCTAGCT
>Ga0316198_10003151_pt1 | contig 10035 bp, 8 predicted proteins | sample OudBieAanoxic_MG_FD_204935 | JGI IMG/M metagenome (GOLD analysis project Ga0316198, IMG submission 204935) | Coastal sediment microbial communities from Oude Bieten Haven, Netherlands - site A anoxic | ecosystem: Environmental > Aquatic > Marine > Coastal > Sediment | place: Netherlands...
AAGCGGCGGGAGTGCCGCGGCGGTGGTCGTTGTCTCTTCCATGGCTTCGGCCGTGGTCGTGGTTTCTTCCATGGCTTCGGTCGTAGTTGTCTCTTCCATGGCTTCGGCGGTCGTTGTCGTGTCGCCACTGCTGTCATCGTCGCCACAGGCGGCAGCGATCAGAGCAAAGGCAAGAACAAGACCAACCAGAATCCGGTACCGACTTCTCACAGGAAGTCCTCCTCCGTTATCCAATGGGGTTTGCACGGGGCTCTCGGGCGAGCGCCTCCGTCGCGGTTAGTAAACCAGCAATCGCGAGTTAAGCACGTTCCTTGCAAGATTTCCAGCCACTTTCTGCAATTCTTGCAAGAACTTGCAAGGTGAGCAATAGTACGGGGATGCGACCCAAGCTCCAGGAAGTTGCCGCGCTAGCCGGGGTGAGTGAAGCCACGGTCAGTCGGGTGATGAATGCCCGGCCCGGTGTAGCCGAACCCACCCGCCGGCTGGTGCTCGACGTGCTCAGCGACCTCGGGTATCGAGAGGTACCTGCCAGCTCCGCTCGTTCGGGAGTGGTGGGGATCATCACACCGGAGTTGGAGAACCCGATCTTCCCGCTCCTCGCCCAAACCATTGAATCGCGGCTGGCGCGGCATGGGATCATGTCCGTCGTCTGCCCCTCGACGTCAGAGACGATTCACGAGGACGACTACCTGGATCACCTCGTCGACATCGATGCAGCTGGGGTCGTGGTCGTCAACGGGCGGTATGCCCAAGCCGGCATCGGATACGAGCCATACGAGCGGATGCTGGACAAGGGTGTTCCCACGGTTCTGGTCAACGGGATCTTTCCGGACTGCCCCGTGCCGGCCGTTTCGATCGATGTTGCCGCTGCTGCCCAGTCCGGCGTGCAGCATCTCGCTCGTCTCGGCCACACCACTATCGGCTGCCTGATCGGTCCCCGCCGCTACAGCACCTCGCAGCTGTTGGTCGAGGGCTACGAAGCGGCCATGGCCATTGCAGGGCTCGAGACCGGGAGCCACCTCGTTTCGGAGACGCTCTTCACGCTCGAGGGCGGCCACGCCGGCATGGCCAAGTTGCTCGAAGCCGGCGCCACCGGGATCGTCACCGGCGGCGACCTCATGGCGATCGGCGCCATCGGCGCAGTTCGCGCTTGGGGCGCTGCGGTGCCCGACGACGTCTCGATCATCGGTCTCGACGGCACCCCGATTGCCTCGCTCACCGACCCGGCGCTGACCACGATGCGCCAACCGGTCGACCGCATGTCCGCCGCGGTCGCTTCGATGATCGTGGCCCAGACCACCGATGACACCCGCCCCCGCCCCCAACTGTTCCGGCCGGATTTGGTAGTCGGCGGCTCCGCCGGCCGTCCACCAAAGGCGTACTAGAAACCACCTTGCCTAGGGACGGTTTCAGTGGGTGCGGCGGATTCTCCGGTCACGGTGACCGGCCCGCGCAGGTAGGTGCGAACGGTCGGATAGGCAAGCTCTACTCGATTGGCCTGGTCGATTCCGTCCAGAATGGCCTCCCACACCGCCTGGGCAATGTCGCGCTGCTGGCGAGCGCCTACCAAGAAACGGCAGGTGTACATCACTCCGCTGTCGTCGACCGACAGATACACGATGGGGGTGAGCGTGCCCACCTTGATGTGATAGTCGCGTGCCGTCTCGCGAATCCGTGAGCCGGCCGCCATCTCGACATTTGGGGTGTTCTCGCTGACGGCTCGCTCAATGAGTTGCCGCGCCTCGGCGCGATCCGACTCAAAGGTGATGAGGACAGGGATCTCGTACCAGATGTACTCGAATCCCTCGGTGTAGTTCGCCACGGTCTTGGTGAACAGCAACCCATTCGGGATGTGAATGAGGCGGCCGGTGGATTGGTCGGCGTCCACCCAGTTCCCGATCTCCATCAGGGAGAACCGGAAGAGCCGAACGTCGATGACGTCACCTTTTGCCCCGTCGACCTCGATGCGGTCGCCCAGCCGGAAGGGGCGGCGACTCAGTATGTAGAACCATCCGGCGAGGTTCTTGAGGACGTCTGACAGCGCGATGGCGATACCGGCGGACAGCAGGCCGAGGAAGGTGGGCAGGTTGTCGAAGGCGTCGATCCAAATCCAAGCAAGGGACAGCAGCCCAACGACCGTTGCCGTGTAGGTGATGACCTTGCTTGCCCGATATGCGCTCCACATGTCGTCGGAGCGTTTTGGCAGGGCGCGCAGGATGAGCCATCTGCCGATGAAGAGGGCCGCGATGACGAGGAAGGAGGCAAGGAGCTTGCCTTGAGTGTCCGGTGAGATTCCGAGGCTGGTGTTGATCCAATCCACGTCACTCGTCTCCAAGGTCGACGAGAAGCCGCCGCAACAGTTGAGCAAGCGCGATGCGGTCGTCGGAATCGAGCGCAGCAAGAAGGTGCAGCTGCTTCTCGAGGTTGGATTCGAGGACTTGATCGACCACGCGGCGCCCTTCATCAGTGAGGCGGATCACGAGGGCACGTCGATCCGATGGGTCGGCATGGCGTTCCACCAAACCGGCGCCCTCGAGCCGGTCGAGCCGGCTCGTCATCCCCCCCGTGGTGATGAGCGCTGCCTCGGCGAGTTGGGTGGGGGAGAGTTCGTGGCGAGCCGTTTGGCGTCGAAGGGCCGCGAGGGTGTCGAAGTCTCCCTTGGTGCTCAGGCCGCCGTCGGCGGCCCCTTGATCCAGCTCGGCCTGGAGGTAGCTGGCCAAGCGGAGGATCCGGATAACCACTGCAGACGTGGAGGCATCGACGTCGGGGCGCACGGCACGCCACTGTTCAAGGACCTCATCGGTATAGTCGCGTTCCATCGGTTACCTCTCGCCGCAAGATTACTTGGCAGTATACTATCAAACATCAAACAACAAGGTTTTGACGGGTCTATCGCCGAGTTTGGTCGCGTCCACCGAGACGTGTACGAGGCGCTCGAGCGCAGTGAGCTGATCGAAGGGATCGGGGTCGACGCGTTCTATTCGGTTCCCGGCGACGCCGTGCCGCCGCAGGCCTAGTCGTCTGTCGATCAATTGGCGTGCGGGCTCGCCCCGGCCCCCAACTGCCTGGTCACGGTCATCGTGGTGAGCCCAAACTGACATCTTCAGCAGGGGTCCTGCTCCCCCCGCAGCGACGGCCGCCCCCTCCGAGCCTGCGCCTGCGGCGCAGCCCCACCTCCCCCAGCGAGGCGAGCTGGGGGAGGGCACAAGAAGCGAGCAGCGTTCCTTTGTGCCCTCCCTCAACGAGGCGAGCCGCGAGGGGGCACCGGAAGCGGGTTGTGTTCCCCTTGTGCCCTCCCTACGCGTGGCGAGCTGGGCGGGCACAGGATTTCGGCTTGCTTTCCTGGGTGCCCCGAGCGAAGCTCGGTCGGAGGGGCAGCTCTCGCAAGGAGCGCGGGGCATGGCGCGGTCAGTCCCCCCTCGAAGTGGCCCAGCGCGGCTTGCGGTGCGGCTGTCGGTGCGCCAGCTCTCAACGAAAGCGGCCGGGCAGAGGTCGCCGGTGCGGGCCGTGGCTCCGAGTGCCAACATGGGGCCCGTGAAGGGTCGCCTCGTGTTCGTCATGCATGCCCATTTGCCCTACGTCTTGGGTCATGGCGAGTGGCCGTACGGAGCCTCGTGGCTGTTCGAGGCTGCCGCCGACACCTACCTCCCTCTGCTGGCAACGCTCGAGGATCTCGCCGCGCAGGGGGTGCGGCCGGGGCTGACTCTCGAGTTCACCCCCGTGCTCGGCGAGCAGTTGGACGACGACCGGTTTCGGGCCGGGTTGGTTGGGCATCTCGGCGCACTCATCGATGCCGCCACCCGAAACCGGGATGACGCCGCATCGTCGGGCGACGTCGAGCGGGTTGCGGTGGCCGCGGCGTGGCGAGATCGCTACCAAGCGACGTTGGACGATTTCGAGCGGCGCAATAGGGACATCCTCAGCGGGTTTGGCGCTCTCGATGCCGCCGGCGCCATCGAGCTGTTTACGTGCGCCCGCACTCATGGGTTTCTCCCCTTGCTCGGTTCGTCGGAGCGGACCCGCCGTCAGGTCAGCGACGGCGTCGCCTGGTTCCAAGCGAGGTTCGGCCGCAAGCCGCGCGGGATCTGGATGCCGGAGTGTGCCTACCGTCCCGGCGGAACGTGGCAAGCCGCCACCGGCCTGCCATCCGGGGGAGAACGGCCCGGTGTCGAGACCTTCCTCGAGGCAGCCGGCCTCGATTGGACGATCATCGACGCCCACCTCGTTACCAAGGGAGCACCCATCGGCAACTACCCGCCATGGTCGGCGGCCGCTGGGGAGGGGTTGTCGCCTCACCAGATCTACACCTTGGGGGACTCAACCGTCGCCGCATTTCCCCGCGATCCAACCACCACCGTCCAGGTGTGGTCGGGCGACGTCGGCTACCCGGCCAATCCGTGGTTCCTGGAGTTCCATCGCCGCCACCACGAAGGTGGGCTGCGCTACTGGCGAGTCACCGATCGTGAAGTCGACATCGGCGAGAAGGCGCCGTACGAGCCGGGTCGGGCAGATACTGCCGTCGCCGAGCAGGGCCACCATTTTGCACGCCTCGTCGGTGAGACCATTGCCAACACCGTCGCTGCCGGCGTAGAAGACCCAGTCGTCCTGGCGCCGTACGACGCCGAACTCTTTGGCCATTGGTGGCGCGAGGGTGTCCAGTGGTTCGGTGCGGCCAGACGCGAACTCGACGCCGCCGGCATCGCTGTTGCAACGGCGTCAGACGCGCTGGACGAGGTCGGCCCGGCTCAGGCGGTGCGGGTACCGGCAGGCTCGTGGGGAGATGGTGGTGACTTCCGGGTGTGGGATGTGCCGCCGACGGCGGATCTGTGGCGGGCAATCTATGCGGCTGAGGCCGCCCTCGACCGGATCCAGGCCGACGACGCTACGCCGGCCCCGGTGCTGCGGACGGTGCTCGACCAGTTGCGACGCACAGTGCTGCTCATCGAGAGCTCGGACTGGGCTTTCCTGATATCGACCGGCACCGCGGTCGGCTACGCCACCGAACGGTGGCGAGGGCATGCCGCCGATGCGACGTTCCTCACCGAACTCGCCGGGCAACTGGCGGCAGGGTCGGGTCTCGATCCCGCTCAGGAGCGCCGTCTTGCCGACCTCGGTGAGCGAGATAGGGTGTGGCTCCCGTGAAGATCCTGATGTCGGCCGCCGAACTCGCGCCCTTTGTCCGCACCGGCGGCCTGGGCAACGCCGTCGCGGGCTTGGCCGGCGCACTGGCCCGGCTCGGCCACGACGTGACGGTCACGGTGCCGGGTTACCGGGATCTCGAACCGGAAGGGACGCCGGTGGGGGGGAGCTGGTACCGCATCCCCGACCCCTTGCTCGACGTGCTCGCCTACCGGGATGCGGCGTTTGCTCGCCCCGGCGTCTACGGGCCCGAGCCCGGCACCGGCTACGACGACAATTGGCTGCGCTTCGGCCGCTTCGCCCGCGCGACGGCGGATCTCGCCGGCGACTTCGATGTATTGCATCTCCACGACGCCCACGTTGGGGCAGCCGCACTGCTGGCGCCCATACCCACTGTGTTCACCATCCACAACGCGGCGCATCCGATGTTGGGGCCGCTCGACGAAGCTGCGGCGCTGCTCGGTGTCGCCCCCGATGCGGCCGTGCTCGGCGGAGGGCTCGAGTGGTACGGCTCGGCCAACTATCTCAAGGCAGGCATGGTCGGTGCCGACCGGGTGACGACCGTGAGTCCCGGACACGCCGCCGAACTCGCCGTGCCCGAGACGTCGTTTGGCCTGTCCGGCATCGTCGCCTCCCTGGCGCACCCGATTGTCGGCATCCTGAACGGAATCGACACCACCTCGTGGGACCCGGCGACCGACGATGCGCTGCCGGCGCCGTTCAGTGCTGGTGACCTGAGAGGCAAACGAAGGTCGCGGGCCGCGTTGATGGCCAAAGCGGGCCTCACTGATGGTGTGGTGTTCGGCAACGTGGGCAGAGTGGCCCGCCAGAAGGGCCTCGGCCTGCTCGAACCAACCATCGGCGAGTTGACGGCCGAAGGGGTTCGGCTGGTCCTGGTCGGCAACGGCGAGCTCGATGCGATGGTCGACGAGTGGGTGCAGCAGTACCCGGGCGCCGTGGCCCATCTGCCGTATGAGGACTCCCTGTCGCGGCTGGTGTCGGCCGGCGCGGATGCCTACCTGATGCCGTCGGAATTTGAGCCCTGCGGCCTCGGGCAGATGTACTCGATGCGCTACGGGACGCCGCCGGTCGTTCGCCTCACCGGCGGCCTCGCCGACAGCGTGCTCGACATCGACGAACACGACGAGCGAGGGACCGGCCTCGGGTTCCGTACCTTTGAGCCGGAATCGTTGGCCAAGACAATTCGCCGGGCCATGCGGTACCACCTCGGGTTGCCGCGTCTGTGGGAGCGGATCCAGGTGAACGGGATGATGGTTGACTGGTCGTGGGAGGCGCGTTCCGCCGAGTACGAGATCCTGTATACCGAGGTCTCCTGAAGCTCGGCTCACGCTCGCGGCACAACGCTGACTTGACGTTTCGCGGGTCGGACGAGCGTTCACGCCGATTGTTCAACAGCCTCCTGATGATTCCAGCGAACGCTCGAGGTCCCATACCGGCACCGTCAGGCCGTCGACATCCACGGTGCGTTGCTCGATGCGTGTGAATCCCTGTGTCTCGTAGAAGCGGATGGCCCGTTGGTTGTCGGTCTCCGTCCGGACGATCATGCGCTGGTAGCCCTCTTCGTCGCATGCGGCGACCGTCGCCGTCACGAGCGTGTTCCCGATGCCGTGGCCCAGCATCGATTGGAGCACGATGATCCCGGCGAGTTCCACGGTGGCGGCATCGATCCGGGTGGTGGCGGAAAACCCGACGACGCGGTTGCCCGACCGGGCGAGGAACATACGGCGGTCGGGTCCACCGAGGCGCTCGACGATGGCCGCTCGAGTGGTGAGGTCGCGGATGAGTTCGTCGGTGGCCCCGGTGAAGCCGGGGGCGCCGGGACCGACCTGCTGCCACGCCTCCCATAGGAAGGCGGAAAATGCCCCGGCGTCGGGTGCGGAGGCCTCAGTGACGGTAATCGGTTCCTTGGCGATCACGCGATCCGCCAGATGGACCCCGAGCGCGGTGCGATTGTGAGCCGGGCGGTGGCGTCGCCGTGCTCGACCGTATCGTGACCCCACAGTATTTCGAGTCGGTTCCCCGGGAAGTCGCTGAGTGGCAGCGTGAATGCCTCGGGCTCGTCCCCGGCGTTGACCGCAACGATGATCTTCTCGCCCGCGGCGCTGCGTTCGACCACAGTGAGCATGGTGCCGTGTTGTGCGGGAGGGGGCCAAAGGCGCCGGTAGTCGGGGGCGCGCAATGCCGGGTGGTCCTTGCGCAGAGCGATCAACTGCCGGAAGGTGGTCTGCAGGTCCGTGTCCCACGTCGCCTCGTCCCACGGGAAGCCACCCCGTGAGCCCGGTTCCCTGGCGCCCTCCATCCCGACTTCGGTGCCGTAGTAGAGGCACGGCGCCCCCGGGAACGTCAGCAGCAGCAGGGCCGCCAGTTTGACGGCGGCGACGTCGCCGCCGGCAACGGTGCGAATCCGAGCGGTGTCGTGGGAGTCGAGCAGGTTGAGGTTGGCGAGGTGGGCCTGCTCGGGGTACGAGGCCAGCAGGCGGTCGATGCGATCGTTGTATTCGGCGGCATCGATGGCAGGCGTGATGACGTACCAGGGGTTGTCGAGCGTTTGCTCGGGATCGACTCGTGAGCCCGCGGCGAAGGCGATGATGGCCGTCGTGAGTGGGTAGTTCATCGTGGCGTCGAATCGGGTGCCGTCGGCGATGTAGCTCGCCGCGTTCGACCAGATCTCGCCGACGATGTAGGCATCCGGGTTGATCGCCCGCATCCTCTCCCGGAACTCCTCCCAGAAACCGGGGGATTGAATCTCCTCCGGCACGTCGAGTCGCCAGCCGTCGATGCCGAGCCGCATCCAGTGTTCGCCGACTTGCATCAGGTACTCCCGGACGTGCGGGTTGTCGGTGTTGAACTTTGGGAGTGCCTTGATGCCCCACCAGGCGCCGTAGTTGGCCGGTTGCTCGCCGTAGGGGTGCAGCGGCCAGTCGTAGATGTGGAACCAGTCAGCCCACGGTGAGCCTGCTCCGTTCTCCAGCACATCGTGGAACTGGAAGAAGCCCCGGCTGGAGTGATTGAACACGCCGTCGAGCACCACCCGGATGCCGCGTTCATGGCAGGCGTCGAGGAACTCAACAAACGCTTCGTTGCCGCCGAGCAGGGGGTCGACCTGGTAGTAGTCGTGGGTGTGATAACGGTGGTTGGAACCGCTGCGGAAGATCGGGTTGAGGTAGAGGGCGGTGATCCCGAGGTCGCTCAGATAGCCGAGCCGCTCGGCGATCCCCAGCAGGTCGCCGCCCTTGTACCCGTGGTGGGTCGGCGGCGAATCCCAGTGCTCGAGGCCGTTTGGTTTGTCGAGCCGAGGCGAGCGAGCAAACCGATCGGGGAAGATCTGATAGAAGACGGCGTCGGCTACCCAGGCGGGCGGTTCATTGAAGGCTGCCACGCCGCCATTGTGCCAGCTCCACCGGTTCCGGCCTCAAATGCGCCGTCAACCTCGATAATCCAATCGAATACAGAGAGTGGTGACCAGCAACGAAGGCGAGCGCCGACGTGTTGCCGATATGGGCGGATGAACGAGGTGGTCACCCTGGCTGCTGAGCCAACTCCGATTCGTGGCGGCTTTGACCCAGGTCAACGGTTTGCGCGAGAACGTCGGCCCGCCAGAGTTCTGAATGGAGCGTCACCCGCGTTTCGAGTGTCCCGCTATCGCTTGGTATGGTCCTACGCTGGAGGAGGCTGGCAATTGAGGGCACAGGCTACGGATGGAAGCTGAACCAGTCGCGCATGTGCGAGAGCCTGGAGAATACGAGAGGGCCGTACGTGGCGTAGATATCAGGACCGTGCAGACGCAGGGAGTGGAGGGCCACACGACGGTGTCGACCACTTCGGCCGGTCGAGTTGATGTAACCCGCGTCTCGGTAGGTATTCCGTTCATGTCATATTCCGTGATCAACGAGGATGTACTCGCCGCCAGCGTCGTGAACGCCAAGGGCTCCGTATGGTGTGGGACCGAGATCGAGGCCGGTGATGTACTCATCCACGGCCCGGAGGCCCTGCATACGGCCTCTAACCCTGAGGGGTTCGCCGTCACGTTCGCCGTCGTCCCGGTGCAGGAGGTCGGCGTCGCAGCTTCAGCTATGGGCTCTCGTGTCGACCACTTGACAGGAAGGTTTGTCCGGCTACCTCCCGGCGCGGCGATTTCGCGTCTCGGCCTGGCAATTGCTGGCGCTTTCGGGGATACCCCAAAGGACCACCTGTTTGCGCCATCCCCTCTTGAGTCCCTGCCCTCCGCCGTTGCCGACGCGATCGACGCCTCCTACGACGATCCTCACCGAACCACGGGGGCACGCATCAACGACGCCGCAATTGTGACTGCCTGCATCGAGCGAGCAGAGGCGACCGGCAGGGTTCCCGGTGTCGCTGAGATGCGTCTCGCAGCCCATGTCTCGGAGCGTCGGCTCCGCCACGCCTTCGTGCATGAGTACGGCGTCCCGCCGGCCCAATTCTTTCGCCGGTGGGCGCTCGACCGCTCTCGCCGACACCTCCTGGAGCAAGGCGACGACTTCACCAGCGTCACGAGAGTTGCTCTGGATCTCGGATTCCGTCACCTCGGCCGGTTTGCCGCCTACTACCGCAGCCAGTTCGGAGAGCTGCCGTCGGCGACGCTGGCACGATCGACCGGCAGAGCCCCGCTGGGTTGACTCAAGCGGGGCCCAGCGGTGCTCACGAGCAAGTCGTCACTTCCGAGGTCTGGGCCCGCCACTCCGACCGAAACTGGATAGCGCCCCCCAGCCCCGTGGTTACTCTCAGGGCAGTGGCCTGCAGACGAGGGTTTGCGCGCACAATTTCATTACCTTCGATCATCAAAGGGGAGCGACATGTCCGACAGCTCAGTGCCACCCGTACCAGCCAGACTCAACACATGGCGCGAGGAAGGCG
>Ga0316198_10003152_pt1 | contig 10034 bp, 8 predicted proteins | sample OudBieAanoxic_MG_FD_204935 | JGI IMG/M metagenome (GOLD analysis project Ga0316198, IMG submission 204935) | Coastal sediment microbial communities from Oude Bieten Haven, Netherlands - site A anoxic | ecosystem: Environmental > Aquatic > Marine > Coastal > Sediment | place: Netherlands...
TTGTTTTGTTGTAAAAGCACGCACTAAAGCAATGGATGCAGATGTTATCGTTATTAACCATCATCTATTTTTTGCCGATTTGGCAGTGAAAGAGACAGGCTTTGGTCAATTAATTCCAGAAGCAGATTGTTATATTTTTGACGAAGCCCATCAACTACCAGATATTGCCAGCCAATATTTTGGTGAAACTTTATCAAGCAAGCAACTCACTGAGCTGGCTAAAGAAATTGATTTTGTCTACCGAACCGAATTGAAAGAAGCGAAACAGATGGCTAAAGCGGCAGAGCAATTACGAGCTGCATCCTTAGATTTCAGGCTCGCCTTTGCAATGGAAAAAGGATCGGGTAGTTGGCGCGATAAAAGTAAAGATCGGGCTATGCAAATGCATGTTACACGTTTACAACAGGTCATGACTTTTTTAAAGCAAGTATTGACCGAACGGTTAGGTAAAAGCGAAGTATTAGATCACTGCTTTGAAAAAATTAATCAATACAGTTTATTATTTGAACGTTTAAATAATACCCATGAAAGTGGGTTCAGTTATTGGTATGAATGCACTAAGCAACACTTTTCATTGAATATCACGCCGCTCAGTGTTGCAACTCGTTTTCAAACCGAGTGTCAAAAAAAGCAAGCAAGTTGGATATTCACTTCCGCTACTTTATCAGTTAAAGGGGAGTTTAAACATTTCACTCAGTTACTTGGGTTAACTGCTGCTAATTGCTTACAATTAAGTAGTCCTTTTGACTATGCAACACAGAGTCTTTTTGTGGTTCCTCGACTGATACCTGAACCAGGGACTCCAGGATTAGCGGCTAAATTAGTTGCTATGTTATCGCCTGTTATTAATGCAAGTAAAGGGCGATGTTTTTTTCTTTGTACCAGCCACTCGATGATGAATCAACTCGCTCAAGCTTTTCGTGAATCGTTAACTTTACCCGTCCTATTGCAAGGAGAAAAAAGCAAACAGGCCCTGTTAGACGAGTTTATCAGTCACGGTAATGCATTATTGGTGGCAACGGGTAGCTTTTGGGAAGGGGTGGACGTACGCGGACAAACGCTATCCTGTGTGATTATCGATAAAATCCCATTTGCTTCCCCTGAAGAACCTTTATTAAAAGCACGTATGGAAGACGCGGAGCTAAAAGGCGGCGATCCGTTTTTTGACGTGCAATTACCACAAGCAGTGATCACCTTAAAACAAGGCGTTGGTCGTTTGATTAGAGCGGAACAAGACAAAGGTGTATTAATTGTTTGTGACACGCGTTTAGTAAGTCGAAAATATGGCAATCTCTTCCTTAATAGTTTACCTTGCATGCCGCGAACTAGAGACCTTAACAAAGCGATCGATTTTCTTACTTTAATCGAATAAAATAATCGAATAAACTAACGCCTTTTTCATTGGCTCGTTTGTCACAAGTAGAATTGAAATGCTTTAACACACAAATGCCCAAAAGCGTTGACAAGCGAATTCTTAAGATCGATTTATAATACTTTTTATAATTTATAGTAGTTTTTAAAGTGTGAGTTCTTAAAAAGATATTTTTAAAACAAAGCTATTTAAAACAATACTTTGTGCATAAGCACATCAAAATTTAACTTAATGACGGTAAACAATAGTTATTTAATCGTAACGCCGGACAACTTTTCACATTCATTAAATAGGCGATTTATGTCATCTTCATACAATATTCTGTGTATTGATTCTTCAACAGAAGCATGTTCGGTTGCAGTATTAACTAAACAGGCAACTATTTTCCAACGCTTTATGCTGGCTCCTCGAGAACATACTCAACGTATATTACCAACCGTGGATGAGGTCATTAAAGAGGCAAACTTATCGTTAACAGATATTGATGTGATTGCTTACGGGCAAGGACCAGGTAGTTTTACTGGGGTTAGAATTGGAATCAGCATCGCTCAAGGACTCGCATTTGGCTTAGAAAAGCAAATGGTAGGTGTTTCAACCTTACAAGCAATGGCACAGGAAGCATTAACGCTTAGTTTGTCTGAGCAAAAAAACACAGAAGCTAATCATATTTATGCTGCAATTGATGCTCGAATGGGTGAAGTTTATTATGCACATTACCTGAATGTAAATGGAACCATGGTATTGCAGGGCAAAGAAACGGTGGTCAAACCACAGGACTTGATCAATTCAATCAATGAAACAGGTCAATCTATTCAACAAAACAGCTTGTTAGTCGGTACTGGATGGGCTGCATACCCTGAGTTATTAAACGCATTCCAAGCTTGTCATGTTTCTGATATTTTATACCCAAATGCTGCATTTATGCTGCAATCAGCAAGTGAATTAATCGCTAACAATGCTGCAGTCCATCCTGAAAATGCTACGCCTGTCTATTTACGTGACACTGTAACGTGGAAAAAACTACCAGGTCGTGAATAATTGTCTATAATGCAAACATGAATAACATCCACTTAGAGGTAGTTCTAATAACCTATGGCTATTTATAATAATGTTGCAATGACAAATAACCCAATTAATACGGGTAAATTGTCGCAAGTTAAAAAAAATGAAAATACGCCACCCGTTAGCGAAATTAGTCCTGTCTCTAAGAAAACTGACTCAACTGAGTTTTCTTTAGTCCTTTCAACAGAACAACAACAGTCGATCAATGATACCATTGGTTATGACCAACCAAGTGCTAAAGAGCGTGGTGCATTAGATGCATATCATCAAGTTGCAACACAAGAAAAACGAGAACAAGTGATTGATAGCATGAGTTTTCATTTTGTAGTTTAACTGAACTTTATCTAGCTTAACTAATGCCAAACTGAACCTAAAGCGTTTATCACAGTCTATCAACTCCTATATTTATAATCTCTTAGGTTAATTATGTTGCGCCATTTTATACTGTCACTGACTTTATTATTTGCTATCTCTCCCTTTAAATCTTTCGCTGAGACTTACCCAATTTCACTATCACTTTCGCAAATCGATGTGCTAGCGACTTTAATCTGGGAGAACGAAGGAGCAGGTAAGAAGGAGCATCTTACGGTGTGGAATAGAAATGAAGATTTTCCTTCGATGGGAATTGGCCATTTTATTTGGTATCCAACAGTTAAAAAAGGGCCCTACATCGAGCAATTTCCCGCTCTACTTGATTATATTATTAACAATGCCGTCCCCGTCCCCAAATGGTTGATTAACGCCAAAACAGCCCCATGGAAAACAAGAGAAGAATTTTATCATCAATTTAATGATCAAAAACTGACTCAATTAAGACAGTTAATGCAAGATACTGCCGCATTACAAGCACAGTTTATTATTCAACGCTTAGAAAAAGGTATTCCTGCGATTTTAGCGAATAGCACTAAACAACAAAGGGTTAAAATAAATCAAGGTTTGGATGCATTAAAAGCAACACCCGAAGGTATTTTTGTTTTATTAGATTATATTAACTTTAAGGGTGAAGGCACATCCGATAAGGAAAAATACCAAGGTAAAGGGTGGGGCTTAAAACAAGTATTGTTAGCGATGCCTGAACAAACAGATAATGTACTACGTAGCTTTGCTTTAGCCGCTGATGAAATGCTTACAAGACGTGTTAAAAATGCACCGAGAGATGAGTTAATGTGGTTAAAAGGATGGAGAGTACGTGTCCATCACTACCCCTCATTGAAAATCAACACTAGCAACATTCGATAATGTAATAGCCTTTTTAGCAAGCAATTGATTCGATGAGATAGTATCTGATTTATTATTAAAATTTGCTGATTAAACCTTACACCTCATCAACAGGTTCCTATTTATTATAGGAACAGTTGATTGTTCAACTTTCTGATTTTATCCTTTTGTCATTATTTGAGTATTGATTTTTCCATTTTTTCTATACAATAATAAAAATTAATTTATAAATACACACTAATACAAGGCCCTATTATGTTATATCGAGTTATGCGCAGTTTATTATTCAAGATGAATCCAGAAAAAGCGCACGATCTTTCAATTAAACAGCTCAAATTAACACACGGTACATTATTAGATCTTCTATACCGCCAAAAAGTACAACATCGCCCAGTGCAAGTTATGGGGTTAACATTTCCTAATTCACTTGGTCTTGCTGCTGGTCTTGATAAAAATGCTGAATGTATTGATGCCTTTGGAGCAATGGGCTTTGGTCATATTGAAGTAGGTACGGTGACGCCAGTTGGGCAGCCAGGAAATCCTTCTCCTCGTTTATTCCGTGTATTAGAAGGTGAGGGGATCATCAACCGTATGGGGTTTAATAATGACGGTGTAGATAATCTCATTGAAAATGTAAAAAATAGTAACTTTAAAGGCGTGATTGGGATCAATATAGGCAAAAATATTCATACCCCAGTAGAACAGGGCAAGCAAGATTATTTGCTGTGTATGGATAAAGTTTACACACACGCAGGTTATATTGCAGTCAACATTTCATCTCCTAATACACCGGGATTACGTTCTTTACAATATGGTGAAGCACTTGATGATTTATTAGATGCCTTAAAAACACGCCAACAAGAACTTACGGAAAAACATAGCAAATATGTACCTATCGCATTGAAAGTGGCGCCAGACTTAAGTGATGAAGAAATTGAATCCATTGCTCAATCATTATTGAAATACAAAATAGACGGTTTAATTGCAACCAACACAACATTAGACCGTGAAATGGTTAAAGGTATGTCACATGCTTCAGAAGCAGGTGGTTTGAGTGGAAAACCAGTACAAAGTAAAAGTACTGCAGTAATAGCTAAATTTGCACAACATCTTAATGGACAAATTCCAATCATTGGTGTTGGTGGGATTGATAGTGTTATCGCAGCAAAAGAAAAAATTAATGCAGGTGCAAGTTTGGTACAAATTTATTCAGGTTTTATCTATCAAGGTCCAGCATTAGTTAAAAATATCGTTAATTATATTTAAGATAAGGGCCGTCAATACACGACATATTCATGTTGCTTAAATAGTACAAACAATAATTATGAGCAACATGAAATATGATTGGCTAATGAGATAAAAGTAATACTAATTTCATTAAGTATTTGATCAAATATCACGCAGGGAAAATGATTTAATTCAAGGCAAATGATTATTCCCTTTGCAAAATCGCTAACCTAGAACTAGTCCAGTTTAACCTGCATGATTGATCAGTTAGTTAGCGGAATTGGTATATTTGCCCAAGTATTTAATGTGACTTTATTAATGGAAAGTGCCTTTTTAGATATAAGGTTAATTGATAAAACATGAGGAGAAAGTAATGGATTATATTCCAAAAGCAGAATGGCAATGGGTCTTTGACCAACAGCAGGGAAAGTTATCTGTTGTCGACCGTGAGCGAACTTTTCCAATTGTTTATGAATCTAATATGTTGCGTTTGCGAGAAAGCCAAGTGTTGTCGTTTACCGTAGATGATGTGACGCGTTACATTGAATTATTTGAAAGTGAATCATTAAGTCACTTTGAAGATCCTCTGCGTTGTAAAATAATCTTACATTTAATGGCAATAGATCTGTTTCATAAACCAATGATGCCTAAAAGTTGGTTATTTCAAACATCAGAACATCAACAAGTCCAATATAATAATGGGCAATTAGCCATGTTAACAACTTCTGGGGTACCAGAGTCCGCTAAGTATATGGTATTGGAACAACAGGATAACTTTTGTTTGTGTATGCTATTTGACGAAATACATACTTTTTCTAATGGAAAAATATTCAAACAATTCCAGATCATAAAAGTCACCGCCGATAAATTAACTCCGTGCTTAGAATCGCAACCACAGGAATGGATTTCATTTCAAAATGCGGGCTAATTTTGCCAACAACTTATCAATTTACTTTTAACAAAAAAAACCGCTGATAAAGCGGTTTTTTATTAATGTTTGATATTTGAGTTGACTCTATAAAGCTTATAAAAACTAAATAAAACACTTCAAAGGTTAATCATTAATCGTTACGTTTAGTTACTTCTAATAAATGGTAGCCAAATTGTGTTTTAACGGGACCTTGAACTTCACCCACTGGGGCGCTGAATACAACTTTATCAAATTCAGGAACCATCATACCTGGACCAAATTCACCTAAATCACCACCTTGTGCACCCGATGGGCAAGATGAATGCTGTTTAGCAACTGAAGCAAAGTCAGTACCTGCTTCGATTTCGTTTTTTAATGTTAAGCATTGTTCTTCAGAGCTAACTAATATATGACGTGCTTGAGCTAAAGCCATGGTAATTCCTTAAATGGTATAAAAGAGCATGATTGTAACGGTAGAAGATATAAGGTGCAAATTTCAGTGCCAAGAGTAATGCAATATTTATAAATTATATTGAGTTTAATACTTGCATATTGAAAATAAAGTCATATTATGTCGAAAGGTTGTTATTTATATTGCTCACTCATCACGCGTAAATAACATCAACAAAAGCCATTCATCGTGGCGTATTATTTATTAATTGAGGTCAGCATGAAACGTATTGCATTATTTTTATTAACTAACTTAGCCGTTGTATTGGTGTTAGGTATTGTACTGAGTATTGTTTTTTCAGTTACAGGAATGGACTCTCGAAGTATCGGTGGGTTATTGATGCTAGCAACGGTATTTGGTTTTGGTGGCTCATTCATTTCACTAGCTATGTCTAAATGGATGGCAAAAAGAAGCACAGGCGCTGTCGTTATTACTTCCCCTAGCAATGAAACTGAACGTTGGCTGCTAGAAACAGTAACAAAACAAGCTAAGCAGGCCGGTATTAAAACACCTGAAGTGGCGATTTATAATGCACAAGATATGAATGCCTTTGCCACCGGAATGAAAAAAAATGACGCATTAGTCGCAGTTAGTACAGGCCTGTTACAGCAAATGACACGTGATGAAGCGGAAGCTGTTTTAGCTCATGAAGTCAGTCATGTGGCAAATGGAGATATGGTAACACTTGCGTTGATCCAAGGCGTAGTTAACACATTTGTTATTTTCCTAGCACGTGTTATTGGTGGCTTAATTGATAATGCGATGCGTAATAATAATGAAAATTCAGGACATGGTTTTTCTTATTACATCATTGTATTTATACTAGAAATGGTATTTGGTGTACTTGCAAGCACGATTGTTATGTACTATTCACGTCAACGTGAGTTTAAGGCGGATTCAGGCTCTGCTTCACTGGTTGGTAAAAATAAGATGATTGCTGCATTACAAAAATTACAAAGAACGTCTGAACCACAACTAGAAGGTAGTTTAATGGCATTTGGTATATCAGGCAAAAAGAAAAGCAGTTTGTTTATGTCACACCCTCCACTAGAGGATCGTATCAAAGCATTACAAAATAGTCAGATGATGTAATGCGTTGAAGCGCAACAAAGTATAAAAGCAGAAACATTATAAAGAGTATAGAGAATGGTCCGCTAAGTTAATCTAAACCTATCCTTAGTTGATTACACTGTTAGTTAATTATTTGTATTTTGATCCGCAACCGGTATTTATAGCGTGTAACTTGTTACGCGCTATTTTTTTATCTGTTTTACTGTAAAATCCATGCTCTTCTAATTTAATCTGATGTACTTGTTATGAATTTCTATATCGACAAATGCCTGAAAATTGTCTGCTCACTATGCTTTACTTTGTTTGTGGCAGCATGTACTCCCTATCAAAAACCGTTGACTATCGGCGCGGCACCTTGGCCAAATTTTGAGTTTGCTTTTTTAGCCAGTGAACTTGGATACTTAGATAAAGATAAATATTCATTACTTGAGTTGACTTCACCTACTAGTGTCATTCAGGCTTTTCAGACAGCTAAACTCGATGTTGCTTTTCTATCATTGGATGAAGTTTTAACTTTAGTCGCTTTAGGAATCGATTTAAAAATAGTCTCCGTGATTGATCGTTCTAGAGGAGGCGATGCGTTAATGGCAAAACCCGAAATAAAATCACTGCAACAATTAAAATGGCATTCTATTGGTTATGAAAACAAAGCTGCTGGAGCTCTGTTATTAGATGAAGTTTTTTCGTTAACAGACTTAAATAATCAAACAGTACAACTCTTTGAAGTCAAACAAAATGAGCTTAAAGATGCTTATTTACGTGGTGATATCGATGCTTTAATCGTTAAAGAGCCGGTAAAACAACAATTATTAGCATTAGGTGCAAGAGAACTTTTTAACTCTAAATCTTTAAGTTTGCCCATTATTAATCTAATGGTCGTTCGAGGTAGTTTGCACCAAGAAAAAGAAGTTCAAATAACGCACTTTCTAAAACAATTTTATCGTGCTCACGTATTCTATGAAGAACATAAAGCTGAAGCTTTAACTAGCATGTCAGTCAGGCTGCAACTATATCCTTACATTCTCAAAAATGCCTTTGCGAATACGCATTTTATTGAGCCTAAAGAAGCGTTAATGTTTTTATCTGGTTCACCTTCAAATATGCAATTGAGAGCACAAGAATTAAGTAAGTTGATGAGTGATAAGAGAATGTTAAGTCAAATACAAACAAACCTAGCGACGCTAATTTCAACGCGTATTTTAGAACAGGCGATTTATGAATAAACTTCGTAGAGTTTCACTATTAATTATATTGCCGGCAATATTTCTGAGTATTTTCTTTGTTTTTCAAACAGTGATGTTTATTCAAGATTTTCGTCAAAGTCAGGACCAGTTATATGTTGAAGCGGAACAAGACATCAAAGGTTTAGCTGGTCAATTACAAACAGCACTATCCAATTCTTTGATGCGTTTAGAAAAAGCCCGTGCTCAAGATATTGTATCCACCGCAGCATTGAATGAAAATGTACAAACGGTAGCAGTGGTTGACAAAAATCAACAAATTATTCTAAGTAATAACTTCCGTGAAAAATACATGTTTTCAAAACTACAACTTGAACGTTATGAAGGTGCCGTATTGCACCGTGTAATTAATGATAATGAAATTGTAGTCAAATACTTCAAACAAAGTAAAGAGTTAGTGGTTTATGCGCCTTTACAAATGATCTCTAAAGGGAATAGCTTAAACCGTAAATTTAATGGCATTATTTTTATACGTTATTCATTAGGAAGTGCCTACAGTGAACTAACACACAGTAAACTTATCGAGCTAATTAAGCAGTGCGTTTTATTATTACTGACGGTTAGCTTATCCGTATATTCGCTAAATCGCTTGGTGATAGCGCCCCTTAAGCACCTTGTAAATGAGATGCGTACCTATGATTTAACAAACTTATCTGAATTAACTGCAAAAGGTGTTGGCGAAATAGGTTTTTTACAACGTGCTTTTTCTGAATTAATTGTCGGTTTGTCCGATAACATGAACGAGCTGGCTGGTAGTGAACAACGTTTGTTATACGCACTCAGGGGGGCTCGAGACGGCGTATGGGATTGGGATATAAAACGTGATCATGTCTTCTTTTCCAATAGGTGGAAAGAGATATTAGGCTATCAACCTGAAGATATAAAAGCAGATATTACAGAGTGGGAAAATCGCATTCATGACGATGACCTGTACAATGTTTTTAATGATTTTTGTGAGCATTTTGTTGGTAGAGATTCATTTTTTGAAAATTCCCATCGAATCCGTTGCAAAAATGGAGATTACTGTTGGGTATTAACGCGTGGTCAAACGGTATCATGGGATAGCAAAGGTAACCCGCTACGTGTGATCGGCACCATGACCGATGTTTCCGCCTACAAAGTGTTGCATACTTCAATTAAATATCAGACACAGTATGATGAAGTGACTGATTTACCGAACAGAACAGGTCTAATTACTCATATTTCAGATGAAAATATCAGGCAGCAGAACAATGGGTTATTTGGTGCATTGATATTAATTAATACGCAACAGTTCTCCGCTATTAATGAACTTGATGGCAACCACAAAGGGGGGCAGTTATTAAGTTTAATTGCAAGGCGATTAGAAAAACTCATTAGTGTGCCTGATTATGTTGCTCGTCTTCGAGGTTGTGAATTTGCTGTTGTCTTATCTGATTTACATTCAGATCGCGAACAAGCAGCTCAAATATCAATGCGTTTTGCTGAACAAATAGCATTAAT
>Ga0316198_10003153_pt1 | contig 10034 bp, 7 predicted proteins | sample OudBieAanoxic_MG_FD_204935 | JGI IMG/M metagenome (GOLD analysis project Ga0316198, IMG submission 204935) | Coastal sediment microbial communities from Oude Bieten Haven, Netherlands - site A anoxic | ecosystem: Environmental > Aquatic > Marine > Coastal > Sediment | place: Netherlands...
CGAAGGCCTCGGCACGCCCTGGACATTGCATCTGATCGCGACCACCGGTTCACACAACATCGCCGTTGGCGATATCGAGAACGACGGCGATATCGACATCGTGGGCGCCAACTGGGATGGGCCTTCTCCGGATGGCGGGCGTGTGACCTGGTGGCGAAACGACATCGGCGCCAGCACCGTCCTGCCGCTCGAGCAGTGGACCGGCATATCGATAGACACGTCCAAGCCCGACCAGGCGTTCGGACTGGCGTTTGGTGACATCGACGGCGATGCGATGCTGCTCGTCGATGTGGACGGAGACAGCGGTCTCGATATCATCGCTGAAGGCGCCGCTTCCGCGGGCAATGTACCGGTGCTCTGGATGCATCCGCAGAACGCGGCGGGCAGCCAATGGACAACCACGACGATCGGCACCATTCCGTCCGATCCTGCTGACGGGCGCAGCCCGGGCTTTGCGCTCGCCCAGATCGTCCCCGGCGGCCGGCCCGAGATCGTGTTGAGCAGCCTGGGCCTCTACGTTGGGGACGTGAACGGCAACAGTGGAAGTGACGGTCTTCGAGAACGTCGGCAACGCTTCGTCCTGGTTGAGTCATGGTATTTCGCAAGGCACGCAAAGCCACTTGGGTACCCAGACGCTGGACCTAGATGGCGACGGTGATCTGGATGTGGTCAGCATCGCCCGGGATAATTTCTAGAACCTGCAGCTTTGGCGCAACGACGCACGCTGACGGACTAGGAATTTAAGCCGGTACCGTTGGCGTTCTTTCGTTCGCGTTTTTGCTGTTTGCGAAGCACGGCCTGGGCACGGCGTTCCTTGGTCTTCTCGGACGGGATGCGTCCCGGATGGGCTTCTTGCTCCCCGTGGTGCTCGTCGAAGGCGCCGGGCTGCGTGCCGAGCTCGAAGAAAGCCACCTCGCGCTTCGCGCGCTCACCCAGGCGGAGTGGAACGATGGCAGCCCCTACCCCGGCGCCGACGTAGACCGCGCCCTTCGGGTCCTCGGTGCCTCGGGAACCGTAAAGGCCGTGTATGTATTTGTGACCGGCGAGCTTGCCCACCGAGAGCTCGTGCAGCCGCGCGACCGTCACCTGGCCGGCGTGTGTGTGACCGGAAAACACGAGTGGGATGCCGGCCTCCCAAAGCGCGTCGGCCTCTTCGGCGATGTGCGAGAGTCCGATGACCGGCAGGTCGGAACGCAAGCCCTTGAGCGCGGCCCGTCGGTCGGCGTGACCAGTATAGGCGTCGTCCAGGCCGAGCACTTGCAAGGCCTGATGCCCAATGGTGATCCTGGTGTGCGCATTGTCGAGCACCTCCGCGCCACCCCGGCGAAGCGCCTGACGCACAGGCTCGGCACCCGCCCAGTGGTCGTGGTTGCCGAGGACCGCAAACACCGGCGCTTCGATCTGGCTGATCACATCTGTGAGGTCATCGAGATAGACCTGGCTGTGACAAACGAAGTCACCGCTGATCACCACGATGTCCGGCTTGCCGGCATTGGTCATCGAGACGGCGTCGTACTGAACCTCCATCGGCGTGACGCGGCCGACGTGCAGGTCGGTGAGGTGCGCGACCCGGACCCCTTCGAGATGCTCGAGAAAGCACTCAGGGCCAGCGAATCGACGTATGCGAAACCGGCGCGAGCTATCGTGCCATGGGTCGCGTTCGCGCAGCAGCTTCTTTCGAAACTTCCGTAACCCCTCGATGGTTGCCGATCGACTCATCTCCATGCCAATGTAGTCACTTCGCTCGAGGCTCGCACGAATCTGGCGGTGTACGTTTTCGCGTCAGTCTCGAAACAGGCACGTCCGGGCCCCGAGAGCGGCGCCGCTCGTTCTTTCTGCCACGAAACCGCCGGATGACGTAGACGCATGCAAACGCGACGATCAACCCTGCCACGATTTGCTGCCACGGCATAATCAAGACCTATCCGTAACCAAGGAGCTGGCCCCCCTGATAAACGGCGAGAGAGGCCAAATATGCAAGCACGGTCATGTAGGTGAAGAGGAACAGGGGCCATTTCCAGGAGCCGGACTCCCTTTTCACGACCGCGATTGTGCTCATGCACTGGCAAGCCAGCAAGAAGAAGACCATCAGCGAGATGCCGCTAAGCGGCGTCATGACCGGGCTCCCGTCGGCATGCCGGGCGTCGCGAAGGGCCTGACGCAGGGGCTTGTTCTCCTCGTCGGCCTCACCGATGCCGAACACCACCCCCAGGGTCGAAATGAACACCTCTCGCGCAGCGAACGCGCCGATGATTCCAACGCCGATCTGCCAGTCGAAGCCAATCGGCCGAAGCGCAGGCTCGATCGCGTGGCCGAACCTGCCACCAAGGCTGTGGGCCAGCTGGTCCCCGGCCTCTTGGGCGTCGAGCGCTTGCAGCGCCTCGGTCTTGCTCGACTCCGACGTTGCCGTCTGCTCAACCCGCTCGCGTTCAGCAGCGTAGCGCTCCGCAACCTCGGCCGACTTTGGGAAGGAGAGCAGCGCCCAGAGAAGAATGGTCATCGCCAGGATGATCGTGCCGGCATCGACCAGAAAGATGCGCAGACGGCGCCAGGCATTGATCCAGAGGATCCGCGCCGAGGGCCAGCGATAGGGCGGCATCTCGAGCACGAATGTCGGAGCGGGGCCGGGCAGCACAGTCCGCCGAATGACCGCCGCCGCGGCAAGTGTGACGAGAACCGAAAGGGTGTACATCGAGAAGAGCGCGACGGCCCCGGCGCTGAACCAGCCAAGCGACTGCCCAGCGAAGACCGTACCAACGACGAGGATGTAGATCGGCAATCGGGCGCTGCAGGACATGAGGGGAAGCGCCAACATCGTGACCAGGCGATCACGGCGGCGTTCGATCGTGCGTGTGGCCATCACCGCAGGCACCGCGCAGGCGAAGCCCGACAGCAGCGGCACGAATGCCTTTCCATGCAGACCTACCTTCTTCATCACCCGATCGATCACGAACGCAACCCGTGCGAGGTAGCCGGAGTCTTCTAGAAATCCGATGAAGAGGAAGAGCATCAGGATCTGAGGGGCGAAAACGATGACGTTGCCAACCCCAGCGATGATCCCCTCGACGACCAGGTCCTGAAGGACTCCGGGGGGCAGAATCGCCGCGGCCTGGGTCTGCATGAAAGCGGTCGCGGTCTCGATGGCGCCGATGAAGGGCTCGGCCCCCGCAAACAGCACTTCGAAGATGCCGAACATCACGACTGCGAAGATCAGGAGCCCGGCGAACGGATGGGTCAGCACGCGGTCGATGCGCTCGCTTCGAGACGGCCGCGGATCTTGCACCGAGCAAGTCTCGCTCACGGCAGCGTCGAGCCAAGCGTAGCGGGAGGCGATGATCTCGAGGTCGATGTTACGGCCACGCGCCACGGCGGCTTCATGAATGCTCGCTACGGCCTGCCGCACGTCATCGGGAACGCCATGCAGGCTGTCTTCACCCAAAGACAGCAGGCACCAGAGCGCAAACACCCGATGCTGAGTCGCTGCGGTCTCGGGACGCCAGTGCGCGATCACCGGCTCGATCGCCGCTACGTCGGCTTCGAGCTCGACTGGGTAACTGACACGAGGCGTCGAAACATCGCTACTGGCTTCGAGCTGTTTCTCGAGCGCTTCCAGGAGCGCGTCCAGACCGCGCCGCTTGGTCGCAACGACAGGAATGACTGGAGCGGCAAAGAGCTCCGACAAGCGCTCCGTGTCGACGCGCAGGCCGATCTGCTCCGCAGCGTCCATCATGTTGAGCGCAACGACGACCGGGACGCCGGACTCGATGAGCTGCAAAGGCAAATAGAGCCCTCGCTCCAAGGTGGTTGCGTCGACGACGCAGATGACCGCCCGCGTATTGCCTTCGGTCAATGCATTGACCGCGAGCTGCTCCTCCGGCGAGCTCGCCGTCAGGCTGTACATGCCGGGCACATCGACGAGCTCGATCTTCTCGGAGCCGATCCGCAGGCTTGCGCTGGTACGATCGACCGTCACGCCAGGATAGTTGCCCACATGCGCGCTGCCGCCGGAAAGGGCGTTGAACAGGGTACTCTTTCCGCAGTTCGGGTTGCCCGCGATCAGCACTTGCGGGGGGGCTTTGTCGCTCACGCCTCTCCTTCGGGCCTGACGGCGATCTTTGCTGCCTCGGCACGGCGCAGCGACAGGGAATAGTTGCGGACCCGGAGCTCGACGGGGTCCCCAAAGGGCGCCACGCGCACCAGTCGAACGCGCGTCCCAGGAAGGAGGCCCATCTCCATCAGCCGCCTGGACAGGCGGCGCTCGCAGTCGATCGACACGATTTTGGCGTGCTGCCCCAGGGGTAGATCGACGAGAGAGGGCTTCATCGACTACTGATAATGAATTTCTTTTTCTTGGGCAACCGCTTGGAATTTCGTGTGAAGTCTCTATAAAACCGACCTACTCGTGCCTCAAGAAGGAGAATCATGGCCACCACCGCGTTCAAGGGAACCCCGGTTCAAACCAATCGCGATCTGCCCGCCGTCGGCAGCGCCGCCCCAGACTTCCTGCTGATCGCTGGCGACCTCAGCGAAAAGACGCTCGCGGACTTCGCGGGAAAGAAGAAGATCATCACGATCAACCCGAGCTACGACACGCCCGTCTGCCAGGCTACCGCGCGCAGTTTCAATCAACGCGCGGCCACGCTGGGCAACGCTGTGGTCCTGGTCGTCAGCTCCGACCTTCCTTTCGCTCAGGGCCGTTTCTGCGGCGCTGAGGGATTGGAAGCGGTGGTTCCGCTGTCGACGTTCCGAGGGAGCTTCCTTCAAGACTACGGCGTCGAAATGCTCGATGGCGCCCTCAAGGGACTCGCCGCGCGCGCGATCGTCGTCGTGGACGAGAACGACAAGGTCGTGCACACCGAGATGGTCGCCGACATCGTCCAAGAACCGGACTACGACGCCGCCATTGCGGCCGCGAGCTAAGCCAGCAGCCGCTGCGCTTCGGCGACGACGCTTTCGACGGTGATGCCGAACTTCTCGTAGAGCACCTGGTACGGCGCTGATGCGCCGAACTGATCCATGGTGACGAACGCCGCGTCGTTGCCGACCCAGCGGTCCCAGCCTTGGCGAATCCCTGCCTCGACGACGACCTTGACTGCGCCGCCGCGTGGGATGACCTCCTGCTGGTACGCCTCGTCCTGTTTTTCGAAGAGCTCCCAGCAGGGCATGCTGACCACGCGTACCGCGGCGCCCTCTTGTTCGAGAAGATCGGCAGCAATCATCGCGATCTCGACCTCACTACCGGTGGCGACCAGAATCACGTCGGGGCCTCCGCCTCCTGCTTCGCGCAAGGTGTACGCACCGCGCTTGGCCTTTTCAGCGCTGGCCAGTGTATTTCGATCGAAGACCGGCACATTTTGCCGAGTCAGCGCCAGGGCCGCGGGCCCGTCCCATTCGAGAGCAGCCTTCCAACACTCGCGCACCTCGTTGGCGTCAGCTGGCCTGAATACCGCCAGGTCCGGAATCGCGCGCAAGGCGGCAATCTGTTCTACCGGCTGGTGCGTGGGGCCGTCCTCGCCGAGCCCGATGCTGTCGTGGGTGTAGATGTAGCGCGTGTGGAGCTTCATCAGCGCCGCAAGCCGCACAGAGGGCCGCATATAGTCGCTGAACACGAGGAATGTGGCACCGTACGGGATCACGCCGCCGTGAAGTGCCATGCCGTTCATGGCCGCCCCCATGCCGTGCTCCCGAATGCCCCAATCCACGTTACGTGGAATCCCATCGGCGCCCGGCAGGAAGCCGGCAAGGCCCAACATGCGACTGTTGTTGGAGCCCGCGAGGTCTGCGGAGCCACCCACGAGCCCGCCGATCTTGGCGGCAAGCGCGTTGAGCACGGCACCGCTTGCCTTTCGTGTCGGCATACCCTTCGGGTCGGCGTCGAAGCCCGGAAGGTCGGCGTCCCAACCGGAGGGAAGCTGTCCTGCCAAGGCAGCATCGAGCTCCTTCGCGGCTTCCGGGAACTCCGACCGGTAGCTTGCGAGTCGCGTCTGCCATCGGTCGTGGTCTTTCGCGCCGCGCTCTCGAATCGATTCGGCGGCCGCCGCCAGCTCGTCGGGAACGAAGAAGGGCTCGGTCGGCCATTCCATGACCTGCTTGGTGGCGATGATCTCATCCTCACCGAGCGGAGCGCCGTGTGCAGCCGAAGAGTCGCGCTTGTTTGGCGACGGGTCGCCGATGATCGTTCGCACGCGAATGAAGCTCGGACGCTCGTCGGCGACCGCGGCTCGGGACGCCGCGATCACCGCAGCCATGTCACTGCCGTCGTCCACGCTTTCAGTGTGCCAGCCGTAGGAGGCGAAGCGGCCCAGAACGTCTTCGCTGAAGCTCAGGTCCGTCCGGCCATCGATGGTGATCTCGTTGTCGTCCCAGTACACGACGAGCTTGCCGAGCTTCAGATGGCCAGCGATCGACGCGGCTTCGGAAGCAACCCCTTCCATGATGTCGCCGTCCGAGGCGATCACCCAGGTGCGGTGATCAAAGAGCGTGTGCCCCGGCTTGTTGAAGCGGGCTCCGAGGTGCCGCTCCGCCATCGCCATCCCCACCCCGTTGCCGATGCCCTGCCCGAGTGGGCCGGTCGTCGTTTCGACGCCTGGGGTCACGTGCGACTCCGGATGACCGGGCGTGAGACTCCCCCACTGCCGGAACTTCCGAATGTCGTCGAGAGAGACCTCGTAGCCGCTCAGGTGCAGCAGCGCGTACTGCAGCATCGACGCGTGTCCGCAGGACAAGACAAAGCGGTCGCGGTCGGGCCATTCCGGATGGGCCGGGTCGTGCCGGCGCAGCGCGGAGAACAGCGCCCAGCCGAGCGGCGCGAGCGCCATGGGCGTGCCCGGGTGGCCCGAATTGGCTGCCTGGACCGCGTCCATGCTCAGGCCTCGAATCGTCTTGATAGCGAGCTCATCGAGCTTCGCGGGGTTCCCCATGCTGTTGTCCTCCTGCCTGGCGGGCCGGATCTAGCAGGCCCAGCACAAACGCAAAAGGTGCGCCGATGGTTTTTCGACGAGAGCTGGACATGACCCTAGAACGCCACTAACAACCCCGGACGCGGGCAGCCGGTTGTTGACTGTTTCAATCGGGTTTGCTTCATGACGGGGCCCGCGCAGGAGGAAGAAATGCCTCAGGTTTTCGTACCCAAGGAAGTCACCGAAGGTGAAACTCGGGTCGCCTGCACACCAGAAACAACGAAGCGCTACGTGAAAGAGGGCTTCGATGTGGTCGTAGAAAGCGACGCGGGCAGACACGCCCACTTCACCGATGAGCACTATCGCCAAGTAGGCGCCACGATCGTTGCCGGCGCCGAGGCGGAAGCGGCCTGGGCAAGTGCGGACATCGTGTTTCGGGTTTACCCGATCACGCCCGCGGAAGCGTCCAAAATCAAGGAGGGCGCGCTCCTGATCGGCTTCATGTCTCCGCACAAAAACCTCGATTCGGTCCGGATCCTGAGGGATCGGAAGATCAGCACGATCGCGATGGAGCTCATCCCGCGCATCAGCCGTGCCCAATCGATGGATGCCCTCAGCTCGCAGGCTTCAATCTCGGGCTACCAGGCTGTGCTCATGGCTGCGACCTACCTCGACAAGTACTTTCCTCTCCTGATGACCGCTGCCGGCACGATTCAGCCTGCCAAGATCGTCATCATGGGAGCGGGTGTGGCCGGGCTTCAGGCGATCGCGACCGCGCGACGTTTGGGCGCCGTGGTCGAGGTCTCGGACATTCGGCCTGCCGTCAAAGAGCAGGTCGAGTCGCTCGGCGGACGCTTCATCGACTTTCCGATGGATGAGAGCGGCGAAGGGGAAGGCGGCTACGCGCGCGAGCTGACGCCGGAGCAGCTCAAGGCGCAGCAGGCCATCGTCCGTCAGAAGGTCGTGGCCGCAGACGCAGTCATCACCACGGCGCTCGTCCCGGGACGGCCGGCGCCGAAGCTCATTACCAAAGACATGGTCGATGAGATGCGCGAAGGCGCGGTCATCGTCGACCTCGCGGTCGAGCAAGGCGGCAACTGTGAGCTCAGCAAGAGCGGTGAGATGGTCGTCGAGCACGGCGTGACCATCATCGGACACCCCAACCTGCCCGCAGCGACTCCTGCGGACGCCAGCCTGCTCTATTCCCGCAATATTCAGGCTCTCCTGCTCAGCATCCTGTCCGAGGGAGAAGTCGTTTTGAACCTCGAGGACGAGATCCTCGATGGCGCCCTGCTCACCCACAACGGCGAGGTCCGACACGGACCGACTGCCGAGGCTCTCTAGGAAAGGAGACCGAACGTGACTTTGGGACCTCTGCTCATAGGCATCTACGTGTTCGTCCTCGCTGGTTTCGTCGGCTTTGAGATGATCACCAAAGTGCCGCCGACCTTACACACCCCCCTGATGAGCGGCGCAAACGCCATCAGCGGGATCACCGTGGTCGGCGCAATCGCTGCCGCAACGACCGGTGCGCCGACCGTAGCCAACATTTTGGGTGCGCTTGCCATCGTCACCGCGACCATCAATGTCGTTGGTGGCTTTCTGGTGACCGACCGCATGCTGCGCATGTTCGGAAAGAAGAAGAAAAAGAAGCCAAAGGCTCTCAAGCCGGGTGCCGAAGTCGTCGCAGCTCAAAGCCGAGAGGCGGTTAGCAAATGAATCAAGAGATCATGCGTTCCACCGTGGTCCCGATCATCTATCTGCTGTCCACGATCCTATTCATTTTCGGCATCAAGCAACTCGCGAGGGTGAAGACCGCGCGCAGGGGCAACACGCTCGCGGCCGTCGGCATGCTCTTCGCGATCATCGGCTCGCTGCTCGAGCTGGGACTGGTCGACTATCGCTGGATCGCCGGCGGCATGCTGGTCGGCACCATCATCGGCGCTGCCTTCGCAATCCGCGTGCAGATGACCTCGATGCCGGAGATGGTCGCTCTCTTCAACGGCTTCGGCGGCATCGCGTCCGCCTTGGTAGCTACGTCGGTCTACTGGGACGTCGTCGTGCAACGAGCGCCGGCAGGCACAGTCTACGAGGCGCTCGGCACCGACGAGGCCATCACGGTGATGCTCTCGATTCTGATCGGAGGCATCACCTTCACAGGCAGCCTCATCGCCCTGTTCAAGCTTCAAGGGAAACTGAAGAAGGGCCAACCCATCCTGCTCCCAGCCAGGCACTACATCACCTTCGGGCTGCTCTTTGCGTCTTTTGCGTTCGGCGGGCTCGCCGTCGCAGCAGGGGCCTCCGATTCGGTCGTTTGGGTGCTCGCTCTCGCGGCGGTTTCGCTGATTCTGGGCGTTCTGCTGACGATTCCCATCGGCGGCGCGGACATGCCGGTCGTCGTTTCTCTGCTCAACTCGTACTCCGGCGTGGCCGCCTCGATGGCGGGCTTCGTGATCGGCAATCCGCTCTTGATCATCGCAGGTGCGATGGTGGGCGCAGCGGGCCTGATCCTCACGCAGATCATGTGCGTGGCGATGAACCGTTCGCTCCTCAACGTCTTGGTCGGCGGCTTTGGCGTGACCGACGGAGGCAGCGGTGGTGGCGGATCCGACGAGTACACGAGCGTGACCTCCTGCGGCCCCGAAGAGGCCGCGATGGTCCTCGAGAACGCGGAGTCGGTCATCATCATCCCGGGCTATGGGTTGGCGGTTGCCCAGGCGCAGCACGCGGTCCGCGAACTGGCCGACATGCTGAAGGCTCGTGGCACTAAGGTCACCTACGGCATCCACCCGGTCGCGGGTCGTATGCCCGGTCACATGAACGTCCTGCTCGCCGAAGCTGACGTCCCGTACGAGGAGCTCCTCGAGATGGACGTGATCAACCCGGAGTTCAAGAACACAGACGTGGTGATCATTCTCGGCGCGAACGATGTCGTGAACCCGATCGCCAGCAAGGACCCGACGAGCCCGATCGCGGGCATGCCGATCCTCAATGCCCACGAGGCTCGTTCGGTCTTCGTCGTCAAACGAAGCCTGAGCCCAGGCTACGCCGGCATCAAGAACGAGCTCTTCGAGTACGACAACACGATGATGATCTTCGGCGACGCCAAGAAGGTTCTGCAGGGGCTGATTGGTG
>Ga0316198_10003154_pt1 | contig 10034 bp, 8 predicted proteins | sample OudBieAanoxic_MG_FD_204935 | JGI IMG/M metagenome (GOLD analysis project Ga0316198, IMG submission 204935) | Coastal sediment microbial communities from Oude Bieten Haven, Netherlands - site A anoxic | ecosystem: Environmental > Aquatic > Marine > Coastal > Sediment | place: Netherlands...
GGAGATGCGAGGGTGGGTGGACGAGCCGACGCTGCGCGAGCTCTATCAACGGTGCCGGGGCTTGATTCTGCCGGCCGTCGAGGATGCCGGCATCGTGCCATTAGAGGCGATGGCCTGCGGCCGACCCGCCCTGGTGCTCGACCGGGGCGGCGCCGCGGAGACCGTAATCGAGGGGGAAACCGGTGCTCTTATCCATGCTTGTGAGCCCGATGCAGTAAACGAGGCTATTGACAGGGCGGAGGGGGTCTCCTTCAATACCCCGAGGATCAGGGCCCACGCTCTCGAGTACGGTCACGAGGTTTTTGCCCACCGCTTTTTCTCTTTCGTGACCAGCGCGCTCAAGACCCACGGTTGAGCGCTGGAAGCCCTGGCGCCGCTCACTCCCGGAAACGGGCAGGGAAAGAAGGCAACTTGATTCGCCGATTTCGCGTCATGCAGACCATAGCGGTCGTATGCTCCGACCTGCTCGCCACGATCATGGCGTTTCTTCTCGCCTACTGGCTCCGGTTCGTGCTGCAAATCACGCCGCCAAAGGATCTGCCCGGCGACCTCCCGACCTTGAGCGCCTACCTCATAGCGCTGCCTTTCATCCTGGTGCTCTGGCACTTCACCTTTGTTGCGTTCGGACTCTACAGGCTACGGCGCACGGCAGCCCGCTCGGAGGAGTACATCCAGGTAGCTATCGCGGTGACACTGGCCATGGCCTTGTTCGCTGCGGCCGCCTTCATGTATCGGCCGACGCGGCCGCTTCCGATCGATGGTACCGATCTGCGCGTGCCTGCCTTCACATTTTCGCGCCTCATGTTGGGGATGTTTTACGCTCTCAATCTGACTCTCGTGATCGCCGGTCGCAGGATCCTGCACGCGATACTCGACCGGGTGCGACTATCGGGACGCAATCTCAAGCGCATCCTGATCGCGGGCGCCGGACCACTCGCCAGAACGGTTGTGGACAAGATCCTCCTCCACCAGGAGTTCGGCTTCAGAATGGTGGGCCTCCTCGGCGAAAGCCCGAGTGCACGACCCTATCGTGGCGTTCCCGTGGTCGGGCACGTCCGCGAGGTCCGCGACGTCGTTCGCGAGAGCTCCGTAGACCAGATCTACATCGCCCTCCCACTGTCCGCTCACGAGATGATCATTCACCTCCTCCGAGACGTCAGTCACGAAATGGTGGAAGTCAAAGTTGTGCCGGATCTACTCCAGCACATCACCCTGCGAGCCGCCGTCGAGGATCTCGATGGTGTTCCCATCGTCAATCTTTCGAGCACACCCCTGCGTGGTATCGGCAGCTTCCTGAAGCGCTCCATGGACATCGCCGCTGCCGCCGCCTGCTTGGCGTTGTTCGCTCCGCTCTTCCCACTCGTGGCTCTCGCGGTGCGCCTCACGTCGAAGGGACCGATCCTTTATCGCCAAGAGCGGATGGGCTTGGACGGGCGCAGCTTCGAGTTGCTGAAATTCCGCTCCATGGTTGTCGACGCGGAACGTGAGAGCGGCCCTGTCTGGACTGAGGACGAAGACCCGCGCGTGACACCCGTGGGGAAATTCCTCCGCAAGTACAGCCTCGACGAGTTGCCACAGTTCTGGAATATATTGCGGGGCGATATGAGCCTCGTCGGCCCCCGGCCCGAGAGGCCCTACTTCGTGCAAGAGTTTCGTGATCGTATACCGCACTACATGATGCGGCACCGAGTGCGGGCCGGCCTAACAGGTTGGGCGCAGGTCAACGGCTGGCGCGGCAACACGTCCCTCGAAAAGAGAATCGAATACGACCTTTTCTATATCGAAAACTGGTCGCTGGCCCTGGATTTGAAGATCCTGTGGATGACCCTGGCTAGCGGCATAGCCCACGAGCACGCCTATTAATGAGCGACAAACAGAGAGCCTTGATAACGGGAGGAGCCGGCTTCATCGGCTCACATCTGGCAGGCAATCTGCTCGATGATGGCTATCGAGTGATCGTCATGGACAATCTGCTGACCGGCGATATCCGGAACGTCAGCCTTTTTGCCAACCGGGACCTGCTGTTCATCAGGCACGATGTCACCGAATACATGATTGTTGGTGAGCCCGTAGACTACGTTCTGCACTTTGCCTCCCCAGCCTCCCCGTTGGACTATCTGCGCTACCCCATCCACACGCTCAAAGTCGGCGCAATGGGTACCCACAAGGCCCTGGGGCTCGCCAAGTACCACGATGCCACCTTCGTGCTCGCCTCGACATCGGAGGTGTACGGAGATCCCGAGGTAAACCCGCAGCCGGAAAGCTATTGGGGGCAGGTCAACCCGATCGGGCCACGCGGTGTGTACGACGAAGCCAAACGATTCGCCGAAGCCATGACCATGGCCTATCACCGCAGCCACGGGCTATCGACGCGGATCGTCCGGATCTTCAACACCTACGGACCCCGTATGCGACTGGAGGATGGCCGCGCGATCCCCAACTTCATCACGCAAGCGCTGCGCGGTGAGCCCCTGACCATCTACGGGGACGGGTCGCAGACACGATCCTTCACCTACATCGATGACACCGTCGGGGGCATTCTCTCCCTCATGCGGTCGGACGAGACCGACCCCGTCAACATCGGCAATCCCGAGGAGATCACGATTCGCGAGATGGCCGAGGCAGTGCTCGAGATTACCGGTAGCGACAGCGAGATCGTCGAGATGCCGCTGCCGGAGGACGATCCGCAGGTTCGCTGTCCCGACATCCACCGTGCCGAGACGATCCTGGGATGGTCACCCCAGGTGCGCCTGCGCGAAGGCCTGGGGCCAACGATCGACTGGTTCCGCCGAGAGCTCACGGCTGTCGATGGTCCTGCGTGAGCACCTTGGCTGGCCCTCGCAGACTTCCTGCGAAGGCTTGCTCTGCCCTCGGGAGGTGCGGGGTAATCACCTAGGCGAACAGTTCGCGCACATGGTGCACAGATAGCGGCGTCGCTGTGGTGCCTTCGCGCTCAAGTGTTCGCTACGGCGATCACCCCGCACCTCCCTTTGCTTCGGCGCGCGCGTGTCTGCTCCGGGGATGCCTCACGAAGGTGCCTATCTTCTCCAAATCCCGCGAGCGTTTGGCCGTGACTGATGGTCGATAGGCTATGCCGGCCAAGGACCTGGCTGGCTGCGCTCGGCGGCAAATGCCGCGCGGGGATCGCAGGTGGCTGCCTGACTGGATCTCCGGAGTCCTCTGGCAGAGTTTCGCCAGCTAGTCCCGCTGGTAAAGGTCTGTCCGCATCGTCAGGGAGGTCCGGGGCGGAGCACCCCCTGCCACACGGAGATCAGCGCAGGACCGCAAGGAGGTCGGCGGGGTCGACGGCAATGCCGTAGCCATCGGGGCCCTGGGCCATCTTCCCCAGGTCGGCGGGAAGAGCGCAGCGGAGCTGGCCTGCCCGGACTTTCTTGTCCTTGGCAGCCTCTGCGACGACGTCTTCAGGGCGACATCCCTCCGGCAGCCGTGTTGGCAATCCGAGGCGCTCGCAAAGAGCGGCGAGCTGCTCTGGCAGATCCGCCGGTGCACCCACGAGGCGGTGTGCGAGTCGCGCCTCCGCCACCATTCCGATGGCCACAGCCTCCCCATGACGAATCCGGTAGCCGAGTGTTGTCTCGATACCATGCGCAACGGTGTGGCCGAAGTTGAGGATCTGCCGGTAGTCGGCCTCTCGTTCGTCGGCGGCGGTGACCCCGGCCTTGAGGGTGCAACACCTGGCGATCACCCCTTCGAGGCCTGCCTTGGACTCCGCAATATTTCCGTCAGCGGGATTCTCGGTCATGCTCTGAAAGAGGTCGGCATCCAGAATCACCCCGTACTTGATCACCTCCGCCAGGCCCGACGTCAGCTCTGCAGCGGGCAAAGACCCGAGCGTCATGACGTCGATCAATACGCGCAGGGGCTGGTGGAACGCCCCAACCAGGTTCTTCCCCGACGGTGTATCTACGCCTGTCTTGCCGCCGACGCTGCTGTCGACCATGGCGAGCAGAGTCGTGGGAACCTGGACATGAGGAACCCCCCTGAACAACGTTGCAGCCACGAAGCCCGCCACGTCCCCTACGACACCGCCACCCACGGCAATGATGCAGGAGTCACGACCGTGCCCAAGGCCGACAAGGCGATCCTGGAGGTTGGCCACCGTGTCGCGGTTCTTCGTCTCTTCGCCGGCGGGAAACGTGAGGCACTCGGCAGTTTCGCCCCGGACTCGTAACGCCTCGACCAGGGCATCGGCATAGAGAGGTCCGACCGTTCTGTCGCTGATAACTGCCCACCGCGAGGCGGGTGCGCTCTCGAGAATCTCACCGGCGACAGCATGCGGCAGCTCCACTCCGACGAGGATCTCGTAGCTGTGGCCCGTCCCAGGCGGTATAGCGACTTCGACGCGATGCATGAGTGGCCCTTCGACTCAGGGTTTCAGTACACGAGTCCCGGCGAGGCGAGCCCTCGGCCCTGCTTCTGGGTGTCGCCGGCAAACTCTATGGTTGGTATCCACCCGGCACATCGTCGAACTCCAGCTCTTCGAGTGCAAGGGAAAGGGTCATCTCGGCCAGTGTCTGCGTGGCATCGACTACAGTCACTGGGCAGCTCTTTGTGTCCAGCCCGAGAGGAATCTCGGTGCAACCCATGATGATGGCTGACGCGCCGCGATCTGCGAGGGCGCGTGCCGTCCGCTGGAGCCTTTCGTCCGGGCCGATCTGTCCCGCCTTGATGGAGTGAATGGCCTCCATGACTTGCACCTGGTCGGACTCGTTCGGATGCAGTGGCTCACAGCCAGCTTCGAGCAGGAGCCCGTCGTAGAGGCCGGTCGTCAATGTGCCGGTCGTGGCCATGATCCCGACCTGCCGGGAGTCCGGCACCTCCCTCTGCACGGCGGCCACCGCGATGGCGATCATGTTGAGGACCGGAATGCCCACTGCTTCTCGCATCGCCCTGAGGTAGGCGTGCGCCGTGTTGCACGGGATGGCGACGAAATCGGCCCCCCCGGCCTCGAGAACCATCACCGCTTCAACCAAGATCGGCGTCGGATCCGGCCCCACCCCGACGATGTGATTCGTGCGGTCAGGCACCTGGGTGGCGCTATTGAGCAGGCACGGCGGGTGCTCCTCGTCACTGCCGGCGCCACGAAGGTCGACCAGACGGCCGTAGAAATCGAGGGTCGCCGCCGGTCCCATACCTCCGAGGATTCCGATAGTGAGCATCAGAGCTCTTTCTCCACCTTCTGAATGCCAGGCCGGCCAGCGAAGCCAGACTGGCGCCGGCGCGACCTAGTCCTCGTCGGTATCCGCCGGCGCATCGGGGACCCAGCGCAGGACCGGGCGACGAGCAGCACCGACCTCGTCCAGGCGACGCAAGAACGTGGAGTGAGGTGCCCCCTTCACCACATCGGGGTCGGTCTCCGCCTCATCAGCGATAGCGATCATGGCGTCGACAAAGACATCGAGCTCCTCACGGCTGACCGTTTCGGTGGGCTCGAGCATCAGAGCGCCTGGCACGACGAGGGGGAAGTAGACGGTTGGCGGATGGTAGCCGTAGTCCATGAGCCGCTTGCAGATGTCCATGGCCGTCACGCCGTTCTTCTTCTGCTTCCGGTCCGAGAAGATCACCTCGTGCATGCTGACCTGCTGATGCGGCAGGTGGTAGTGGTCTTCGAGCTTCACACGCAGGTAGTTGGCATTCAGGACCGCGTCCTCGGCCACCTGGCGCAGCCCGTCGGGGCCAAGTGCCCTGATATAGGCGTAGGCCCGCACTAAAATGGCGAAGTTGCCCTGGAAGGTGTGGATCTTGCCGATGCTCTGCGGCCGCTGCCAGTCGAGATAAAGCAGGCCGGAGTCGTCACGCTCGACGGTGGGTCGCGGCAAGAACGGCGCGAGATGCTCGCGCACCGCCACGGGGCCGCCTCCGGGACCACCGCCACCATGTGGCGTTGTGAAGGTCTTGTGCAGATTGATGTGGAAGACGTCGATACCGATATCTCCCGGGCGAGTCTTGCCGAGGATGGCGTTGAGGTTCGCCCCATCGCAGTAGATCTGCCCGCCGACGTCATGAATGATGCGAGCAATCTCGTCCATCTGCTCCTCGAACAACCCGAGCGTGTTGGGATTGGTCAGCATCAAAGCGGCCGTGTTCTCATCTGCCTCCGCGGCCAACGCCTCGATGTCGATCGTGCCGCGGCTATTGCTGGGGATCTCGATCGGGTCGAGGCCGCAGAAGCTCGCCGTGGCGGGATTGGTGCCGTGCGCCGAGTCAGGGATCAGGACCTTCGAGCGCCGCTCGCCTCGGTGGGCGTGATAGGCGGCGATGAGCATGATTCCCGTGAGCTCACCCTGCGCCCCGGCCGCCGGCTGAAGAGTCACCCTGTCCATGCCGGTCACGCCGGCGAGGGCATGCTCGAGACTCTCCATGAGCTCCAAAGAGCCCTGCATCATCGTGTACGGCATGTAGGGGTGCGCGGCCGCAAACCCCGGTAGCCTGGCAACGGTCTCATTCAACCTGGGGTTGTACTTCATCGTGCAGGAGCCGAGGGGAAACATGCCCGTGTCGACGCCGAAGTTGTGCTGCGAGATGCGGGTGAAATGGCGCACGACCTCGACCTCGGAGACCTCAGGGAAACCCGGTATGTCGTCCCGAACCTGGTCTGCCCCCCAGCTTTCGACCGGATCGATCGCCGGAACGTCGAGCGCGGGTACCGAATAGCCGACTCGACCGGGAGCACCGTGCTCGAAGATCAGCCCTTCTCTCTTGAGCTGCCCCTGGCGGGCCATGCCTCCTGCTCGTTTGTTCCTGGCACTCATCGGCACACCTCCGCCAGAGTGGTGACAAGCCGGTCAATCTCGGCACGCCGGTGGATCTCGGTGACGCAAACGAGGAGCTGGCCGCTGCGCTGCGGGTCGAACCAGCCGAGCGGAACCCCCGGCACAACCCCCGTCTTCGAGCACCGATCTACGATCTCGACAGCATCGCCCGGCAGACGGACAGCAAATTCGTTGAAGTGCGGTCCGGTGAAGACCGCTTCCAGGCTCGCCTTTGTGGCTAGTTGCCGGCGCGCATAGGTCGCCTTGGCGAGGTTCGTTTTGGCCAGCTCGCGCAGGCCGTTGCGACCGAGACTGCACAGATGGATGCAGGTCGCCAGGGCACAAAGTGCCGTGTTGGTACAGATATTCGACGTCGCCTTGGCACGCCGGATGTGCTGCTCGCGGGTAGAAAGCGTGAGCACGAATCCGCGCTCGCCATTCTCGTCCACTGTTTGCCCTGCCAGCCGGCCCGGCAAGTTACGCACCGCGCTCTGCCGGCAGGCCATGAACCCGACCAGCGGGCCGCCATAGTTGAGACCATTGCCGAAGCTCTGCAGCTCACCGACCACGAGATCAGCGCCCACCTCCCCTGCCGGCACCGTCAGGCCCCAGGAGAGCGGCTCGGACGTTGCGACAATGAACTGCGCCGGGTGATTCTCGAGGTCGGCGCCCGCGGCCTTGAGGTCCTCAACTACACCGAAGAAGTTCGGCTGCTGAATCACCACTGCCACCACATCGTCATCGATCGGCGGAACGACGGTGCGCCCGTCCTCATCAAGCGGCAGAACCTCGAAGGTGAGGTCCAGGTAGGTGGCATAGGTCGCGGCGACCTCCCTATAGATGGGGTGCAGCCCCTCAGACCATAGAACCCTGCCGCCCTGGCGCCGCAACCGTCTCGCCATGAGGATCGCCTCGGCAACGGCACTGCCGCCGTCGTACATCGAGGCGTTGCAGACGTCCATGCCGGTGAGCAGGCAGATGAGGCTCTGGAACTCGAATATGGCCTGCAACGTGCCCTGGCTGATCTCCGCCTGGTAAGGCGTGTAGGAGGTCAGAAACTCCTGCCGTTGGATCAGCGCGTCGACGTGGGCCGGGACATAGTGGGGGTAGCAACCTGCTCCCAGAAAAGAGAGAACGCCCTGAGCCGGAGCATTGCTGTCCGCCAGCTCGCGAAGGTGGCGCGCCAGGTCGACCTCGGCCAGTGCCGGTTCCACGGGCAGCTGCCCGTTGAATCGCAGGTTGGCCGGAATCGAAGCAAACAGGTCGTCGATGCCATCCACTCCGATGGCCTCCAGCAGGGCACGGCGATCATCGGGCCCCTGCGAGAGGTATTTGCCGCCCCCATAGGGATCGTTGGTTTTGGTCATTTCGCCCCCGTGATAGGCACTAGTCAACCCCCGTCAGTCCCCCTCAGTCGCCGTCAGTCGCCCTCGGCGGTTTCCTCGAGGAATTTCCTGTAGTCGTCCGCATGCCACAGGGCCTCCGCCGCCGCGGCATCGTCGAGGCGCACACGCACCATCCAGGCACCCGCGTGCGGATCGTCATTGACAAGCTCGGGGGCATCGATGAGACCCGAGTTGACCTCGGTAATCTCGCCTGAAACCGGAGCGTACAGATCGGAGACGGCCTTGACGGACTCGATGGTTCCAAATGGCTGGCCCTCTGCGATTCGAGCGCCGACTTCGGGCAGCTCCAGATAAACGACGTCGCCGAGCTCATTCTGGGCGTGGTCGGTGATGCCCACGGTGCCGACATCGCCTTCGAACGAAACCCACTCGTGATCCTTGGTATATCGATAGCTGTCAGGGTACTCGGCCATCTGCTGCTCCTTGTCTGATTGTGCTCCTGCTACCTGGGGCGCTTGTAGAACGGCGTCTTCACCACGGTGGCAGGGACTGCCTTGCCGCGAACCTCGATGGCGATTCGAGTCTCGGCCTCTGCGTACTCGACGGGTACGTAGCCCAGTCCAATGCCCATCTGCAAGGTCGGGCTAAAACTACCACTGGTAACCATCCCGATCTCAGCACCGTCACCGGCGTCGAGGATCGGATAGCCATGCCTTGGCAAGCCTCGGCCATCAATGACAAACCCGGCCAATCGTTCCAGCGTGCCCGCGTCCACCTCCTCGATCAGAGTCTGCCTGCCGTTGAAGGCGCCCTTGTCGGGCTTGACCGCCCATCCCAGCCCAGCCTCGATCGGGGAGCGGGTTGCATCCATGTCATAGCCATATAGGAGCATGCCCGCCTCGAGCCGAAGAGTGTCTCGGGCACCGAGCCCAATGGGCTGCAGGCCGTCCTGCTCACCCGCCGCCATCAGTGCATCCGCAAGGGCCACAGCACCCTCGGCGGGGAGATACATTTCAAACCCGTCTTCACCGGTGTACCCGGTGCGAGAAACGAGTGCATCGAGCCCGTCGAATTCTGTCCAGCCGCAGCGGTAGTAACGGATCGACGGTAGGTCGGCGGAGATGACTCTTGCCAGAATAGCTTCGCTGCTCGGCCCCTGAATGGCGAGCTGGGCCCACTGGGAGCTCTGGTCCTCGACCTCGAAGCTCCCGTCAGTAAGTTCGGCCTGCTCCTCAACCCAAGCTACGTCCTTGGGAGTCGTCGCGGCGTTGACGACCAGCAGGAAATCCTCGTCGTCGAGGCAATAGACGAGCAGATCATCGAGAATGCCGCCCTCGTGATTGGTCATCAAGGTATATCTCGCCTGACCCACCTCGAGGTTGCCCATATCGTTGGTTACCAGCTTCTGGACGAGGGTCAGGGCATCGCCGCCGCGTACGCGGATCTCGCCCATGTGACTGACGTCGAACAGCCCGGCTCGCTGCCGCACCGCGTTGTGCTCCGACACGATTCCAGCGAACTGCACCGGCATGTGCCAGCCACCGAACTCCACCATCCGACCACCGTGTTCGATATGCCAGGCGTGCAGGGGAGTCTTCTTCAGCTCAGCGGACATGGGACTATCTCGGGAAGGTCTGCGGAAATCGACGAAAGTGGAGCCAGAGCTTCGCTCCACCGCCTCAAGCTACCATAGCCCCACGAGTGTCGCCAACAGGCGAAAACCGCCCTCCAATTACTTCAACAGTGTCCATTTCTCGTGCCGTGGATCCCACAACCATACGGTGCCGCGCCCCGTGGGACCGTACACCCGCAGGGCCGCGCCGTAGCCGCTCTCGGTATACAAGTAGACAGTTCCGCTGCTGGTGCTGCCGTCCGGAGCCGCGGCAAGAATCTTCGATGGACCCAGGGCCAGGCC
>Ga0316198_10003157_pt1 | contig 10027 bp, 9 predicted proteins | sample OudBieAanoxic_MG_FD_204935 | JGI IMG/M metagenome (GOLD analysis project Ga0316198, IMG submission 204935) | Coastal sediment microbial communities from Oude Bieten Haven, Netherlands - site A anoxic | ecosystem: Environmental > Aquatic > Marine > Coastal > Sediment | place: Netherlands...
ATGGTACTCGGCGGTTGAGTGAGAAAAGGTCTGTGCAGATTGCACAGACTTATTTTATCATTTAGCTGGGGTTTTGTGGCTTTCACCACAAAGTATGTAGCCATGGAATAAAGGATTACGACTACCGTTTAGTAATGCTCTTCCCTAATCATCCTCGTTAAACACCTTTCTCTCTCCAAACACTGCCTTAAATTGATCTCTGGATTATACTAGTGATAAGTGACTCATATTACTGAATAACTCTCCTATGAATCCAGATTAACGCCGGTAAAGTAAGGATTAGCATGGATAACATTGAAATTACAAAGTCTCAAGAGATCTTGCGTAAAATAACTAAAATTGTGGAAACTGAGTGCCCTCAGGACGCAAGTGCATTATTAGAGGAGGGGTTCGTTTTATTAGCAATCAGTACTAGCATTTTTGAAGACAGTGAGAATCGCTTTGTTTATTCGCTTGGTTTTCCAAAACCTGTGGTGGAACTGAGTGACTGGGCCCGTTCAAATTTTTAAGATGCAATATAAGGTGTCTTTAAGTAAGCTGGCAGGGGATATAAGCTGTGCCATCATGGGGGATAAGGGAGCAGTGGCAGCAGAGCTTGCTGGTGAAATCACCTTTGTGGATGTCGAATTGGTGCTGCTTCAACTGCCTCAGATCTTGTTGGCATTGTGCCACTGAAAATAACGATAACAACTTATAGACTGAAGGAGCAGGGATGTCTGAATATACAGCCGTAATTAGATGGACTCTTAGTGAAGATGAGATCTTCAGTGATAACCAATATAGTCGAGGGCATACATGGGAATTTGATGGTGGGGTTGTTGTGCCGGCTTCATCTTCTCCCCATGTTGTTCCGCTTCCTTATTCCGTAGAAACGAACGTTGACCCTGAGGAAGCGTTTATCGCTGCCTTGTCCAGCTGTCATATGTTGGTGTTTCTCTCTATTGCGGCCAAACGTAAGTACATCATAGAAAGTTATATTGATAATGCCGTCGGTCTTATGGAAAAAGGCGCCGACGGAAAAGCTTCAGTGACCAAGGTAAGGTTACGGCCTCACATTATCTTTTCTGGTGAACGTCAGCCAACGATGGAACAGTTGGAAAAAATGCATCATCTGTCTCACGAGAACTGTTTCATTGCAAATTCGGTAAAGACAGAGGTGACAACGGAAATTATTGTCTGAAGATCTGTTATTTACCAAAGGAAGTTGCATTGAAACTATTCACATTTGTTTTTGTTTTTTTATGTAGTACGCCGTTATTGGCCGATACAGCCTTTGAGATCCCAAGAAGTACAGTTGTTGAATTACAAGAGGCTAAGACTGATAGAGTTTATCCGCTGTTCATCAAGTTACCACGCTCCTATCATTCAGAAGTTAAGCGAAAGTATCCGGTTATCTATTTAACAGATGCCTGGTACAGTTTTCAAATTGTTTCCGGAGCGACTCGTTTTCCGATGAATAGCGGTGTAATGGAAGAGGCCATTATTGTTGGAATATCATACGCTAAAGGTTCGAGGGGAGCTGCGAGTAGAATACGAGATTACACACCGATAAAAGCCCATAGCTGGAAACTTGAAACGGGTAATGCCGATGGGCATATATCGTTCTTTAAAGATACAGTTTTCCCTCACATTGAGAGTCATTATAGAGCAAGCTCAACACAGAGGACATTTGTCGGTAACTCTCTGGGGGGCTTGCTTGGAACCTATATTCTATTTACACAACCTGATATGTTTTCAAGTTACATTATTGGCAGCCCTTCGCTCTGGTATAACGATAGTTACTTATTGTCAGAGTCAGTAAAAACGCCCGCTAGCCCAGTTCGGTTATATTTGTCTGTAGGTAGTCTGGAGAGCCCTGAATACGGTCAAAGCCAAGATATGGTTGCCGGGGCTAACGCCTTGGCAGATAAGCTTAATGAATATAAGTATCCAAATCTTGACCTGAAATTTTCAGTTATCGAAGGTGCCAGGCATGCTACTGCTTTTCCTACTACAGTGACTCAAGGATTGGATTGGTTATACGGTCAATAATGAACAGCTTATATGGAGCGATGGCTGGGCACTTGATTAGATCTCGACCAGGACTTAATTAAGCGCCGAAGGGAGGTATGTTTAATTTTCCCCTTAGCTAATAAAAGCGTTACTGCCAAAATATCCAGACAAAGGTGGATAGGGTCACGATACAGATAAGATTAAGAATAACCCCCACTTTCATCATCTCTCGCTGTTTGATATGACCCGAGCCAAACACGATGGCATTCGGCGGCGTGGCGACCGGTAACATAAAGGCACATGAGGCGCTGATACCTATCAATGCTGACAAGATAACAGGTGATACTCCCAGCACTTCCGCTATCGAGGCAAATATTGGGACTAGCAGTGCTGTACTTGCGGTGTTGCTGGCAAATTCTGTCAGGAAAACGACAAAGGTCACGACCATCAAAAGGATCACAAACAGATCGGCCTGCTGAAGGTATTCACTTAAGCTATGGGCCAGAAAGGCACTGCTGCCTGTTTCTTTTAGTACATTACTCAGGCAGATCCCTCCACCGAATAGCAGTAATACCCCCCAGTCTGTTGTGTTGTCTATGTCTTGCCATTTTACGACTCTGGCAAGACTCAACAAGATGATAGCAAGGAGGGCTACCAGACTATCAAATCTGCTATAGCCACCAAGATAGGCATTGAGTGGCTTACTGAATATCCACAAGGTTACGGTGATGGCGAAGATGATAAAAGTGATAATTTTGGCACTGCTCCATTTAACCCGTTCACGGGGAATGTTGAAAGTGTAACTTAGGTTGGGCTTTAACAGCAGGTAAAGCAGGCCGATTGCGAGAGGAAGCAGAATCAAGGTTATCGGTAAACCTAGCATCATCCACTCGGTGAAGCTCAGTCCAACCTCGGCTGCCGCGATTGCATTGGGTGGACTGCCAACGATAGTGGCAATTCCCCCAATACTTGCACAATAAGCAATTCCCAGCAGTACAAAAACATAGGTGTTGTGATCACTCTTGTCATCGACTTTAGCTAAAATACCCAATACCAAGGGCAACATCATCGCCGTTGTTGCGGTGTTACTGATCCACATTGAGAGAATGGCAGTCACTGCGAATAACATAATGACTGCGATACTCATCTGTCCATTTGCGAGTTGCAGTACTTTGTCTGCTATGACTTTATCTAATCGTTGGCGATGCAAGGCAGCGGCAAGAGCAAAGCCGCCAAGAAACAGAAATATGATCGGGTTGGCGAAGTTACCGAGTGCCTGAGGAGTGTCGAGGACACCGAGTCCTGCGGCAAGCAGAGGCACGAATAAAGCGGTGATCGATACGTGAATAGCCTCTGTCAGCCACAATATGGCAATAAAGGTGAGCAGGCTGAGACCTATCACGATATCGTGTTGAAATGGCAGTGTATTTAACATGACAAAAAACAGAAGCGCATCGACAAGAAAGATCAAACTCTTTCGGTGTAACAACCAATCTTTTATGGCGAGCGACAAACTATTCATATGCTTTCCTTAGCACCGACCTTTCTTTGGCTAATAAGAGATGTAAGAGGAACCCATGGGGTACTCGGTATAGATTTTACGGTTAGTATTATTATTGCACAGCTGAGCGCTTTTACTGGTAATTAAATAGGGATAAAGCCGTTGGCAAAATAATTATTTTGCGAGGCCAGAGATTCGGTAAAAACTGATTAATTTTTTCTGTCTACTCTCTGTCGCGTAGTGGTCATTTTTCTCTTGAGAAAGTCAATAAATTCGCTGCTTGGCTCGATAATATTTGAAAATCATCAATTTATTTAGACAGGAGCAATCCGGGCGAACATGGGTAAACTACTGTGAGTTTCAAACGATAGTTGCATTAATGCTGGACTTTCTTTGAAATAGTACGCATCGCGTGCAATTGATAGCTAATTTCATTTGACAAAAAGTGAACCAATGTTTAATTTAAACGTGTGTTTAAAATAGAGTGATAAGGTCACGGAATGGCAAATAGATCCGATACTAAAACAAGAATACTGGATGCGGCAGAAAAGTTATTTGCAGAAAGGGGCTTTTCTGAAACCTCATTACGTTTGATAACCAGCAAAGCCGAGGTCAACCTGGCCTCCGTTAATTACCATTTTGGTTCGAAAAAAGAGTTGATCCGCGCCGTCTTAGCCCGGTATCTCGATGTCTTTATGCCAGTTGCTTCGGCCGAAATCGTCAAGTTGCAGGCTTCGGATAAAAATGCCTCACTCAATGATATTTTTTCTATCTTAGTCGAGCCTCTTCTGGATTTGAATAAAGTCAGAGCGGAGGGTACGAGTACCTTCTTGCAGCTTCTTGGCCGCGGCTACATTGAGAGTCAGGGACACCTGCGCTGGTTTATCACGACTCATTATGGCGAACATTTAGATCAGTTCGTAAAAGCGGTTGCCGATAGCGCACCACATATTCCCCCCGCTGAGATGTTTTGGCGTTTACACTTTACCTTAGGTACAGTCGTATTCACCATGGCTTCGGCAGATGCGTTAATCGAGATAGCCGCAGCCGATTTTAGTGAACATAACAATATTGAGACCGTTATTCGAAAAGTGATCCCATACCTCTCTGCCGGTGTGTCAGTTCCTGTTAATTAAGGCGCAAAATAAAAGGTAATACCATGACTCTACTCATACTTGCACTACTCATAATCATTGTGCTTTTTGGTGTCAAAAACATCAGGATGCAGTTTATCACTCGTCCGATTTTTTCATTTTTTAAGAAGTTACTCCCGCCTTTGTCTGATACAGAAAAAGAGGCGATGGAAGCCGGCGATGTTTGGTGGGAAGGTGAACTTTTCAGGGGCAAACCTAACTGGGAAACACTGCACAGCTACGGCAAGCCCAAACTGACTCAAGAAGAACAGGATTTTATCGACAATCAGGTCATGACGGCACTGACAATGATCGATGATTTCGACATTGTTCACAATCGCAAAGATCTGCCGCCAGAGCTTTGGGAATATTTTAAGAAAGAGGGCTTCTTTTCCCTTATCATCCCTAAGCAGTACGGAGGTAAGGCTTTCTCGGCTTATGCTAACTCAACTATTGTGGCTAAATTAGCCAGTCGAAGTGTGAGTGCCGCCGTGACAGTCATGGTACCTAACTCCTTAGGACCTGGCGAACTGCTTACCCATTATGGTACACAAGAACAACGCGAAAACTGGTTACCTAAACTCGCTTCTGGTGAAGCCGTACCTTGCTTTGCGTTAACGGGACCCGAAGCGGGCTCAGATGCCGGCGCCATTCCGGATGAAGGCATTGTCTGTCGTCAGGAGTTTGAAGGTGAAGAGGTATTAGGGTTAAAACTTAACTGGGATAAGCGCTACATTACGCTGGCTCCCGTTGCTACAGTATTGGGGCTCGCCTTTCAAATGCGCGATCCCGACGGCCTGTTAGGAGGTAAAGAAGCCCTTGGTATTACATGTGCGCTGATCCCAACGGATCATCCTGGTGTGAAAGTGGGTCAGCGACATAATCCACTGGGCATGGCATTCATGAATGGTACCACTTACGGGGAAGATGTCTTTATTCCACTGGATTGGATCATCGGTGGTCCACAATATGCCGGCAGAGGTTGGAGAATGCTGGTTGAGTGTCTCTCGGCAGGTCGAGGGATCTCACTGCCTGCACTGGCGACGGCTTGTGGCCATACAGCCACTAAGACCACAACCGCCTACAGTTATGTCCGTCATCAATTTGGTTTATCAATTGGTCAGTTCGAAGGTGTTCAAGAGGCTCTGGCCAGAATCGTCGCCAATACTTATCAACTTGAAGCTACAAGGCGTCTCACGACTACGGGAATCGATCTGAAAGTGAAACCTTCGGTTGTCACTGCGATCGCAAAGTATCATATGACTGAGATGAGCCGGGATGTTCTAAATGATGCGATGGATATTCAGTCAGGTAAGGGGATCCAACTTGGGCCGAAGAACTACTTAGGTCATGCTTATGTCGCTAATCCAATTTCTATTACGGTTGAAGGGGCAAATATCTTGACTCGCAGCTTGATGATCTTTGGCCAGGGGGCGACACGTTGTCATCCGTATGTGCTTGCCGAGATGGAAACTGCCGCCATGGAAGACTCCAGCGCTGCACTGGAAAGGTTTGATTCTCTGTTGTTAGGCCATATTGGTTATGGTGCCCGAAACGCATTTAGCTCCCTATTTTGCGCATTAACCGGCAGCCGTTTCAACCAATCGCCGGTGAGTGGTGAAACACAGCAATATTATAAGGATATGACCAGACTTTCGTCGGGGTTAGCCTTTATCACAGACCTTTCTATGTTGATCATGGGCGGTGACCTTAAGCGTAAAGAGATGTTGTCTGCAAGACTGGGTGATGTGCTCAGTGAATTGTACTTAGGCTCTGCGACCTTAAAACTGTTTGAAGATAATGGTCGCCAGCAAGATGATCTCCCTGCCGTACGATTTGTAATGGCTACCCGTTTACAGAAAGCGGCAAAAGCCTTGGATGGGGCGTTGCGTAACTTCCCGAATCGCCCCGTTGCCTGGGTAATGAGAGCCTTGATTTTCCCGATAGGAAATCACTTCAATGGGCCTACCGATAAGATGACGACTGACTTAGCTAAGGGAATGCTGCAACCCGGACCTGCCAGAGACAGACTCACATTCCTTTGTCCCGAGTTTGAAGGCGATAAAGGGGGGATTGCCGAGGTTGAAGATGCATTTCTTGCTCAATTTGAATGCCGCAACACCTATAAGAAGATCAAGAAAGCTCAGCGCGCGGGAACCTTACCTAAGAAAATGGCTAACATGGCACTCTTTGAGATGGCTCTTGAAGTCTCAATCATCAATAAGGGTGAGTTTGAAGCTGTTGTGAACGCTGACAAATTACGATTAATCGCGATTCATGTCGATGAGTTTGAAACACTTTAACGGATAGTAAGCCATGCTATATCGTAAATGTTAGATTGAGAAAGGTACCCGTCGGGTGCCTTTTTTTTGTATGCCCCTGAGCGGAATTGACATAAATTGATCAAAGCTGGTTTCGACACCGAATACCATCAGTATAAGAAAGTGATCTACTCAGCGTGTTTTTTTGCAACGAATTCAAAGCGAATGGATGATGGAATGGCTGGTGAAGGACCAATATTGTGTTATTGAGGCCATTTATATCAGGGTTGAACAGGCAAAAAAAAGGTACGCATCAGCGTACCTTTCTTAGAGTTAATATCGAAATTATGCGACGATTAATACTTTACAAGTATTTGTTCCGCCGATAGTTTCCATAGAGTCACCCTTAGTCATCAAGACCATATCACCACTCTTCAGGTAACCTGCTTGAGATAGTGATTCTAATGCCTTTGAAGCCAGCTGTTCTGCCGCGAACTGCGTAGAATCAAAATGTACAGGCTGCACACCACGGTAAAGCGCCATTTTTGCAAGCGTCACGTCATGACGAGACAAAGCAAAGATAGGTAGTGCAGAGCTGATACGTGACATTAACTGAGGTGTAGCACCTGACTCAGTTAAGGCAACGATCGCTTTCACACTTTTCAGGTGGTTAGCTGCATACATAGTTGAAAGTGCAATTGTCTCTTCAGCAGTAACAAAGCTCTCATCGAGTCTGTGCTTTGATACTTGTACACTAGGATGCTCTTCTGCACCAAGACAAACACCTGACATCGCTTGTACAGTTTCTTCTGGGAAGTCACCGGCAGCAGTTTCAGCTGAAAGCATCACAGCGTCAGTACCATCGAGTACTGCGTTTGCAACGTCCATGACTTCTGCACGAGTTGGCATTGGGCTTGTGATCATCGACTCCATCATCTGCGTTGCAGTGATGACACTCTTGTTGAGTTGACGTGAACGACTGATCAGTTTCTTCTGAACAGCAACTAATGCTGGATCGCCGATTTCAACACCTAAGTCACCACGGGCAACCATGACAACATCAGAAGCGCGGATCACATCATCCATTGCTTCGTCAGTGGCGACAGCTTCTGCTCTCTCTACTTTAGCAACGATAAGTGCATTGCTTCCCGCTTGTTGAGCAAGCTCACGTGCGTAGTCAAGGTCTGCACCACTACGTGGGAAAGAAACAGCCAAGTAGTCGACCTGAATTTGAGCCGCTGTGACGATGTCACGCTTATCTTTTTCAGTCAGTGCCGCAGCCGATAAGCCACCGCCTTGCTTGTTGATGCCCTTGTTGTTTGATAGAGGTCCGGCAACCGTCACTGAAGTGTGGACTTTATTACCGTCAACACTTTCAACTTTTAGCTGTACACGACCATCATCAAGCATAAGGATATCACCGATGCTTACATCATTCGGTAACTCTTTATAGTCGATACCAACCTGGTTCTCATCGCCTTCACCTTTTTCAAGATCAGCATCTAAGACAAAGCTTTGACCTAGGTCTAGCTGAACTTTTTTGTTGTCTTTAAAGGTAGAAACACGAATTTTAGGACCCTGTAGGTCACCTAAGATAGCAACATGAACACCAAGTTCTTTTGCTATGTTGCGTGTATCGGTAGCACGCTTAAGGTGGTCTTCAGGAGAACCGTGTGAGAAGTTTAGACGAACAACGTTAGCGCCTGCCTTGATTATGCGGCGTAAGTTGTCATCGCGATCGGTAGCTGGACCCAAAGTAGTTACAATTTTGGTTCTGCGGAACATGAGATACTCCGTTAAGTTTAAAAAAATTCTGACACTATATTAACAGACAATACCTACTTTTGTAGGAAAATTACAAACAAAATGATCTAGCGCAAGTTATAGTTTTTGTGAAGTGCCACTAAATATTAGTCTAAATTTGGCAGTACGGTGAATGTTGTACTGCCAGAATGGTGTAGAAAGTCAGTTACAGTATGGGATCTTTATCGATTCTAGATTCCTTTAATACCTCTTTAACGCGTTTCAAACTCTCTCTAAAGCGTGGTCCGCGTCGTAAGGTGAATCCGGTGGCTAACACATCGATAACGACTAATTGTGCCAGACGGGACGCCATAGGGAGGTACATGTCGGTATCTTCCGGTACTTCCATGGTGACGGGTAGGGTACATTCAGTAGATAGAGGCGAGTGCCTTGCCGTGAGACCAATGACCGCGGCGCCGTTCTCACGAGCAATGCGGGCGATATCTATCATAGACTTAGTACGGCCTGTATGGGAGATAAGTACGATAACATCTCCCTCACCACTATTGATGCAACTCATACGCTGCATCAACACGTCATCGAAACAGATAACGGGTACATTGAATCGGAAAAATTTATTTTGGGCATCATGGGCCACAGAAGCCGAGGCTCCCAGGCCGAAGAATGAGATTTTCTTAGCTTGAGTTAATATATCAACGGCTTTATTTATCGCAGCAGTATCCATGCTTTGGCGAGCCGTATCGAGCGAAGCCATTGAAGATTCGAAGATTTTTGTTGTATAAGAATCAGGGCTATCATCTTCTTCCACATGTCGGCTGACATAAGGCGTGCCATTAGCTAAGCTTTGAGCTAGGTGAAGTTTAAAATCAGGAAATCCTTTAGTATCTAACCGTCGACAGAAGCGATTGACGGTAGGTTCACTGACATCAGCCATCTTTGCCAGAGTAGCGATACTAGAGTGGATCGCCGTTTGGGGGGAGGCGAGAATAACTTCAGCAACTTTGCGCTCTGATTTACTAAAATGTGTAAGGCTTTTTTGAACCTTTTCAAGGGTATTCATATGCGTACGTCCACTCGAAAGTAATGTAATTATATTTATTCTTTTCTGTCATTTTAGAGAGTATCTAAAAATGAGAAACCCGACCTTTATGGAGAATTATAATTCAGGCACTGGTAAAACTTTCTACTATATATAGTAATTTAATCACGAAAAGCATATCAGATTTTGTGTGTGAATGCCTAGGGCACTAAGTCCCGCTTTTTTGCAAAATTTAGATGCAATTAACAAATTCTGTTGTTATATTACAACAAACATGTGAAATATTCATCGAATCGATGTCGCACTGTGACAAAAGGAGATTTAGGAGCTATGGGCA
>Ga0316198_10003160_pt1 | contig 10022 bp, 13 predicted proteins | sample OudBieAanoxic_MG_FD_204935 | JGI IMG/M metagenome (GOLD analysis project Ga0316198, IMG submission 204935) | Coastal sediment microbial communities from Oude Bieten Haven, Netherlands - site A anoxic | ecosystem: Environmental > Aquatic > Marine > Coastal > Sediment | place: Netherlands...
TAATGACCCAGGCGATGACTTATGCGCTGTTATTATCTTTCTTCCGAAATGAAATGGGGTTTGGTGGTAACAATGGCTTGACTGATTTTAAAGAGATCTTCGGTTTTTCATTACAGTCACCGAATACCAAACTCGCTTTATTTGTAGCGACGGCTGTGATGTTAGCCATTGGTTATGCTGTCAGTCACTTTATTGTAAATTCAAAAATGGGCCGCGTTGTCACTGCGATCCGTGATTCAGAAGACCGTGTGCGTTTTGTAGGTTATAAACCGCAACATTATAAAGTATGGATCTTCGTAGTATCGGCAATGTTAGCGGGTGTAGCGGGTGCGCTTTATGTACCACAAGTGGGCATAATTAATCCCGGTGAGTTCTCTCCATTAAACTCCATTGAGATTGTTATTTGGGTAGCAATTGGTGGTCGTGGCACTTTATACGGTGCATTAGTGGGCGCGATTGTAGTGAGTTATGCGAAAACACGTTTCACTGCGATCATGCCAGAAGCTTGGTTATTTGGATTAGGTGGTTTGTTTGTATTAGTTACCTTGTTATTACCTAAAGGCCTTGCAGGGTTAGTGACTAACTTAATGGATAAAATAGATCCACCATCCACAGACAACAAACCTGACAGCTCAGATGGCAGCGCTAACACAAGTACTAACAAAAGTGCTGACGATTCAATATTAACAGCGGAGAATAAATAATGATTGTAGATAAACACGGTTCACCGCTGTCATCCGTTGATAATCTAAAGCCAGATACACGCCACGGTATGATTTTATACGTGGAAGATGTCAGTGTCAGTTTTGACGGTTTTAAAGCCTTAAATGACTTGAACCTTTATATTGGTGATGGTGAGTTGCGCTGTTTAATTGGTGCCAATGGGGCGGGTAAAACAACGTTAATGGATGTGATCACCGGTAAAACACGCCCCGACCAAGGCAAAGTTAGCTTTGGGCAACAAATTGATTTATTAGAGTTAGATGAATCTGAAATTGCACGTGCGGGTATCGGACGTAAGTTTCAGAAACCAACGGTATTTGAAGCATTGAGTGTATTTGAAAATATTGAGTTAAGTTTGTCTGGTGATAAAGGTATTTGGACTGCGCTGTTTCATAAGTTGAGTGGCGAGCAACAGGATAAAATTGATGAAGTATTACAAACGATAGGATTAACTGCCGAGCAGCACTATCCTGCTGGACGTTTGTCTCATGGCCAAAAGCAATGGTTAGAAATTGGTATGTTATTAGCCGCTGAACCGCGTTTATTGTTAGTTGATGAACCCGTTGCAGGGATGACCACGCAGGAAACAGAACGTACCGCTGAGTTATTAACGTCATTAGCTGGCAAACATTCAGTAGTGGTGGTTGAACATGATATGGCTTTTGTTAGATCCATTGCACGTAAAGTAACAGTGTTGCATCAAGGGACTGTATTGGCGGAAGGTTCGATGGATGAAATCCAAGCAAATAAAGCAGTACGTGAAGTTTATTTAGGTGAGGAGCAAGCTTAATCATGATTGAATTAACCGCAGTAAATCAAAAATATGGTGGTACACAGATCCTATGGGATCTCGACCTAAAGATTAAGAAAGGTTCTCGCACTTGTATCATGGGACGTAACGGTGTCGGCAAAACAACACTATTAAAAACTATCATGGGATTACTGCCTATTAGCTCAGGTAATCTCGTTATTAATGAAAAAGATATGAGCAAAAGCAGTGTTGAGCAACGTCCTGAAATTGGCGTGGGTTACGTGCCACAAGGTCGTCATATCTTTCCGCAATTGACAGTTGAAGAAAATTTAAAAATAAGTTTAAATTGTTCAAGACAAAAAAGTAAAACCATTCCAAATCATATATTTAAGCTTTTTCCTGTTTTGGAAGAGATGTTACATCGTCGTGGTGGAGACTTGTCTGGTGGCCAGCAACAACAATTAGCCATTGGACGTGCTTTAGTGCTGAATCCGGATATTTTAATATTAGATGAGCCGAACGAAGGTATTCAACCTAATATTGTGCAATTAATTCGAGATGTGTTATTAAAGTTAAATAAAGAACAAGGCATGACCATTATTTTAGTGGAGCAGAAGTTACCCTTTGCTCGCGCAGTGGGAGAAAACTTTCACTTAATGGAAAAAGGCCAAGTAATAGCATCGGGTTCAATGGATGAACTTGATGATGAGTTAGTTAGTAAGTATCTCGCCGTTTAAAACGGTGAAGCTGAATCACTAATGTCAATATAAGTTAAAATAAGGGAACAATGATTACAACCGCGCCACTATCTTCAGCCGCTACTACAGCGACGAATATCAACGCTAACAAGCCAGTGAAGAACCACTGGCTTGCTCATCTATTTTTACAATTCAGTTATACTCCAGTTGGCACGCAACTCACTCGCACTCAGCGTAAAGGCCCGTTATCAGTTCAAAAAGCTTTTTATCCTGAAGGGCGAGATTGCGCGCATATCTATCTATTACATCCGCCTGCTGGCATTGTCTCTGGTGATGAATTACGTATTAGTGTGGCAGTGAAAGAAGATGCGCATCTACTGTTTACTACACCTGGAGCAGGGCGCTTTTATCGTGCTCGAACCAACCTTGATATCGGTGATACAAAACAAGCACAAATCACTCAGCTAACCTTAGAGGCTAACGCTAAGTGCGAAAACTTTCCACAGGAAACGATCGTTTATGAAGGGGCCGACGGTTTTAATACCGTTGATATTAAGCTTACTAGTAGCAGTGTTTATTTGGGTTGGGATATTACTTGTTTAGGTTTACCTGATTCAGATGAGCCTTTTTTGCACGGAAAGTACTGCCAATTGAATCGCTTATATTGCGATGACATCTTGATTTACCATGATCGCATTGCCTTATCTCCCGCTAATCAACTTTTAACGCATCCCGCTGGGTTAGCCAACAACAGCGTCTTTGCTACTTTTTTAGCTTATGCGCCGCAAAAATTAAAGCAACCACAGCAACGTGCGGAGTTAGTGGCGTTGTTACGTGACCAAGTTATGCAACAAGATGCACAGACGTTGATCAGTATTAGTGATATTGATGGTTTATTAGTGATCCGCTATCTAGGTGCACAGGCGCAACAGTGCAAACAACTATTTATTAGCTTATGGCAAATATTACGACCGCTATTGATTGATAAAAGCGCGCTACAGCCTCGAGTTTGGCATACATAAAAAGTAACTCAAATGTTCACTACTAACGATTAACTGAAGTGACGTTATAACCTCGAATTTGGCATAAATAAGAAGAGAATATTATGGATCTACTACCAAGAGAAAAAGATAAATTACTGCTTTTCACTGCGGCATTATTAGCCGAACGTCGTTTAAAACGTGGTGTGAAACTAAATTATCCAGAAGCGATGGCTTATATCTCAATGGAGATCATGGAAGGTGCTCGTGACGGTAAAACCGTGGCTGAAATGATGGATTACGGACGTACGTTATTGACCCGCGACCAAGTCATGGACGGTATTGCAGAGTTAATTCCTGAAGTACAGGTCGAAGCAACATTCCCTGATGGTACTAAGTTAGTGACTGTCCATAACCCTATCATTTAGTTAATGGAGTAAGCAGATGATTCCTGGTGAAATTATTACCGATGCGGGTGACCGCGAATTAAACGTAGGAAGCGAGAAAATCATGGTTAGTGTTGCTAACTCTGGGGATCGCCCTATTCAAGTTGGCTCACATTATCATTTTTTCGAAGTAAATAGAGCTTTGGTTTTTGATCGTGAACTCACCAAAGGTTATCGCTTAGATATTACTTCAAGCACTGCGGTTCGTTTTGAACCGGGCCAAAAAAGACAAGTTACGCTTATTCCTTATCGCGGTAAGCGCCGTGTGTTTGGCTTCCGTGGTGAGATCCAAGGCGATATTGGTGACAAGAATGAGGGAGATAAATAACCATGGCAACGATTGATAAGCATTCTTATGCGCATATGTTTGGGCCAACGGTTGGTGATCGTGTTCGTTTAGCGGACACTGACTTATGGCTCGAAGTAGAAAAAGATTTTACCGAGTACGGTGAAGAGGTCACTTTTGGTGGCGGTAAAGTTATTCGAGACGGAATGGGACAAAGCCAAGCATCTTGTTCTGAAACCGTTGACCTTGTTATCACTAACGCCTTGATCCTTGACCACTGGGGCATTGTAAAAGCAGATGTAGGTATTAAAGATGGGCGTATCACTATTATCGGCAAAGCGGGTAACCCTGATATTCAAGACAATATCGATATCGAAATTGGCGCGGGAACGGAAGTGATTGCGGGTGAAGGTCAAATCTTAACTGCTGGTGGAATAGACGCGCATATTCATTTTATTTGCCCACAGCAAATTGAAGAAGCGCAAATGTCAGGCGTCACGACTATGATCGGAGGTGGTACAGGTCCAGCAACAGGAACTAAAGCCACCACTTGTACGCCAGGACCTTGGAATATTCATAAAATGCTACAAGCAACTAATGATTTCGCCATGAATTTTGGGTTTTTAGGCAAAGGTAACGTCAGCTTACCGAAAGCATTAGAAGAACAAATTGAAGCCGGTGTATGTGGTTTAAAACTGCATGAAGATTGGGGCACAACACCAGCTGCTATTGATAACTGTTTGTCAGTGGCTGAGCGATATGATGTACAAGTTGCGATTCATACGGACACCTTAAATGAGTCAGGTTTTTTAGAAGATACATTAGGCGCATTTAAAGGTCGCACTATCCATACTTACCATACTGAAGGTGCTGGTGGCGGTCATTCGCCGGATATTATCCGTGCTTGTGGTGAGCCAAATGTATTACCCTCATCAACTAACCCGACACGTCCATATACAGTTAATACCATTGATGAGCATTTAGATATGTTGATGGTTTGTCATCATCTAAACCCATCGATTCCAGAAGATATTGCCTTTGCCGATTCCCGTATTCGTAAAGAAAGTATTGCGGCGGAAGATATCATGCATGATTTAGGCGCGATCAGTATGATTTCATCTGATTCACAAGCGATGGGACGCGTTGGTGAAATGATCACTCGTACTTGGCAAACTGCCCATAAAATGAAACAGCAACGTGGTCCGTTAGCCCCAGATACTGAGAGAAATGATAATTTCCGTGCTAAGCGTTATATCGCTAAATACACTATTAATCCAGCCATTAGCCACGGTATTAGCCATGAAGTCGGCTCGATTGAAATAGGAAAAATGGCAGATTTAGTATTGTGGAAGCCAGCATTTTTTGGCATTAAACCGTCGATGATTATAAAGTCTGGCTTTATTGCGGCAGCACCAATGGGCGATGCGAACGCTTCTATCCCAACACCACAACCTGTTTATTATCGCCCTATGTTTGGTTCATTTGGAACGGCTGCGGCCCAAACCTCAATGACCTTTTTATCGCAAGCGGCGATTGATAAAAATGTGCCTGAAATAGCTGGAATGACGCGTTTAGTCGGTGTGTGTAAAAACACGCGAAATGTGGGTAAAAAAGACATGATCCATAACGATTGGATGCCAAATATTGAAGTGGACTCTCAAACCTATGAGGTACGAGCTAATGGTGAGCTATTGACCTGTGAGCCGGCGACAGAGCTGCCTCTTGCACAACGATACTGCTTATTCTAACTTTTTACTGCGTAGGAGAACTTTAGTCTGCATTGTCTGCACTTTTATTTGAATCACATATGGAACATATGCTCATAAAATAAAAGTTTGACGGCTTTGCCTAAAGCCCTCCTACTGTGTAAAAAGAGTAAGTAGATTAAAAGTTATTACATTGGTTTTAGCGAAAAAGAAAAAGAGATAAACAATGTTACAAGTATTTGAAAGGTTGGATCACACGCATGATGAGATTAATGATTCGATTACATTGGATCATGATACGCGTAAGAAATCACGGATCAAAGGGGTCACAGACAAAGGTGCTGATATTGGCATTTTTGTAGAGCGTGGGCATCCTTTGTTAGTCGGTGAAATATTAAAAACAGAATGTGGTTTATTGATTGAAGTAAAAGGGCAAGCGGAAGCCGTTTCAACTGCGATTGGCACGGATTGGTTAACCTTCAGCAAAGTCTGCTATCACTTAGGAAATCGCCATACGACATTGCAAGTCGGTGAGTTATGGGTACGTTTTAAACCTGACCATGTGTTAGAAGAACTTGCTGAAAACTATGGTTTAACAATCGATAAAACGGCGGCGATATTTGCGCCTGAAAATGGTGCTTATGGTAAGCGTAGTGGACATTCGCATAGCCACTCACATAGTCATTCTCATGAACATTCTGACTCGCATTCAGGGCATCACCATGAACATTAATATGGCGAACCCTATTAAGCTTAATCGATTATTGCAACTGTGCAGCGCTAATCTACCGGTTGGCGGATTTTCGTTTTCGCAAGGGTTGGAATATGCAACGGAAATGGGGTGGGTTAATAATCAAGCAAGTACCTTTGAATGGGTTGAGTTAAATCTCAATGAATCTATTGCACGTACTGATTTGGCATTATTAAAACGACTCTATCAAGCATTAGAAAGTAATGACTTTGCAAGCTTTAAACTACATAACCAACATTTAATTGCATGCCGTGAAAGTAGCGAGTTGCGCCTTGCAGATGTTGCAATGGGAAAAGCATTAATCCGTTTATTAAAGCAGTTAGATAGCGTTGATAGCGAACCTTACTCTGAATTATTTAAACAGCCTGATAGTAGCTTTGTCAGTATTTTTACGATTGCAGCTTATCTTTGTGAGTTAGATTTAATCTCCGCACAAAGTGGTTATTGTTGGACGTATTTAGATAACCAAGTGGCTGCCGCGACTAAATTGGTGCCATTAGGGCAAACTCAAGCGCAAAATTTGTTGTTTGATTTAAGCGATAAAGTGGCAGGGGCCATTAGTATTGCCAATCAAATTGAAGATGATGATATTGGTGCAAGCTTACCTCGGTTAGCGATGGCTAGCGCTTGGCATGAAACGCAATATACACGCTTATTCCGTTCTTAATATAACCACTTAGGTCGTTGCCTCTAAGGCTCTTTATGCCTTAAACACTGAAATTATTTTAGAAATATGAGAGAAATATAATGAGAAAAAAACAACTTTTACGTATCGGTGTTGGTGGTCCAGTCGGTTCAGGTAAAACCGCTTTATTAAGCCAATTATGTTTAGCACTGCGCGATAAATATGAAATGGCAGTGGTCACTAACGATATCTATACGCATGAGGATGCACAGTTTTTAACACGTAACGATGCGCTATCGGCGGATCGTATTATGGGAGTTGAAACCGGTGGTTGTCCACATACCGCGATTCGTGAAGATGCCTCCATGAACTTAGCGGCTATTGATGAATTACATGAACGTCACCCTGATTTAGATTTTGTATTAGTGGAAAGCGGGGGGGATAACTTAAGCGCAACCTTTAGCCCTGAATTATCTGATTTAACCTTATATGTAATCGACGTTTCTGCGGGCGATAAAATACCCCGTAAAGGCGGCCCTGGTATTACTAAATCAGATTTATTGATTATTAACAAAATCGATGTAGCTGACTTGGTTGGTGCGTCATTGGAAGTAATGGATCGAGACGCAAAGAAAATGCGTGGTGATAAACCATTTATTTTTAGTAACATGAAAACACAACAAGGATTAGCTGAGATTATTGAGTTTATTGAAACGCAAGGTATGCTTAAATAAGCAGTATCCACTTATTATTTTGAAAGGATCTATTTTGAAAGGAGTAACCATGAAATTTTTTACTTTAGTTTTTACCTTATTACTAAGCACGCAAGCTTTTGCTCATACTGACCATGCATTAGGCGAAGGTGCAATACATTTACTTTACCATGCTATTTTCTGGGGGTTATTCGCTGTTGTAGCAGTAAAAGGTGTGCTTTATTTTAAAAACAAGAAAAAGTCTAAGCAATAAATTCACCGTTTGATTAGTCTTTTTTATTGACGAGGCAATGCGGTCATTTTTGATATTGCCTCATTTATTTTCCAGTGAGTCATTTTCTATCGTTCATTTTATGGGCTGTTAGTATTGGCTCGTCTGCGTTTATTACATTTCTTTAAACCAACCACAATCCATGCATTTTCTACCGTGTTGATAAAAAAACAGTGGGAAGCCTAATAATATGAATAAAACAAAAGCAGGCTTTTTTCCTTTGGTGTAATTGGCTAAATGAGTGCTGTTACATTGAGGGCAGTGTTCCGGTGTTGCTTCGAACGCTGAATCAACATCCGCTGAGAAATTTAATGCTAAGATTGCTTTTGCTTCAGTTTCAAACGTCTCCGCTACGTACAACCGAACACCACCTATAGCATCAGAATAGAGCCACTGCATATTAACAGTATGCTCATCAGCTATATATGCTGGAATTCCCTCACTCTCTAAACTCGCTTTAGCGATATGTGCATCCAAAGGAAATGAATATTTTGATACAACAACAAACTTGCTCATAAATCCCCATTATCATCATTTGTAATGATATAGCTAATTTTTTTTAAAGTAGTAGGTAAGCCTATTGATAGCGCTGATTTTTAGAGCAAGTGTTGAGAAATTATCTTTGAAATCTCTAACATTGAAGATTGCCCTGTAAACTCAAACCTAACTTTCCCGACAGCTGAAAAATAGATTTCCAACTCTGAGTCCAGGTCAAAGGTACCTGACGTTTCAATAGAGTAAGCAACGATATTTTTATAGGGAAGTGACGTAAAGTCTTTCTTGCTTCCTGTAATACCTTGAACATTAACAGCAATGATTCTTTTATCTGTAAACACAACACCGTCACGCATCGTCTTATATGAATCAATAATTTGCTCATCATCAAGCAGCAAGTCAGTCACTTTATCTGCAAAATCAGTGTTCTGCTTAAGCTTGAAAAAACCTTTATTATTAAAATCTATCATCGAACATCCTTTTATAATTATGAGTTACCGCTATTGCTCTCGGAGCATGTACTTATAATGTTTTTCCTCATCTATAGTATTAGGGTCTGTTGATCTTTCAAGTTTATTTTTGCAACGAGTTGCTGGCTTTTTATACAAGGCTGAGCTTATGGCGTGTGGTTATTCCCCATACATAAGCGAAAACGCAGTAGAAATAGTCAGCAAACGTTGCTGAATTCAACATATAACAATTAAATTATTCTTGTCGATAGAATAAAAAATACTTCGATGCAGTAAAAAACAGAAAAGAGAACTGAACGATTTCAATGCAAATACTTGTTGCTGTTGCACCAACTTAATGCGACTTAATTCCTGATTTGATCGTTTTTAGCTAAAACATAAGTAAATTAATCGCTTTCTTATGCGGTGTATCGCATATCAACTATTGGTCCAATTATTGCTGTTTAATCGTTATGTATTAATAGTGTATGGTTCGCTTGAATTGAAACTATTACAAGTATTTGAAACATTCAAAGTACATTAGTTAAACCTTGTTTTTAGCCACCAACCTACGATTAGGGCCTTTATGTCTACAAAGTCAGCTCAACATACATTGTTTGAAGATGCCCAAGGCATCCTTATTGGTACGCTACTCGCAGCATTGGGTATTACCTTTTTCAAATCAACCGGGTTATTGATTGGTGGTACGGCAGGGTTGGCCTTTCTAGGTCAATATGCGACAACTTTTTCATTTAGTGATGTGTTCTTTGTTATTAATTTACCGTTTTACTATTTGTCATATCGACAACTGGGTTTAGCCTTTACAATCAAAACGTTTATTTCTGTTTTCCTGCTCTCTGTTTTTGTCGAATACACCCCTTCTTTTATGCAGTTTAAGTTGTTGGAACCTATCTATGCTGCGTTTATCGGGGGACTATTGATTGGGTCTGGTTTACTGGGGTTGTTTAGACATCAAGCTAGCTTAGGTGGGCTCACTATTCTTGCGCAATATTTGTCGCAAAAATATGGCGTATCAATAGGTAAATTCCAAATGGCAGTGGATTTAGTGGTGTTAATTATTGCCATATTTATTGTTGACTGGAATGCGATTGCGTTATCAATGGTAGG
>Ga0316198_10003161_pt1 | contig 10021 bp, 9 predicted proteins | sample OudBieAanoxic_MG_FD_204935 | JGI IMG/M metagenome (GOLD analysis project Ga0316198, IMG submission 204935) | Coastal sediment microbial communities from Oude Bieten Haven, Netherlands - site A anoxic | ecosystem: Environmental > Aquatic > Marine > Coastal > Sediment | place: Netherlands...
AAAGGAGGCAATATCACACTGTAACGCCAGGGCCTTACGCCCCATTTGACGGATCTCATCAGCGTACTTTTTGGCTTCGGCTTCGTGTTTGCGGTAAGTGAGACAAATATTGGCGCCTTCCCGGGCCAATTCGAGGGAGGCGGCGGCTCCAATGCCCTGGGAACCACCGGTGACTAAGGCATTTTTTCCTTCTAGTAACATCAGTTCCTCCTGCAGGTTTAAGTTTTTGGATATTTCCTAAAAAGCTACATTAAAGCTACAACATAATTATGTCAACAAAAAATCACGGTTGGCTTTCTGACCTCGAATGCCCGGTTGAAAAGAGCTTAAACACCTAAAATTAGTAAGTTTATTAATAAATATATTTTTCTTGACATCCTTTGAATCCTTATGTAGTTACATTGTAGCTAAAATATGAATCTTCAGGCCGTCTTTTGGATTAAGCAATCCTATTTAATTTAGTCAAAGAAATTCCTCGATAATCAATAATCAATTATTATAAGGAGGTAAAAAATGGCAGCAGTACCTGACAAAATTTTGACCTGGCAGATGGTTCAGCCAACCTCACGCAATAAAGAAACCAAAGAGGTTATTGCGGGCAAAATAGAAAAAACCGAAATACCCGTACCGGAATTAAAACCCGGCGAGGTTCTGGTGGAGGTTGCGGGTTGTGGTGTGTGCCACACGGACCTGGGATATTTTTATGACGGTGTGCCGACCGTTTCCAAACCGCCATTGACCCTGGGCCATGAAATTTCAGGCACTGTGGTGGCCGGTGATGACGCCTGGGTCGGCAAAGAGGTTATCATCCCGGCAGTCATGCCCTGTCGCCAATGCATCTTATGCAAAACCGGGCGCGGCAACAGATGTCTCAATCAGAAAATGCCGGGCAACAGCCTGGGAATTTACGGCGGTTTTTCGAGCCACATTCCGGTGCCGAGCATAGATCTGTGTGAAGTCAAAAATCGGGGGGATATTCCTCTGGCACACCTGGCGGTAGTGGCGGATGCTGCCACCACGCCTTACCAGGCAGCCAAACGCGCGGATTTCCAGCCGGGAGACAACGTGGTGGTTATCGGTATTACCGGCGGTGTCGGGCAGTACATGGGGCAAACCGCCAAGGCCCTTGGTGCCAGCACGGTTATCGGCATTGCCCGCAACCAGGCCAAGCTGGACCGGTCCCTCAGCTATGGTGCCGACTTTGTGATCAATTCCACCGACAAGGATGCCAGAGAGGTTTCCAAAGAATTTAAGGGCCTCTGCAAGGAAAATGGTCTGCCGGGCTTCGGTTGGAAGATTTTTGAAATCACCGGTGCCAGGGGCGGTCAGGACATTGGCCTGTCCCTGCTGAGTTTTATCGGTAAATTGATCGTCGTTGGTTTCGGAATGGGCAAGATCGAATACATGCTGGGACGCCTGATGGCATTTGACGCCGAGATCATTGGAACCTGGGGCTGTTTGCCTGAATACTATCCCATCGTTTTGAACATGGTGACCTCTGGAAAAATAAATATTGATGCCTTTGTACAGACCCGACCCATGGGCACCATCGTGGAAACTTTCGACGAGGCGCACAGCGTTTCTCCGGACAAACGCATTGTGCTGACCCCCGATTTCTAGTGGACAGAACCTTTACAAAAAATAATAGAATCAGATTTAAAAAACAAAGGAGGTAAACATTATGGCTTTAGACTGGATGCCCAGAGACAACGAACAAAAAGACCATGCACTGCATACTGACGCACATTGGGGGACGGATGCCGACGCTCCCTGTGTGGTTTATGAAAAACGGCCCCTTACCGACCCCCAGGGAAATGTGCAGAATGGGTTGTATGTGGCCTGGATTCGGCTGAACAATCCCAAGCAATACAATTCGTACACCACTGAAATGGTGAAGGGGGTGATCGCCGGGTTCGAGAATTCCTCTTTGGACCGCAGTGTGGTCGCCGTCGTTTTCACGGCCACCGGCCCGTATTCGTTTTGCACCGGCGGCAACACCAAGGAATACAGTGAATTTTACAGCAAGCGGCCGGATGAATACGGCCAGTACATGGAGCTTTTCAACCATATGGTGGATTCCATTCTGGCCTGTAAAAAACCCGTTATCTGCCGGGTCAACGGCATGCGGGTGGCCGGCGGACAGGAAATCGGAATGGCCTGCGACCTGACCCTATCCTCAGACCTGGCTATCTTCGGCCAGGCCGGCCCGCGCCATGGCTCGGCTCCGGACGGCGGTTCATCTGACTTTCTGCCCTGGATGCTTAGCAGTGAAGACGCCATGTGGAACTGTGTTTCCTGCGAGATGTGGTCGGCCTACAAAATGAAGAACAAAAACCTGATCAGCAAGGCGGTGCCGGTCTTAAAAATTGACGGCGAATGGGTTCGCAATCCCCAGATCGTGACCGACAAATACGTGGCAGACGGTGAGATCGTTTACGGAGAGTATAAAAAGGGTGAAGCGCTTAAGGAGGCACGGGCGCTGGTAAAAGCGCATCAGGCCAACGCGGATTTTGAACTGCTGGACAAAGAAGTTGACAAGATCATCTGGACTTTTGCCAATCTCTTCCCCGGCTGCCTGATCAAGTCCATCGACGGCATTCGCATGAAAAAGAAATACTTCTGGGATATTGCCAAGAACGGCAACCGCCACTGGCTGGCAGCCAACATGAGCGGCGAGGCCTTCCTGGGCTTCGGGGCCTTCAACACCAAGAAAATCACCGGTCAGGACACCATCGACTTTGTTAAATTCCGCCAGAACATTGCCGATTCCAGACTCTGGGATGAGGAGATGTTTGCGGAAGTGATGGGAAAACCAAAAGAATAATTTCCCTATCGTTCAAATACATGGTAATTTAAATGGCAGGTTGCGTTTCAAAAGACGCGCCTGCCATTTTTTTGTGATGCCGGGTTATGAGAGTAAACATATGAAAATTGACGCCCAGGATATTATCCGTGGTGAACAGCTGGCAGGGGCCCGACTCATTCGATTACTCGAAGAAGGCGATTCGGACGGGACAGAAGTGCTTAAACGCCTGTACCCCCATACCGGCAGAGCGTTTGTTATAGGGCTGACCGGGCCCCCGGGTTCCGGCAAATCGACCCTGGTAAATTCCATTATCGGCGAGGTCCGTCACCGAAATCTGAAAATTGCCGTGGTGGCCATCGATCCGTCAAGTCCGATCTCAGGCGGCGCCTTGCTGGGCGACCGCATACGCATGCGCCGTCACATTGAGGATGACGGGGTCTTTATCCGATCCATGGCCACCCGCGGTCACCTGGGCGGCTTGAGCAAAACCACCCGTGAAACCGTCCTTGTGTTCGACGCCATGGGTTATGACGTTATTTTAATTGAAACCGTCGGGGTAGGGCAGGACGAGGTGGAGATTGCTCAGTTTGCCCATTCCACCGCCGTTGTCAGCTTGCCGGGAATGGGAGATGACATCCAGGCCATGAAAGCCGGTCTGCTTGAGATCGGAGATATATTCGTGGTCAACAAAGCCGACACCCCCGGTGCAGATGATGTGGTCGAACAGTTGCGTGCCATGCTCGGGATGAGCAGCAGGGCGGGAACCGACTGGTTACCGCCGATTATAAAGACGGTGGCTATAAAAAACCGGGGCATCATTGAACTCGTAGACGCCTTCTGGCGGCACCGCCGGTTTTTAATGGACAGCGGTGCATTCGGTGAGCATAACTTTAAGTGGGAATTTCAATTTTTTCACCAGCTGGTCATGGAGATGGCAGCAGACCGGATATTTAGCGAAATGAAAGACTCCCCGGCCTATCTTGCACTTTGCGACGACCTCAAAAACCGTAAAATGGATCCCTTTTCGGCCGCAGAGGTGCTTACCGGAAGATTGGAGTTAAACAAATAGGTCCGCGTACCTCAAAGGGGTGCTCGGCCTTCAAACACTGCACTCATAGCGGTTGTCATAAATTTTCATGCCCTAGCAGGCTTTTCGCGTTCAAGAATCAGCTTCAGATCAGAGGCAAATTTTGAAACTACTGTTAGAGTTGGTTTTTAATGGGCGAAAGGTAAAAAACCATTCCCAATCCGCCGCCAAAAGGTATTGGCCGGCTGGCTGGTAACCCGGGCCTAACAGTTTATCTGCGCCAAGGCGGACGTTCCCGCCGTTGTTTATGCTTTTTGTCTCTCTTTTTTTGACTGGCGCCAGGCGCCGCCGGGTGTTCCTTTTGATTAAGATCAAGCAAAAAACTTCCGGCAGGCAATTTTGCCGGCTCTTTTGGTGGTTTGTCTGCTTTGCGGGTATCCGGCAGTTCCTTGGGTAGCGGCGGACCGTTAAAGCAACCCGGTGGAATAAAATCGGCCAGGAAAAGAGAGTCTCCGGCCTTAAAAAAGACAACCCCATTTTCTTCGGAGTGGTTGACCTGTACCGTCAGCAACACTGCGGCACGATCACTGCGTCGACCCATGCGTTTGGCAAGGTCGCGGTGGGAGGATAAAATAACTTTAGCAAAGCCGGTGGGCCCAATGCCTTTATCCAATACATGGGGATAGGCTTTTTTACGAACGCAGGTATAAAGCAGTTTGGGGGGATCTAGTGCAAACGTTTGTTTCGGCAAATGCTCCCGATTTATGACCCGGATTAAATCATCGGCAACTTCAAGGCCGTGATGCGGCAGAGTGATCATGATTTCGTTGATATGAGGACGGCGAACATATTTCAAACCCTCTTCTTCGTTAACGGCCTTTATCAATACTTTGATTTTGACAAAGCCTTCTTTATCCGTCACCAGCCCGAATTCATCGGGTCGGCGGCCCAGGACATAATTTAAGAATTTGGCCAGTTGTTTGGGAGATCTTGGTTGGGACATAATGATTGCTTCGCAATCAAGCCGGTAAGCTCATAGCGTGTAGCTCATAGCTGATAGCCAAAGGAAAATTTCTAATCTTAGCGCATTCCTGTGGAAATTAGTTCCATTAAACGGTTAGAGCCCTAATGGCTGTGTTTTCGTTTTTCCTATGAGCTATGAGCTGTGAGCTATGAGCTCGTTTAGTTGCTTGACCCTTAACTATCTATTTGATATTTTTCGACCGTCACTAAAAACTGCTCAATTTGGATTGAATTGTCAACCTGTTTCGTAAAAATGGAAAGGATTTGAATAATGAATTTTGCTAAGTCACAGGCATTATACGAACGAGCGATCAAAATAATTCCCGGTGGCGTCAACAGCCCTGTGCGCGCCTGCAAATCGGTGGGGGCCGATCCACTATTTATTGAGCGTGGCGAGGGGTGCATGATCTACGATGCAGACGGTAATCGCTATATTGATTATATCGGTTCATGGGGGCCCCTGATTTTAGGGCACCGGCATCCGGCGGTGATGGCGGCCATTATTTCAGTATTGGAGAGGGGAACTAGTTTTGGTGCACCCACCGATCTGGAAATTCAACTGGCCCAGATGGTCATCGATGCGGTGGATTCGGTCGAAGTCGTACGGATGGTTAACTCGGGCACCGAGGCCGCCATGAGTGCCATCCGTCTGGCGCGCGGGGCAACCGGTCGGGACATCGTTATAAAATTTGACGGCTGCTACCACGGCCATGCCGACACCCTGCTGGTGGCTGCCGGCTCGGGTGTCGCCACCCTGGGAATTCCCGGCAGCCCCGGAGTTCCGGAAGCCGTTGCGCAACATACGATTTCACTTCCATTTAATGATAAGGGCGCTATAAATAAGGTGATGGACGAAAAAGGCCATAAAATTGCCTGTGTCATCGTTGAGCCGGTGGCCGGCAACATGGGCATGGTGCCGCCGGTGGATGGTTTTCTGGAAACATTGCGGGAAGTAACCGCCAAGCACGGTACCGTTTTGATATTTGACGAGGTTATGACCGGCTTCCGGGTAGCTTATGGCGGTGCCCAGTCCTTATACGGCATCGTACCGGATTTGACCTGTTTCGGCAAAGTGATTGGAGGGGGATTGCCCGTTGGCGCCTACGGCGGCAAAAAAGACATTATGTCTCAAGTTGCGCCGCAAGGAACGGTTTATCAAGCCGGAACTCTTTCCGGAAATCCGATTGCCATGACGGCCGGGATCGCCACCCTTGAACAACTCAAAAAAGACGGCGTTTATGAATCCCTTCAAGCAAGTTCAAGCCGTCTGGCAATCGGCCTGGCCAGGGCCGCCCGGAAAGCCGGGGTGGCAGCCAAGATCGGACATGTAGGATCGATGCTTGGTATTTTTTTTACGGACCAGGATATCGCCGGCTTTGACGATGCCAAAACCTGCGACCTCGAGTTATTCTCAAACTTTTACCAGGGCATGCGCCGGCAGGGCATATACATTGCCCCCTCCCAATTTGAAGCACTATTTATTTCCACCGCACATGCTGATGAACACATCGATGCAACGGTTGATGCGGCAGCGCAAGTTTTAGAGAATTTGGCAAAATAGATAGCCAGAACCTTTGAATTTTCTCGACCGAAGGGAAAAATTTATGGATGATTTATCTGAGCATGAAAAATTGATTGAGCAGTATTTGAGTGAAGACAACAAAGAAGCAGCGGTTCAACTGCTTGCTGAACTGATTATCAAATCTGCCAAAGATAGGAATTTTGAACAGGCCGAGGCAATGCGCGACAGGCTGTTTGAAGCGGACTCAATGGCACTCAATGAAATTGTTAAAACCGGGGAATTTATCGAAACTGAGAAAAACAAGGCGATCGATAAAGCGCATCTGGACACCTGGTCCGAGTTATATGATAGCCTGGAGCAGGTGGGAACCAATGCTCTCTATTATGGGATGCAGACCGTGGAAATCCCGGCCGACCATATGCTTTTTAAGCAGGGTGATATCTGCTCCCGACTTTACTTTATTGATACAGGCCGGCTTAAGATGTTTTATCGGCAAGCAGACAAGGCCATTCTGCTTAAAACCCTTGGCCCCGGTGACATCGCCGGCGAGGACACTTTCTTTTTTTCAGATGCATTCTGTACCACTTCCGTGATAACCGACTCACGGGTCAAATTACACGTCCTTGAAAAAGACCATCTCGCGGAACTGAATGAAAAAACGCCGGGGTTAGAACCTAAGATTAATGACTATTGCCTTAAAATTGAATCGGTAGCTGATTTGCTTAAAGCCAAAAGCATGGAGCGCAGGGTGAAAGAACGGCTTAATCTGCCCGGCAAAGTAATTGTGCAAAACCTTGATGATGAGGAAAAGCCGGTGGAAAAACCCTTTCGCGGAGAGCTTTTAGATATTTCTGACAGCGGTTTGGCGTTTATTATCAAAACGACCCAAAAATCCGCTGCAATGATGCTGGGACGGACACTGAACATGGCCCTGTCCTTTGCCGAACTTGAATCCGACTTGAAATTCCAACGCGGGGGTACGGTGGTTGCCGTCAACAGCGAGCCTTTTAACGAATACATCATCCATGCCGAATTTGTAAAGAATCTTGCTCCGGTTGTTATTGATGAGTTGGAAGAACTGATCCAACCCCAAGAATATTAGTTCCTATAATGATGGTGAATATGGATAAAAATAAAATTCCTGAAGCTGTGCGAACAATCCATCTGATTGCTGTATGCGGCACCGGCATGGGGGCCCTTGCCTGTATGCTGCGGGATTTGGGTTTTGAGGTAACCGGTTCCGATCAGAAAATTTTTCCGCCCATGAGTCATTTTTTAAAGCACAAGGGTATCAAGATGAACGATGGTTTCAGGGCGGAAAATCTTTCCTATGAACCGGATCTGATTATCGTCGGCAATGCTGTTACCAAAGACAACCCGGAGGTTCAGGAAATGCGCAGAAGGGGATTTTATTTTTGTTCCATGCCCCAGGCACTGAATCGATTTGTGGCCGCCGGTAAGCAAACGCTCCTGGTAAGCGGCACCCACGGCAAGACGACCACGTCTTCCATCCTGGCCTGGATGTTGGTTGAGGCCGGCTACGATCCATCCTTTATGATCGGCGGCATACTGAAAAACTTCGACAGCAACTACCGGCTGGGTAGCGGTTCCTATTTTGTGGTTGAAGGCGATGAGTACGATACGGCCTTTTTTGACAAAGGGCCTAAATTTTTACACTTTCAGCCCCAAATGGCAGTCCTGACCAGCGTTGAGTTTGATCATGCCGATATATTTAATGATTTAGAACATGTCAAAGAGGTATTTAAAAATTTTGTATCCGCTCTTCCCGGCTCAAGTACGCTTCTGGCCTTTGATGGCGAGCAGAATGTGACCGATGTTATCGGCAATCACGATTGCCTGATAGAACGCTATGGCCAAAAGGCAAACTCTCCCTGGCGCCTGGGTTCTGTTTCCGCTGAACCGCCCTGGACGGTTTTCGAGGTTTTTAAAAACAATGAATGCTTTGGTAGCTTTAAAACCAAATTATTTGGCGAACACAATCTCTTCAATGCCCTGGCTGATATTGCGATAGCCGATGGTCTGAATATTCCGGCGGATATAATTGCTAAAGCGCTGCAAACCTTTGGAGGGATCAAGCGCAGACAGGAGATTCGCGGTCAAAAAAGGCAGATCACGGTCATGGATGACTTCGCCCATCATCCCACTGCTGTGCGGGAAACACTCCGGGCGGTTGAATCAGTCATTTCCGGGGGACGATTGATCGCAGTGTTTGAACCCCGCACGAATACCAGCATGCGCAATGTCTTCCAGAGTGAATATACCGCTGTATTTGACCCGGCAGATATAATTTGTATCCGCAAACCGCCGTTGTTGAAAAAAATCCCTTCCGGGCAACGATTTTCTTCCGAGCAACTGGTCAAAGATCTAAAAATTCGGGGCAAAAATGCGCATTATTTCCCGGATACGGATTCAATCCTCGACTTCTTATTAATCACTGCCCAGCCGGGCGATATCGTTCTGATAATGTCCAATGGCGGTTTTGACAATATCCACCAGAGACTGTTGGAATCATTATAAATAATTTAAGTCACTTTTTCAGGTTGCACATAGGTTGAAAGTTGTGAAATGATGTCGGCTCAATTCAATTTAAAATTCGCGCCACAGATGGCGACGCCATAGTTTAGATGGACGAAGGAGGCGACAGTATGGGTAATCCAGATGATACGACTGATAAAGATAGCGTTTGGCATGAAAGCTATAATAAAGAAGATAAAACCGACCCCTACGAAAATAATACTGGGGGAACTGCCAATGAAGTGTACCGGAAAGTGTTTTCTAAGTTGTTAATAATCGCTGCAGTGATATCTTTAATTTTTGTTATTCTTTTCGTCGTCGCCTTTTCCCAGAGACAAAATTTAGCAGATAAAAAACAGGTATCGGCTATAGAGAAAAGACTTGACCGACTCGAAACCGAATTCACCTCACTCAAAACCTATATCGCTTCAAAATTGGATCAAGCTATCCAGGAAATGGAGCGAGACAAAAATGCAATTGTTACACAAAAACCGCAATTCGAGCAAAAAGAGCAACAAACTATAAAACCGAAGGTACACAAGGTCCTTGCAGGTGAATCCCTATCCCGAATCAGTCGGTATTATGGATTAACCATCAAACAGCTGCGGGACTATAATAATCTCGAGCCGAATGCCAAAATATACCCGGGACAAGAACTCAAAATAAACCCTTAGCTTGGATATTTTCGGAGAGACGACTATAATCAATTTGAATATATTTGACAAAATGCCTTTAGCAATTAGCTTCTTGGACAGTATTATTTTAACCATAAAGCGTAACATGGAGACACGATCTTCATGAACAGGAGGCCATTATGAGTAAAGATGAAATGCCACATGAAGGACATGAAAAACATTTATGTTTTCTGCACGGTGAAGGACTTTTAAAAGTAGATATTGAGGAGTGGAAAAAATTGGTGTCAAATGGGCAATATGTTTGTGGTGGTTGTGGACGTGTAGCAAACAGCTCTGAGAATCTTTGTGATCCACAAAAGCTCTAACACCAATCTATGAAGAAGACCTCGCTTTTTTCAGCGGGTTCATGCATTTGAAACCGCCTATTATTAGATTGCTATAATTTAATAGGTTAAAGATTTTTATATTCAAGT
>Ga0316198_10003162_pt1 | contig 10018 bp, 10 predicted proteins | sample OudBieAanoxic_MG_FD_204935 | JGI IMG/M metagenome (GOLD analysis project Ga0316198, IMG submission 204935) | Coastal sediment microbial communities from Oude Bieten Haven, Netherlands - site A anoxic | ecosystem: Environmental > Aquatic > Marine > Coastal > Sediment | place: Netherlands...
CCGAAACGGCTCAACGTGTTCGTCACCTGTCGAGGTCATGCCGGTTGCCAACCGGAGGATACTTTCCAAGGAGGTGTCCCCTGGCAGCGCGATCTCCAGTGCGCTTGGGTACCCTACCAGACCAAGTGCTTCCCCCCGTTCTGAGGTTAGAACCAGACTGAGCGAGCCATCGGCAGCAACGAAATCTGATACCTCTTCCGGATCCAGGCGCTCAATTGCCGCCACAACGGCAACGCCGTGGCTATCCACAACATCGATCGTGCGACCGCGGCGCAGCTCAACAATTGCGCGCTCCACACGTAGTGCGCTGGCCCTCTCATCATGCTCGTTCTGTGCACTTGCCATGGTTCACCAGGGCTCCTCAATGCTGCGAAGGATGATTATCGCTGCGGGGTTTACCGGTATTTGCGAAGTGTATCAGTATCAACCGTAAACCGGCTTGGGTCGCTGACATGTCACCCCTCAAGGTGCCGCAACAACCAGAGACGCACGTTAACGTTCTCGATACCACCCCGGTGAACTGCGCCCAGGCACGCTCTCCGCGTGAATCGCTATGCATTGACCCGGTAGTGGGTAGACAATTTATGTACAATAGTTATACAATATATTCTGAAAAAGAGCAAGACCAGCGCAGGAGACCACACGGTGACCACACAACTCGATGTATCGGCACAGCATACTGGACCAGATCTTCCGGTGGTCTTCTTCGATGGCGGTTGCCCCTTGTGTCGACGCGAGATCGCCCATTACCGACGTATCGGCACGGGGCAGCGCCTGTGCTGGGTGGACGCGGTGAGTGAACCCGAGGCATTAAAAACACATGGCCTCTCTCTGGAGGAAGCCATGGCTGAATTGCACGTGCTGGACGGGAACGGGTGCTGGCAACGGGGCATCGATGCCTTCCTGGTCATCTGGCAGCAATTGCCGGCGTACCGATGGCTTGCGAAGATTATCACTACCCTCGGTTTGCGACGTCCGCTGGCATTCGCTTACGGCCATTTCGCAGCATCGCGCAACCGGCGCCGATGCGGCGACAACCGCTGCGCAGCCAATAGCGGCATGTAAGGGCTCGAATGCGTATCTACACTTTGCAGCGGGAACAGTGGGTGGCGCGACCACGAGAACAAGTATTTCCGTTTTTCGCCCAACCCGAAAACCTTGTACTGATCACCCCGCCGAGTCTTCGCTTTCGACTCCTGACACCCGGCCCGGTAACGATGGAAAAGGGTCGTGTCATCGACTACACCATCCGTGTCATGAGACTGGCAACCCGCTGGCGAACACTTATTACGCGTTACGATCCACCCCGGTGCTTTGTCGATGAGCAGCTTTCCGGACCTTATTCCTTTTGGCATCACACCCACCGATTCGAGCCACGTGACGGGGGGACGCTGCTTTTCGATGAGGTGCAATACGCGCTGCCGATACTGCTGTTCGGACCTGCCAGAGACCTCCTTCACACACTCTACGTACGACCGGCCCTGGAGCAGATCTTCGACTATCGGCAGCAGGTATTCCAGAATATGTTCGATGGCGTCCCGGCAACTGGCGTTACAGTCCCGCATCCCCTAACGACCAGCGAGGAAAACGCGGCATGAAGGTTACCATTTTCGGTGGCAGCGGCTACGTTGGCAGTTACCTGATCGACGAGTTGCTTGAAAATGGACATCATCCGGTGCTGCCGATACGCCCGGAAAGCCGTCATAAGGTGAATCACCCTCAACACTGCACGCTGATCGACGGTGACATCGCCGATCCGGAGGTGGTACGGGCAGCCGCCAGTGGTGCGGATGCCGTGATATATAACATCGGCATCCTGCGCGAGTTTCCTGCAAAGGGCGTAACCTACCAGGCGTTGCATTTCGAGGGCGCAAGGCGTGCCATGGATGCCGCAGAAGAAACCGGGGTGCACCGCTTTTTGCTTATGAGTGCCAATGGTGTCAAGCCCGACGGTACCGGCTACCAGCGTACCAAGTTCATGGCCGAGCAGTACCTCAAGACCACTTCTTTGCAATGGACAGTCTTCCGGCCATCGGTGCTGTTCGGCGATCCGCGCGGTCGAATGGAATTTGCCACCCAGTTGTACCGGGACATCGTACGCTCTCCTCTTCCAGCCCCGCTGTTTTACAATGGCCTGCTGCCGGTCAACGCCGGCATGTTCCGAATGTCGCCCGTGCACGTCAAGGATGTAGCCACGGCCTTTGTCAAGGCCTTGGACATGCCAGAGACGGCAGGACAGATATACGAGCTATGCGGGCCGGATGCACTGCCATGGAAAGACATCCTGCAGATGATCGCCGCTGCAGCCGGTACTACCAAGGTCGCACTTCCGGCACCTGCCCTGCTCCTCAAGGTACTCGCCGCGGCCCTTGACCAGTATGCATTCTTCCCAATCACCCGCGACCAGCTGACGATGCTCATGGAGGGTAATACCTGTGGCGGACAAGACGCATTCCAGAGCTTCGGCCTGGAACCGGCGCCTTTCGACACGAAAGGGCTCGCCTATCTACAGAGCGATGATTGAACATCATGCTCTGTTAGCTGAACCGACACCCGCCGACATGCAATATCTGGGGCATCATCTCACCTCAACTTAAATCGACTCACTAGCTTGTGGGTGGCGAATTCGTAATTATTACGTTAAAACGATAACTTAGATAGTCTTGTTCCTGAACACAACCTTCCCTACTCTACCCTGCCATGAAGGTCCTGCTGCTTATGCTTGCACACTTTTTGACAACACTTGCCAAACTGCTTGGACCTGGCGGTGCCAAGGCGATCGTCGCCGACAGCCTTCTCATGAAACAGCAACTCCTGATCATCAACCGATCTCGTCGACGTGCACCCAATCTTACTGCGACCGACCGAATGCTACTCGGTTTTTGGACGCTATTTCTCAGCCCGCACCACATTGAGCGGGCGGCTGTCATTCTCAGACCTTCGACGCTATTGAACTTTCACGACATCCTCAAGAAACGCAAGTATCGACTGCTTTATACCGCGCGCAGAAAAGGTAAGCCAGGGCCCAAAGGGCCTTCAATGGAACTGATAGAAACCATCGTCGAATTGAAAAGGCGCCATCCACGGTTCGGATGCCCGCGGATCGCGCAGCAGATCGATAAAGCGTTCGGAGTCAGTATCGATAAGGATGTGGTTCGACGCGTGCTTGAAAAGCACTATCGACCAGGGCCCGGTTCCGGTCACGGCCCTTCCTGGCTGACGTTTATCGGCCATCTGAAAGATAGCCTCTGGAGCGTCGATATGTTTCGTTGCGAGTCTATTCTGCTCAAGACACACTGGGTGCTCGTGGTTATGGATCAATTCACGCGCCGCATCATTGGTTTTGGTGTACACGCCGGTGATGTGGACGGTGTCGCCCTGTGTCGCATGTTCAACAAAACCATCTCAACCATGGATACACCCACGTATCTCAGCTCAGACAACGATCCGTTATTCCAATATCACCAATGGCAAGCGAATCATAGCATCCTGGATGTCGATGAAGTCAAAAGCGTTCCCTATACACCCCGCTCACATCCCTTCGTTGAACGACTCATCGGCACCATTCGCCGGGAATTTCTGGATCACACCTTATTCTGGAATGCGGTTGACCTAGAGCGAAAGCTGGCACTTTTCAAAGAATACTACAATCATTCGCGTACACATGCCTCTCTGGACGGTAACACGCCCGCCGAAATCAGCGGTCACAGAATCACGCAACCTGCTCCACTAAACAGATACGCCTGGGAAAAGCATTGCGGCGGTCTGTTTGCACTTCCGGTTGCAGCTTGAGTTACATTTCGCCATGCACAGGCGCAAGCCGGTGCGTGTGAAACCCCTGTTAGCACGACCAAAGAAGTAAGAATTTTGGACAATTCGGGTAGTTTTGGACAATGCAGATTTCTTGTGCGCTGTAACTCATTGAATAATGGCGCGCCCGGAGAGATTCGAACTCCCGACCGCCTGGTTCGTAGCCAGACTTCTGATTTTTTTCTTGAGGCAACAATCTGTCCACTAGCTGCAGGAAATGTGTAGACAGTCGATACACATAAGTGTATATTTATTGTCCACACAATAGGAGGCCACCCTAATGGCGGAAACACAGAATCGTGAAGCACCGATTAATATCCGCGCCCGCCTCGCGCAGCGCAATCTGATTGACAAGGCAGCGGCTATGCTGAGCAAGAATCGATCGGATTTTATGCTGGAAGTCGCCTGCCGTGAGGCCGAAAACGTGTTACTCGATCGGCGTCTTTTTCTTGTGGATGATGAAGCCTACGAGAAATTTCAAACGCTTCTCAACGCACCGGTTAATGAAAATCCAGCGCTACGTGCCTTGTTGAGCAGCAAGGCACCATGGGAGAAATAACACCACCAGAGCCGATCACGACAGCTCATAACGTCGAATCGTTCGCTTGTGGTGTGCCGGTGCTGGATGAATGGCTAAAGCGCCGCGCCCTCAAAAACGAAAGTTCAGGTGCATCCCGCACATTCGTCGTTTACAGTGATGGCCAGGTGATCGGTTATTACGCCCTGGCCACCGGTAGTGTTGGACACAGCAATACACCCGGTAAGGTACGCCGCAATATGCCTGACCCTATCCCGGTCATCGTGCTCGGACGTTTGGCCATTGACGAACGGTGGCAACATGCTGGACTTGGCCGGAGTTTGCTCAGGGATGCGATACTCAGGACACTATCGGTATCACAACAAGCTGGGGTTAAAGCGCTACTCGTACACACACTCTCGGAAGATGCAAAACAATTTTATCTGCGTAACGGTTTTCTGGAATCCCCGCTGGATCCAATGACGCTGATAATTTCACTGCAAGATGCAGCACATAACTTCGCTATCGCGGAATAAGGCTCTTTAGTGCCTCTCGCGCAGGGGTGCTGTCAAGTTAGTATCCAAACCTGTATATGGTGAATTGGTGATTTTCACCTAAGATCGACAGCTTGGACAGACTTGCCTGTGGCTCGCGAACTCGTAGCTATTACTCGAAAATGATAACTCAGATAGTTTTGTTCCTGGCAGCACCCTTCCCAATCCCAATAAGCGAAAGTATCTCGTCCGCTGCAGCTGAAATCGTGGAGTAGTGTGGCGTCGGGAGGGGTAGGCGAACCCCTGTATTCTTACTTGTTAAACCCGCAGGTTAAGGGTTGGGTATTTTTGTTCGGGAAACCTGATTAATTATTCTCTTAGGCTTCCGTTAGTTACAACGCAATATGGCGTCCCCAAGGGGAGGCCACCTTATCCCCCAGTTGCATGCAGCCTCAAAAACGTTGAATATTTAATTCAATATCAATAAGTTGTATTTCCAACATCTGGAACTGCGCAAAGTGCCGAGAATCAGACCAGGTCGAAGCGGTCGGCGTTCATAACCTTCGCCCATGCTGCTACGAAGTCCTGTACAAACTTTTCCTTGTTGTCATCCTGTGCATAGACTTCGGCATAGGCGCGAAGGATAGAGTTGGAACCGAAGACGAGATCAACGCGTGTTGCCGTCCATTTGACCTTATCCGTCTCACGATCGCGGACTTCATACAAGTGTTGCCGGCTGGCCTCCACACGCAGTTCATGTCTGTCAGGTTCACGAAGAAGTGGTTAGTCAGTGCGCCTACACTATCGGTGAAAACCCCGTGATTCGTGCCACCGTGGTTGGTGCCAAGCACACGCATGCCGCCAACAAGCACGGTCATCTCATGGGCGGTTAGTCCCATCAGTTGCGTGCGGTCGAGCATCAGCTCTTCCGCACTGACCACAGAGTCCTTCTTGAGCCAGTTGCGGTAGCCATCATGGAGAGGTTCCAGTGCCTCGAAGGAATCGGCATCGGTCATCTCGTCTGTTGCATCCCCGCGGCCAGGCGAGAAGGGAACGGTAATATCAAAGCCAGCGGCCTTTGCGGCCTGTTCAACACCGACGTTACCGGCCAGCACGATCACATCAGCAATGCTTGCGCCGCTCTCAGCAGCGATCGGTTCAAGAACCACCAGCAACTTGTTCAGACGCTCCGGCTCGTTACCTTCCCAGTCCTTCTGCGGGGCCAGGCGGATGCGTGCCCCGTTGGCGCCGCCGCGCATATCCGAACCACGGAAGGTTCTTGCACTGTCCCAGGCGGTAGCGACCATCTCGCTGATACTGAGACCACTGGCCGCAATTTGGTCTTTCACAGCCTGAACATCGTAGTCGGTACGTCCTGCAGGAACCGGGTCTTGCCAGATCAGATCTTCTTGCGGTACATCGGGACCGATGTAACGCGCCTTCGGTCCCATGTCACGGTGTGTCAGTTTGAACCATGCCCGCGCAAAGACTTCGGAGAAGTATTCGGGGTCTTTGTAGAACCGTTCGGATATCTTCCGATACTCAGGGTCCATCTTCATGGCCATGTCGGCATCGGTCATGATCGGGTTGTAGCGTTTCGAGGGGCCTTCAACATCGACGGGCTTGTCTTCTTCCTTGATGTTGATGGGCTCCCATTGCCATGCGCCGGCCGGGCTCTTCTTCAGTTCCCACTCATAGTTGAGCAGAAGGGAGAAGTAGCCGTTGTCCCACTGAGTGGGGTGAGTCGTCCATGCGCCTTCAAGGCCGCTGGACACCGTATCGCTCTGCCAATGCCGCGCTTGGTCTTGTTGTTCCAGCCCAGGCCCTGATATTCGATATCGGCGGCCTCGGGTTCCGGGCCGAGTAGCGTGGCATCGCCGTTGCCGTGGCATTTGCCCACCGTGTGGCCACCGGCTGTCAGGGCGACGGTTTCCTCGTCGTTCATGGCCATGCGGGCAAAAGTCACGCGCACATCTTGGGCCGTCTTAAGTGGGTCCGAATTACCGTCCACGCCTTCGGGATTTACATAGATCAGTCCCATCATTACGGCGGCCAGCGGGTTTTCCAGGTCCCGCTCACCGGAATAGCGGCTGTTGGGGTTGTCGCTCGGAGCGAGCCATTCCTTCTCCGAACCCCAGTGGGTGTCCTTTTCCGGGTGCCAGATATCCTCGCGGCCGAAACCGAAGCCGAAGGTTTTCAGGCCCATAGTTTCATACGCAATGGTGCCGGTGTCGGCAATCAAATCGGCCCAGCTGAGCTTGTTGCCGTATTTCTTCTTGATCGGCCAGAGCAGACGCCGCGCCTTGTCCAGGTTCACGTTGTCCGGCCAGGAGTTGATCGGCGCAAAGCGCTGATTGCCAGTACCTGCACCACCCCGGCCATCAGCATCATAAACCGGACCCTGACCAAGGAATACCTGCAGCACCAGCTGAACCTGACGCTGCAGTAATTCGCCGCATCGGGCGCCAACACCATCGTCCTGCCGGCCAACATGAACGATTTCGACATGATCCTGCCAACCGACAAGCTGGCCAAACACTGAATACCGCGAAAACTGGGGCCAGAGGACCCTGATCCCGATTTAATAAGTAGCGCATTGCCCGGTTCCGGGCGATCATCGCGTGGCCCGGTAATTCATCTGACGGCGTGAAACCATGTCGCACAAGCACAAGCTCTCCCTGGTACTCATCATCGCGATCGTCGCCGTGATCGCCTGGCTGGTGCCGCAACGCCTGCAGGACGGTGACGGGCGCGGTAAACGGGACGGTGACGGCGGGCGCGTGGTTCCGGTCGAGGTCGCGGACATCGAACGCGGCGCCATCGAACTGCGCCGTGTATTTACCGGCAGCCTGGACGCGCGTGCCGAGTTCGTGGTGGCGCCCAAGATCGGCGGCCGTATCGAAGAGGTCGGCGCGGACCTCGCCGATACCGTCAGCCACGGCCAGTTGGTGGCACGCCTGGACAATGCCGAGTACGTGCAGGCGGTCACCCAGGCGGAGGCCGACCTGGCGGTGGCGCGCGCCAACCTGGGCGAGGCGCGCAGCCAGCTCGTCATTGCCGAACGCGAACTGCAGCGCCTGGACAAGTTGCGCGAGCGCGGCGTCAGTTCCGAGTCGCAGCTGGACCTGGCGCGGGCGGACCAGCTTGCCAAGCAGGCGCACGTCGAGGTGACCCGCGCACAGGTCACGCGCGCGCAGTCGGCCCTGGAGACCGCGCGCATCCGGCTCGGCTACACCGAGGTCAGGGCCGACTGGACCGGCGGCAGCGATCAGCGCCAGGTGGCGGAGCGCTACCTGGACGAAGGCGAGACAGTGGCCGCCAACGCACCGCTGCTGCGCATCGTCGAGCTGGACCCGCTCACCGCGGTGTTTTTCGTGACCGAGCGGGACTACGCGTTGCTTGAGCCCGGCCAGAGCGCCGAGCTCGGCACGGACAGTTTCCCGGGCGAGTCGTTCAGCGGCGAAATCGCGCGCATTGCGCCGGTTTTCCGCACCAGCACCCGGCAGGCACGCGTGGAAGTGCGCGTCGACAATCCGCTGTTGCGCCTCAAACCGGGCATGTTCGCGCGCATCAGCCTGGTGCTGGAACGGGTCACGGACACCACCATCGTGCCACAACAGGCGCTGGTCACGCGCGACGGTGACAGCGGCGTGTTCGTGGTGAGCGGGGATGGCGCCACGGTCGAGTGGCGCCCGGTGAGCGTGGGCATACACCAGGGCGAACGGGTGCAGGTCAGCGGCACCGGCCTGGCCGGGCGGGTGGTGGTGCTCGGCCAGCAGCTGCTGAAGGACGGTTCGCGCATTATTGTCGCCGCCGAGGCGGAGGCCGCCGCGCCATGAACCTGGCCCGCGCCAGTGTGCAGCGTCCGGTGTTCACCAGCATGGTGACGCTGATGGTGGTCCTGGGCGTTGTTTGGCAGCTTTCTGGAAGAGACGCTGCACTGATGCCCGTCTTTGCGCGACCAGCGCGGAGCCCGGCGTAATCGGTCGTTCCATATGCTGAATAGTTGAATATTTCATTCTATTTCTATGGGTTACCATTCGCCCCAAAATGATATAGACTTAGTCTAAAACGACCAACCCATCATTCGAGGAGAACTACCTTCATGGAAAAGCAAACGAAACTCGCAGCGGCGCTGGTCGCAGCGATCATGTCAGCACCGCTGCACGCCAGCCCGGGAAGTACCGGGGCCATGGCAAAATCGAACCAGTTCTGGTGGCCCGACATGCTGAACCTGGAACAACTGCGTGCGCACGATGCCCGGTCCAATCCGTACGGTGACGATTTTGACTATGCCAAAGCGTTCAACAGCGTTGACCTCAAGGCGCTGAAGGCGGACATCGAAAAGGCACTGACGACGTCACAGGACTGGTGGCCGGCGGACTGGGGCCACTACGGTGGCCTGATGATCCGCATGGCCTGGCACAGCGCAGGCACCTACCGCGTGCATGACGGCCGTGGCGGTGCCGATGGCGGCCAGCAACGCTTCGAGCCGCTCGGCAGCTGGCCGGATAACGCCAACCTGGACAAGGCGCGCCGCCTGCTGTGGCCGGTCAAGCAAAAATACGGTCGCGATGTGTCCTGGGCTGACCTGATGATCCTGGCCGGCAACGTCGGGCTGGAATCCATGGGCTTCGAGACCCTGGGTTTCGCCGGCGGGCGTGTCGACGACTGGGAGGCTGACCTGGTCTACTGGGGCCCGGAGACCGAAATGCTTGGCAACGACAAGCGCTTCAGTAAGGAGGGTGAGCTGGAGAAACCACTGGCCGCTTTGCACATGGGCCTGATCTACGTGAATCCGGAAGGACCCAGCGGCAATCTCGATCCGGTCTCCGCTGCCGCCGACATACGCCAATCGTTCTACCGCATGGCGATGAACGACGAAGAGATCGTTGCCCTCATAGCCGGTGGCCACACCCTGGGCAAGGTCCATGGCGCCGTGAAAGCTGACTGCGTGGGCCCGGAGCCCGCCGCCGCCCCCATCGAGGAGCAAGGCTTGGGCTGGAAGAACACGTGCGGCAAGGGCAATGCGGAAGACACCATGACCAGCGGTCTGGAAGGCGCCTGGACCCAGACACCGACCGCATGGTCCATCCTGTACCTCGACAACCTGCTTCGCTTCGATTGGGAAAAGCAGAAGTCGCCCGGCGGTGGCACCGTGTGGGTGCCGACCGATAAATCGGCTCATTCAGCTGTA
>Ga0316198_10003163_pt1 | contig 10017 bp, 11 predicted proteins | sample OudBieAanoxic_MG_FD_204935 | JGI IMG/M metagenome (GOLD analysis project Ga0316198, IMG submission 204935) | Coastal sediment microbial communities from Oude Bieten Haven, Netherlands - site A anoxic | ecosystem: Environmental > Aquatic > Marine > Coastal > Sediment | place: Netherlands...
GCCGTTGTAATTTGCCCACCTTCAATTTGCTCCGGTGCGGCAAAATCCGGCGTCATCACCCGCTGTCCAATCCGAGTCAGGCCCTCGTCTTCCTCTTCGGCGAGAAGCTTGGCAATTCCAAAGTCCAGGAGGCGGATTCGGCCCTGGTCATCGACGAGGATATTTGAGGGTTTCAGATCACGGTGAACAACGAGTTGACGGTGGGCGTAGTGAACGACGTGGCAAATATCGACGAATAGGCCGAGGCGGTCTTCAATCGAAAGTCGTCGTGCATCACAGTATTCGTCGATCGGTACGCCTTCTACCAGTTCCATGACGAGGTAGGGCCAACCTTCAGAGCTTTTTCCGCCGTCGAGAAGGCGAGCTATTCCCGGGTGTTCCAGGCGCGCGAGGATGCGCCGTTCTCTGGCAAAACGGGCGTCTGCGCCTTCAGCTGCCGGACCCCACCTCAGGAGCTTGACGGCAACTCTCTGCTCGAACTCACCGTCACTCCGTTCAGCCTCGTAGACCACACCCATTCCACCCTGACCGATTCGCCGCAGTAAACGGTAATTGCCGACGATCTGCCCGGTCGCATCTCCTTCCGCCTTTTCTTCCGGGAGCAAATCTCCGATCATTTTTGCAACGGGTTGTCCCAATATACTCTCACCCGTCCGGTCGTTTTCCAGCAGAGACCGAAGGCAGGCTGCGGATTCGGGGTCTGTGTGATCTAGGCGCGCGAGTTTTTCGTCGAACTCCTGCCCCTCGAGCGCGACATATTCATCGAAGAGATTGAGGGCCCTACGCCATGCCGCTTTCGGTGGAGGACTCTTCTCCATACGTTCAGTTCTTGAGCGAGGCCTGAAGGAAGGCTCGGGCTTTGCGCCAATCGCGCTTGACGGTGCGCGTTGAAACGCCCAGGATCTCAGCGGTTTCCTCGACGGATAGGCCACCGAAGTAGCGGAGTTCGACAACCTTGATCAAACGGGGCTCGATCTCGCCGAGATCCCGAATCGCCTCGTTCAGAGCAATCATGACCTCCGGTGTCGCAAGGATCTGGGTGTCGCTGTCCTTGAGTTCCACAACAACCGCGCCACCGCCCCTTTTCGCCGCCAGTCGCCGGCGCGCAAGATCGATGATGATCTGTCGCATGGCTGTAGCCGCCAGGGCGAAGAAATGGTGACGGTCCGTCACTGTGATCGTCTCTTTTTCGGCCAGTCGCAGGTAGACCTCATGGACCAAAGCAGTTGGCCTCAGCGTCTCTCCCTGCCCGTATCCCTGACGACGCGCCAGGGAATGGAGTTGGTCGTAGACCAGGGGAAAGAGTGCGTCCCGTGCTTCTTCATCCCCGGTCTCCCAGGCTGCGAGAAGGTTCGTGATCTGTCCGGGGATCAGGTCGGCTTTCGGGCTCATCGATTCATGATACACCGAAAAGAAAGCCCCGATCCTCGCCCGAAGAAGAGAAAGTAGGTGCAAAAAAAATCGGCGCCACGATGAGTGCCAGACCCAGCGTTCGATAGGTGCCACGGATCGGTGCCACCCTTCGCATTCACGCATGAGATAGGTGCCACCCTTGATAGGACCTCCACCCTTCGCATACTCGCATTGCAGAAGACCAGGAGAGTCAGTGGACAGGTGCCACCCTTCGCATACTGCGCATTGCAGAAGACCAGGAGAGTCAGTGCGCAGCGGTCAACAATGCAACAATGCGAAGGGTGGCACCTATGTGGGCACGTATCACTCCATTCCTCCAGCGTGGCCGAGCCGGATGCGGGAATTCTGCACATCCGGATCTGTGGGGGGCCCGGGCAGGTAACTGCCCGGGTCTACCCGACACCGTTTCCGTTTTGGCGCTCATCCTTACTCGGCAACGGCGTCGAAAGGGCCGCGAAAACCCTGAACAAACACGTCTTCGATGTACTCTTGGCCTTCGGGCACAAGGTTGTTCGCCGGGGAGTTGAAGGCGACAAATAGCCCCTGGGCAGAAATCGAAGGTGAGTGAGTCCCGTCAGAGGCGTGGTAGCCATTCAAACCAACACTGGCACAGGTGGTCGTGCCGGTGACGCGGTCGTGCGCGAAAATATCCGTGGTTCGGTTCCTGTCGTTGAGCACCAGATTGGCGGCCCATGATTTAAAGGCAACGAACCGCCCGTCACTTGATATCGAGGGGTCCACGCTGGCGTCGTCACCCTCGACGCCTGATGAGTCCACGCTGACGCGTGTGGTGCTGCCGGTCACAAGATCGTGGACGAAGACGTCCCAGTTTTCGTTGGTGTCAGCGTGCACCAGGTTCGACGCACCCGAGACGAAGGCGACGAAACCTCCATCCGCCGAGATCGATGACGAGTCGCTGCTGTAGTTGGCCTGCAGACCGGCTGAGTCGACGCTGACGAGAGTGGTGGTCCCGGTGAGCCGATCATGCACGAACACGTCCGTCTGCCCGTTGGTGTCGCCGGGAACCAGATTCGCGGCATAGGAATCGAATGCAATGAAACGCCCATCGGCGGAAATAGACGGCGAGCCGCTCGAGAAATCGCCCTGACGGCCCCACGGGCCGACGCTGACACGTGCGGTGCCGCCGGTAAGCCGATCGTGCACAAACACGTCCCAATATCCGTTGGTGTCGTAGGGCACGAGATTCGTCGCACTGGACTGATACGCGACGTGCCGTCCGTCGGCGGAGATCGATGGATGGAAGCTGTCACCGTAGCCCTGGGCGCCGGAAGAACTCACGCTGACCCTCGATGTGGTCCCAGTGGTGCGGTCGTGGACAAAAACGTCGTTAAGTCGGTTGGTGTCACCGGGTACCAGATTGGTGGCTACGGACTCAAAGGCGACGCATCGCCCATCGGCAGAGATCGAAGCCAGCCAGCTGTCATCATCACTCTGACGACCGGAAGAGTCCACGCTGGCCAGCGTAGTGGCGCCGGTGATGCGATCGTGGACAAAGACGTCTAGGTGTCCATTGGTGTCGCCGACGACCAGATTGGTGGCACGAGAAACGAAGGCGACATACCTCCCGTCGGCGGAGATCGAGGGTCCGTAACTGTTGGCATTGCCATGAACGCCAGACGAATCAACGCTCGCTTTCAGTATGAAGCGCATTGGCCTGGGCGGCATTGGGTGGCCGCCGCCATCGTGCGCCGACTTCGCAGGGGATGGCCACCTCGAGTCGATATTGAAACCCGGCGCATCGACGGAGTCCGGATCACTCGACATGGCCGGGAGGGGCGCCAATAAGAAAAAACCGGTCACGCTCAGTAGGGCGAGCCACAGCCAAACGGTCGCATTCTTGTTGGATCGAGCCTTGAGCATCGGAGCTGCCTCCTGTCCGTAAAGTTATGTAGTGCTCGCCGAATCCTGAGAATCAGTATGCCGTAGATAACGCATATAGTCACAAAAAAGGGACGGATCCAACGGCGCTACAGCGCAAGCCCCGCCAACAAATGTGGAAGGGTGGATGTGGCACCGATGGCACCGATGCAAAACATCACAATGTGATTCGTGGTACCTATTTAAGTGGCCGTTTTTGCGGTCAAGCGGGGCCGGTGGCGGCTGAACGGTGAACAATAGCGCAATAGCGTGCCAGGCACCTTTTTAAGGAGTGCCTGGCACCTTTTTCCAGGCAGCGATTGCGACGCCCTCGTTTTCTAAGACTCAACCACCAATTGGCTTCTCAGGGGCCTTGGCCTCGTGACACTCGTGTTCAACAAGTGTGGAAGTGTGTACGTTGTACCCAACGACCAAGCGGTTCAAAACATCACAATGTGGTACGTGGGCGCCCATCATCGTGGGTAGGTTTTGAGGCGGGTGTAAAGTGGGTTCGAGCCAAATCATGGAGGTCTCCCAATGAAACGGATCGTCTTGTGTGTCGCCGTCTCCATTTTGGTGTGCATGGGTCCTCAAACAGCAGAGGCCCAAAGCCCGGAAATGCCGGTGCCGCAGTTGGTCCTGTTGGACGCGGACGGGAAGCCCATGGCTCAGGTAGTCGGAATGGACAGCTATACCGTATACGTCCTTTTCGATTTTGATGGGGTAGCTGCAAGGTTTTCCGTGATTGCCAATGGCGTCTTCGCCAGCTATTCGGTGTTGTTCTTCTCTGAGCCGAACTGCGTTGGGGACGTCTACTTGTCTGCGCCTCATTCGTTCGGTCCATGGGAATCGTTGACGCCGAGGTACTTTGCCATCGCAGGACCCTCTCCGGACGACGGTACCTATCGGGTGTTCCAATCGACATCGCTTGATCCCGTACAGCCGACTCTCGCCTCCGTTTGGTCCAATCCCACTAGCGGATTCGGTGAATGCGAGCCCTGGGGTGGTGGCGGTCCATACGTTTATGCTCCTGGTGAGGAGATTCTCCCGAATCCGCTTGCCGGCTTTCACGGTCCGACCTTGGCCAACCCAGAACGCAAAATGAGCTTCAAGGGCGGAACAAGGCTTCCATAGCCATGCAAGGAACAAAGCAAGACGTCATGCGAAATATGAGACATCTGGTATTCGGGGTCCTGTTCGTTGTGGCGGTTGCCCTGACGCCATCGGCAGTATTCGCTGACGCCTGCGATGTTCCTTCAGGTTACCCGACCATCCAAGCGGCGGTTGACGAGTTCACGTGCACTGAGATTTTCATAGCCGCGGGTCGCTTCCATGGTGATGTGTCCATCGACCGTACCGTGGAAATCACGGGAGCAGGAAGCGGATCAACGACTGTTCTCGGCAAGGTCACAGTTGAGGGGTTAGGCACCAGTGCAGCCCTCACTGGGTTGAAGATCGAGGTGAGCCCGGAGGGGCTGCCGAATCACGGACTTGTGGTTGTCGGGTTGGCTGAGACCCTACCCGATGACCTCGTGATTGGATCATCGATGCTGTTCAGCGATGGGTTTGAAGGGGGAGATACCACCAGATGGTCAGAATCAGATCGACAAGCTGATTGGCACCAATCCATCCGGCACCCATTCGATCGTGGCGCCTATCGGCTACTCCACCCAGAACAAACCATCACCGGATTCGAAGTCGTCGGCAAACACGAGGCCGGAGAATCGGAAGACCGTGATACCGACCTCGGGATTCGCGACATACACCCGGCCGCGGGAGACGGCAATTCCTGAACTCGTTTCAGGGGTTTCGATGTATGCAGCTTCGACCGGCGACGCAGGCGAGCGAACGTCGATCACTCGGAGACCATAGAGCCCTGGCGATACCCTCCCAGTCACGTAGGCGAAGCCGTTCCTGACTCGGACGTTGTCGGCGGACGTCGGCGAACCGAGGAACGCGACTTCCGTAGGGGATGACGGCGAGCTGATGTCAACCACCCCGAGACCGTGGCCGCTGGCCACGAAAGCGTACTCTCCGGATACGTCGACGTCCTTTGTATACCCTGGTCCATCGTACGACCCGACTTCGACAGGTGACGACGGCGTACTGACGTCAAAAACCCGCAAGCCTCCGTAGCCGTCAGCCACATAGGCAAACCCACCGGAAACCGCGAGGTACCTGGCGTATCCCGGTGTGTCATGGGAACCGACCTCGACCGGCAACGAGGGGGTGCTGATATCGATGACCCTGAGTCCTTCGGTCGCATCTGCTACGAAGGCGTAATCGTCCGAAAGCTCCACATCCAAGGCGGATCCCGGTGTGTTGGAGTAACCCATGAACACGGGTGACGCCGGGGTGCTGACGTTTAACACTGCCAGTCCAAGAGAAGCACCTGCCACATACGCGTATTCGCCCCGTACAGCAACGCCGAACGAGGTCGACGGGGACGTTGCATGTCCGATTTCAGTCGGCGACGATGGTTCGCTGACGTCAAGGATCCGCACGCCGGAACCTGATTCAGCCAGGTAGGCATGGCGACCCACAGCCGATACACCCTGTACGTAGGCCGATTCTCCCAAGTTAGCCACCTCGATAGGCGACGACGGCGTACTCGCGTTGATGATCCGCAAACCGGCCGATACGTCCGCAACGTATGCGTGACTCCCATTCACTGCGACACCGAAAGCAACTCCTGGTGTATCGACGAAACCGACCTCAACTGGTGACGACGACGTACTGACGTCGATCAGCCTGAGACCGGAGAGATGATCGGCCACGTACGCATGGTCATTTGAAATCGACACGTCCATGGGGCTGCCCGGTGTTTCGAATGACCCGATTTCTGTCGGTGACGAAGGCGAGCTGACGTCTATCACTTTCAAGTCGCTACCGGTTGTCACGTAGGCGTAGCCGTCCGAAACGGCTATGCCTCGAACAATTGGCAGGTCGAGAACCCCGACCTCCTCCGGCAACGAGGGGGTGCTCACGTCGATCACCCGCATGCCATCCCAGGTGGTAGAAACGTAGGCGATGCCGTTCAGAACCTCTACGTTACGCGCACCGCTCGGAGTGTCGACAATCCCGACTTCCAGTGGTGATGAAGGCACACTTACGTCGATCAATCGCAATGCACCAGAGGAACTGTCCGCCAGGTAGGCGAGGCTGCCCGATACAGCAACACTACTTGCACTTCCCGGTACGTGGAGAGAGCCTAGTTTCACTGGAGAAAAGGGGTTGCTGGCATCAATGATGTGCAATCCCTTCGAACGGGCCGCCACGTAAACGAATCCCCCAGAAAGGGCGATACCTTGGATGACATCCGGGAGCAATATCTCACTGACTATTTGAGCGGCCGAGGGTGTGGACACATCCGCGATATTCAGCACGACGCCGGAACTGAAGGCGGCGATATTTCCGTCCGTAGCGACAGCGTGAGTCCAGCCACGGGCCCATCGTCCTTCGAACTCCACACTATTCTGAGCGTGAATTACTGGTGAAAGGACGCATCCGACCACGAGCGCAAACCCCAGATGCAACGTTCTCATCCCTAGGCACTTCGCAGGCGGCGGCATTTGTCTGTTTCCCGGACAACGGTGGGCTTGTGTGTATCCGACGTCTCGCATCTAAATAGTGTAGTCCGAATTGATTGGTGCCGTTTCCACATTTGCACACTTATGGAAGGATTGGGATGACTGGTGCCACGTTCACCATTGTTGCATTGTCAATCTCGGCTGGAGATCGAAGCGTCGAGGAAGTTGAGCCGGGCCCTGAAGTCTTCATCATCGCGCTCACAAGATAGGCCTCGGTTGATCCAACGGGTGACGGAGTTGCCAGACTTGCCGAGGAGCGTTGCGATGTCACAACCGCGGTATCCATACCGAGTGACCGCCAGCACGGTGAACTCGACCCGCCCTCCTACGTGCCGATCGATCGGTGCCACGTACACACTTCCACACTTCTCTGTCCCCGGATCGGGATGAAGGGGATGGTTGAGCCAGCCAATCATTGGGCCCTGACAGAGGCGTGGGGTAGGGTTCAGACTCGAGCCGCGCTTGCGACGTCCTCGTTTCTGAAGACTCAAGTACTTATTGGATTTTCACGAGTCTTGGTCTCGTGACGCTCGGACTCAACAAGTGTGGAAGTGTGTACGTGGCACCCGTCGAAGATCTCCGATGGCTTCTGCCTTTGCCCGATGGTCGAGGACGGTCCCGAGAAACTGTCTCCTACCTATTGCTACTGCTCGGTGGGATACGTGAGCGAGATGATGACCTACTACCTGGGTCCGATCACCGGAGTCGAGCTGCTGGAGTCGCTGCGCACAGGCGGAAAGAGCTGCCGGTTTCTGGTGCACCTCTGACGACAACTGACTCCTGCAATTTGCGTGATGAACCCAAAAAGAGAAGAAAAGGTGCCAAAAGGTGCCACGAAAAACTTTCTTAACTTTCTTGCGTTGTGCAGCGAAACGGGGGAGAAGGGAAGCTGGCAGGAGCAACAAAGTTAAGAAAGTTTCTCCTGGCACCGATACGCGATCTCGGCGCCCTCGAGTCGGGAACCCTGTTCGTTGACGGCTTCGAAACCGGTGACGCCGACGCCTGGCCACGGTTGGTTCCCTGAGATCGTCGCAACTGAGAAATAGCAAAACAAAAAAACCCGGGCAGTCTCCCACCCGGGCGTTCCGACACGTTGCTGTTGTCAGTTACTGCGTGGCGATCCACGCACCGGTGTCTCCCGATTCAAATCCATCTTCAAACAGCACGCAGGCAGCGCAATCGTATTTGACTTGGATCCCGTATACGCACAGGTCCCCGGGGGCCGAGCTGTGATCCGGGGTCACATCAATCCAATACACGTTGTTCTGGTTGTCCACCGTGGCATCCAGCGGGCCCATGCTGATCTGCTTGTCACTGTTGGTCGCATTGTCGGTATCAGCGAAGCCGAGCTGTGTTCCCTGGTCGCGACTGTTCCACTGTCTTGCCAACAGGACCGCGGTCATCACTCCGTTGGGATTGAAATCGGCCAAGAACAGAGATACATCTTTGATCACCGCGTTCTGCGGCAGGTGGACCGGGTACCGGAGGTAGTACTCGCCTTGAGGCGCGTTCGGCACGTCGATGAATCGACAGTGGGTCGTGACCCAGTCTGCCACGGGAGGAGTCGGGCCGTTGACGAATCCCCACCACCCAAGAGTTTCAATGCCCTCATATCCGAGGTAATTCTGGTACTGCGCCGCGACAGTCAGGTCCTTGGTCCCGTCAGCGGTCTCCGCCGCCAAGCCGAGCCCGGCCCCGGCAATCCACAGGGCGAGCACCAAAGGCGTGGTCACCGCAACCGGAAACCACTTTCTTGTGACATCAGTCTTCATGATTCTGTCCCTTCACAAGCAGTGGTTGTCAGTTGTACGTGACCTGGATGCCGTAGACACACAGCTCTCCTGGATTACCGCTGTTCTGAGGCGTAACTTCGATCCAATACTCGGTTGTCTGATTGTTGACGGTGACAGAGAGCGAGCCCATGTCAATCTGTGTGTCTTGGGTAGCCGCCCAATCGGTCACGACAGCGCCCACGGTCGTGCCCTCCTGACGACTGTTCCACGGACGGGAACGCAGGTTAGCAAGCAGCGCACCGCTGGCGTCAAAGTCGGCCACATAGAGCTTGACGCCCGTGATGATCGCGTTATCGGGAAGATCGAGGTGATAGCGGAGATAATAGTGCCCGAACAGCGCATTCGGCACATCGATATAGCGGCAGTGGGTTGTCACATAGTCTCCAACAAGAGGGGGCGGACCGCTGACGAAATCGGTTGCACCCAGGGTGCCGACGCCCTCGTAGCCGAGGAGATTGTAGTCATCCGCCTGAACATCCACCGGGGTGATCAGGTAGACGACCAGAATCACCAATACCGGGGTCAGCAGTCGAGGCACCTCTCGCATCATTGGAAAACACACTTTGGACTCCTTTCGCAATCCGATTTGCCTTGTAGATCATTCTCGTCATCTACATGGGAAAGACCTCGATGAACTTCGCTGTCTCCCATTGAGACCGCGTCATCGGGGTCGGAATAATCTGCCGAAGTCGGCCGGTCTCCCCGGCCGGTGGCCAACGTATCGATCGAAGAATGGAGAGGATAGGACTCCAGAGGGAAACAAAGGCTCCCTTGTGGGCTCAATGCAGTCCCGGAGCGCATCATCTGAAGGGGACAGTGCTGAACTCTTCCCGCGATGATGGTGACGCTGTTGATGAGTTTCTTGATCACGGGAATTTCCCCTTTCACCCTGTAGAACGCATTTCTGCAGGGCGAGGGGACATGTGGCTGGAGAAAATTCTCTAAAAGGAGTCTGGAATCGACTGGCGTTGTTTTCAGGGAATGAGAATTCCCGCTATTCCGAATCTCCCCGGATTGTCGAGAGGTGCCTGTCGATCGTGATCAACAACGAATCCTGGGGGTCAAGATTCTCTTGTGCGAGGCGCTGGGAGTCTTCGAGTGAAGCGATGGCCTCAGCCATTCTCCCTTGGGCATCGAGGATTCTGCCGAGATTACAGAGAGAGAGGCAGAGCCGCCCGTAAAGGGGCTGATCCTTCTGTTGCTCGTGGTCGATGCTCTTCCTCATCAGGGCTTCGGCCTCCGACAGTTTTCCCTCGGCCATCATGATCATCCCGATATTCGAGAGTGCGATTGTGATGTTCGAGTGCTCAGGAGGGAGTGTGCGTTGCCAGATGTCGAGAGCC
>Ga0316198_10003165_pt1 | contig 10012 bp, 7 predicted proteins | sample OudBieAanoxic_MG_FD_204935 | JGI IMG/M metagenome (GOLD analysis project Ga0316198, IMG submission 204935) | Coastal sediment microbial communities from Oude Bieten Haven, Netherlands - site A anoxic | ecosystem: Environmental > Aquatic > Marine > Coastal > Sediment | place: Netherlands...
GTAACGCCATATGAACAATTTTCGTAAGATATTCCAGCGTTTAAGGACGCTGTTGTGGACGGCACTGACCCTGTTAACCGTGCTGGCGGCAGTGGTCGTTGGTATCGGTAAATTACTGATGCCCTACAGCGTCCATTATCAACCGGAGCTCGAAGCCTGGCTGAGTGAGGCATTCAACCAACCCGTCAAGGTAGAGAGCTTTAGCGGTGAGTGGAAAGCGTTCGGACCACGTATCAGCCTGCAGGGTCTCAGCCTGATGCCGGGAGGCGTCAGTTCCGAGATCGCCATTAACCGTGCCGCACTGGATATCAAACCGTTAAACGCCCTGATCCCCGGCAGACCCTTGTACAGTTTTCGTATTATTGGTGCCGATTTATCCCTGGAACGAAAGTCCGATGGCCGCTATGTGTTATCGGGCCTGGGTGTCAGTGATACCGGGTCAGATAAGGACCCCAGCCCTGGTTTAAGGGACGTGGCTTTAAACGGTGAAGTCCGTTTGCAGGATATCAGTCTCAGTTTTGATGATCCGGAACGTGCGATTCACCTGGTGCTCAGTAATGTCAATGGACGACTTACTGCAGATGGCCGGAATGTCTCAGCTGAAATTCGTGCCAGCTTAACCGACCGTGACAGAAGCCGGGTTGTGGGTGACCTGGATGCGACTGCCATGATCAGGCTGGATTCGGAGCAACGTATCACACGGGCCCAGTGGCATGTCCAAACCGGGGAATTGCTTTTGGCGGAGCTGGTCAGGCAGTTACCACCTCACCCGCTGGTGCCGGTCTCAGGAAGTTTAAACGCAGAAGTGTGGGGCGAATGGCAACAGGGTGATCCGCAGCAGATGCAGGGGGTGCTGGACCTTCGAGAGGCCCAGCTGAGGTCTCAAACCGGTCCGCTGGATATCGACCATCTCAATAGCCTGTTTAAATTTCGGTTTACACAGCGGAAAGACTGGCGATTCGATTTATCAGACGTGACTGTGGTGTATGCCGGTGATGAATGGCGCAGCGAGCGGTTTTCGGTGGCCAGGAACCTGCCGCAGGACCTGGGGTTATGGGTCAGTGCCGACTACCTTGAACTTGAGTTCCCGTTGTTGCTGACACAGAGAATTATCGCCACTTACAACACGCCCTGGCCGGTGGCTATTCCGCAACGTGCGCAAGGTGGTGTGTCTGACCTGGATCTCATGTTGGATTCAAAGTGGCGCTTGAAGATGGCCAAGGGCCAATTGGAGAACGGTCGTTTCTGGGGTTGGGAAAAAGGGCCTGATATTGAAGGCATCAATGCACAGGTTGAACTGGATACGGGCGTTGGTGATATCAGTCTTGGCGGGCAATCTGTCAAACTTGACTGGCTGTCAACATTTCGGCGGCCGGTCATTGCTGCGATTACCGATTGTCGTTTGGAAGTTCAGTGGGAGGGCAAAGCCGACTGGCAGCTTGACCTGAATCACTGCAAGTTGGAAAACGATGATCTCAGCGGATTCGGCCGGGTACGTCTGGCGTCGGGTGAAGGTAAACCCAATGTTGATATCAATGTGGTGATGACCCGTGGTGATATCTCGCGATTTGGAGATTACTGGCCCGAAAACGTCATGAAAAAGAACACCTTGCAGTGGTTACGGGCATCCCTGCTCGGTGGCGAGGTGTCTGGCGGTCGATTTTCCATGGTCGGTGACCTGGATGATTTCCCTTTCACGAATCATGCCGGGCGACTACAGGCCATAGCGCCGGGCAGGAATGTCAATATCAAGTACGCCGATGACTGGCCTCATGCGAGACAGGTTGAAGGAACCGCGCTTTTTGAAGGGCGCAGTATGTATGTAGAAGGCAAGATCCAGGATATCGTCGGTGCGAAAGTTGACAAGGTGACCGCCAGTATCCTTGATTTCAAAAAGCCGGTATTGGATGTCACCTATCAAACCCGTACGGATTTACCCCGGCTGGTCAATTTTATTCGGCGTACACCGTTGCTTGATGGGGTGGATCTGGATCTTGACCAGTTTGTGCTGGAGGGCGAGTCCGAAATTGATGGTCATATTCATATGGAGTTGGGCGGTTCCGAAGAGCCATTAAAAGTGAACGGCAGCCTGCTTTTGAATGGCAACCGCTTCACCGACCGGGTGTCCGGTGTTGTGATCGATGGCATTACGGGAAACCTCGGTTATGATCGTGATGGCCTGAAGGCGAAGGCCATGCCAGGATATTTCGAGGGCTTTCCCGTCAAGATCGACATTGCATCCAATTGGCGCGGTGAAGAAGTATTCCGTACCCATATATCGGGTGACTTACCGGTGGAGAAGGTCATACCGGATGAGCTATATGAAATTGAGCCCCTGTTTTATCGGGCATCGGGTACGAGTCACTGGGATGTCAGTCTCAGCGTTGGCTCGGTAGAGGGCTACGAGGACCGTGAGATTTGGCTGGATGTCTATAGCGGTCTTGACGGCGTCAGCATTGACCTTCCAGCGCCAATGGCAAAGTCGGAAAGCGAGGTTTGGCCGCTGATGGTGAGGTACCCTGTGCGTGCCGCACAGCATATCTTGAGCGCGGATTTCCTGGGTAGTGTTCAGCTGAAGATGGAACTGTCGAAGGACGATTCCAGCCCGGTCAGAGCGGCCGTCGAACTGGGTGGAAAGGTGGAGGCGTTACCTGACAATGGTTTGTTTAAGGTCAGTGGTTCAACCGACTCATTTGATCTCGACGGTTGGATTGACCTGGCCATTGACCAGTTCGCGGGGTCGGACTCACCAGATGGATTAAGCTTGCAAACCGCAAGTGTGGATGCAGGGCAAATTTCGGTTTTCGACCGTCAATTCGATGATGTCGGTCTCTGGATGAACTACGAAGAGGGCGTTATTACCGGTACCTTTGATGGTCAGGATATCGATGGAACCGTTCGTTACTATCGAAATGATGAGGGCTCTCACAGTATGTCAGGTGAATTTGAACGCCTGATCATGCCGGACCCGGTGGCGGAAGGCCTGACGGTAGAAACAGACCCGGCCGAACTGCCTGAAATGCATTTTTACTGTAAGGAATTTGGCTACCTTGGGCTGGATTTGGGTGAAACCCGGATCGAAGGGTACCCGGTCGCCAATGGTTTCCGCATTGAATCCGTCGAGGCACAGTCTTCCGGTTTTATTTTCAATGCGCGTGGCGACTGGACACGTGATGACATGGGCGAACGTTCTGATTTCAATATCCGTATTACTTCAGAAAGCCTGGGTTCTTTGCTGGAGGCGATGGATATTTCATCAGCGATGCGGGGTGGGCAGACACTGGTACATTTTGATGCCTGGTGGGAAGGCCCGCCCGCGTCATTTGCACTGGAGCGATTGAATGGTGAGATGGATTTCAGCGTGATACAGGGCAATATCCTGACAGCGGATTCCGGCGCCGGACGTATGCTGGGATTACTCAGCCTGACCGAATTGCCAAGACGCCTGTCAATGGACTTCCGCGATGTATTTGACGATGGTTTCAGTTTCGATGAAGCCAAGGGCACGATGCAGTTGGAAAATGGCACCAGCCACACAGATGACATGCTGTTAAGCTCAACTGCTGCAGAAATTTCAATCGTTGGCAGTACTGACCTGGTTGCGCAGACTTTTGATTACGAATTCGCCGTGCGTCCGGGTGTGAGTAAAACCCTTCCGGTTATCGGCGCGATTGCGGGCGGACCGATTGGCGCAGCAGCGGGCATCGCACTACAGGCAATACTTCGTGATGCACTGGGTGAGGCTGCTGAGGCAAGATATACGATTCGCGGCCCCTGGGAAGATGCATTGATTGAACCGGTAGGCAAGCAGTCAAAAAATGAAACCCCGAAAGAAAAGCCGGTGTCCGAAGACCCCGGCGAAACACAAGATACAACGAATTAAGCAACAGGTGCCGGTGAACCCGGTTCATAACAAGAAGATGGAAGGACAAATATGACCGATGCGTTAAAACTGGCAGAACAGCAACTCCTCGCGCCAGGCGGGCTGAGCCACACGGACCTTGAAAAAGTATTACATCACCTGATGGGTCCCTCGGTAGATGCCGGGGATCTGTATTTTCAAAATACCACTCATGAGGCCTGGTCACTGGAGGACGGGCTTGTCAGGAGCGGTACCCATGCGGTGGAGCAGGGGGTTGGTATTCGTGCCATGAGTGGCGAGAAAACCGGTTTTGCCTACGCCGATGAGATTATCATGCCGTCTTTGATGCAGGCATCAACGGCGGCCCGTGCGATTGCGAGGCAAGGGTCACAGGGGTCGGTTCAGGCATGGCGTCAGCATCACCCGCAGGCATTGTATTTGCCCGATGACCCGATGCCCGTCCTTAGTGCAGATGAGAAAGTTGACCTGTTACGACAGATCGATACCTACACCCGTTCACTGGATCCCAAGGTCAAACAGGTTATGGTCAGCCTGGCAGCAACCCACGAAACCATACTGGTAGCCTCAACCGATGGCGCGCTGGCAGCCGATGTGCGGCCGCTGGTGCGCTTGAATGTTTCTGTTATCGCGGAACACGAAGGCCGGCGTGAGCAGGGTGGCGATGGCGGCGGCGGGCGTTTCGACTACCTGCAGCTGATCAAGGATAACGCCTGGCAGCATTATGCTGATGAGGCAGTCCGGCAGGCGCTGGTCAACCTCGAAGCCGATGCCGCACCTGCCGGTACGATGACCGTGGTGCTGGGCCCGGGTTGGCCCGGTGTATTGCTGCATGAAGCTGTCGGTCATGGTCTTGAGGGTGATTTTAACCGCAAGGGTACATCAACCTTCAGTGGCCGGATGGGAGAGAAAGTCGCAGCGGACGGGGTCACCATTGTCGATGATGGCACGCTTCCGGAGCGGCGCGGGTCATTAAGTGTAGATGATGAAGGTACGGCTACAGGACGAACGGTTCTTATTGAGAATGGTATTCTGGTGGGCTATATGCAGGACAAACTCAACGCCCGTTTAATGAATATGAAACCAACCGGTAACGGCCGGCGTGAGTCATTCGCCCATTTGCCGATGCCGAGGATGACCAACACCTTCATGTTGCCGGGTCAACACGATCCGCAGGAGATCATTGGTTCCGTCGAGAAGGGTCTGTACGCTGTGAATTTTGCAGGCGGGCAGGTTGATATCACCTCGGGCAAATTTGTGTTTTCCGCCTCAGAGGCCTATTTGATCGAGAACGGCAAGGTCACACGTCCCGTGCGTGGCGCCACCTTGATTGGCAACGGACCCGAGGTCATGACACGCGTCAGCATGGTGGGCAATGATTTGAAGCTGGATGGCGGGGTTGGTGTATGCGGAAAGGATGGACAAAGCGTACCGGTGGGAGTTGGACAACCGACCTTGCGAATAGATGCGCTGACCGTGGGTGGTACACAAACTTGAGTGTTGGCCAGCCAATTGGCACCGTCATCCCGGAATTGCAAAGCAATATCCGGGACCTCCTCACAAAGGCCGTGAATCCAGCTGGAATGGCAAATTCGAAATCACGTCGACTTCGGAAGATTTTCGCTTTCGCGGGGATGACATCGCGGTTGATTTACAGCGGTGGCAGCGCCTGCTCAGCATCCATCTCGCGCAATAACTTGAATAGTTTGCGTGCAGAAGACGGCGGTTTTTCAAGACTGATTTCTTTTTTGGCGTTGCGGATCAACTGCCTGAGGGTTTGTACATTGGCGCCGGGTACCTGTTCAAGCAACTCGGATAAGACCTGGTCGCTACCTTCAATCAAACAGTCCCTCCAGGCCTCAACATGATGAAACCTCGCATTTGCCTGCCGGTTTTTCTGGTCAATATTATTGACGGCATCCAGCAACTCCTCGTTATCGCGGCGGCGAAGCATTTTTCCGACGGTCATCAACTGTCTTTTCCTGGCGCCATGCGACTTGATACTGCGGGCAAACTCAATTTCAGCGCGCAGGTCTTCATCCAGGGGCAATTTTTTAAACCGGTTTTCCGGCATCGAGATCATGTTTTTCGCCAACTCGACCAAAGCTTGAGCTTCGCGTTTTCGTTGGCTTTTGCTGATTTCAATCGTTTCAGTTTCGGTAATGGATTCGTTCATGCCTTTTCGTTCCGTTTTATCCCAAATCATATAGGACATTACACCAGATGATAGATACGAGTATGGTAGCCCAGGCTGTGCCTGACCGCGATCAGGAATTGTCTTCCCTGACAGAAAGTGCACAGCAGGCCCTGGATCAGGCGCGCCATTTGGGTGCGCAAAGCGCCGAGGTGTCGGCGAGTATTCACTATGGGCTGGATGTGAATGTCCGCATGGGTGAGGTTGAAACATTGGAGCACTCGCGTGATCGCGGACTCGGTATCAGTGTTTATATCGGAAACAGTAAGGGTCACGCCACCAGCGGTGATTTACGGCCGGAAACTATTCGCAAGTGTGTAGAAAAGGCCATTGATATCGCCCGTTTTACACAGGCGGATAAATGTAACGGGCTCGCAGATGTTGAACGGTTGGCCAAGCAGTTTCCGGATCTTGATCTGTGGCATCCACAGGCCCTGGATGCTGAGCTCACCACGCAAAGGGCACTGGCCTGTGAAGCAGCTGGTCTTGAGAACCCGGAAATTGCCAATTCAGACGGTGCCTCTGCTTCAAGCAGCTTCGCCTTGAGTGTATACGCCAATTCCAATGGCTTTATCGGGCGCAGGGATGGAACACGCTTCAGTCAAAGCTGTGTGCTGATTGCCGGTGAAGGTGAGGCCATGCAGCGCGACTATTGGTACGATTCCCGTCGTGCGTTCACCGATCTTGAGAGCGTCGAGGAAACCGGTCATGAGGCGGCCCGTCGAACTGCAAGAAGGCTCGGGGCACGCAAAATTGATACCTGTGAAGTGCCTGTGTTGTTCGCCCCGGAGGTTGCGCGTGGACTGGCAGGTCACCTGGTGTCTGCCATCTCCGGTGCTGCACTATATCGCAAATCATCTTTCCTGCAGGACGCCAGGGGGCAACAACTGTTTCCAGCCTGGATGACAATGTCCGAGGCGCCTTTTATACCCCGTGGTCCGGCCAGCACTGCATTTGATGCCGAGGGTGTTGCAAGCAGTGAACGGGATATCATAAAAGACGGTGTTTTGACCGGTTTTGTACTGGATAGTTATTCGGCCAGGCGTCTCGGCCTTGAGACAACCGGCAACGCCGGTGGTGTGCACAACCTGATCGTGAACCCGGGCCGGTATTCAGCTGCAGAGTTGATCAAACAAATGGGGACCGGCCTGTTGGTCACTGAAGTCATGGGGCAGGGGGTCAGTATCGTCACGGGAGATTATTCGCGTGGTGCAGGTGGTTTCTGGGTTGAGAATGGTGAAATTCAATTTCCGGTTGATGAAGTTACCATCGCCGGCAATTTAAAGGACATTTTCATGAATATTGAGGCGGTAGGCAGTGATGTTGACGACCGTGCCGGGATTCAGAGTGGTTCGATGCTGGTAGGTAAAATGACCGTTGCCGGGTCCTAGTTAATATAGGGCGCCTTGAATGTTTCGTTTCCTTCGCATAGCGATCCTGTTGACCATACTGCTTGTTGTTATCGCTAATCAGTGGTTAACCGGTAAACGCTTTGCCAGTTGGGAAAAATCATTGTGGGTAACCATCTACCCGGTATTGGTTGACGCCGACCCGGAAATTCGCAGCTATGCCGAGAGCCTCGATGCAGGTTCATTTCAGGACATCAATGAGTTTTTCAAACGGCAGGGCGCGCGTTATGGTCGGCAACTGGAGAAGCCTGTCGTTATCCAGGTGGCGCGTCCGCTGACTGTTTTGCCCCCTGCGTTACCCACCGAAAGCTCTGGTCTGAATGTGGCGTTGTGGAGTTTGAAAATGCGCTGGTGGTCCTGGAGACATGGTCGCCAGGATGATCTCGTTGGAGACGACATCCGCATGTATATTCTCTACCAGAAACGGAACTCCGAAGGTCCGTTAGAGCGTTCGGTCGGGATCAAAAATGGCAGTTACGGATTGGTAAACGCCGTGGCAACACGGGAAATGGCTGCCCGCAATCGAATCATCATTGCCCATGAATTACTGCACATCCTGGGAGCCATCGACAAGTATGACCTGTTTACCGGTCAACCCATTGCGCCTGATGGTCTGGCAAATCCCGGTCAGTCGCCTTTATACCCGCAGCAGTTTGCGGAAATCATGGGTGGGCGCATTGCGGTTTCAGCGTATAGGTGGCGTCACCCAGCCAGCCTTGCTTCCTGTGTGATTGGTGCTGGAACTGCTTCGGAAATCGGCTGGTAGGCCTTTCCGGCAACCCTGCAGATTTTTCTTAAGCCCGCAACGCCCGGTTCCTGTTTAATCCGTTACACGAAAATGTTTGGCTGTCCGTTTGGTGAGTATTGCGGCAAGCCAGGGCAGGTAACGGTTAATGAAAACAATCACTTTGTATTGAGTGCCGGGAACAAGAACCACTTTAGGCTTGCTGGCAGACATGGCCCGCAACGTATCTGCGACCACGTCTTTGGCGTCGAGCCACAAATAATCGGGCAGCTTGCTGATCATTTCACGGGTGCCGTTAACGTCGTGAAATTCACTGTAGGTAAATCCAGGGCACAAGGCACAGACCTTAACGCCGGTTGCTTCATTTTCCAGCGCCAGCGACTCGCTGAAGCGAATCAGAAATGACTTGCTTGCACCATACAGGGTATGTCCGGCACTGCTTGATACCAGGCCTGCGACCGAGGCGACGTTAACGATGAAGCCACGTTTGCGTTCCTGCATACCGGGCAACAAACGCCAGGTCAGTTCGCAGACCGCGGTCATCATAACCTGGACAAAATCAGCATGTTCCTGCCAGTCAGGCACATGAAAATTTCCAGTCAGGCCATAGCCGGCATTATTAACGAGATATTCCACCTGGATATTTTCATCTGTGAGGCGGTTGACGATCATTTCGCATGCATTCTTTTGCGACAGGTCGGCCGTAATGATCAAGCTGTGAGTGGCGTAAGTGTTCAGTAGCTCATCTGCAATGGTTTTTAATCTATCTGCGCGTCGCGCCACCAGTACCAGTTGGTAACCCTGTGCGGCCAACTGCCGGGAGAACTCGGCACCAATACCAGCGGATGCGCCGGTTACCAGGGCCCATGGCTTGTCAGGTTCTCTACCCTTGTTTTCCTGAATCATTATTGTTGACCTGTGTCATATGAATTACAGGATATGCTACTACACTTTAAAGCAGGTGCATTGATATTCCCGGCCTGTTTCGGCATTGAATATGACACACGGAGGCTAGCGCTATGACACGTCTCGTAATTGGTGTTTTACTCTGGAGTATGGTGCATTTCGTACCCGGTTTGGCAGCCGATTTCAGAAACAGCATGATCAGGCGTTTTGGTGAATACCCTTACAAGGGTGCGTTCATCGTCATGATGATAATTTCCCTGTACCTGATTATTTCAGGCTGGAGTTCCCTGACGCCAGTGGAGCCGGACGTACTTGCTGTGCTCTACACCGCGCCAGAGTGGGGCGGGCATGCGGCAGCTGTTTTAGTGCTGGTTGGCTTTATATTATTTCTTGCACCGTATCCTCCCAATAATTTCAAGCGTTTGATGCGTCATCCCCAGTTGATCGGTTTTATTTGTTGGGGCGTGGGGCACCTGCTGGCTGTAGGCACGGCGCGGGCCATTGTGTTTTTTGGTGGCTTGACTGTCTGGGCACTTATCGAGATATTCCTGATTAACCGGCGCGAGGGCGCATGGGTCAAGCCTGAAAAGGCAGCGCTCAGGAACGATGTGACGATGGTGTTATTCAGTGTCCTGGCCTACATGGCGTTCCTCTATACCCACCACCTGCTGTTCGGGGGCACGAATCTGATCTGAGGTCTAAACCCTCCTGTCGTCATCGGGGCTTGGCTCCAGCCATTGAATAATGCCTGTTTTTTTTGTTCTGTTCGGTCGAAAAATTCATTGCTTGCCCACCTGTATTGGCTGAGAGGTTTCCGGGCAAAATCAAATTAGCGGGAAAGAATTGACCTGCATCATTTGTTTTTGTCCCGATGTATC